>ENA-UOJV01002261-UOJV01002261.1-human-gut-metagenome-genome-assembly--contig:-C82-NODE-2261-length-16493-cov-15.870361_pt1 | contig 16493 bp, 18 predicted proteins | sample MGYA00242356_ERZ723903 | MGnify/ENA metagenome assembly ERZ723903
TGCGCCACAGCCTTGGCAGGCCATCGCGCAGCGATTTTGTTCAATCGGAATTTATAAAGGAGAATATTGATGAAACTATTTTTATGTTCGCACTTTTCAAGTGTAGGAAGTCTGATAAAGGAAGAAATTGAAAATAAGAAAGTCGCATTTATTCCAACAGCTTCGTTGCGTGAAGGCTACACCGGTTATGTCGGCTCGGCTCGAAAATTATTCAAAAAGTTGGGAGCAATCGTAACTGAAATTGATATTTCAACGGAGGCTTATTTAACGATACAGTCTGTTTTTGAAGATGCGGATGTGATATATTTTACTGGTGGAAATTCTTTCTTCCTTATGGACCAGCTCCGTAAAACGGGAACGGATGAGCTATTGAAGAAAGAATTGGCAAAGGGAAAACTGATGATCGGTGAATCGGCGGGTGCGATTATATGCGCTCCAACTATCCAATATATTGAACAAATGGATGAAAAGCCGGAGGACTACTCACAAGAAGATGATGCAGGGCTTGATTTGATTGATTTCTATGTTCTTCCGCATTATCTTACAGCACCATTTAAGAAAGTTACCGAGAAAATAATGACTGAGTTTTCGGATTTGAATCTATGCCCAATTAACAACCGTCAGGGAATTGTAATTGATGGTGAAGATTCAAAGGTTATTTGCAAAGACTAATTTGAAAATTCCAGTTTGCCGAATCCGCAGCGCAAATCCTGCGCCGCAATAATCAAAGAATAACTTTTTGAAAAAATCGAACAATTTACATAGGAAACCCGCTGAAATCTTATGATTTCAGCGGGTTTTCTGGTCCGAGTGACTGGTTTCGAACCAGCGGCCTCGTGGTCCCAAACAGGAACCGGAAACTTTTTTCGGACGTTTCTAGCGGTTTTTTATCGTTTCCACTCGTATTCCGTTACTCTCGTGTCCTCTTTTGAATCCCCTTTTCCGCCTGTTCCGCGCGCGTCTGTAGTAATCCATGTGGTCAAAAAACGCTTCCCGACAAAAAAAGGCGGGAAGCGTTTTCTATGTTCAAAGTGTCTGCATTGTAACTCCGGGCAGAGGGTTATGCAAGTGGTTTCTGCGAGGACGGCAGTTCAAAGATTGCGGTGCTATAGACAAAGAATACCATCATCTAGTTTATACGCTCTCAACATGGTGATATGCCATAATCAAATTATCCGAAATTTCCTGATATGCCACGGAACTGTCCACGTAAGACCATGGAGTGCCAGCGCGGTGTGTGAGATCAACAAGCGCTCCCGCAGAGTACTTTCCGTATTTTGCAATCGTCCTATCAATAGACGAGAGTTTTTCTGTGCCTTCTTTAGCAAACAGAATGCGGCTTCTTGCGGGTAACTCTTTTACGCCAGTCCGAATATCACTGTCGTCACCAAACTCAAACGGCTTCACATATTGGGAGCCACTTCGCTTAAAAGTCTCATAGACACTGTTAATGACAGGACCATGACGGAATGCATAAATGTGATCTTCAAATAGCCGCTCAGAATGCTCACAGAGGTAATCCGCATATGCATAATAAACGAGTTTTTCCAGTGAAAGATGCGTACACCGAATTTTTGAAAGAATGTAATTTGCAACGTCCAGTCCTGACAAAACTCTACCTTTTTTGATTTTCTCAGAAAACGCTGTTGTCGATTTAGTACATTCGACATCCTCAAAGAATGGATCATACGCTACAACAGAATCCCATGAAGCGGATTCTGTTTCGATGAAATGCGTTGATAGAGGAACATCTTTGCCGCAGTTTTTCCTGATTTCCTCAATCATTTCTGCAATTGCTTTGCTGTTAAGAAAGCAATCCTCCGTAATATCCAATGCTACACGACTGCCATCGGTGTATGAACTACTCATAATAATGTAGTGCTTAATCATTGATGATTCCTCCTTCCTTGCTTTCTTTCTCCCATGCGGTGTATTCCTGCTTGTATTTTTTGTGAGATGAGAAATTGCTATCCATGTCACACATATTCCAAATCTGCAGCTCCCACGGAAATGACTGATTATTCTCTTTGAAATAAAGGTGAACAGCTTTATAGTCAAACTTTGATGAGTCAATACATCGGTACCTGTTTGGATAAGTATCTTCTATGAATGAATAAACCTCATCAAAAGTCAATGGCTCTCGCAAAAAGATCCTGATGCCGAATAAATCGTTGATACATTTGTTGATTGGAATTTTACCAAATTCATGTCGCTCTGTCTTGTAGTTTTGAATTTTAAACTCAATCGAGTTTTGCGCTTTTACCCGCGCAGTTACTTTACAGGAGCATACGCTAGCAAGAGGCAATGTGATATCTGCGCTTTTTTCGTTCAGAAGCTGAACATATTCCATTATGCTTTTATAAATTATACCATCAGCGTCAATGTCAGCGACCAAGGCGTTTTTCAAATTCGTTTTTGTAGGTGTTTCTCGCAGCCACTCATCTGTAATCTCAGTATATGGGGAATTTAAAGGCGATGTTTTTCTGTTGATCGTGCAGCGCCACATTGCATTTTCTTTTTCATATTTGGCTATGGTTGCATTGATCTCACTTTTCCAGAAGATCCTCCATTGTGCAGCCAAGGACTTTTGCGAGGCTGAGAACCGTTTCCGCACTGGCTTTATTGATATCCTTGTTGTGTTGCTCGTACATCTGGATCGACCGGAGGCTGACGCCGCTTCGCTTGGCAAGCTCTGCTTGTGTGCAGCCGTAGGTCGTACGGATGCGCTTGAGATTGGTATCTGTAAAATACGCACGCACTTTGGTATCGGCAATATCGGCAAATTTGCTGATGTCTGCTTCGTGAAGCGGAGCGTACATCTGCTGCAAATCCTCGAACGAAAGGACCTTGAAAATATCGCCGAATTTCCGGCCGGAGAACCATTGATAGTACGCGATAGCCCAGCCGATCCAATACTCTCTGGAACGGCTGAACGTTGCCTGCGGTTTGGCAGTTGGTGCTTTGCCGGTCGTCTCGACAAGAATATCTTCCACGACTTCAATTCCGCTTTTTCCTGCCAGATAGGCAGGCTCACCATTCTCGATTCGCTTGCTGACAGAGCTTACGGAAAATAGCTTCACAAAGTCATTTCCTGAAATACTGCAGGCGTTGATGGCATAGTCAAAAGCGTCGCCCAGCAGCGCCTGTGCGTTACTTAGATACATTTCTTGGTATGCGTGGGTCGTCGTTTTGAATGCCTCCTCTCAGGATATCCAGCATATACAGACCATCGGTTTCTTCTTCAAGTATGCTCACATAATATTGATCGGCTTCATCGTTCCGGGCCTTGCGGAGAACATAATATTTTTCCTTTTCTGCGATGGAAAATCCCTCGTAATGCAGCAGCGAGAACGCATATTTGGACTTGACGACGATCTGCTCTCCCAGCTTTCCCAGCCGCATGGCTTTTGCAAGCTGCTGTACGGAAATTCCGTTATTTAAGAAAGACTCAGCATAGTCAAAATAGGAGTCATCAGCGCGATAGCCAATAATCAGGTCATAGGCATTGACGTTGACGCTGAAATTGTCAATCAAGTACCGTTTTGCCCGCTGCGCTGCCGGGGTTTTGATGGAAAACAGGCGGTGCTCCACTAAAACGGCGATCCAGTTCAGAATCGTATAGTCCGGACTGTTCAGATTCAGGATTTTCAGGTATTCCGTATCAAGACTGTAACGATTGGCAAAGCCATTGCGCAGAGAGGACACGGCCCATTCTTTCGCAAGTTCTTCGCTTCCTGTGCAGTAAAAGCCAAGACCGAAGTCATTGTTTTTCTTGCCCAACCCGAAAGTCGGCGTTTCCACAAGCTGCTCGGAGCCGTGATACAGCGTGATTTTCTGATTCATCCGTGTGTTCCTCCCGCATATCTCTATCTGCAATAGTATCACCAAAGTGATATAAAATCAAGTCGTATTTGTAGAGAGACTTCAAGAAAGAACGTTCCCAGCGTGAAACAAATTTATCTGCAAGTGGCTTCTTCAAAAGCAGCAGTTCAAAGGTTGCGTCGCTATAAACAATGAATAGGCGGTTTACGACTAAGATTATAAATCCCTTAATTCAGGCATAATAGTAAGGGATTTATCGCACAACCCATTGACTATTCCCTTATTTTATTCTAATATTTAAGGGAAACGGAATGGAGGTAAGGGAATGAGAACCTTCAATTACTCTGCAATCAGGCAACAAAAGTGGGACTCGGACGTTCTTGGTCTGATTGCGGCCATATACAAGGAAGCCGGGAAGCAGGAACTGTATTTGAAGCAGCGCCCGGAGGAACTCGAAAAGCTCGTGGAGATTGCCAAGATAGAGGGTGCCCTCCGCAAGTTGGTTGCAGCCGGAGAATTGAAAAAAGAAGGAAAAGGGAAAAATACCTGCTATTTCAGGCTAAATTAGATTCCGTTCAATACGAGCGACTTTTTAGAGGACCGCACCTGCTCATGCGAACAGGTGCGGTCCGTTTGTTACTTTTCGCAATATACAGCAATCGCCCTGGATACGAATGCCGCTGTGCCTTCTCCGCCGGCCTTGTCGATGTTTTCGCGGAAACGCTCGTCGATGACATACATCTCACCCAGTTCAGCCAGAATTTTCGGTGTGCAGGTGTAGAAATGGTCGGTGATGAACTGCTGCAGCTTGCGGATCGCAGCCTGCGTCTCCGGCGCGGCAGGCGCAAGATTTTTCAGCTTGCCTAACTCTGTGAATTGAGCCATCAACTCGGCAAAGTCACCGGCAGAACCGTCCTTTTCGCGCTGCTGGTATTCCTGATACGCGGCCGTGCCGCCCCACTTTTCCTTGACCTCGGCGGCGAAACGTGCCTGCTCGGTCTTGTCAAATGCGTCAAATTTCATAGGTGTCACTCCTGTTTTCAAAGTCTCACGGGCGAGGGCGATGAGTTTTCCAAGCTGCTTTCGCCGCAGCTCCAGCAGTTTGATCTGGTCTTCCAGCGCGGCAGACTGGTCAAAGTTCGGATCGTCTAAGATCCGCTTGATATCCTTCAGAGGAAATTCCAACTCCCGAAACAGCAGAATGAATTGCAGACGCGCCAACGCTGTATCGTCATACAGCCGGTAACCCGCTTCGGTGAGCGCGGTGGGCGGCAGCAAGCCAGTCGCGTCATAATGGTGCAGCGTCCGGACACTGACACCAGCCAGTTTGCTGACTTCGTGAATGGTCATCATGGTGATTCCTCCTCCGTGTGAGTTTAGCATACACTATGACGTAACGGGAGAGTCAAGAGGGAAATACGACATTTATGAAAACATCTATGTTAGTATCGTTTGATACAAAAATTGTGCAAATTCATCGTTTTCTTGCTTTTCTCACCAGAATATGTTATCATAATAAACAACGCCGTCAAGTGTTGCAATAGGCCTTGGCAGTATGGCTGCGACACGCCGAATGCTCTGCCACACGGCAGAGCATTTTGTGTATCGGTGCAGCGAAGATTCTTTATTAATTGCAGACTTTGGAATCTGTTCACAGATGTAGTATCGCAGATGGCATTATATCTGAACAAAGTTATGTCACAAAACTATGCTAGAAGGTAGATAACAATGAGAGTTGCTGATTTTTTCTGCGGTGGCGGCGGCTTTTCCGAGGGCTTCCGGCAAGCCGGATTTGAAATAGTGTTTGCTGTAGACAAATGGGAACCTGCAGTAACAACATACAGAGGGAATAAACCTGGAGTTAATGTTATCCAGGATGATGTAATTCGTATTTCATTGCTAAGTGATGAAGAGTTTGAAAAAACGGTTCCGGATTCTGAGGTCATCATCGGTTCTCCTCCATGTCAAGCTTTCTCTCATTCTAATAAGTCTGGAAACGGAGATAAAACGCTTGGAATTCAGTTGATTGAAGCATATTTACGGATTATTGCCCGGAAGAAAGCTAAACCAAACTCTGTTCTCCAATATTGGGTTCTTGAAAACGTACCTGCGGTAAAAGACTATATAAAAGAAGAATACTCAGCAAAAGACCTTGGTTTACAGGGGGATATTGTATTGCGGCCACACGAGGGTGCCGCCGGCATATACAATGCCAAGTACTTTGGTGCACCAACTAATCGTGAACGATACTTATGCGGAGAATTCCCCCAACCGCAGCAAACACATACAGACAAAACCGCCGTAACATTACGTCAAGTACTTACAGCGCTTGGAGAGCCCACATCTGAGAAAAACGATTTAATATGTGACGTTAATTATCCGGATTTGCACATGAAGCGCAAAGATGTAACTGATCACGGATATATTTATGAATTGGCAAGTTTCGAATGGGAAACCGCAAAACGACTAAAACAAGATAAAGGATATATGGGGAAAATGTCTTTCCCGGAGAATCTTGACAAGCCAGCCCGAACAGTTATGGCAACAATGACCGCAAGCGCGCGTGAAGCAATGATTCTTGGTTATGGGAAAGGAAAATACCGGCTGCCTACTGTAAGGGAAGTTGCTTCAATGATGAGTTTTCCCATTGATTATCAATTCTATGGAAAATCCAAAGCAACTAAGCATACATTGGTTGGAAATGCAGTTCCACCCAAACTAGCATACGCCGTTGCAAAATCCATTTTGCTGAGTGTGGGAGAAGAAATTCCCAAGAAATATATTCCAATTCATCACGCCTCAGATATAGAATTTCTTAATCTTAATGGAACAACCTTCCCCCTTAAGGATGAAAAACCACGCAAAGATAGTGCAAAGTTTAAGTATCATATTCCTTATTTGATTCTTTCTGCATACCGTGTCGAGTTAACAAACTACCATTCAGACTTTGAAGAAAAGAGATACAAATGGGACGCTGAAATTCATCATAGCCAAGGAAGAAATAAAGCAAAGATTTTCACACCCGCTTTATCTAAAAATATGGTTCCAGCTTTGTATAGTGAACGTGTAGAACAGTATACATTGGAGAAATGCGCTAGCGCCACGTCGTTTCAAAAGTTTCAGACGTTGTTCTGTATGACAACAGAACAACGTCTTACTGAAAAGCTGGACGGTCCATATGAGTTATTAGCTGACATTCGCCGTTTCATTGACACATTGCTCCCTGATGCGGAAAAGGCACAATTAATTACCATAAATACTGAACCACGGCAGATGCCCCAAGCTATCGCCATTGGATATTACATCTTAAAGAGCATTATTACTGAAATGGGAGGTCTGGCATAATGGACGCTTTAATGAGAAAAGCAAAACTGGTTGAATTACAGACCAATGAGAATAATGTTGCAATGACGGGTATCCCCCTACGCTATAAAGGTGAAACTCGTACGGTTAAGGTATACAGAATTCCTCTCGACTACCTAGTTTACAATAAGTACAACGGGCGAATCGGGTCGGATGTATTATCATATGAACGGCAAAATGGTGTTTTAGATGCTGAGAAGGTCGAAGATAGCGCATTAATTGAAAAATTTCTTTACGAGTCGAAAAAAGAACGCAATGAGACAACATTGAGAAGTCTGCAACAAAACCGTCAACAGCGCTATGGTATTGTAACAGCCGATGGCACAATTGTTGACGGTAACAGGCGCGCAATGCTTTTGAATCGCCTTTTCCATAAGCATGCAGAACTGGGCTATACTTATGCTGATGTCGAACATTGCAGATACTTTCTTGCAATTATTTTGCCGGATGACGCAGAAGAGAAGGATATCCAGCAACTTGAAACTATTTACCAGATGGGTGAAGACGATAAACTCGATTATAATCCCATCGAAAAGTACTTAAAATGCAAAGAACTTAAGCGGCTCGGATTCACAGAAGAAAACATTGCTGAATTCATGGTTGAAAAGCCAAGTCAGATTAGAAAGTGGCTGTCCATCCTAAACCTTATGGAAGAGTATTTACAGGAATACGATTATGATGGTATCTATACTCGTTTGGAGAAAACAGAAGGTCCATTTGTCGATTTAGATGGATATATTGATTCCTATGAAAAGGGTGGTGCAAATGTACGCAATGTTGATTGGCATTACAAAGATTCTGACATTTCTGATTTGAAGAGGGTTTGCTTCGATTATATTCGCGCTCGGTATGAAGGAAAAGAATTCCGTGATATCGCAAAAACCGGGAAAGATGGAAGCATATTTTTCTTCAAGGACCTTTGGACCGCTTTCTTAGAAGAACACCAGACCAATACGCCAGTGGATGAAGAAACTGTTGAAGAATTAAGACAAAAGTACCCAGCAGAAGATCTTAGTGTTCTCTTGAGGAGAAGAGATAATGACTGGGTTGAACGAGCCAAAGGCCATCTAAAAGGAAATCTCCAAAAAAACACGCGAAAACTCGAAGACCGAAGAGATGCAGGTAAGCCAGCTGATTTGATTGAGCGTGCACTGGGAGCACTCCAGGCAGTTGACTGCGAACAAGAAAGTTTTGGCAGTGATCCTCATATCAGAGATATGATTATAGAAATAAGTCGATTGACCTGGGATATGAAAAAGCGCTTGGAACGGAGTTGATTTGAATGCCGAAAATCTCCATCGATGTTAATTCGACTGGTAGTGAAGTATATCTCCGTGGCGATATTACCGCTTTGAAGAAGCACCGTTATGCATGGGGATACGTGAAGGATTATCTAAGGCCAATCGAAAGTGCAGACAAAATTGCGATTCCCGTAGGTGATGAGGAACCAGTGGTAGTCCTTACGAAAGTCCGGGATATGCTAAATAAATACAAGTTTACCGAAGCTCAGAGTGAGTCCTCTAACAAAATTTTACTGGATTTCTATGAGGAAGAACAGAAATTTTCTGCCTTTTCTAAAAAAGCGGAAAAAATTCGTAACAATGAATGTGATACACAAGAATTTCATGATTTTACTAATGCTGTTGCAGTAAACCTATCGAATCGCTCCCTTTATCCTTTGCAGCTTCTTTCTTCATATCATTTGGCCTTTTCTCAAAATGCTTGCAACTTCTCTGTCCCAGGCGCGGGCAAGACGAGTATCGTATACGGTGCATACGCATATTTACACAGTTTATCAAAAAATCATCCCAAGTATGTTGATAGGCTTTTGATTGTAGGCCCTCTTAGCTCTTTCGGACCGTGGGAATTAGAGTACACAGAATGCTTTGGGAGGTCTCCGTCTGTTAAGCGATTAATTAGTAGCATTAGCAAGTCGGAGAAAGAAGCGTATCTCATTTCTGGACATACTTGTGAGCTTACATTAGTTTCATATGCATCCCTTGTATCGCTCGAGAAGTACGTGGGCTTTTTCCTTCGCAATAACAGAGTAATGGTTGTTTTGGACGAGGCTCACAAAGCAAAAAACTCTTCTGGTGGGGTAATAGCACAGACTGTGTTGAATCTTGCAAAATATTGTAGTGCACGAGTTGTGTTAACTGGTACACCTGCCCCCAATGGCTATGAAGATATTTACAATATGTTTAAGTTCATTTGGCCGACAAAAAATGTGCTTGGATTTGAGGTTAATCAACTAAGAGATATTACCGCGCGGGGTGACAATCTAAGAATTTCTCGACTTATTTCCAACATTTCGCCTTATTTTATTCGTATTCGAAAAAGTGATCTTAACATTCCTCCAGCCACGGTCCATCCCCCTATTTTAGTTGATATGGGTCCAATTCAACGGCGTATATATGATTTTATTGAAAAGAAATATATCGATGCCATGCTCGAAGAAGGACGAGTAGATATGTCTTCTCGTTTCAAGACTATGTTAGCACAAGCGCGGACGATTCGTCTGATGCAAGCTGCCTCCGATCCGTCCATGCTGAAAATGCCATTAAGTGATTTTTTGGAAGATGATGAATGTCCAGCAGAGACTTATCAGGCAATTGACGATTCGGATGTTTTAGGTGCCATTTTAGCATATGAGGAAAAAGAAGTACCTGCGAAATATCAAACAGTAAGAGAGCTTGTACAAAAGATTATCTCAGCAGGAGGAAAGGTAGTCGTTTGGGCGACCTTTATCCATACAATTCACGGCATCAAGAATTATCTTTGGCAGCACGGTATTGCTGCCAAAGAACTCTATGGTGCAATTCCTGTTGAACAAGAAGGTATGAATGACGATAGCGATGAAATGATTTTTACCCGTGAACGTATAGTGCAGGAGTTTCAAAAGCCAGATTGTCCTTTTAAAGTTATCATTGCAAACCCTTTTGCTGTTGCTGAATCTATCTCTCTTCACAAGGCTTGCCACAATGCAATTTATATGGAAAGATCATTTAATGCAGCGCATTTTGTGCAGTCAAAAGATCGCATCCACCGATACGGCCTTGCGCCGGGAACAGAAACAAATTATTTTTATGTGCTCTCACGAGACTCTGTTGATGAAACAATTGATACCCGACTTTCAGAAAAGGAACAACGCATGACAGCAATAATGGAAAGTATGCCAATTCCCTTGTTTAATAATGTTTCTACTGATTTGGGAGATGAAGATATAAAGGCGCTGATTAAAGATTATGTTAGAAGAACTAAAAAAGCTTAACTATCCCGGACGGAAAGAGGATTTAATTTATTTCCTGCAGTCAATCGTTAGAAATAATAACCTAAAATTGGGTGACATTCATGTGCTCTGCGCACATGCGCCGGCCGGATATCAACTACGAGCGGAAGCTCTCATCAACTATTGTGCCTGTTTCGGATGGATTTTACAGCGCGAGAATATCGTAGTTTGCTCAGCAATTCAAAGTGTTGTGGATGATGCAGCACGTTTGAATTGCTATTTGGTGGAATCTTCTTTAGAGGTATTATTTAAGCATGATATTCTGACTGCAGATATGTTTATTTATGATATCCACAGACACAAAGTCTCATTTCGCAATGAATTACTGCCATTGTCTTATGCGTCCATTCGTAATGTGCTTGTTAGTCAAGAGTTTTTGAGCGTAGACCGCGAACAACAGAAAACAATATTTTGGGTGCATCCCAATTTTGAGAGTATTCTTGCTCAATTTTGCAAGAAAAGCTCTACTACACTGACTTTAAAGCAACTCAGATCACGCCTTGAAGCTGATGCTATTGCGGGTGCAAAGGCTGAGTCGTTTGTTTTGAAGTATGAAAGATGTCGAATACGCAACCCTGTTTTGCAAAGACAGATTAAGCAGATTTCCGAAATAGATGTACGTGCAGGGTATGATATCATTTCTTACGAAAATGACGAGTCTACTTTCTATAATCGTTTTATTGAAGTTAAGGCAATTCCCCAGAGGCCAAGCTTTTTCTGGTCGAAAAATGAGTTGGAAGTTGCGAAACTACAAGGCGAAAAGTACTTTTTGTATCTCGTGGATCTTTCAAAAATTGAAGACGAAGGCTATTGCCCCCAGATTATTTCGAATCCAGCGCAGTCTATTATGAAGTCTTTAGATTGGCTTGTGGAGCCAGAATCCTATCATATCCAAAAATTATAAGATATCAGCAAAGAACACTGCAATTCAATGATAAGCTGTGGCATTTGTCAGCATTTGGAGATATGTTTTCAAAGAGTTAAGCAGTACGCTCCTATCTCAGATAACCACATTGTGTTGCGTACAATCGTTTGCCATGATAAAGTGAATCAAGTTTCATGAGGACAGAATATGCAACTTCGAGAGTATCAACATTCCGACTGTACACAGTTGGCAGAATTATTTTACCAAACCGTTCACAGCGTGAATGCAAAAGATTACACAAAAGAACAACTGGATGCGTGGGCAACCGGCGAGGTGGATTTGCAGGCGTGGGATGCGTCTTTTCGGACGCACAAGACGATTATTGCTACGGAAAATGGTGAGATCGTCGGCTTTGGGGACATGGATGGAAACGGCTATCTGGACAGGCTGTATGTCCACAAGGACTATCAAAGGCGGGGCGCTGCATCTACGATCTGCGACGAATTGGAGCGCTTTGCGGTCGGAAAGACATTCACGACGCACGCATCTATCACGGCCAAGCCGTTTTTCCAGCATCGCGGATACTGCGTCATGCGCTGGCAAGAAGTGATCCGGCGCTGCGCTGCGCTCACGAATTTTGTGATGGAAAAACAGCCAGAAAGGGCAAAATAATGATGAATATTCCTGACCCGAATGCGGTCTTTCCGAATGAATACAAGACCTCTTGCTTCATCAAGAACGTCGTCACTGCGCCGAATATCACGGTCGGTGACTACACCTATTATGACGATGCGGTCGATCCGACGGGGTTTGAGCGGAACAATGTGCTGTTCAACTACCCGGAGTTCGGCGATCATCTTGTGATCGGCAAGTTCTGTCAAATCGCATCTGGAACGAAATTCATCATGGCCCGGCGAATCACCGCATCAGCAGCGCCACGACGTATCCATTCAACGTCTTCGACGGCGCGTGGACGGAAAATACGCCGCCGCACATGGCGCAGCTTCCGCGCAAGGGCGACACGATCATCGGCAGCGACGTGTGGATCGGGCGCGAGGGCATCATTATGCCCGGCGTGAAGATCGGCGACGGCGCAATCATCGCCGCCTATTCCGTGGTGGTGAAAGACGTGCCTGCGTACACCGTTTACGGCGGGAACCCGGCGAGATTCATCAAGGAGCGATTTGACGCGGAGCTGAAAGACCTGCTGCTGCGCTATCAGTGGTGGAATTTAGCGCCGGAAAAGCTGGTGGAGATTCTGCCGCTGCTGTGCGACCCGGACTTGGAAAAGCTCAGACGCTTTCTGCGGGAGCAGTACAGATTGACAAAACGGAGGACGGTTGACCGTCCTCCGTCAATTTTTCTACGTCTGCCGCGTCCAGAACATCTGAATTTCAGCTTCGTTTGTGTCCTCGTCGATGCCTTCCGACTGCACGACGAATTTCTCACGCCGGTAAAACGCAAGTGCCCGCTCGTTTTTCTGGTAGACGCTCAGCGTCAAATACGGTTTACACGACTTCGCATAATCCAGCAGCGCTTTGCCAATGCCCTTGGAACGCGCAGCTTTTGCAACGAAAATCCCCTCGATGTGGTTCTCCGTCAGACCGATGAAGCCGTCGATTTGCCGGGGGGCCTCGTTTTCGTGGACATAGAGCTCCGCCTGCGGGAGCATATCGCGCACCATCTCAAAATGCGCTTCCCAAAAGCTCGCCGGGATAAACGCATGAGCGTCCAGATTGGCTTGCAGCCAGATCTGCATGACCGCGTCTAAATCCTGAGTTTCAAATTTTCGTATCATCTGCTTCCTTCCTGTTTGCCGCTTTCCTGCGAGGTTTCGGCTTAGTCAGTTCATAGCTCACGTCCAGCAGCAGTTTGATCGTTTCTGCTGGCACGCTGCCGTCCAGCGAGGCGGTGATCCAGCTTGCTTTGTTCATGTGGTACGCCGGAAAAATGCCTGTCTCGCCGCGCAGGGACGAAATCAAAATCGGGTCGCACTTAAAATTGACGATATCGAGCTTCTCCGTTCCCGCAAGTCCCAGCTTGTCTCGCGGCACTTCCATGACCAGCGCAAACCACTTCCGGTTGCCCGCATGACGGAATACGGCGGCGCGCGGTGTGTCCGCCCAAGGATAATCCGGTTCTGTGCTGTAGTGGTTCAGAATGTAGGCTTCTAATTCTTCACGATTCATTGCAGACCTCACAGCGTCTCAAAGTGATACCTCGGCTGACCAACGCTCTTTTTGCCGTACTCGATCGCGCTGGTCGGACAGTAGCAGATGCACGCCATGCAGTGGGTACAGTTCTTGCCCCAGGACGGCTTGCCGTCTTTGATTGCAACGTTGTTCATCGGACAGCGCTTCGCGCACTGCCCGCAGCCGATGCAGGCATCCGAAGCAGTGAAAGCATCTGCCTTGACGAAGCATTTGTAGAAGATCGGATTGACCGGGCCGCTCATGAGGCGGTCGTAGAGCTTGTTCCGTGTCGGCGCGAACGGCTGATCGGCTTGAATGTCGGCGATGGCACGGTCAATGTCCGGTTCGGCCTTGGCGACGATTTGCCGTGCTTTGTCTGCTTGCGGCGCAGAGAACATCGCAATGTAGTTCTCCGGCATGACGATCTGTGCCGTGCCCATGCAGGCAAGCCCTTTTTCCGTGCAGAGGTCACGGTTATATCTGTCGGCATTGCCGATCTCGCTGCCGCAGGTCATGACGAACCACGCCAGCCTCGCGCCACGCAGCTCCGTTTTCAAAAGCCAGTCGCGCACGACGCGCGGAATGCGCCACGCGTAAGTCGGCGTGACGATAATAACTCGCTCGCCGGTTTCGACGGGCGAAGTGTCGGAAGCCTTGATGCGTTCGTTCAGATTCACAAGCGCATCGCCCAGCGCGTCCGCAATGCGTTTCGCCACATAGTTACTGTTTCCGGTGCCGGAAAAGAATAAAATCATATCAAAATTCCCTCGCAATGGTCGATTTCGTGCTGAATGATCTGCGCCGTCCAGCCGGTGAACGTCTTGATGCGCGTCTGGAACTGCTCATTCTGCCACTGCACCTTGATGGTTTGGTAGCGCTTTGTTTTCCGCGTGCCGGTCAGGGACAGGCAGCCCTCCTCCGCGTCATAGGGCGCGGATTTTTTGACGATTGCGGGATTGAACATGACCATGTAATCACCATTGTTGTCGAACGCAATAATGCGCTTGTTGACGCCGATCATATTCGCCGCCATGCCCACGCAGCCATCCTTGTGCGCGGCCAGCGTATCCAGCAAGTCTTGCGCCAGGCCCAGATCGTCCGCCGCGGCAGGCTCCGCCTTCTGGGACAGGAAAAATTCGTCTTTGCAGATATCACGGATCATGGAAAAACCTCCGCTGCGTTTTTCTTATTATAGCAGAGAAATGGGAAAGGCTCAACTGGTCTTTTGGAGTGCAGATAATGAACGGCAAGCATAATAATTTGATAAAGATCGCTCTTTTTTATTGCTTTCTTGCGATTCACATTATAATCTGGTACAATTACAAATATTAGAGAGTCAGCATTCCGACCATCAGATTATAGAAAACAACAGAGCAAGGAGCCGTACTGCTGATTCAATTAAACAAATTATATTACTGTCAAAAATCGATTCAGCGAAATCCACCAGCAAAAAGAGAAGGATTGTGTATGAAAAGCTTGTTTGATTATTATTCTGAACAAAGTGAATCTTATTATGGAATCAATTATAATGTTGAAGATTTGTTCTTATCTGATTTCAAGACGAGCCAAAGCAGGTGTGAGAATTTTTTGCACAATCACTACATGCGTGGAAGAAAAAAAGAATTGCTTGACAGCATTTTTTATGAACAATACGAAAAGTGCGGAAAGCATACTCACTCAGCATCGTTATATCTGTTAGGAAAAGCTTCTATGCGATTGTTTGAAAAATATCTTGACAGTAAATTCGCACTGTTTTTGCCGAACTATACCCATTGGCATAACGAAAAGCGCGATTATTTGTATACATGGTACCTGCCTTCTATGTATCATGACTTCGCCAGTTGCATTGAACTTGGTTCAATTTATCCGAATGATTCAGAAAGCCGTCGTTCTTTGTGTTTTCATCTTGGAAATCATAACATACAATATGTCCCATACCGTTCTTTCCCCTATAAAGCGCATAATGTTCCATTTCGATTTTCTCCAGAATTGATAAGCAACTATTTTTATTATCGCGCTTGTTGCGGAGACTGCGACCACGGAATTATTGCGGGATACCTGTTCTTTGATCGATTCATTAAGAATTTTTTGCTGAAAACCGAGAATTGCTTGTGTACAAACTTCGATGAAAACGGGAACGTGGAAGTGGATAACCTTAATTGGAATACTGATTTTCCAATGTACGCTGCATATGTAGCAGATGCAATCATTTGTCATAACATATGGCTCGGCGGTAAGACTGAGAAGGAAACGTATACACAATATGGTCTCACATCTCTCGTATATACAGAGCACCCCGAAAGCAAGCTCTCTGTTGAAGCATTCCCCTTACAATTCATGCTGTGCCTCTTAGACACGATCGAGCCAATCAAACGCTTTAAGGATACGCTTTCCCCTCGGGAAATCTTGCAAGGAATAAAACTGGATTATACTGCAGACGACGAGATTATTATTTCTTGGGAAGCTGATATTGAGCAGCAAAAAGGATTTGGGCAGTGGAAAGACGGAATTATAGATGTGCAAAACTGGATGTGTATTCGCGTGGCAGGTAAAGATAATCATGTCAGGATTACTTTTTATTAAGCATGCTGCTCAGAAATGGCAGAGAGCGTTCTCTGTTTGGGCGGCAAATAGGATGCATAGGAAATAGCCAGGAGGTCACTTTATGGAGCTACAACGAGCAAAAGAACTGTTATCCGGCTTAGCGGACGGCATTGATCCGCTGACGGGAGAGGTTTTGCCGGAAGACCATGTGTGCAACAAAGCAGAAATCATTCGGGCATTTCACTGTGTTCTGAAATCGCTTCCGGGAAAAACGTCGAAGCCGCAGCCCGAAAATGCGGGCAAGCCTTGGAACGATGCGGACGATGCAGTCCTCTGCCAGATGTTCGATGCCGGAGGCAGCAGAAAGGAAATGTGCGCCTACTTCAAACGCTCGGAGGGAAGCTTAGCCGCGCGTCTG
>ENA-UOJV01002269-UOJV01002269.1-human-gut-metagenome-genome-assembly--contig:-C82-NODE-2269-length-16429-cov-11.174911_pt1 | contig 16429 bp, 15 predicted proteins | sample MGYA00242356_ERZ723903 | MGnify/ENA metagenome assembly ERZ723903
GTACAAATTTGCAGTGGCGTTCTTGGCGAATATTGACAAAAGCACCGGACGAAAGCGCTCCGTCCGGTGCTTTTGCGGAATGTTCTTTTTGAATATGTTCCTGTTGGCAGCTGCTACAGTTCACGATCAAACAAGAATTGAAACAGCACAGGCGTAATGGCAGGATAGGTCAGATTGTCAGGCAGCGAGGAGAACGCCTTTCGTTCTGCCATTTCACTTTCGGGAATGTCGGAAAATTGTCGAATCACCGCATGGAATACAACGCCGTTGGCACCATGCAGAGTATTTTCGTCCCAGGCACGATAATCGCAAATCGGTTCGATGTCAAAGTCTACGGCACCAGACTCCTCAAACAGCTCTCGTTTTGCTGCTTCCAGCGGTGTTTCTCCGGCTTCAATATGACCGCCCTGCGTTTCCCATGTGGTTCGTTCCTTGTGCCGGCTCAAAATCATTTTTCCATGGCTCTCGGAAAGGATGACCACATACTTGTAATTTTTCAGAGCATTTATCTCGTAGGTCTTACAACGCATAATCAGCTTTGATTTTCCTTTTCGATCAGATAATCGCCGCAGTACATCTTCCGCAGCTTCGGCTTCTCGATTTTGCCGGTCGCGTTGCGGGGAACCGGTGCGAAAATGATTTTCCGCGGTCGTTTATAGCGGGGCATGCCCATGCAGAATTCGTTGACTTCCGCCTCGGTGCATTCCACGCCCTGCTTCAGTTCCACAATTGCCGCAGCAATTTCGCCCAGCCGCTTGTCCGGCAGTCCGATCACAGCCACGTCCTTGATCTTGTCAAACTTGCTCATAAAGTTTTCGATCTCTACCGGATAAATATTTTCGCCGCCGCTGATGACCACGTCTTTTTTCCGGTCTACAAGGAAGTAGAATCCGTCCTCGTCCTGCCGTGCCATGTCACCGGTCCAGAGCCAGCCGTCGTGCAGAACTTCCGCGGTCGCTTCGGGATTGTTGTAGTAGCACTTCATAACGCCGGGACCCTTGACTGCCAATTCGCCGACTTCGCCCTGTGCCACCGGTTCTCCGTTTTCGTCAATGATCCGGACTTCCCAGCCATAGCCCGGAATGCCAATTGCTCCTACCTTGTGAATATTTTCCAGTCCCAGATGCACGCAGCCCGGACCAATGGATTCGCTCAGACCATAGTTGGTGTCGTACATATGATTCGGGAAATATTCTTTCCAGCGTTTGATCAGACTCTGGGGGACAGGCTGTGCACCGATATGCATCAGCCGCCACTGGGAGAGTTCATAGTTTTCCAGACGGACAGAGCCGTTGTCCAATGCTTCCAGAATGTCCAGTGCCCACGGCACCAGCAGCCAGACAATGGTACACTTTTCACGGGAAATAGTTTCCAGAATGGTTTCCGGATTGACTCCTTTCAGAAGCACTGCACGTCCGCCGGTGAGCAGGCTGCCGAACCAGTGCATCTTGGCACCGGTGTGATACAGCGGCGGAATACACAGAAAGACATCGTCCTTGGTCTGGTGATGATGATTCTGCTCTACCTTGCAGGCGTGCATCAGGCTTTCGTGGTTGTGAAGAATTGCTTTCGGGAAACCAGTCGTACCGGAGGAGAAATAAATGGCAGCGTCGTCCTCATCTGTCAGCGGTACTCCGGGGGAGATGCTGGCACAGTTGGAGGTCAGCTTGTCATAGTCCTCTGCAAACGAGGGGCAGTCGCCGCCGACATAAAAGAGGATTCGCTTCTTGCTGATCGATTCTGCAATGGTTTCAATTCGTCCGATAAATTCCGGACCAAACACCAGTACATCGGCTTCTGCAAGGTCCAGACAATATTCGATTTCTTCCGCACTGTACCGGAAATTCATGGGCACTGCCAGAGCACCGGTTTTCAGCGTGCCGAAATAAATGGGCAGCCACTCCAGACAGTTCATCAGCAGAATTGCCACCTTGTCGCCCTTTTTCACGCCGCGGCTCATGAGCAGCTGTGCAAAACGGTTTGCCTTTTCGTCAAAGACATGCCATGTGATTTCCCGACGATACCAGAAAGACGAGGTAGGCTGAATCAGGTCGTAGTCCTTCCAGAGCACCCGTCGTGTTTCCTGTACCTGCGGATTTACTTCTACCAGTGCCACATCATTGCCGTACTTTCTGGCGTTTTCTTCCAATAATTCTGTGATCGGCATATTCGTTACTCCTGTCCTTATTCTGTATGGTTTCCGTTATATGCATAGCCAGTGAGAAATGCCTTCTGGTTGATGTCAATGGTTTTCGGCGGCACAGTATCTGCAATGACCTGTAACCATTCTTCTTTGGAGAAGTGCATGTGCTGTGCAGCTACGCCCAGAATGATCGTGTTGAATACCCGTGCATTGCCCAGCTTCAGAGCCTCGGCGGTAGCATCTACTGCCAGCACATTGTATTTTTTGCTCAGCTCCTCCAGAATGTGTTCCGGATACTCTGCGGCACCGATCACCACCGGCATCGGATCAATGCGGGTATCGTTTACGATAATGGCACCGCCCTTTTTCAGGAAGTGTGCATACCGCAGTGCTTCCAGCCGTTCAAAAGCGATCAGAATGTCTGCCTGTCCTTCTTCTACGATCGGTTCTGCTACAGATTCGCCGTAGCGGACAAATGTTACTACGCTGCCGCCACGCTGTGCCATGCCGTGCACTTCCGAAAGCTTTACATCATAGCCGCCAGTCAGTGCGATCTTTCCCAGCACGCGGCTGGTCAGCAGGGTGCCCTGTCCGCCGACACCTACGATCATAATATTGATAGTCTGCATCATGCCTTGCCTCCTTTTTCCCGCGGGATCAGTTCGATTGCGTGGAACTTGCACCGTTTTGCACAGAGTTCACAGCCGTTGCACATCGCCGCATCGATTTTCGGAATGCCGTTTGCCTGTTTGACCATTGCAGGACAGCCCGGGGCCAGACACTGTCCGCATTTCTTGCAGGCATCTTCATGGAGAATGCACTTGCCCTTCGGAACAAATTCTTTCAGCAGGGCACAGGGGGACTTGGTGATGATAACAGACAAAGCGTCCCGCTGGGTTTCCTGTTTCAGCAGCTTTTCCAGCCCCTCAATATCGAACGCATCGATTTCATAGACGTGTTCAATGCCCATTGCCTTGCAGAGGTGATAGATGTTGATCGCATAGGTCAGTTCACCCTGCAAGGTCTTGCCGGTAGCGGCGTGATCCTGATGTCCCGTCATACCAGTGGTGGAGTTGTCCAGAATGATGACCGTTCCGGTTGCTTTGTTGTACACCATGTTCATCAAAGAGTTGACACCGGTGTGCAGGAACGTAGAGTCGCCGATCAGTGCCACCCAGTTTTTCACATAGTCCTTGCCCTTGGCTTTTTCAATTCCGTGGAGAGTGGAAATGCTTGCACCCATGCACACGTTAAAGTCCATAACACCCAGCGGCGGAACGGCTCCCAGTGTATAGCAGCCGATGTCGCCGGCACCGTGCAGTTTCAGCTTTTTCATTACAGAAAAGACACTGCGGTGCGGACATCCGGGGCAGAGGATCGGCGGACGGTTCGGAGCCTGTGCCGGCGGTGTCAGCTGGACATCCTCATGCAGAATGGCTTTCCGCAGCATATTGGCACTGTACTCACCCTGTACTGTGAAGATCTCCTTGCCGATTACTGGAATACCCCAAGAACGAACTTGTTCTTCGATGACCGGTTCCAGTTCTTCTACAATGTACAGTGTTTCCACATTGGCAGCAAATTCTTCGATCAGCTTTTTCGGCAGCGGGTGTACCAGACCAAGCTTCAGCACAGATGCGTCCGGCAGGGCTTCCCGTACATACTGATAGGGGATACCGCTGGTGATGATACCGATTTTCTTGTCGCGGTATTCCACACGGTTGATGTCAAAGTGACAAGCATCTTCCGCCATCTGCTTCAGCCGCTGTTCCACGATCACATGCCGTTTCTTCGCATTCGCCGGCATCAGTACATTTTTTTCAATGTTCTTTTCATAGGGCTTGTCCGGTACGTTTTCCCGTTCCTCCGGATGTACCACACCCTGTGAATGGGACAGACGAGTGGTAGTGCGGACAATGACCGGCGTGTCATATTTTTCACTGTATGTAAACGCAAGCTTGGTGAAAATGCGGGCTTCTTCGCTGTCGGAAGGCTCCAGTACCGGAACCATTGCCGCACGTGCAACCATGCGGGTGTCCTGCTCGTTCTGGGAACTGTAAATGCCGGGGTCGTCCGCAGCAACCAGTACCAGACCGCCGTTTACGCCGGCATAGGAAATAGAATACAGCGGGTCGGAAGCTACATTGACACCGACCAGTTTCATAGAAGCCATTGCCCGTGCACCGGCGATAGAGGCACCGATTGCCACTTCCATAGCCACCTTTTCATTGGGTGACCATTCTGCATAGACTTCCGGATATTTTGCGATACATTCGCTTATTTCAGTGCTCGGCGTACCCGGATAGGCAGCAGAAACCTTGACACCAGCTTCATAGGCTCCCTGTGCAATGGCGGCATTGCCAAGCATGATTTTTGAATTCTTCAACAGATTTTCCCTTCTTTCGAATGATTTCTGCCATACAGGCTGTAAAGCAGACAAGAAACCCGCCTTTTGAGAAAAAGACAGGTCGTTCAAAGCGGCACTATCTTTACAATGAATAAAATAAATAAGTAGTGCAGCCTTTTCTATTGTAATACATTTTCGAAAAAATCACAAGGCTTTTTTCGACTTTTGGTGAATTTGCATATCTCCGGCAAAGTTTCTTGTACATTTTCACAAAAAGTAAAAAGCCCGAAAACACCCAACGGCATTTTCAGGCTTTCCGGAAACACGCTCTGTTTCGGGATTATTCAAAGGAATCCAGATCGATGCCAGCCAGCAGGTCTTTCAGTGCAGCCAGTTCGTCGGCGGTCAGTGTCACGCCTTTTCCCATTCTGCTGTGATCCGGAGCCCAGTCGCGAATATCGTACTTCGGTTCCTTTTCGTTCCAGCTGATCAGGTTGACTTCCTTGCTCCAGCCTCTTGCGTTCTCACCCAGAGAACCCAGATTCTCTACGATTTCATATTTCAGTTCTGCCATAATAAAAACACTCCTTGAAAAGTTTTGATGCAGGTGTTGCCTGAAGCGTGCACGTGCCTACACGCGCACGCTGCATCTCGAATACCTATTATACAAGATGCGTTCCGAAAATGCAACACCCCGCCGCCGGCTTTTTTGGAAATTGGAACTTTCACTAAAAACATTAAGCTTATTTCAAGCAACATACGTTATAATGACAACAACATCAAGCGAAAACAGCCATTTCGCACAGAAGGGAGGAAACCTGTACCGGAAAACCTGATTCCGGCAGCAGGATATATATGGGTGCAATTCAGACATTCGCACGAAAGGAAATCAAGTTTTTACTGACAGAACAGCAGTATCAGGATTTTCTGCCGCTTCTGGAACACTACATGAACCCCGACAAATTTTGCGTCGGGGGAAAAGAGTATGGCATCTATAACGTCTATTATGATACACCGGACGATTTTCTGATTCGGGAATCCCTTGAAAAACCGGATTACAAGGAAAAGATCCGGTTACGCAGCTATCTCTCGCCGGCACAGGCGGAGGCCTATTTGCAGGAAAAGATTCACCCTGACTTAGGCGGTTCATACTTGCAGGAGCAGGTCATGGACGAGATCGACTTTTTCCGCCAGCGGTATGAGATATTCCCGAAGCAGTACATCAGTTATCAGCGTGCGGCGTATTTCGGCAAGGAAGATACCGATTTCCGGCTGACTTTTGATCGGGCACTGACCGGACGACGCAGCGACCTCTCGCTTCGCCAGCAGAGTTATGGTGACCTGCTGATTCCGGAACAGATGCGTCTGATGGAAGTCAAGATCGCAGACTCCATGCCCATGTGGCTGGCAGAAGAATTGGCAAAACTGCAAGTGTATAAAACCAGCTTTTCCAAATACGGAAAGGCATATCAGATGTACGTACAAAATCAGCTGGAATGGACTCGTCCCCAGCTTACCATAGAAAAAAGGAGACGTTACGATTATGCTTAACACCATTACCAATGTCTTGACGGCGACCAGTTCCGAATTATCTTCCCTGCTGTCGAATGTAACAGCGACCACAAGCACCGCTTCTGTAGGAGATATGTTGTTTGCCCTGATTCTGGGCGTTGTCATGGGCTTTCTGATCAGTCTGGTCTACATCTTCACCCACAAGAAATCCGGCTATACCCAGAGCTATGTTATGACATTGCTGATGCTGCCGCCGATCGTGGCAATTGTGCTGGTGATGATCAACTCAATGGCAAGTGCCCTGAGCCTTGCGGGCGTCTTTACCCTCTGTCGGTATCGTACTGTTCCCGGTGACCCGAAAGATATTACCTATGTCTTTTTTGCAATGGCAACCGGTGTGATCTGCGGCATCAACGGCGGCGGACATGTGTGGTTTGTCTTTGTGTTCTTCGCAGTGATCGCGGCAGTGCTGATTCTGATAGAGGTGCTGCGGTACGGCATCTGCAAAACCAGCAGTATGACACTGAAAGTGACCATTCCGGAAAACCTCAACTATATCGGACTGTTTGATGACATTCTCGCAGAAAACACGACCAGCTGGCACCTGAAGCGTGTCAAGACCACCAACTTTGGCTCGCTGTTTGAACTGATCTACAGCATTCAGCTGAAAAACGACGTAGACCAGAAAAAATTCATGGACGAGATTCGGAAGCGGAACGGCAATCTGACAGTAATTCTTTCCCTGTACTGTTACGAAGATCAGGTTTATGACAAATAAAACCTTTTTTTCAAAATAGAAAAACGACATATTGGAATAAATTTTTCATACATTCCTTTAAAACCGTGGATTTATCCGCGGTTTTCTTTTCTTTTCAAAAACTTGCATACTAAACTATATAATTCGCTTGACAAATTATTTTTTTGTGCTATAATAAGATTGTAAAAAGAAACCGGAGGTGAGCAGATGAAACGAAATGCATACAGCCTGATTTTGATGGACGATGTGGTTGCGGCAGTGGATCGCCTTGCGGCACAGCAGGGCACCAGCCGTTCCAATCTGATCAATCAGATTCTGGCGGAGCATGTCTGCTGTACCACACCGGAGCAGCAAATGCGGCAAGTGTTTACCTGTCTGACACGGGCGATGAACTCGGCGTTCCGCGTACAGGAGCAGGGTTCCGATGCCATGCTTTCGATTCTGGGCTCGGTACAGTACAAGTACCGTCCTACCATTCGCTATAGCGTGGAACTGCATCGGGAACTGCACAGTGAAAAAGTCGGGCTGCTGAAAATTTCCTGCCGGACCCAGAGCCGGACACTGCTGGAAGCAATGCAGCAGTTCTTCCTGTTCTGGGTACAGCTGGAACAGGAGTATGAACCGGAGGGTGCCTGTGCACTGGGTTTGTACCAGATCGAACCGAACCGCCTGACACGGGTGCTTCTGCGGCATGGCATTACGTCCAATGAGGTACTGGGAACAGCAACCGGAAAGTATATCCAGATGTTCCACACGGTGCTGCAATCCTATTTTCAGGGCTTGCAGCAGGGACTTCCGGCGGCAGTTTTGCAGCATGCATTGGAACAGCAATATGCCGCACTGCATGAGCAGCTGGTCAGCTAGCTTTAGGAAAACATGAGGCAGCACCGCATAAAGCCCGCCTGACGGCTTTGTACGCAATCTGCTTGCAGATTTTCCGTCATATTGCCCTAAGCAATCTGCCGAAAAATCTGACGACACATCTTACGCACAAGCTTTGTGCGGTGTTGCCATAAGACAAAAAAGAGCAACAAAAACAGAATGCAAGAAATAGGAGGGAGTTCTCATGAACACACAGAAATTGACACAAAAGTCTTTGGAAGCGATTCAGGCTGCAAATGGTCTTGCAGTGGAGAACCAGAACCAGCAGATCGAACAGGTACACCTGTTGAGTGCTTTGCTGGAGCAAGAGGGCGGTCTGATTCCGCAGCTGTTTGAGAAAATGGGCGTGTCTGTCGATAACGTACAGATTCAGCTGAAAAACGCCATTGATAATCTGCCGGCAGTAACCGGAAGCGGTCGAAAAGTAGACGAGGTCTATGTATCTCAGGACGTAGACCGTGCATTGCGGGAGGCAGAAAAAGAAGCTGCCCGCATGAAAGATGATTTCGTATCGGTAGAACATCTGGTACTGGGCTTGTTCGATGCCATGGGCAAAGAACTGCAAAACGTGCTGAAACCTTTCTCCGTGACTAAGGATGCATTCCTTGCGGCATTGATGAAAGTTCGCGGCAACCAGCGTGTTACCGATCAGAATCCGGAAGAAACTTACGATGTGCTGGCAAAATACGGGCAGGATCTGGTGGAACGTGCCCGTGCCGGAAAACTGGATCCGGTCATTGGCAGAGATAACGAGATTCGAAACGTCATTCGAATCCTTTCCAGAAAGACGAAAAACAATCCGGTGCTGATCGGTGAACCGGGTGTCGGTAAAACGGCAATTGCCGAGGGTCTGGCACTGCGAATCGTTCGCGGCGATGTGCCGGCAAATCTGAAAGACCGGAAAATCTTTTCGCTGGATCTGGGTGCACTGATCGCAGGTGCCAAGTACCGCGGTGAATTCGAGGAACGACTGAAAGCCGTTCTGAATGAAGTCAAGAAAAGCGAAGGCGGCATTATCCTGTTTATCGATGAACTGCATACCATTGTTGGTGCTGGTAAATCGGACGGTGCTATGGACGCAGGCAACCTGCTGAAGCCGATGCTGGCACGGGGTGAACTGCACTGCATTGGTGCTACAACGCTGAACGAGTACCGGCAGTATATTGAAAAAGATGCTGCTCTGGAACGTCGTTTCCAGCCGGTTCTGGTAGACGAGCCTACTGTAGAAGACACGATCTCCATTCTGCGTGGTCTGAAAGAACGCTATGAAGTATTTCATGGCGTTAAGATTCAGGATCAGGCTCTGATTGCAGCGGCTACACTGTCCAACCGATATATCACAGACCGGTTCCTGCCGGATAAGGCAATCGACTTGGTAGACGAAGCTTGTGCAATGATTCGGACGGAAATGGACTCCATGCCTACAGAGCTGGACGAAATTCGCCGGAAGATCATGCAGCATGAGATCGAAGAAGCTGCCCTCAAGAAAGAGGACGACAAACTGTCGCAGGCACATCTGCAAGAAGTACAGCAAGAACTCTCTCAGATGCGTGACCAGTTCAATGCCATGAAGGCAAAATGGGAAAACGAAAAAGATGCCATTTCCAAAGTGCAGAAACTGCGGGAAGAACTGGAGCAGGTCAACGCCGAGATCGAACGTGCTGAACGGGACTACGATCTGAACAAGGCTGCCGAACTGAAATATGGTCGTCTGCCGCAGCTGAAAAAACAGCTGGAAGACGAAGAAGCCATTGCAGAAAAGCAGAAAGAGAGCAAGAACTCTCTGCTGCGGGACAAGGTGACCGAAGAAGAAATCGCCCGCATTGTCGGCAGATGGACTGGCATTCCGGTAACGAAGTTGATGGAGGGTGAACGGGAAAAACTCCTGCACATGGACGAAGTACTGCACCGCCGTGTAATTGGTCAGGACGAAGCTGTGGAAAAGGTCAGCGAAGCCATTCTGCGTTCTCGTGCAGGCATTCAGGATCCGAACCGTCCGTTGGGCTCGTTCCTGTTCCTTGGACCGACTGGTGTCGGCAAAACCGAATTGGCAAAGGCACTGGCAGAAGCTTTGTTCGATGATGAGAACAACATTGTTCGTATCGATATGAGCGAATATATGGAGAAATTCAGCGTGAGCCGTCTGATCGGAGCTCCTCCGGGATACGTGGGTTATGAAGAAGGCGGTCAGCTGACAGAAGCTGTTCGCCGGAAGCCGTATTCTGTTGTTCTGCTGGACGAAGTGGAAAAGGCACATCCGGACGTGTTTAATATCCTGCTGCAAGTGCTGGACGACGGCAGAATCACCGACTCGCAGGGCAGAACGGTGGACTTTAAGAACACCATTATCATTCTGACCTCGAACTTAGGTTCGCCGATGATTCTGGAAGGCATGGACGAAAACGGCAACATCTCGGAAGAAGCCAGAAAGGAAGTCGATACGCTCCTGAAGCAGAAGTTCCGTCCGGAATTCCTGAACCGTCTGGACGAGATCGTCTTCTACAAGCCGTTGAGCAAGACCGAGATCTTCCGTATTGTAGATCTGCTGCTGGAGAAGCTGCGGAAACGTCTGGAAGACAAGCAGCTGGAACTGGAAGTTACTGATGCTGCCAAGGAGTGCATTGTGGCACAGGGCTATGATGTCAACTATGGTGCACGTCCGCTGAAACGACTGATCCAGTCCAAGGTAGAAACTCTTGTGGCAAGAAAGATCATTGCCGACGATCCGGCACCGGGTACTGTAATTCGTATCGACTATGACGGTCAGAAGATGATCTGTCAGTAAAACAATAGACAATTGCAAACCTCCAAAATAAAACGCCACGCCGCACAGATCATGTTACGTCTGTGCGGCGTGGCGCTTTTTTGCTTTGTTGAAATTTTGTTAAGCAACCGGAATGCTCTGTACATCTTCCGGCAGCAGTGTCAGCAGTTCTTCGTCTGAAAGCGGCTCCGGCAGTTTTGCCAGCCGGTCTGCCTGATTGGTCAGGGCAAATTCGAAAAAGTTCCGGACATCTCTGGCATTGGCAAACCCTTTTCCCGCTTCTGCACAGCGTTTCCGGAAATATTCCTGTACATAGGCATAGGTGTCTGTCGGCATTTTCAGACAGTAGCTGTCGCATAGGTTAGAGAAGATGAGCATCAGTTCTTCCGGCTTATAGTCATCGAAAAAGATCACCTGCCGGAAGCGGGAACGCAGCCCCGGATTGGTGTCCAGAAACTGTTCCATTTCCTTCGGATAGCCGGCAACGATAACGATCAAATCGTCCCGATGATCTTCCATTTCCTTGAGCAGAGTGTTGACTGCCTCTGTGCCGAAGTCGTTGCTGCCGCCGGAACTGGTCAGCGTGTACGCCTCGTCAATGAACAGCACGCCGCCCATTGCTTTTTCCACGACCTTCTTGGTTTTGATTGCTGTCTGCCCCACATAGCCGCTGACCAGCGTCGCACGATCAGCTTCTATCAGATGCCCTTTTTTCAGGACACCCAGTCGGGCATAGATTTTAGACAGCAGCCGTGCAACTGTGGTTTTGCCGGTTCCGGGATTGCCGGAAAAGACCATGTGCAGGGAAGTCTGCGGCAGGGGCAGCCCTCGCTCCTGCCGGATCGTTCGAATCCTGAGCAGGTGAATCAGACTTTCCAACTCGTCTTTGACGTTTTGCAGCCCTACCAGCTGGTGCAGCTGTGCCAGCAGTTCGTCCAGCGTTTCCGTAGGAGCTTCTGTAATTTCAGCATCATCGACAACCGCTTCTTTTTCAGCCGGAATCGGCGGCTTTTCGGCATTGAAATCCGCCGGAATGACAACCGCCTTTTCCAGTTCCGGACGACGACAGCCACGCATGGCGGCATCTCGATAACGGGAAAGCTGCTGCATCATGGAGTTCTGCACGATCTGTTGCTGTGGTTCTACTTTTCCGGCAGTATTCAGCGAAAATTGCGTTCCCATTTGTGCAATGGTTTCCAGCCAGAGCAGGGAAATGCTGCCCTCTACGCCGCTGCCCTGCAAATCGACACGCACCAGTGCCGCCAGCAGTGCCAGTAAAGAATCTGCCGCACCGGAAAAGGAAATGGAGAACTGCTGCAAAAAGCGTTCCATTGTCTGTGTCGTGGCAGACTGTTGCAGACAGTTGTTGATAAAATTGGTTTCTGCATCGGTAATGACACGGTCCTGATTTGCCAGAAACAGCAGATATTTCATTGCGGCAAAGTTGGCGTATTGTGTCAGCGGCATGCGGCTGCCGGTGATCGTGATGCCCTGTGCTTCATATGTAGCGTACAGCGTATGCAAGTACGCCAGTGCGTCCTGTAGATGATTGTGTGGCATAATGATTATTCCTTTCCGTATTTGTTGTCTGCGGTTTCATCGGAAAGCTGATGCTTTTGTGCAGCACGCTTGTCCACTTTTCGCTTGATAAAGATTCCCGCTGCCGCCAGCAGAACGATCACGCCTGCCAGCACGATCGTCAGGATATAGTTGCCCTCCCATAAACTTTTTCCCATAAAAACAGTCAGGACTGTTGCTGGTGTCCGTCCCAGTGTTGTCAGGAAAAACAGATACATCGGCTTGATTTTTGGATTGAATGAAACCAGATAGGTAAGGGCATCTTTCGGCAGCCCCGGCAACAGAAACACCAGAAAAATCAGCAGTTCTGTTCGCTTGCCGTCCAGCAGAAAATCAAATTTTTTGAAATGGCTTTCCGAAACAAAACGGTCTACCAGCGGTCTGCCGATCCACTGCACCAGATAGTACACCAGAACCGTTCCCAGAAAAAATCCGGCAAGGGACAGAAACAGACCGCCCCACTGTCCGAACAGGATTCCACCGATAATAGGCACCGGACCGCCGGGGATCACGGCAATGACCACCTGTAACACTTGCAGCAGCACAAACAGCAGGGGAGCGAAGATGCCGAAACTCTGCATTTTGTCGATGATGACCTGCTGTCCGTGCTCGCTGGACAGCAAATGGATCAGCGGCAGCATGGCAATGCTGACCACAGCAAAGACCACTACCACAGCGATCAGACTAAAAATGGTTTTTCGGGAAATTTTTTTGTCAGATGTTTTTTTGGACGTTTTATTTTTCATGTGAAATACTCCTTTCACAGAAATCCCTATAAAAGTGATATTGCTTTAGAAATAGTATACCGCGATTTTGTAAAAAAATCAAGGGTAATGCTACAGAAAGCTTGTACAGAAGATAGATTATCAGATTTTTCAGCAGATTGCATAGAAATTTCGCCGGTATTTTTGCGTATGGAAAGGCACTTCTGTGCAGTTTGACGAGAAATCTGCAAACAGGTAAATTTTTTTGTGGTATTGCCCAAGATTTTTTGGGAGCCTATTTATGACATTTTTACAAAAGGGCTTGACTTTTTCACAGAATGCGTGTATAATAAAACGTATCATCTGGTAAGAAGCCGTGCATGGCGGCACGCTGCCGGTGAGTATCACTTCAGGTAGAAAGGAACTTGTTCTATGAAAACAAATCGAGCAAGATGGATTGCCTGTTTGTTGGCTTGTGCGATTGGGGTGTCGCTGACCGCATGCGGCAAGGACAAAAAAGACAGTTCTTCGAAGAATGCAAGCGATTCCGTTGCTGCGGGAGAAGAATCCAGCGAGGGAACCATTGCTTCGGAAGACTTGGCAAAAATGCAGAAACAGGATATGACATTCTCGTATGCCATCGATGCTGACGACGAAAGCTCCGGCAACGCAGATGTTCCTGTCAATGAGGGTGTTACTTCACAGAACGGCGGATCTTCCGGCGAAGATTCCTATGTGGTGGTGACTGACGATTCCGGTCAGGCTGTGAAGGACGACAGCGGAAATGTTGTAACAGAAGTCGTAAAGGGTGGAAACAACTCCGGTTCCGGCAATGAAAGCTCCACAGCTGCCGGCGGCAATTCCAGTAGCTCTAACGGCAATAATGGTAATAGCAACAGTGGTAGCAGCTATCAGGCAGACATGAAGACATTTCAGGCGTACTGGCTGGATATGTCCAACGGGGATAACGTTGTCTGCAACGGCGATTTCCTGGACGTTACCTTCAAGATCAAGGATGATGCTCCGGACGGCAACTATGCTCTGACAGCCGGTGAAAATGACTTTGCAAACTGGGATGCAGAAAGCGTACCGGTAGCATTTGTAGACGGTGATGTTGCAGTTGGTTCCGCAGCTGAACAGTCTGCTGGATCCGCAGAATCTGGTACATTCACCATTGCGGCCGGAACTGCAAAGGGCAATCCGGGCGACGAAGTAACAGTTCGTTTTGATATGTCCGACAACCCGGGTATCGTTGCATTGATCTTCCGCTTCAAGTATGATGCGAATGCACTGGAGGTTGTCAATGCTTCTGTAGGCAGTGACTGCAAGGACTACATCAAAATGGCAGTGTCGTAATTTAACGAACGCTGTATCTATTATCTGTACAAAAAAAGCAGAAACGTTTTTGGCGTTTCTGCTTTTTCTTTGTTTGTGTGAATCCGAATAGAAAATTTTCCTGCGTTTGTTTTGATTTGCGAAACCCGCAGGGAAACTTGCTATTTCAAATTAGAGTGTGAATGAGCCGGAATCTCCGTTGATTACATAATACACCATGTTTTCTTCCGGCTTTACATACAGTTTAATATCCTTTGCGGCAGTCTTTTTCTGTCCGTGCTCTGCGGCCCATGCCACAACTGCACGTTCTGTCAGAACATCTGTTGTCCATTCCATGCCGCCGTACTGCAAGCTGATGCTGACAGTTTTGCGGACACGTGTGGCCTTCGGAGCAGCAGAAGCAGTCTTGGTTGTTTTTGCTTCTGCTGTTGCTGCAGCAGCCGTTGTCTTGGCGGTATCAGTTTTTTTCGATCTAGCCATTGCTCATTCCTCCTGATGTCTTCTTATGCGTTTACAGATTCCTTCAGGTTCTTGCTTGCCTTGAAGACCGGAGCCTTGGAAGCCGGAACCTGAACCGGTTCACCGGTACGGGGATTCTTGCATTCCTTTGCACTGCGTTCCCGCACTTCGAAGGTACCAAACTTAAAAATGGTAACCTTATCGCCTGCAACCATTGCGTCGCGGATTGCATCAAATACAGCGTTCACCAGAGCCTCAGCATCTTTCTTGGTGCAGTAGTTTTCCTCGTACAGCTTTTCAATCAAATCAGTTTTTGTCATGTCAAATGTTCCTCCAAAATCATAATCTACTACGAATTATATACTATTTTTTTTCATTTGTCAAGAACATCACGGAAAAATGACATTTGCACGGAATTTCGCCCTTTTTTCGCACGTTTTTTATGGAAAACCACATAAAATCTCGGTAAAAAATCGGAAATGGAATTGAAACGCTGTTTTTTGCTTCAGTAGAGAAAAAGCTTGTATCTGCGTGTCGTTTTCTGCTTTTTGCAATTTTCCGCGTGAAAAAAATAGCTGCCGGCAGAAAACTGACTTTTGTCAGGCATTTGTGCAATATTACCAAAAGAAATGATGTTTCATATTTTATATATCGTTCATAAAATATCTATTGCAATTAAATAAAGTTTCCTGTATACTAAACACATGAGGAATCGTTCCGATGAAATGATTCACTTCGAATACGGACAATGGCGTCCCGTACAGTCGGTTGCTGTGCGAGGGCGTTTTTTTATACCCTCTGCAATCGCTTTGAAGGTGGAACAATGGGGTTGCCGCCAGAATTGGCATCGGTTTTTTCCCTTGGTGATGTAACATCTACGAATTGATTGGATATGGAGGACATTTGAATTATGGATTCTGGGAATATCGGCTTTGTTATGATTTGTGCTGCACTTGTATTTTTTATGACTCCTGGTTTGTCGTGTTTTTACGGCGGTCTGGTGCGGCGGAAAAACGCTGTGAACACGATGTTCACCTCGGTTGTCACGATTGCGACGGGAATCGTGATGTGGATGCTGTTCGGCTACTCGCTTTCGTTCGGACCGGATCACGGCGGTGTGATCGGTGATTTCAGCTGGTTTGGTCTGGAGGGTGTTTCCCTGACAGAGCCATACATAGAGGGACAGGGCATTCCGAACATGGTATTCTGCCTGTTTCAGATGATGTTTGCAGTCATCACACCGGCACTGATTACCGGTTCTGTAGCGGGCAGAATGAAATTCAAGTCGCTGTTTACGTTCTTGGTGCTGTGGAGTTTCGTGGTATATTATCCCATGGCACATATGGTCTGGGGCGACGGCGGTTTCTTGGCAAAGATCGGTTCTGTAGACTTTGCCGGCGGCAACGTAGTACACATCAGTTCCGGTATCACGGCACTGACACTCTGCATTCTCCTTGGAAAACGGTATGACTATAAACGTGCAAACTATAAGATTCACAACACCCCGATGGTGGCACTGGGAGCATTTATCCTGCTGTTCGGCTGGTTCGGATTCAATGCCGGTTCTGCACTGGCAGCAGATGGTCTGGCTGCACATGCATTTGTAACCACCGCAGTTTCTTCCGCAGCCGCAATGCTGTCGTGGATGTTCTGTGATGTCGTTGTCAATAAAAAGCCGACATTTGTCGGAGCCTGCACTGGTATGGTTGCCGGTCTGGTAGGCATTACACCGGGAGCCGGTTTTGTACCGGTCTGGGCGGCCTTGATTATTGGTCTGACCACTTCGCCGATCTGCTTCTTCATGATCTCTTGGGTCAAGGAAAAGTTCGGCTATGACGATGCACTGGACGCATTTGGCTGCCATGGTATCGGCGGAATCTGGGGCGGTATCTGTGAACTGACCCCAAAAAGTTAGACAAAGATTCAAAAGAAAATCTATGCAAAGCGA
>ENA-UOJV01002272-UOJV01002272.1-human-gut-metagenome-genome-assembly--contig:-C82-NODE-2272-length-16413-cov-11.047928_pt1 | contig 16413 bp, 32 predicted proteins | sample MGYA00242356_ERZ723903 | MGnify/ENA metagenome assembly ERZ723903
CTGCGCGTTCGGCTGCTGCGCGTTCGGCTGCTGCGCGTTCGGCTGCTGCGCGTTCGGCTGCTGCGCGTTCCGACAGGATCAGCCCGCCGCCGAATATCGCCTTGCCGCTTTCACCCTGTGCGTCTAGCGCGTAAATCGGCGCGCAGTCGCACGAGCTGACGCTGTAATCCACTCCGTACTTGCACCATTTCTGCATCATCGCGGCGGTGACGATCTCGTCGGGGTACTCGTATTTCGGAAGCTCGACCTTGCCTGCTTTCTGAAGCTCTTCGTCCTTTTCCTCTACCAGCTTCCGAAGGTCGGGCGCCGTCATCGCAACAACGTCGCCGCCGTAGCTCGTTATGAACGACGTGTTGACGACCGCGCCGTTCTCGTAGGTGATGGCGGCGCCGCACACGATATGGCACAGCGTCATGACGTTTCGCCTGCCGCTCAACGCCGTGAGGGTCGGGCAGAAAAGGAAGAATGGGATGCCGTTCTCCTGATAGAAATCGCATATCTCGGCGAGGATGGAGAACGGCGGGTTGTCGAGGACGACCTTGCCGCCCGAGTAGTCGATCGCCTGGTAGTCGCCGCCAGGGTAGAACGGTCGGACGATCTTCGAAGGGTCAATGCCGTACTTCCCGCACGCCCAATCCTTCACGACGTCGTAGATCTCTGGAGGCGTGTAGCAATCGTCTGTGGTTTTCTTCGGCTTGAACTTCTCCACGAACTCGTCGTACTCGTCCGTGTGCTCGCTCATGCCTTCCTGGTTCGCGAAGTCGACCGCGAAACACTCGAAGTCCTTCGCGGTGAACCCGAACGCCTCCATGTCGATGCCCGCCAGGCCGTCAAGCTCCATCGCAAGCAGTTTCGCGTCCCATCCCGAAAGCTCGGCGGTCTTGTTGTCAGCCAAACGGTAGGCGTTGACCTGTTCGGGCGTGAGATCGGTGGCGTAGACCACCGGCACCGCAGCGAATCCCAAGGACTGTGCCGCCCTGTATCGGGTATGGCCTGCGATTATGGTTCCGTCCGCGTCAACGATGATCGGGGAGCGGAACCCGAACTCGGAAATGCAGTTCGCGACGGCCTGAACGGCCTGATCGTTGCGACGCGGGTTGCCAGGATACGGATGGATGTCTTCGAGCGATACGTACTCGATCCGCTGCTTCTGAATGGGTACCACCCGCCTAAATGTCAGTCTTTGTGTGTAAATCGGCGCTATGCCCCCGGGCGCGCCGTAAGTACCCACCACCGGGTGTGGTGGGTGGGTGTTATAGAAGCCTGTCGCCCTTGGCGTCGTTGCATTCTCCGCACGCGAGTCTCGAGGCGCACCGCCTCGCGTTTGATCTCCACGTTATGAAATTCGCACCTGGGTTCTTCGCACCGAAAGAAGACGAACCCCGCCACCGGTGCGAAGAGCGACGGGGTTCTCGTGTCTTATGAAACGGGAGCTACCCGTTGTCACCTATCTTGCGTGCGCCTCTCACAGCGCCCCGCTCGACCTCTTCGGCCTCTTGATCGGCGTCGCGCGCCTCGCATGCCTCACCGACCTCGCAGCCTCGCAGAACTCGGCTGGGCTTCGCCATCCGCCGAACCTCTCGCGCGCCTCGCGCCTTACCGCCTCGACCTGCGCCACGCTTCGGTTCCCGCGCCACTGGTTGCAGCATCGGTGCGCTCCCGCCACGTTTCGCGGGTCGGTCGGGCTTCCGCCCTTGCTCACCGGCACCAGCTCGTCGAGCTCGAAGCTCAACGGGTCGCCTGCCTTGCGCATGGGGTCGATGGGAAGCCCGCATATCCAGCAAGGCATGCCCATGGCCTTTACCCTCGCGGAGAGCGCCCGCCTCCTCGCGCCGTTCGCGTAGCGCGGGTTGGCGGCTCCCCTGTTGGTCATCGCCTGCCGTCCATGGGCGAGCCGTGGTTGGCGAAGCACCACTCCATGTCCGGGTCGCGCACCGGCTCGGCCTCCCACGTGCCGACAGGTACGCCGACGGGACAGCCGAGCGCCCTGAGGAACGCCATGCTGACGGCGTTGCCCCATCGGCGGTAGGCTCTGACGGCGGACGTAAGGATGTACGACCTGCTGACCATAGCGCACCGCCTTTCGGGCAAAAGAAAAGCCGCCCTCAGGCGGCTCTCCGTGGTTTCGACCTCTTACCATATTAGCGGTAAAAGGCGCTCAAAAACGCTCATCTTGGGGCGGCGTTCGGTATCGGGTCGCGCCTCCACTCCTCTGGCATCGCGTAATATATCTCGCGCAAGCCCTGCTCGGCTATCCGCCTTGCCGACTGTTCGCTGTAGCCGACCTTCCTGCCAACCGCAGCCCACGTCATGCGCTCCACGCGGTGAAGCCACACGCACCACCTGGCCATGTGGGCTGGCGAGCATATGCGCTTCGCCTCTTCCAGATCGTCGGCCATGGCGGCGTACTCGTCGCTCCACCTGTCGCGCAGCTCCATGAGCTTCGCCACGCCGTCTGGCATCCTGTCCTTGGAGCATCCGCCCGAACGCGTGCTCGACGGGTCGTAGCCCATGAGCGTGAGCCTCGCCTGCTGCATCGCGATGTCTGCCTCTATCGCCCGCAGGCTGTCCCCTATGGACGCTATGTATCGCAGCCATTCGTACGTGCAGTAGCGCATGACCTCGATGTCGTGCATAAGCCCCCTGTCGAATTGCGGCTTTTTTTATCAATTATACTATAATCGCATGTCGATAACCTAAACCCGCATCTCACGCCGAAGCTCGGCCAACTCCTGCTGCGCCCTCGCGCACGCGTCGCGCCAACGCTCGGCGCTGCGCCTCCAACGCTCGGCGTTTCGCTCTGCCTCCTCCAGGCGTCGAAGAAGGTAGTCGATGTAGTCGCCGTAAGGCTCCGTCATGCGCCCTCCCCGCACGCTTTTCGGACGCGGCGGGCGTATCCGACCAAAAACTCGCTGAAAACGAGGTCTTGACCTGCCACCGTCAAGACTCGCGTATCGAGTTCCCCACGGCCTCTATCTGCTCCGGCGTGTGCCGCTTCGCGTTGTTGTCGTACGGTTTGAGCGTTTCCAGTGGGACGCTCTCTACCTTCATCCTCATTCTCTCCTCCAATCGAAGCGCCCCCGCGCGTGACGGGGGCGCTGGTTCCTACCCGATGATGGCGCGGACGAGCCAGACGATGATCGCCATCAGGCCGATGGTGAAGCCGATTACGCACATCACGCACGTGAGGCAGCCCATGTACGCGCGGAACCTGATTCCCTTGCTGTCCGCTCCGAAATAGGTGTCCTTGTCGTACGGCATCACTCATCGCCCCCAACGGGCTTCGCCACGTCCTGGATGAACCCGTCGTACATCTTGGCTCGCCTCGTGAACTCCTCGCGCTGCGCTCCGGTGGAAGCCTGGGCTTGAATCATGTACCAGTCGCGTATGAACGCGATGACCATCACCTGGAACTCGACCGTCATCTCACAGCCTCCAATCTGCGGTGCACACGGCTATGAGGAGCAGGGTCACCGCGATGGCACCGATGTAGACCCACTCCATCACTGGTCGCCCTTCTTTTTGTCGGCATAGATGCCGATGACGGCGAGGGCGACGATAGCCATTCCGCACAGCGCGAACCCAGCCCAGGGCGCTATTGCCATGCCGACGGCAACGGAAACGAGAACCAGACCGACGATGACCAGGCATCCGCTGGCGTTCTTCTCTTCCTCTGACAGCATGATCTTCTCTCCTATCCCTCGTAGGGGCGCTTCACCTCGCGGCGCTCGTCGTCAGTTATCATCTCTGTCCTCCTCCTCCTCGTGGATAGGCACCCGGATCTCGGCGTGCCCGACCTCGATCCCGAGCCGCCTCAGGCGCCCCACGAGCGCCACGGCCCCCGCGATCTCCTCCACCGTGCCCTCGACCTCGTGCTCCCCGCACCGCAGCCACAGCTCGCCGGACATGCGCTCCACGCGGATCGACAGGGTGTCATGGCCCTTGTCCTGCCGGACGTTGCCCAGCCAGTCGCGGTACTGGCTGCCCACCCCCATCTCCACCCGGGCGCTGGGGCCGTAGCCGATCCACGTGGGGTCGGCCTCCGCCTCCTCGCCGTCCAGCTCGACCGTGCGCAGCCACGACGCGTCGGCGTCTCCTCCGGCGAACTTCTCCATGGTCAGGTCCCACCACTTGCTGTCGCGGAACGCCTCCATGGAGCGGTACTCGTCCACGGTCTTGCTCTCGATCCGGCAGGACAACGAGCGCCCCCCTGATCGAACCTCGCAGATCACGTGCGTGTTCATGACCACCCTCACGCGGTCCGAGGTCGGGGCGACGTGCCAGCTCACGCTGTCCACCATCCCGACCTCGGGGTCGGCCCCCTTGCGCACGTCCTCGTACCTCAGCTGGCCGTCGAACCACGCGTTCGAGGTCTTGCGCATCAGCCACAGGTCCTCAAACGTTTTCGGCTCCTTTGTCTCCTCGCTCATTAGCCCAAGACCTTCGCCCCGCAGTGCTTGCAGTACGCGTCGTCGCGGTCGATTGCACCGTCGCACTCCGAGCAGACGTGGTGCATGGTCCAGACGTCGCCCTCGAATCGCGGGCCAGGCCCGTGTGATCCGTGCGACACCTCGACGCGGCACGTGCGCTCCGCTCGTCGGTTCCACCTCTCGGCGGCGGCCTCCTTGGAGCCCTCGTAGTTGTTGGGCAGCGGTGACGCGAAGCAACGCGAGCACTTCACGTTCCACGCGACCAGCTCAACCCTCCCGGGCACGATCTCGTCACTAGTCTTCACGAACTTGGCCTCGCCCCCGCAGAAGGGACACGGCAACAGTTTCACGCTCACTTCTTCCTCCTCTTCCTCCTGACCTGGGCGGCGCGGATCGCGCGCCCCTGCCTCTCGGCCCCGGCCCGGGAGCGGTACACCTTGCCCCGCCTCCGCGTCCTCGCACATAGGTGCTTGCAGGTCGTAGTCGTGGTCTGTCATGGCTCCACCCCCAGGGCCTCGCGGATGCGGTCGCATGCGTCCTTCAACCTCCATGCTCCGCTTGCATCACCCGGCGTTTGGACCTCCAAGCACGCATCCTCCTCAAGCTCGTCCGCCAGCGCAAGCAGCGCGTCGCGGTTGATGCCGGTCAGCTCCACCGCAGCGTCATGAACCAGCTTCTCAAGCTGCTCGCCGTCGACCTTGACCTCCGCCACGCACTTGACCTTCGGCTCGCCCGGCTCTATGAGGTCGGCGAGGCGATGGGCGATGCCAACCCAGTCCGCGTAGCCCTCGATGCCCAGTGCTTCCAGATACGCGCAAATCAGACTCTCTTGCAGGTCGCTGTATTCAAGCTCCCGCAGCCTCCGCGCCACCTCGCGGCGCTCTGAATCTGTTGTCATGATTCCTCCTTGATAACGCGCGCGCCGCATCCTGGGCAGTATCCAATCGGCTTTGGCGGGTCTTGCTCTAAGTCGAAGCAGACGAGTATTTCCCCGCATTCTGAGCACGTGTGTGCTACTACCCCTTCCTGGTATTCGACTCGATGCAGTACGGCTCGGCACGTCCGCTCCGCGCGGCGGTTCCAAGCAGATACGGCGTCATCTCGGGTTTCGCAATGGTTCTCGTTGTGAAACGACGTCTTGCACATGTCGCAGAAGACGCTCCACTCCCCGTACTCATCCTCTTGGAGCACGTACAGTCCATTGCTTGACCCGCAGCATGGGCATGACTTTAGCTCTTGCATGCTTCCTCCTTGATTAGCGCGCTCCTCCGCTCGCCGCCGAAGAGCGACTTGCCGTTGTTCGCCCAGTACCAGCCTGTCGGTGCGGTCTGCGCGCCGACGGTGCGCTTCCATCCTTCGGGAAGCTTGTCGAGCTTGGGGATGGCGGGGTCGCTGAGAATCATCGAAGCTTTCGGCATTGCCCATCATCCCGCCTTGATGCCCACGCACAGAAATCTTCGGGCTCGACATCGGCCCCCTCGCTGTATGCCCCCTGAATCGGCCCGAACAGGTGAGCGTGACAAGCTCGGTCCCGAGGATGCTCTTGCTTCTGTGCTCCATCGCGTACTTGCAGTCCCGGCACCGCACGAAATAGACCCTACCATCATCAGACACCGAATATCTGCCCTCGTAGCCTTGAACAGGCTTCATCTTGGTTTTCCCCTTCATCGACCGCATCGATTCTCACCCCTAACCACCGCATCACATTTACTGCCATCGAATTGCCGATGGCCTTGTACCTCGGCGTGTCCGGGCACTCCTCCGCTGGCTTGCCCCGGTACGGTACCTTGGTCCAGTCGTCCGGGAATCCCATCAGTCGCTCGCACTCTCGCGGGGTCAGGCGACGCACCACGTAGCCGTCACTAACGACGGACGGCCTGCGGTCGGCGCACGGCGACGAGTCTCCCCGCGCCGTGAGGGCTCCGGCGACGTCGCCGTACTGGCACAGGACGCCCTGCACCTGCTTGCCGCTCTGACTGGCGGGTATCGCACCGCACACCCCACCGTCCCCGCCCTGCAGCCTGACCTCGCCCCTCTGGTTCGCGGCGAACGCTACGATCGGGGGCTCCTTGGAGTTGTGCGCCTTCAGCGTCCCGCACATGTCCTCGTCTATCGATGCCTTACTGGTGGCGTCACCCATGCACAGCACGGCCGCGTCGTTGGCGTTCCCGGCGTTGAACGCTATCACCAGCACGTGCGCCGCCGCGCTCAGCGTGTGGCAGGGGTCGCCGAACTGCGGGTTGCTGCCGTTTCGAGGGCTCGTCACCTGCGTCGTGTCGAACGCGAGGACGCCGGCGGAGTCGCGCCCGCCGCCGCCGCCAGCACATGCCCGAGCGGCCAGGGCAAGCTCTTGCCTCTTCTCTTTGCTCGACGGAGAATCCCACGGCATGCCTCCGCGCTCAAAAAGTACTTCGCAGGGACCGTCCGGGTCTCCAAGGCGTCCGACAAGGAACACACGCTCGCGTCGCTGGGCCACGCCGAAGAACTGCGCATCCAGTACTCGCCACGCCAGACCGTACCCGAGCGCATCCAGGCTTTCGAGCAGGCATCTGAAATCTTCCCCGTGCGATGACGAGAGCGCTCCTGGGACGTTCTCCCAGAGCAGCCATTCAGGACGGAGCTCGCGTACCGCTCGAACGTACTCCCACATGAGCCCGCTCTCTCCTGACAGCCCCTCCCGGTTCCCGGCGATGCTGAATGACTGGCAGGGGCTTCCCCCGACCACAACGTCAACTGACCCTGCATATTCGCTCCAATCTGTCTTCGCAACGTCCCCGAGGTTGGGCACCTCCGGGAACCTTTCTTCCAAGACGCGGCAGCAGAACGGCTCGATCTCCGAGAACGCCACGGGCTCCCAGCCGAGCGGCCCCCACGCCACGCTCGCGGCCTCTATGCCGCTGAAAAGGCTCGCGTACCTCATCGGCCCTCCTCCCAACGGGCCGCCAGCTCCGGCAGCGGCTTGCTCTTCATCGTGCCCAAGCGGCTTTCGAGCGCCAAGAGCCGCTGCCAGTAGTTCGGCAAATGATCGTGGATGGCCCGCAGCTCGCGTTGGTTCTTATTGCGGCAGCACCAGCACGACACGCGGTCCAGCACGTCGTAGAGACAGACCCCGTCCTGCTCCCAGGTCGCGCCGTGGGCGCGGCAGAGCTCCAGGCAGTCGGCCTCGGTGAGGCCCCGGTCGGCGAGCGGAAATCGCTTGTAGGGCTTGCGCCGCTTGGCTAGGCGCTTTTCCTCGTCTGCCGCGATGCCGACGTAGACGATGGCGTTTTTGCGCTCCGCGTAGCGGTCGAGCGCCGCCGTCTTCTCGGTCGTGCCCCAGCGGCACGCGCCGCATGTATGCCCCTCCCAGGGGTCGGGGGCGTTCCACGGGGCGCGGGGGTCTTGCTCCCACACGCCGTCAGGGTATCCTCCGCACGTCACCGCGACACCTCCCCCAATGCGTCCTCGTACGCCTCGCGCAGCTCGCGGTGGAAGAACGCCATGAAGTCATCGGCCGTGACGCCCTTCGGCAGCATGTAGGTCTTCACGACCTCCGACGCCCACTCGCCGAATGGGACGGGCGCGCCTTGCCCGTCCGTCGCCTCCGCCATGTAGGTCAGCGCCACCTTGTCGAAGAACGCGCGCCGCATCCCCGCGACGATAGAGGCCTCCGTCGTTCCGCGGACCTTCCCCGCCTCGCGCTCGAGGTCGGCAATCCTCTCCTCGGCCTCCGCCTTCTCGGCATCGAGCCGCGCGATCTCTGCCTCCGCCTCGTCCAGCCTGGCAATGACGTACTGCTCGCAATTCGATATGTCCATCAGCGATCCTCCCGTATCTCGGTCTCCGACCTTCCGTCGGAGAGAACCCATCTTCCTCGCCCGTAGAGGGCGGGGGAATGCGGCTCCACGCCGTGCGACAGGAGCCATCCCGACTCCCACAGCTCCCCGTCCTCGGGCGCGTCCCACTCCCACCTGACGCGCAGCAGCCCGGAGTGGAGCCCGCCGTGGCATCCGGAGGCGTTCCCCCGCCCGCACACCGCCACGAGCGCGGATTGGAGCGGGAACCACCCCCATTCCGTCCGCATGACGCGGACTCTCCCTCCGCCGCCCAGACCCTTGGGGGCTGCGTGGTGGGCGTTCTCGGCGGGCTTCCCGCAGAAGGGGCAGAGCGCCCCCTCGTCGATCTTCGTGCGGTCGCCCTCGCCGACGTAGCGCGCCCCGATGTGCGGCATGCCGTAGAGCGCGGCCCTCTCCAGGCTCATGCCGTCCATGCCGCCACCTTCCCGGCATCGTAGGTCTCGCAGCACGTGTCGCAGTGCCACGAGCCGAGGTGGTCGCGCCAGAGCCTCGTCCCGCACAGGGGGCACGCGGGCGGAGGCGCGGCCTTGGCCGCAGCCGCGCCGCCGGACGCGTCGTCATTTGGTAACCCTTTATGGGTTACCAATGACTTTTCCTTTTCCTTTTCCTTAGCTAAGGGTTCGGTTTGTTGTCGGTTAGCTGTCGGTTTCTGCTTCGGAACCGACTTGGTTCCGGCTCGGTTAGCTGTCGGTTTCCGACCGCCTTTTTTCCCGTTCTCACGTGCGGTTTCCTGTCTCGATACGTAACCAGCTATATTGCACATCGCGCGCTGCGATACGTACTCCACAGCGTTTTCCACATCGCCCTCCGAGCGATTGAGAAGCCCGATCTCCGCCATCGACGAAAGCCACGATCCGAGCGTCTCCGCGTCGGTGCATAACCGATGGCAAAGCGACTTGGTTTCCGGTCGGTTCTCCGAAAAAACCAAAGGGGTTTCCGTCCGGTATATCAGCTCCAGGACGGCCCAGTACGCGTCAACCGCCGCTCCCCCGCATTCGAGGCGCAGCGCCATGATGCGGTCGTCGTCGGATGCCGTGACGTCGTGATCGAAGTACCTCATGATGCCTCACTCCTCGATTTGCACCTATCCTGGAGTCCGTCCCTGCTTCTCCTTTTCTTGTTGAATTCGCTGATCGGTAGCTCTCGGCCGCACTCCGAGCATTTTTTCGTTTCCATGAGCGCGGCCTTAATCAAAAGGGATGTCTTCGTCGTAGGGCGTCGCCTCGACGTAGGCCGGCTCGCGCCGCGCGCCTCCCCGCTCGCCGTCCCTGCGCTGCATCAGCTCGATCTCCTCCGCCACGACCTCGAGCTTTCTGCGCCTCTGCCCGTCCATCTCCCACGAGCTGTAGCGCAGGTGGCCTTCGACGGCCACCTTCGAGCCCTTCGCGAGCATCCGCGACAGCGACTCCGCCCGCGCGCCGAACACCGCGCAGTCGATGTAGTTGGGGTAGTCCTCCCACTCCCCCGTCCGCTGGTTCTTGCGGCGGTCGTTCACCGCCACGCCGAAGCCGAGCACGGCCATGCCGCTCGCCGTGGAACGAAGCTCCGGGTCGCGCGTGAGGTTCCCGCTTATGAAAACCCGATTGATGCTCATAAGTTGTCTCCCGTCATCGTCCTTCTGTATTCGTCGTACGTGTTACGCGCGTCGTCTCTGTACACGTCTATCGCCTTCATCGCCGCCCGGTACAGCCCCTCGGCGGCTATCCTTTCGTAAAGCAGCCTGTTGACCTCCGGATCGCCCTTCACTGTCGCCGATATGACCGTCGCGGGGACGCCCTCTGCCTTCATCCGCAGCGCCGCCTTTGCCTTTGCCGCGTAGTAGTCGGCCTCGGCCTTCGCGTAGTCCCTGACGCGCCTCGATGCCTCGGACACCGCCGTCTGGGCGAGCCTGCGCGAGCGCTCCCACGCCTCGCGCACCTCGAACGTGTCGCTCATGTCTCCGACCTCAGCTCTTCCGCCACGGCCAGGTACCAATCGGGCGCGTCTTCGTAGTCGATGCGCGCCGTGCATCCTGCGGCGACTGCCCCGGGGTCGCGCCCGTGCGCCTCGGCGTAGCCCTTGCACGCCTCCCACAGCTCGGCCTTGGCGGCCTTTAGGGCGTCTTGCGCCGGGGCTTGGTCGTGCTCCGGTTCTGTCTCGGGCTTCTGCCTGGGTTTCGGCGCGATCTGCGCAGCCTTCGGCTTGGGCTTGGAAGCCCTCTGGGCCGCAGCCCCGTCGTCGTCCTCTCCGCACAGTCCGAAGGCGCTTCGCAGGGCGTACCGGCGCATGTATGTCTCCCAGCTCCCCGCGTCCTGCGCTCCCGGGAAGTCCCTCATCGGCCGCTCGTCGAGCGCCAGCGAATCCTCCCCGTCGAACACCGACGTCACGAGCGACCACGTGCCGTCTATGCGGCGCACGCCCTGCGTCAGCCCCAGCCCGTGTGCCATGAGGGCCGGTCGCACGATCTCAAGGAGCTGCTCCAACGTCTCGTAGCGGTAGCTGTACTTGCCGCCGCCCTTGGCGGGGATGGTCGCCGTCTCGCTCTTCTTTGGATTGTCCATCTCGGCCATGGCGGCCATGAGCCGCGCCCTGATAGTCTCAGCCATCGCTAGCCCTCCAGAAGCCCGGCCAGACCGCCCGGTAGCTCTTTGGCCGCATCGGCTACCTCGCGCCAGTCGAGGCCGCGAAGCGTCGGGGACTTGGGCTCCGGCGGGACGTGGATTATCCCCGGCACCACGTAGTCGGTTCCGCCCACCTTCGCTCCCGTCCCGTCGGGGGCGAGGATCTTCTGCCATCCCGGCATCATCTCGACGGATTCGGACACGAGGTCGGGGCGCTCGGCCTGCAGGAACCGCATGGCCTCGTGCTCGCAGCCCTCCTTGACCTTGGGCTTGCGGACCGTGAGGCCGTGGAGGTCGGCGAACTCGCGGAACTCGGCCTTCCGGTCGGGGTCGAGGTCGTACCTCTCAGCCGACAGCGGCACAATCAGGTCTGCGACCTTGCGCCCCGCCACGCGCACCTCGCGCTTGCTTATTCCTCTATCAATGTAATCCTCTATCGCCTTCACGTTCATCTCCGGGCGCAGCTCGTCCAGCAGCTCCTTCGCCCGCTTCTGGATCGCGGTCAGCACCGCGACCTGCTCGTCAAGCGTCATCGTCTTCCCTCCCGTCTATGACCTCCACCACAACGCGCGGGTTGCGCGCGTTGACGAGGTACCTATCCTCTATCATCTCCACGTGCTTCCAGCCGTCCCCCGGCATCACGCCCGCCGTCACCAGGCCGTCGAGCACGAACTTCGCGGCGAACCGCACATTGTCCTTGTCGCGCCGCATGTTCGGCTCGACCCAGGTGATGCGCACCGTGACCGGGCATCTCATGGGATGCGCGCCCGCCGCCCTCGCCGCCCATGCGACGGCCTCGGTGGCCTTGCGCTTCATCCTGCCGCCCGCCCGGGCGTTCTTGCGGCAAGCCTCCGTGTACTCGTTCGCGCCCGGGAGCCTGCCCGGCACCTCGAAGGAGAGCCTCATGACAGCCTCGCCGTCGTGTATCCGTCGGCGTCGCTCCTTGCGACCCTCATCCGGATAGAGGCGTCTCGCTCCATCGCGATCCTGGCGAGGTACGGGGCGAAATGGTTGGGAAGCTCCAGGCCGAAGACGATGCGCATGCCGTAGAGGCATCTGTTAGGGCTGGCCTTGCCGTCGTGCGTCCTGGCGCACTCCTCGCGAGCCGTCCGCATGTACCATGCGAACTCGTCCCGGTGCGTCTCGACCCAGCGCCGCGCCTCGCGCATCCTCTGCTCGCCCTTCGGGTCTAGACCCGGTATCGCGATCTGGTTGCTCGGCGGGTCTCCATGCTTCTTCATGCGACCGCCCCCTGCACCGCCGCGAGCGCCGCGTCCATGGACGGGACGACCCATAGCCACAGAATCGCCGCGAATGCGGCGCACGACGCGAGCGCCCCCGCCGCGAACCACGCGGCCGCCGACGTGCGCCGATCTTCGCGGCGTGCTACGATACGTCTGGCCGTTCGGCCTTTCCGGGCGCTTGCGACGTGGTGGTTGGGAGCGCCCGGTCGCGTCTTCATGTCGATCACTTCGTCTCCTTCCGTGTTTCCCCTGATGGTCGGCTGTACGCGTTTCATACGCGCTTTTTCATTTTACGACGCGCTCTTCGGTAAGCCCAGCCAGATAGTCAATAGAGCAGCCATACAGCTTTGCGAGCGCGATGGCATCAGGCAGAAGCGGTGAGCTTTGGCCGCGCTCCCACTTCCCGATAACGTCTTCTGACCGGTGAATCTTTTCGCCAACCTCCTTACGGCTAAGTCCAGATCGCTTACGCTCTGACACAAGATTGTTTATCATCGCTCCTCCTTACACACAAGTTTCTTGCGTCTATATCGAAGTATACACAAGTTTCTTGTACCTGTAAATGGTAAATCATTGCAACATGTACAAGATTATTGTATGCTTCTAAGGAGATCATACCATGGAAAAGGACGAGAGATACGCACTCGCAGGATTCGCGTTCGAAGGAAACCGGCGACGCGCTCCCATAGAGAGCGTCGAGCCTGCCATCCGCTCGGCCTGCAAGCGCGTGGAGGCAATAAGGTACTGCATCATCCAGGCGGCGTCGCTCAAGTGCGACGACTCCGACGCGCTGGACGGCGCCGTGTCGATGATGTTCGACACCATTCAGGCGCATGATGGCGGACGCGAAGAACAACCTGTACGACATCGTTGAACCGGCACATGCTTAACGCGTTCGTCATGCTTGCCGACCTGTTTAAGATTGGCAAGGATCTTCGCTCGGCGACGCAGCAATACCTCAACGACCCGGACAACCCGATGCGCATGATCATGTACGCCCTGCACACGTGGAAGGACGAGGAAGTCAGCAACGGCATATCCACCAACGTGAGGCGCGGGCAGGGAGAGAAAGCGGGGAAATGCCACCCGCTCGGCCAGCTCCGTTTCGGATGGGATATCGCAGGAGCATACATTGACGGACATGGCATGTACCACTCCGGCGACCATTACGAGATCAATCAGAGAGAGGCGGAGGCGGTGCGAACGATGTACCGCCTCCGCGCGCGCGGCTTCGCGTGGACTGCCATTGCCAGGACTCTCAACGAGAAGGGATACAAAAACAAATACGGCAGGCCGATAACTGACGTGATGGTTGCTGGGATCGTGAGAAACGAGGCCTACAAGGGGGTGTATGCGTTCGGCCATGTGCGGGTTGAGGGAGGATTGCCGCGCATCGTCGCTGATGCCGAGTGGGACGCCGCCCAAGACGAGCGAAGGAGGATGAGCGTGAAGCACCGCAGGCACGTCTACGTCAGGCCGGGAATGCAGTTCGGGCATTTGCAGGTGGTCGAGAGCGCAGGGACAGCGAAGCATCATACGAAATGGCTCTGCGAATGCAAGGCATGCGGATCAACGAAAGTCGAATGGGCTACCCGCCTCACGTCGGGGAAAGCACAGGATTGCGGCTGTTTGTCTGGCGATGGACGAAATCGGGACGATCTTGGGAGGTTCGAATGAAAACGAAAAGCGCGCATAAGCGCGCTTTCTTTGGGCGAAAACCCTTGGCCTTACGACCATTATGTATTTACACCCTACGCCAAGAATGGCGACGCCTGCATACTATCACACACGTTGAGGCTGTGTCAATCATCGGGACTAATAATTATCCCATCGCGCTCCCCTATCTTGCGCAAGACAAGCTCGCACCCCATGGAGTTTGCGAAACGACAAGCGTTGGATACTCGCATGTCGTCTCTGTTGTAAGCGTCCGTGACGAACGACCGAGATTTGCCAGAACCGCGCGCAACGTCAACGTTAGAGACCCCTTGGGCATCCTGCATGATTCTCAGCGCCTTAGTTATAAGCATGATCAATCCTTCCTGTTGTACTTGCAAGAAAGTATAGTCGATCATGATTGTACTTGCAAACATGTACATTATGTGAAGCCGTTTATTTGTACTTGTTAACGTGTACAAATATTGTATTATGTACTTGTTAGGAAGTACATCGAAGAAAGGAAAGGCAATGAGCAAGATCAAGAACCAGTACGGCGAGGAAATCAACCTTGAAGCAGCAGCAATGATCATGGATATCGAGCTTTGCGAGGAAGTCCACGCAATGAATCTTGGAACGGATCAGGAGTGGTGGGATGAGTATTGCAGCCGCCATGAAGCGAAGTACGGTGACGAGTTCGAGCCGAACAAGCTGAACGGCCAATGGTAAATGAAAGCCGCCCCGCTTCGGCGGGGCATCGAGGAATGAAGCATCATGGAGAAGCGCATCGAGCGCATCAAGGCGGAGATCGCCGAACTGGTCGAGGACTTGGAGGACGCGTACATGGACGAGGGGCTGAACCTCGCCATAGCTAGCGGAAAGGTGCTTAGAGACCTGGGCGACGCCGAGCGGAAGGCGCGTGAGAACCTGTACGCGATCTACCGATAAAGCACGACCTGGACGCGATCTTCGACCGGGCATTCGAGTACGACACGGAGGGGGAAAGAAGGGGGCCGAGGCCCCCTTCTTGTCAGAAGGTGCCAGCGTTGAGCCTCCGCTGCATTTCCCTCACGCAAGCGGACGGGCGGGACAGCACGCCGTCCTGCTCGGTGCCGAGGTAACGCTGCAAGGCGCGGCACGTGTTCGGCCCGAAGTAGCGGTCTGCCTCCACGCCCACCTTGGACTGGAGCGCGGCGATCACATCGGAGCCGCCCCGGCCCACCTGCCAGGCGGTGGAGGGCACTCCGCCGATTGCCGACATGTCGCGGCTGTCCTGGTTGGACACCACGCCGTCCTGGTCGGTGCCGAGAGCAGCCTGCAAGGCCCTCACCGTGGCAGGCCCCCACCATCCGTCCACGGCGAGGGACGCGTGCACGGGGGCGGCAGAGGACGGGCCGTCCCAGTACGGGGACACCACGCCCGCCACCACCGAGTAGTCGCGCGTGCGCCTCCACACGCCGTTGCCGTTGGACTGCTTGCCTGCTGCGGAGCCCGAAGTGTTGCCCTCGATGGTCTGCAGGTACGTGCCATAGTTCTTCTCCACGATTCCCACGTGGTCTGTTGCCGCGCTGGAAAAGTTCCAGTCGAAGACCACGATGTCGCCGGGGCCTGCGTGCCCCGCGTCGGTGACGCGCCCTACCCTGCGGGCCGCCGCGAGCGTCGAGTCCGTGTTGTAGGACGGCGCGCCCGGGAAGTCGACTCCCGCCTGCGCGAACACCCAGGACACGAAGATCATGCACCACCACACCTCGGTGGACGGGCCTGCAAGCCAGGATTCGCCCGTCACGTCGGCCATCCATCGCCCGTACTTGCTTCCCGGCTGCGGGTCGTCCGGAGCATAGTACCCTATCTCTCCGGCAGCGATGCGCAGCACGTCATTCGGCGTCCCCATGGTCGATCACCTCCACTTCCGCAACGTCTTCGAAAGAAACCGAGTTTTCCGGGTTTGGCAGGTCGTTCGGTCTTTCCATGCCTCAATCCTCCTTTTCCGAATCGAAGAACTTCAAAAGCCTGCTGCCAGCAAGCGCCGGGCTTATCTTCGCCACGTTCTCCATGACGCTTGCGACCTCCATCAGTATGACGATGACGCAGACGGGAACCAGAAGCGGCATGTCGAAGCCAAGACCTGGCACATGCCTGACCGTGAACTCTACCAGCCATGCCACGAAAACCACGATCAAGAGCGCGGCCTTGTCGAATATGCCGTCCCTCATCTTGGAAGAGTTGACGCACCGGTTCTTCAACGCGCCCACGAAGCCCGACACGATGTCCAGCAACATGAAGACGCACGACAACCCCATGGCCCACAGTTGAGTTCCATCCACGATTTCCATTCTATCCCTCCAAATACCAGTTGTCCGATATGCTGAACATGTGCCCGTTCGTGTAGTGCAACACCCCAGGCTCTCCGGATATCGTCCCGTCAGGCATCACCGTCACGACGGCGAACGTCGAGCCCGGCGTGTCGGGAACCTTTATGACCGACTTCTTCGCGTTCGGCATGCCTGTCACATCGATGCTTCCGGACACCGCCGTCGCAGAAACCAGGAAGTCACCTTCCGCCGTCTGCAGGCCGGCGCCTGAAAGCACTTCCCCTTCCGCCGTCTGCAGGCCGGCGCCTGAAAGCACTTCCCCTTCCGCCGTCTGCAGG
>ENA-UOJV01002276-UOJV01002276.1-human-gut-metagenome-genome-assembly--contig:-C82-NODE-2276-length-16368-cov-47.684423_pt1 | contig 16368 bp, 15 predicted proteins | sample MGYA00242356_ERZ723903 | MGnify/ENA metagenome assembly ERZ723903
TCAGGGTCAGGAACGAGCGGCCTTTCAGATTAACGGGCATAGGGAAGTCCTCCTTTTTGTTATTTCTCAAAATCTCTCATAAAAAGCATCCAAATAATGCTATCATCATTATATTATTTTTGGTTAAAAAAGCAAGGGATTTTCCACTTTTGCTCTGTCGCGCGCAAGGCACTGGACTGCGGCAAAAAAAGCAAACTGGACTGTTGCGCGCACGGTCGGCGGCGGAGAAAAAGAGGACTTTTCTTTTGGCCGCGATATGCTATACTGAAGGCAAAAAGGAGGGAAGGGCGATGAGCATTGCGGGGCTTCTGATCCGGCGCGAGCGCCTTGCGCGCGCCTGGAGTCAGGAGGGATTGTGCCGCGGGATCTGCGGCACGTCGTATCTTTCCAAGATCGAGCAGGGAAAAGCGGCGGCATCGGAGGAGATCCTCACGCTGCTGCTTGCGCGGCTGGGACTTTCGTGGACAAATGACGAGGACGGCGCGCTGCGCGCGAGGACGGAAGCGTGCATGGAGGCGCTCTTTTCCGGGGACGCCTCGGCGTTCGACGCCGCGTTCGCCCGCCTGCGCGCGCAGGAGAGTACGCTCCTTTGCAGTCCCTGCGCGGCGGATTACCTTCTTCTGCGCGCTTTTTCCTGCAAAAAGGACGGGGAGCGGCATCCACTGGACACGGAATTTATTCCGTTTCTGGACCAGCGTCAGCTCGCGCTCCAGCGCGTGCTGGAGGGGCGGCACGAGGAGGCGGCGCTTCTCTATCCCGCCGCGGTGATCCGCCTGTGGCAGGGCGCGCATCTCTACGCGCGCGGGCGCTATGCCGCCGCGACCGAGGCGCTGCGCGCCGCCTATGACGCCGCCGCCGCAGAGGGCTATGCCCACATCATGATGAGCTGCCGCGTGTATCTCGGCAACTGCTGCTCCGATTCGGGCGACGCAGAGCGGATGCGCCAGCACTACGCGGTCGCGCAGCGGCTCGCCCTGGCGCTCGGCGATCAGGATATCCTCTCGACGATCCGCTACAACGAAGCGGCAACAAAGATCGAGTGCGGCGACTTTGCGGCGGCGTATGCCTACTTTGCCGCGCTGGAAGAACCGGATGCGATGTCACTGCACAAGAAAGCCGTCTGCTGCGAGGCGTTGGGGCGGCGGGACGAGGCGCTCGCCGCGCTTGCGCGGGCGGAGGCGATGCTCCCAGAGGACGAAGCGCACGCACCCGAGCGGCAGATGCTCGCGCTTGTGCGCTATCGAGTGGAAACGCCGAACTATCTGCGCGACGAGCGCTACGGAACACTCCTGACAGACTGCTTTGCCCTGCTGCGGCGCGAGCGCGGCGCGGGCTACGCGCGCTTCCACCTCAAGTGGATGCTCGAATGGTACAAGGCGAACCGCCGCTACCGCGAGGCCTGCGCACTGCTGGAGGACTTTCCTGCGGAAAAGTAAAAAAGAGCGATTAAGCGGTATCCGATGGGAGAAAGTTTCCCACGGATACCGTCTTTTTTTCGCCCACGCGCCATGCCATAATAATGGCGAGGTGAGAACTATGACAAAAACACTCTGGACAAAGGATTTTATCCGCATCACGCTCGCGACCTCGCTCGGCGCGGCGGGCGGCATCATCAGCGGCTTTGCGCTGTCGTTTCTCGTCTTCGACGAAACGGGCAGCACGTTGGCCTCGGCACTCGTGGTGGCGATCCAATTGCTGCCCGGCGCGGTGCTGCCGCTTCTGATCGCGCCGCTGATGGACCGCTATCCGCGAAAGCCCTTCCTCGTCGGCGGCGACACGGTGAATGCACTGCTCTATGCGCTCGCTGGTGTCTACCTGCTGCGCTGTGAGTTCTCCTACACGGTGTATCTCGGCTTTTCGCTGCTGCTCGCGTGCCTGAGCGCCTTTGACGAGTTGGCCTACAGCAGCTTTTACCCGCTCATCCTGCCGGAGGGCATGGAGGAAAAGGGCTACACGGTTTCCTCCATGCTCTATCCCGTGCTCAAGGTGCTGATGATGCCCGTGGCCGCCGTGCTCTTCGATACGCTGGGCGTTGCGCGGCTGCTGCTCATGCAGTCGGCGCTGTCGCTCATCTCTGCGCTCATCGAGAATAAGATCTCAGTCGCAGAAACGCCGCGCGGCGGCGAGCGATTTTCCCTGCGCCTCTGGTGGGGAGATCTCCGCGAGGCGGCAGCCTATCTCAAGCGGGAGAAGGGCTTGCGCGCGCTGTATGATTATATGGCGGTGACCAACGGTATGGCGGCGGGCTATTCGCCGCTGCTCATCGCCTTCTTCCGCACAGCGCCCGGCTTCACGGCGGCAATGTACTCCTTCTTCTCCGTGGCGGAGTTTGCCGGGCGCTCGCTCGGCGGCGTGGTGCGCTACCGCTACAGCCTGCCGGAAAAGAAACGCTTTCCCTTCATCTTCGCCGTGTATCAGGTCTATGAAATGATGGATGTGCTGCTTTTGTGGCTGCCGTATCCGCTGATGCTCGCAAATCGCGCTTTCTGCGGCTTTCTCGGCATCAACAGCGCAACGATCCGCCAAGCGGCGGTGCAGCGCTATCTTCCCGACCCTCTGCGCGCCCGCATCAACGCCTATGAAAGTATGCTCATCACGGCGGCGAGCGCCGTGCTCTCGCTCGCGGTGGGGGCGCTGGGCGAGTTGATGGACTACCGGCTCTGCGTCAGTCTCTGCGCGGCGCTGACGCTGCTCTTCTGCTGGATGACGGTCTTTCGTCATCGCGGCGCGGTCAGGGAAGTCCTGCGCGGCAAGGAGGCCGCGTGAGCAGTTTTCTTGCACTTTCCCTTGTTTTCTGCGGATAAATATAGTATAATTTCGAAAAAGTATCCCCATGGGGCGATTTTGGGCGATCCCGCCGCGCCGACTGGGTAAAACCGCAAAGGATAGAGGAGAATTTGCTATGAATATGATCCGCAGCGCCAAGAACCAGATCGCCGAGCTGACGGCGGCGGCTTATCGCGCGGCTGTGCAGGAAGGTCTCCTGCCCGAGGGCGTCGAGACCGTCCCCGCCGTGGAGATCCCCAAGGATACCGCCAACGGCGACTATACGACCACCTTCTGCCTCGCCGCCTCCAAAGCCATGCGCAAGAATCCCCGCGAGGTCGCCAAGATCCTGACCGAGCACATGGACCTGAGCGACACGTACTTCACGAGCGTCGAGATCGCGGGCCCCGGCTTTTTGAACTTCCGCCTCGGTGACAAGTGGTACGCCGACGTCCTGACGGCCATTGAGGAAGAGAAGCAGGATTACGGCCGCGACAACTGGCTGGGCGGCAAAAAGTACATGGTCGAGTTCGTCTCGGCAAATCCCACGGGCCCCATGCACATGGGCAACGCCCGCGGCGGCGTGCTCGGTGATACGCTCGCCGAGGTGCTCGACTGGTCGGGCGCGAAGGTCTGGCGCGAGTTCTACGTCAACGACTTCGGCAACCAGATCGAAAAGTTCGCCAAGAGCATCGAGGCGCGCTACATTCAGCTCATTCGCGGCGAGGATGCGGTCGAATTCCCCGAAGACGGCTATCACGGCGACGATATCCGCGAGCTTGCCAAGGCCTTCTACGATGTCCATGGCGACAGCTATTTAGACAAGTCCGTCGAGGAGCGTCATGCTGACATGGCGCGCTTTGGTCTGGAGCGCAACATCCCGAAGATGAAGAGCGACCTGGAGCGCTACGGCATCAAGTTCGACGAGTGGTTCTTTGAGTCCTCGCTCCACAACAGCGGCTACGTCAAAGACACGGTCGAAGAGCTGCACAAGCTCGGCTGGACGTATGAAAAGGAAGGCGCGCTCTGGCTCAAGACCGCCGATATCATGCGCGAGCAGTACCGCAAACAGGGCAAAAAGGACGAGGATATCGACAAGCTCGACTTAAAGGACGACGTTCTGCGCCGCGCCAACGGCTTCTACACCTACTTTGCCGGCGACATTGCCTATCACCGCAACAAGTTCGCCGTGCGTCATTTCGACAAGGTCATCAACATCTGGGGCGCGGACCATCACGGCCACGTGGCCCGCATGAAGGGCGCGATGGACGCGCTGGGTCTCGACGGTACAAATCGTCTCGATATCGTGCTGATGCAGCTCGTTAAGCTCGTGCGCGACGGCGAGGTCGTGCGTATGTCCAAGCGCACGGGCAAGACCATCTCGCTGTCCGACCTGCTCGATGAGATCCCCGTCGACGCCTGCCGCTACTTCTTCAACGCCAAGCCCGACACGCAGATGGAATTCGACCTCGGCCTCGCGGTGCGCGAGGACAGCGAGAACCCCATCTACTATATCCAGTACGCGCACGCGCGCATTTGCAGCCTCTTGAAGGCGCTGGAGGAAGAGGGCCACAGCGTCAAGCCCGGCGCGGCGGATCTGTCTATCCTCTCGAGCGACGCCGAGCGCGCGCTCATCAAGGAACTGTCCTCCTTCGCCGAGGAGATCCGCATGGCGGCGCGTGACTACGACCCGAGCTACATCAACCGCTATCTCATGCGCCTTGCCGCCGCGTTCCACAAGTTCTACAACGCCTGCCGCATCAAGGGCGAGGATGAGGCCGTGATCGACGCGCGCCTGAAGCTCGCGAGCGCGACGCGTCAGGTGCTGGCCAACGGCCTTGGCGTCATCGGCTGCTCCGCACCGGAGAAGATGTAAGATTTTCAAAAAAACAGATTTCCATTTCTTTCGCGCCCGCGGGCGCGAAGCTCTGCGAGACATTCTTAACAGCAAAAGGCGTCCGGGATGGCCGGACGCCTTTTTTCGTATCAGGAAAGCGGCAAAGCCGCTTTTTGAAGTGTCATTAAAGGACCTTGGCGAGGAACGATTGCAGCCGCTCGCTCTGCGGGTGGTCGAAGATATCGGCGGGGGAGCCCTCTTCGATGATCGCACCCTCGGACATGAAGACCACACGGTCGGCGACCTCGCGGGCGAAGCCCATCTCGTGCGTGACGACGACCATCGTCATGCCGTCCTTGGCAAGGTCACGCATGAGATCGAGCACCTCGCCGACCATCTCGGGGTCGAGCGCGGAGGTCGGCTCGTCGAAGAGCATGACCTCGGGCGCCATGGCAAGCGCGCGCACGATGGCGATACGCTGCTTTTGGCCGCCGGAGAGCATCGCGGGATACTCGTTCGCTTTGTCGGCAAGGCCGATGCGCTCCAGCAGCGCCATGGCCTGCTCGTCGGCCTCTGCCTGGGACTTGAGGCCCAGTTTGACGGGTGCGAGGGTGATGTTCTTCTTGACCGTCATATGCGGGAAGAGGTTGAAGTGCTGGAAGACCATGCCCATCTCGCGGCGGTGGAGGTCGAGGTTGACCTTCTTGCCGTTGAGGGCGACATCCTTAAAATAGATCGTGCCGGAGGTCGGCTGCTCCAGAAGATTCAGGCAGCGCAGCAGCGTCGATTTGCCGCTGCCGGAGGGGCCGATGATGGCCACGACCTCGCCCTTTTTCACACTTAGATCGCAGTGGGAGAGTGCGTGGACGGCGCCGCCGTTGTACTCCTTGGAAACGTCTGCCACGCGGATGAGGGAATCAGTGCTTGTCGCCACGACGCATCCTCCTTTCGAGTGCTTCGATCGCTTTGCCGGCAGGGTAGGTGATGCAGAAATACATCAGCGCTGCCAGCACGTAAGGTGCGAGGGAAATGTAGGTGGACGTTGCCACGGTCTTCGCGGCAAACATCAGCTCGACCATGCCGAGCGTGGAGCAGATGGACGATTCCTTGACCATGGTGACGACCTCGTTGCCGAGTGCGGGCAGGACATTTTTGATGGCCTGCGGCAGCACGACGAGCGTCATGGACTGGGAGGCGGAAAGGCCCAGCGAGCGCGCGGCCTCGGTCTGGCCCGCGTCAACGGCAAGAATGCCCGCGCGGAAGATCTCGGCGACATAGGCCGAGCTGTTGAGCGCCAGCGCCACGACGCCGGGGATGAAGCGGGAAATGTCGATAAAGCCAAAGAGGTACAGGCGCGGGATGGAGATCGCGCCAAAGAGACCGAAGTAAATGATCGAAAGCTGCACGAGCAGCGGCGTGGAGCGGAAGATGGCGATGTAAGCGCCGGAGATGCCGCGCACGAACTTGTTCTTGCTCAGGCGCATGAACGCGAGCAGCAGCGCCGGAATGACCGCCAGCGCGACCGACACGACTGCGAGCAGCAGTGTGTAGCCCAGCGCCTGCAGGAAGTACACGCCGTACTTCGGCAGGAAGGAAAAGTTGACGAACGACGCCGGGGACATCCCGACGAAAAGGTTGCTCCACCATGTGGTAAAATCCATGGGAGGGATCTCCTTTCAAAAGTGTGATGGGAAACGCGTTTTTCATAGAGATGCCAATGAGCAAAGCCATTTGGGGCTTTGCTCATTGGCTATGAGAGATAGTGAGAAGAGAGCGTAATTAGTGGGAGCGCTTAGGCCGCAGGAGCGTCCGCGGTGACCTCGACAGCCACACCGCTCAGCGCATCGGCGTCGGCGATGAACTCATCGATCTTGTTCTCGGAGGTCATCTTGGCGATCGCCGCGTTGATGCCGGGCAGCAGACCCTTGGGGTCGCCCTTGGCAACGGCGATGCAGTAGGGCTGGGCTTCGCCGAGCTCGGAGGAGGCGCTGGCGATGGCCAGATCGGGGTTGGCATCGACATATTCCTGCGCGACAGCACCGTCTAGCACGACCGCGTCGACCTTGCCGTAAACCAGCTCGTTGACAAGGTCAGTCACAAGCTGCAGGGAAACGAGGCTGGCGCCTTCCATCTGGTCGGTAACGATGCCCTCCTTGGTGGTGGCGGTCTGTGCGCCGACGCTCTTGCCGGCAAAGTCGGCGAGGGTAGCGTACTGGTCGGCGGCGTCAGCCTTGACAAGGATCATCGGGGGGATATCGGTGTAGTAGGGATCGGAGAAGTCGGCGGAGTTGAGACGCTCCTCTGTGGCTTCCATGGCCGCCATGACGATGTCATAGTCGCCCTTGGCGAGAGAGGTGAGCAGATAGTCAAAGCCCATGTTCTCGACCTGCAGCTCCATGCCCATCTCGTCGGCAATGTACTGCGCGGCGGAAATGTCGATACCGGCAAACTGCATCTCGCCGCTGTCATCGGCATACATGAACTCGAACGGGGCATAGTCGGCAGAGGTGCCGAGCACCAGCGTGCCGTCGGTCTGCTCGGTGTTGTTGTCGGTGTTGGCATCATCGGCGTTGTTGCTGTCGTCGGTCTTATTGCCGCAGGCGACCAGCGAAAGGCTCATCATCAGAGCCAGCATCAGTGCGGTAAACTTTTTCATGGTTGATAGCTCCTTTTGTAATTTCTTTCCATCTTGCATATTGTTTTATCGTCGAGCGAATTTTCATTCGTTTCATAAACGATAATGAGAGTATAGATGTTTATTTATTCGTTGTCAATGGTTTTTGATTCAAAAAAGAGGAGAAAAAACGGCCGTTTTCTGTGCAAATCGTACAGAAAACGGAAAAACAGCACAAAAAATCTAAAGAATATACATTTATGCACGCATATATGCACTTTCTTGCGATAAAGCGACGGCTGCGGGTGTATAAAATCGGCAGGAGCTTCATGCTCCTGCCGAGAGGGATGTTCAGCTCTTTGCGGCCGGCGCTTTGGCGCGCTTTGGCTTGCGCACATAGGCGAAATAGTAGCCGATCACGCAGAGGGGGATCGCCGCGAGCACATCGAGGGCGGAATGCTGCTTCATAAAGACCGTGGAGATGCTGATGAGAAACGCCGCGATACCGGACGCGATGCGCCAGCCCTTCGAGGAGAAAAGAGGGGTGTGCCAGAAGGCGAAAAACGCCGCCAGCGAGCCGATGACGTGCAGCGAGGGGCAGACATTGGTGTTGGTGTCGAATACGTAAAAGCCTGCGATGAAGCGCGTGAGCACGTTGTCGCGCGGGAAGGTCTCTGGCCGCAGCATCTGGCAGGTGGGGAAGAGAAAGTAGATGAGCAGCGTGACGGAGTAGGTGATCATCACAAAGTGCATCATGCGGCGGAAGCCCGGCACGTCAAAAAAGAACGTGTAGGCCACCGCGCCGATGAGGTAGACAAACCAGAAGAGGTACGGGATGAGAAACCACTCGTTGAAGGGAATGAGGTCGTCGAGCGCGCAGTGCATCTCGATGTAATGCGTTACGGGGTAGAAGCGCTCGACATATGAAAAACCGAGGCCGAAGACGGGCCAGAAGAGCAGCAGCCACACGTGGGAAAACTCCGGCGTGTTCAGCTTGCTGAAGCGGAACTCGCGGTAGTCGACATAGGGCCTGATCATGCGAGCTCTCCCTCCTCTGCTTCGCTCATCTCCGAGAGGATGCTCGCCGCCGCGTCGTGCGGCACAGCGGTATCCAGCGCGTCTCCCATCTTTTCGAGCGTGTTCTCATCGCTGAGGAGCTTTAAGCTCACGCGCGCGATCTCGGCGGGCGTCTTGCCCGTGGCCGCGCCGCCCGTGCGCAGGAAAAAGTCCTTGTTGTACTCCTCGCAGCCGGCGACCGCGTCGATGAAGACCATCGGCAGGCGTATTGAGGCTGCCTCGGTCACGCTGATACCGCCGGGCTTGGTGAGGTAGAGATCCGCCGAGTCCATCAGCAGGGCCATATCCTTGACATAGGAGAGAATGTGCACGTTCTTCGCGCCGTAAAATCTGCGGGAGAGGCGGTCGTAGAGCCGCTCGTTCGTGCCGCAGACGATCGTGAGGTCCTGATTGTCGGGCAAATTCCGCCCGATACGGCGGGCAATGCTCATAATGGGGCCGCAGCCCATGCTGCCGCACATCATCACAAGGTGCTTATGGTCGGCGGGAATGCCGAAGGCGCGCTTGGCCTCCTCCTTGCGGACGCGGGACTGGAACATCTGGCGCACGGGAATGCCGCAGGCGCGCATTCGCTCGGGCGTGATGCCGCCGCCGAGAAAGTCTGAGCCCAGCGAGGACGCAGGGATGAAGTAGCGGTCGAGCGAGCTGTCCTTCACGCTGGGCGAGCAGGTGTAGTCCGTGGCGATGAAGCAGGTCTTGAGGTTTGGCAGGTGCGTCTTCACGACCTCGCTGACCATGAGGGCGGAGAAGGGATGCGTGCAGATGACCGTATCGTAGCCGCTGCCGGCAATGAAGCCGCAGAGCTTTTCCACACCCTGCGTGAGATAGCGGTAGAGCGCGGAGCCCTCGTGAAACTGCGTGGGATGCTCCTCCGCCGCGCGGTAGCCCACGCGGAACAGCCCCGGCGCGTGGCGGTAGATGCGCACGTGCCAGTTGGAGATAAAGCGCGAGACCTCGGGCGAGATGAAGCGCAGGGCATCCTCGGTGTCGCAGGGGATATGCTGAAGGCGGCACTCCTCCGCGAGCGCCGAGGCGCAGGAGTTGTGCCCCTCGCCGGTGTTGCAGCTTAAAATCAAAACTTTCATGAAAAGATCCGATCCTTTACTGTTATTTGTTTTCTTTTGCGCTCCGACGCTGCTGCGCGGCAAGCAGCCTTTGCAGCCGCGGGCGGTTGTAGCGCTGGATGATGAGAAACGGCAGGTTGCCGAACAGGATATAGATGGCGGTGACGATCGCGCCGCCCGTTCCGGGCCATAGGCGCAGGGCGTAAAAGCCGAGCAGGATGAGCACAAAGTGCGTGAACTCGGCCACGCAGGTCTCCTGGAGCATCCGCGGAAGCTGCGCGCGGAAGTCCGCGTTCAGTTTTTTGGCGGGGATGAGCTTGGGAACGATCCGGCTCATGTCGGGCACCTTGTCCTGCCAGTCGTGCACACGCAGAAAGCGGTAAAGCTTCGCCTCCCAGGGGGCGCAGCGGTAGGGGAACCGGTCGGCATGAAACCAGCTTTTCGGCAGGAGCCTGCCGATGAAAAACGACAAGACGGCCAGGACCCCGTAGTAAATGCAGCAGCGCAGAAAGCCCACGATCCTACCTCCTTTTTTCGTAAGGAAAGCCCGACGCAGGACAGTGCGCCGGGAAAATGCCGCGTCAAGCGGCCGTTAAGATTCAGTATAGCATAGAAAAGCGAATAAATGGTGAAGCCAAGCTCAATTTTTGTTGAAACTTTGCAGGACAATGGCAGGTCATCCCTGCTCGGGCAGCGAGACGGCGAAGCGGCAGCCGCCCAGGGGCGGATCCTCGACCCGTACCTCGCCGCCGTGCATGGCAACGATCTTGCGCACGAGGGCGAGACCGAGACCGTTGCCCTCGGATTCATGCGAGCTGTCCCCCTGATAGAATTTGTTAAAAATGCGCGCCTTATCCTCATCCGGGATAGAGGGGCCCTCGTCGTCGATGGTGAAGAGAATGCTCCCGTTCTCGCGCAGCATCCGCATCCGGATGAGTCCGCCGCGCGGACCGAACTTGATGGCATTGTCGATGAGATTCGACCACACGTGCTGCAGGAGCCCCGCATAGCCCGTGTATTCGATCTCGTCGAGATCGACGTCAAAGTCGACGTCCTTTTCCGTCCACCTGCGCTCAAGGGCAAGGATGCTCTGGCGCACCTGCTCATCGAGGCGGAAGCGCTCGCGCCGGGGGCGGATGGATTGACTGTCGAGCTTGCTCAGCAGCAGGATATTGCCCGCCAGCGCGGAGAGGCGGCGCGTGTTGAAGAGGATCTTGTCGACATATTCCGCCTGTTCCTCGCTTGACTGCTGGTGCTCCTGCAAAAGTGAGGCGTAGCCCTCGATGGCGCTGATGGGCGTTTTGAATTCGTGCGAGACATTGGAGATGAAGTCGGTTTGGAGCGTCTCGGTCGCGCCGAGCTCGCGCACCATGAGGTCAAAATTGTCGTAAATGTCGCGGATATCGCGAAAGAGGCTCCTTGTTTCCACCTTGACCTGAAAGTTGCCGCCCGCGACCTCCTTCATCGCGCGCGACAGGCGCGAGATGGGGGCAAAAAACGCGACGGAAAAGCCCGCCGCCGTAGCGCTGCCGAGCAGCAGCGTGAAGATGAGCAGCCAGACGAAGGTCGGCACGTTGATGCCCAGGTGCTCGAGACCCCAGGTCGCAAGCGTAGCCAGCAGCGCCACGCCGATAAAGCCCGCCATGCAGATAAAGAAGAACTGCACGCGGATATCGAGCCATTTATTCCTGCGCTTGCTCATGCCTTCACCACCTTGTAGCCGACGCCGCGCATTGTGACGATCCTGAAGTCCGGGTTATCGCGGAAGCGCTCGCGCAGCCTTCCGATGTGCACGTCGACGGTGTGGGTATCGGTGCTGGAGTCGTAGCCCCAGATGTCATCCATGAGCTGCTGGCGCGTGAAGATGCGGCCGGGAAATGAGGCCATCTTGTAAAGCAGCATGAATTCCTTCTGCGGCAGCACCGTGCTCTCGCCGTTCACCGTGACGCACAGCGAGTCGCATTCAAGCACCGTGCCGCCGATGCTCTGGCGGCGCTCGCTCGCCATCTGCGCGCGGCGCAGCAGCGCGCTCACGCGCAGGACCATCTCGTTGATGTTGATGGGCTTGACCATATAGTCGTCGCTGCCGGAGAGAAAGCCGAGGCGCATATCGTCGAACGCGTCGCGCGCGGTGATCATCAGGATGGGGATGGACGAGCCGCTCTCGCGGATGGAGCGCACGAGCTCGAAGCCGTCCATCTTCGGCATCATGATATCGGAGATGATGAGGTCGAAATAGGTCTGATCGAGCGCGGCAAGGGCCTCCTCCCCGTTGGAGACGCCGAGGACCGTATAGCCGTTCTTTGTGAGCACGTGGGCAAAGAGCTGACGCAGCTCGCGGTCGTCCTCGGCGATGAGAATTTTGAACATGGCACCCTCCGATCATCGTTCGCGCCGCACCGCGGCGGATGGAATGAGTCTTGCCCGGACAGTATAGCATATCCCGGCAAAAAGTGCACGGAAATTGCAGGAAATTTTGCACCGCAGCGGAACTGCGCAAAAAAAGAGCCGTCCTTTCGGACGACTCTTTTTCAATGATGGATGTTAACCGCCGAGGTAGGCCTTGCGCACAGCGTCGCTGGCCATGAGTTCCTTGCCGGTGCCGGAGAGGGTGATGCGGCCCGTTTCCAGCACGTAGGCGCGGTCGGCGACGGAAAGCGCGGCCTGCGCGTTCTGTTCGACGAGCAGGATCGTCGTGCCTGCGGCGTGCAGCTCGCGGATGATGTCGAAGATCTGCTCGACCAGGATCGGGGCAAGACCCATGGAGGGCTCATCGAGCATCAGCAGCTTCGGCTTCGACATGAGCGCGCGACCCATGGCAAGCATCTGCTGTTCGCCGCCGGAGAGCGTGCCGGCGATCTGGCGGCGGCGCTCCTTCAGGCGCGGGAAGCGCTCATAGACGTCCGCAATGCCGGACTCGATGGTGGAATTGGGCTGGGTATAGGCGCCCATTTCGAGGTTATCCTCGACCGTCATCTGCAAAAAGACGTGACGGCCCTCGGGGACCTGCGCAAGACCGTGCTCGACGATCTTGTGCGCGGGAACGCCCTTTAAGTCCTTGCCTTCAAAGACGACGCTGCCGTGCTTGGGGTGCAGCAGGCCGGAGACCGTGTTCAGGACGGTCGATTTGCCCGCGCCGTTCGCGCCGATCAGCGTGACGACCTCGCCCTCGTTGACCTCGAAAGAGACGCCCTTGACGGCGTGGATGCTGCCATAGTAAACGTGAAGATCGTTCACCTGTAAGATCTGACTCATCGTTAGGCCTCCTTCTGCTTGCCGAGGTAAGCTTCAATGACCTCGGGGTTGTTCTGAATGTCCTCGGGCGTGCCCTTGGCGATGACGCGGCCGAAGTTCAGCACGGCGATGCCCTCGCAGATGTTCATGACGAGGTTCATGTCGTGCTCGATGAGCAGCACCGCGATATGGAAGGTGTCGCGGATGGAGCGGATGTTTTCCATCAGCTCGGCCGTTTCGCTCGGGTTCATGCCGGCGGCGGGCTCGTCGAGGAGCAGCAGGCTGGGGTTTGTGGCCAGTGCACGCAGGATTTCCAATCTGCGCTGCGCGCCGTAAGGCAGCGAGCTTGCCTTGGCGCCCGCAAGATCTTCCATGTGGAAGATGGAGAGCAGCTCCATCGCGCGCTCGTGGACAACGCGCTCCTCTTGCCAGAAGCGGGGCAGGCGCAGGATGCCCTCGGGCATCGTGTAGTGCATCTGTGTGTCCATGGCGACGGTGATGTTCTCTTCCACGCTCAACTCGCCGAAGAGACGGATGTTCTGGAAGGTACGGGCGATGCCCGCGCGGTTGACCTGCGCGGTGTTGAGCCCGTGGATGTCCTTGCCGTTTAAGAGGATGGTGCCGTGGGTGGGCTGATAGACCTTGGTCAAAAGGTTGAAGACCGTCGTCTTACCGGCGCCGTTGGGCCCGATGAGGCCGGTGATCTCCGTGCGGCCGATGGTCACGTTGAAGTTATCGACTGCCTTCAGGCCGCCGAAGGTGATGCCGAGGTCGATGCATTCGAGCACGGGGGACTTGTCCGCGTCTCGCTCGGGCAGGAGCGCCGGCTCGCGGGAGACGGGAACGAGTTTGGTTTTCTGAGTCATGGTCAATTCTCCTCCTTTTCATCGACCGCGCGGCGGTGCGGCAGCAGCTTTTGGAAAAATGCCTTGGCCTGCGGATTGTTGGTTGCGAGCATGACGCAGATCAGCACGATCGCGTAGATGAGCATACGGAAATCGGAGAACTGGCGCAGTGCTTCGGGCAGAATGGTGAGCGCTGCGGCGGCAACGAGCGAGCCCCAGATGTTGCCGAGGCCGCCGAGCACCACGAACACGAGGATGAGGATCGAGAGGTTGAAGTTGAACTTCGTCGCCTGGAGGGAGGAGTAGTTCAGGCCGAAGAGCGCGCCTGCCGCGCCTGCGAGGGCGGCGGAGGTGACGAAGGCCATGAGCTTATATTTCGTCAGGTTCAGGCCGATGGCTTGCGCGGCGATGTGGTTGTCGCGAATGGCCATGATCGCGCGGCCTGCGCGCGAGCGCGTCAGATTCAGCACCACGATGAGCGTGATCATCACGAGCACGAAGCCTGCGGTGAACGTTGCGATGGCGGTGGTGCCGGTCGCGCCCTGCGCGCCCTTGATGATAGCGGTGCCGGAGGCGCTGAGGCCGAGGTCATCGACCGTCTTGCTGCCGGCGGGGTTGAAGATGAAGTGCAGGCCGTTTTCGTCGCAGCCGATGATCAGGCAGTTGATGAGCTCCTTGATGATCTCGCCGAAGGCGAGCGTCACGATAGCGAGGTAGTCGCCCTGCAAGCGGAGCACCGGCGTGCCGATGAGAAGACCGACGATGGCGGCAAAGATCGCACCGACGATCATCGCGACGGCGAGACGCACCGGAGCGCTCGGGATCGCACCCATGAGGCTCTGCGAGACCACGATGCCGGAAAATGCGCCGACGCTCATAAAGCCCGCGTGACCGAGGCTCAGCTCACCGAGGATACCGACCGTGAGGTTCAGCGACACGGCCATGGACATATAGCAGCAGATGGGGACGAGCAGACCAACGGCGGAGCGCTTGAGCGAGCCGTTGTTCTGCAGGATCGTCGTGATGATGAAGACGAGGATCACGCCGAGGTAGGTCGCAAAATCGACCTTAGTAGTCTTTTTGAGAGACTTGAATTTGCTCATTTTCTGTGTCATTCCGGTCACCTTACACTTTCTCCGGCACGTATTTGCCGAGAAGTCCTGCGGGTTTGACGAGCAGCACGACGATCAGCACGGCGAACACGATGGAGTTGGCGAGATTCGTCGAGATATACGCCTTAGCCATGGCCTCGATGATGCCGAGGAGCAGGCCGCCGAGGAATGCGCCGGGGATGGAGCCGATGCCGCCGAACACCGCCGCGGTGAATGCCTTGATGCCGGGCATGGAGCCGGTCGTCGGCATGAGCGACGTATTGAACGAGCAGAGCAGCACGCCGGCGATGGCGGCGAGCGCCGAGCCGATGGCGAACGTTGCGGAAATGGTCGCGTTGACGTTGATGCCCATGAGCTGGGCCGCCGCCTTATCCTCCGAGCAGGCGCGCATGGCCTTGCCCATCTTGCTCTTGCTGACAAAGAGCGTCAGCGCGATCATGATGACGATACAGACGGAGATCGTGAGAAGGGAAATGTAGGAAACGGTCAGCTTGCCGCCGAAGATATCCACAGAGCCCGTGACCACGGGGGGATAGGAGCGCGCGGCGGCCTTCCAGATGAGCAGCGCGGAGTTCTGGAGGAAATAGCTCACGCCGATGGCGGTGATGAGCACCGCGAGGCTCGGCGCGGAGCGCAGGGGCTTGTAGGCAAGGCGCTCGATGACGATGCCGAGGACGGTGCACACGACAACGGCCATCAGCACCGCCACGATGCTGGGAAGGCCCAGATAGAACATCGCGCAGAAGGAAACGTAGCCGCCGATCATGATGACGTCGCCGTGGGCGAAGTTCAGCATCTTGGCAATGCCGTAGACCATCGTATAGCCGAGGGCGATGATGGCGTACACGCTGCCGAGGCTGATGCCGCTGATGAGATAGGATAAGAATTCCATAGGATGGCACCTCTTTTTTCTCGTTGGAGTTGTGGGGAAACGTCTGTGGCAGAAACAAGGGCAGAGAGGAAGAACGCTGCCTTCGTTTCCGCCATAGAAGCAGGGCGCAGGCCGCCGGGAGTTTTTTCCTCCCGGCGACCCTTCGCTCCGTGAGAGAGACGATAAACGGTCTGTTTGGTATCTTTGCGGGGATCAGCCCTCGACGTACTGGCCGTCCTTGACGACGTAGGCGGTCGGGGCCTTGGAGACCTGACCCTCGGCGTTCCAGGACATGTCGGTACCGGTGAGGCCGGTGAACTTGAGGGAGGTGATGGCGGAAACGAGCGCGTCGCAGATCTCTTCGTTGCTCATATCGGCGGTGCAGCCGGCCTGTTCGAGCGCGGCCTTGACGATGTACACACCGTCATAGGCGTCGGCGGCGAACTGGTTGGGCGTGGTGCCGTAAGCGGCGACGTAAGCGTCGACGAAGCTCTTGCTGGATTCAACGGTGGCGCAGAACGGGGTCATCAGCACGAGGCCCTCGGCGAGAGTGGTGTCAAAGCCGGGCATATCGAGGATGCCGTCCATGCCGTCCACACCGAAGAAGGTGGGGGCATAGCCCATGGCCTTGGCCTGCGCGAAGATCACGGAAGCGGGCTGATAGTAGATGGGGAGGAAGACGAGGTCGGCGCCGGCAGTCTGCGCGGCGGCGAGCTGGACGGAGAAGTCAGAGGAGGTATCGAGTGTAAAGGTGCCCTGATAGACGATGGAGAGGCCCTTGTCGCCCGCTTCCTTCACGAAAGCATCGCGGATGCCCTGAGAGTAGGCGTCGTCGTTGCGGTAGATGACGGCGATCTTGGCATCGGCGAAGTTCTCAGCCATGTAGTCGGCAGCGCCAACGCCCTGGTTGGGGTCGGTGAAGCAGACCTGGAAGACATTGTCCTTGCC
>ENA-UOJV01002285-UOJV01002285.1-human-gut-metagenome-genome-assembly--contig:-C82-NODE-2285-length-16274-cov-9.356311_pt1 | contig 16274 bp, 19 predicted proteins | sample MGYA00242356_ERZ723903 | MGnify/ENA metagenome assembly ERZ723903
TACCGGGCGGACTCGGGACTTTCACCCTATAGAACGTGCGCTCACCGGGCGCACACAGAAAAGCGCCGTCTTGGGAGTGATCCCGAGACGGCGCTTTTTTTCGCTATTCATACAAAGCGAAGCCCGTCTCGGCAGAGAGACGGGCTTCGGTGCGCCACGCGGATTACGTTGGGATGTTTTCAGCGCACGACTCGACCGGAGCCGTCGCCGCTGATCAGCTGATACACCTCATCCGGCGTAGAAAGGTTGAAGTCAAATTCGATCGAGTGCTTCAGGCAGGAGGCACCGAAGCCGTCACCGAGACCGCCGCATCCGTCACCGATGCACAAACTGCCTTCACCTTTACCGACAGCGGCATCAACGTAGAAGGCAGCAGCGACGGCTACGAGTGCAACGGTACGGTGCTGACGATCGATGCCGCTGGTACTTACCTGCTCTCCGACTCGTGTACGGACGGCTCAGTTAAAATTAAGAAGGGCACAACCGGTGTGAGGCTGATCCTGAGCGGTCTGAGCCTGACAAGCGCCGACACTGCGCCGATCACCTGCAACAAATCGAGCGAAGTCGTCATCGTCGCCGCAGACGGAACGGAAAATGTCCTGACCGACGCCGCCGCGAACAATGATGAATCGAATTCCGGCAACGAAAACGCCGAAAATGCCGTCATCAAATGCAAGGACGGCTCGGCCGTCACCCTCTGCGGCGCCGGGACGCTGACACTCAACGCCTACGGCAAAAACGGCATCAAGTCCGGCGCGACCACCGCAGAGGAAGGCGAAACCTCCCTCACCATCCGCGAGCTGACGCTGAACATCAATGCCTCCGTCAATGACGCAATCAATGCCGAGCAGTATCTCGCCGTCGAAAGCGGCACGCTAACCTCGCTACCGCAGACGTTGCGCTGCACTGCGATCTGATCATGGACATCGGCGCAGAAGGAACGGATGGTCCGACGATTGCCATTGCAGAGGCCTGCGAGGGCATCGAGGCCGCGGCGCTGAGCATCCGCTCAGGCGATATCAGCATTGTCTGCACGGACGATTGCCTGAACGCAGCAAATTCCGATCTTGCAAACTATGATTTCGCCATCAATATCTCCGGCGGCACAATTGTCGCCTACACCACAGCGGGCGACGGCTTTGATTCCAACGGCAGCCTGACCATCTCCGGCGGCAATGTGACCGTATGGAGCGGCGGCAATGCCGACAACCAGCCCCTCGATGCCGACGGCACCATCGCCATCACCGGCGGCAGCGCCGGGATGGGCATGAATCTCAGCACCACGCAGGCCTACGTCACCTTCGGCTCTGCCGGGATAAGTGGCATGGGCAATATGGGCGGCCAGCCCGGTAGCTTTGGCGGCATGCAGCCCCCGCAGAACGGCGGCCAGCCCAAGAGCGATTCCAAAGTGAGCGGCAATTTCCAGCCGAGTGATGATTTCCGGCCCGGTGACATGACCTCCAACAATATTTCCGCCGCAACGGCCACCGCGCAGGCCGGCAGCGGCAACAGCTCCGGTAACGCAATATAATCAAAGCGTGCCCGTCAAAAACTGGTGTCAGAAAAAACGATTGGTGTCAGGCACATTGCCTGACACCAATCGTTTGCTTACAGCCACCCCTGTGAGGAGGCTCAGAGGGTGTACTGCGGATAGGTTTTTTTAAACAGGGCATCGATAGGCTCCTTCTCCGTTGCGGCATAGTCGGAGGTGCGTGTGACGCAAATGGCCGAGGCACACTGTGCATAGCAGACCGACTTTTCAAGGCTCCAATCCTGCGCCAGCGAGGCCAGCAGCGCACCGGCAAAGGTGTCGCCCGCGCCGCCGGTATCAACCGTCTTCATGGGAATGCCGGGGAAATAACGTTTTTCCTTGTGGGTGACCAAAACCGTGCCCTTTTCGCCGAGGGTGATGATGACTGCCTCGCGCACGCCCTTGTCCAGCAGCACCTGCGCCGCAGCATAGGCCGTTTCGGTGTCTGTCACGGGAAGACCGGTCAGCGACTGTGCCTCGCACTCGTTCGGCTTGATGATGGAGATATAGGGATACAGCGTCTCGTCGATCGGCGCGGCCGGCGCGGGGTCGAGCATCGTCCGCACGCCAAGCGAGGCCGCAACGCGGATGGCATGGTCGACTGTTTCAAGCGGTACCTCCAGCTGCGCGCCGAGAATTTTTGCGCCGCGGATGGTTTCGTAGAGACAGTCGACGTCGCTGCAGGTGACCTGCCCGTTTGCACCGGGCACAACGACAATTTTGTTTTGCCCTGCTTCGTCAAGGAAAATACCCGCACTGCCGGTCGGCGTTGTCTCATCGAGGTAGACAAAGTCCGTGTGGATGCCGAGGTCGGCATACATCTGCTTTTGCGCGCGGCCGTGCGCATCGTTACCCAGCCGCTCCAGCAGGAACACGTCACCGCCGAGCTTCTGCGCAACAACGGCCTGTCCCGAGCCCTTGCCGCCGACGACGATGTGATAATCGTCGCCGATCAGCGTCTCACCGCGGGCAGGCAGCTCCGGCGAGGTGAAGACGTGGCAAACGCTGCAGCTCCCAAGCACCACAACTCGGTTGTTCATCTGTCTTCCCTCCCGTCAGATGAGCTTCATTTCCTGAAGCCCTGCTTTGATGAATGCCTTCTGTTCGTCCGTTACGTACGTCATGTTGTGCGGCATTCTCGTCCCATGGAAGGGCATGTCCAGAAGCTCGCAGGCATAGAAATAGCCGTTCATGTCCGACGCAGTCTTCAGGAGCTTACGCACCTTCATAGAAAATTTCTGCGCCTGCATTGCGCCAATGGGGTCGTCGTTGTACCACGCGTCGGTGATGGCAAGGATGACCTTCGGGAAGGGCACGGACGTGGCCGAGATCACACCCACGCCGCCGACGGCCAGCATCGGCAGCGTCAGCGCATCGCTGCCCGCGATACACTGGAAGTCCGGATAGTTCACCTGCAGCAGAAGATCCTGCAATGCGGAGATGTTCTGCGTGCTATCCTTGTAGCCCAGGACGTTCGGGTGGGCGTTGGCAATCCGTGCAACCGTCCGCGGCGACATGGTATTGCCGGTTTGGGGGACATTATAAATATACGTCGGATAGTCCTCCGGGATGACCTCGTCAAAGAATTCCACCAGCGCCTGCTCGGTGTACGGGAAGACCGACGGCTGCGAGATGCAAACCGCGTCCACGCCGATGTCCATATAATCCTGCACAAGCTGCTTGGCGTTTTTGATGGAGTCCTCCATAACGTTCATCATGACCGGAACGCGGCCGGCCGCAGCGTTGCACAGCTCCTCGCCGACGCGGCGCTTTTCCTCCATGGTCAGCAGGTACGTCTGCGTCGAAAGTCCTCCCATAAACAGGCCGTCGATGCCGTTTTTGATCTGAAACTCTACCATTTTCCGCACAGGGCCGAAATCCAGCTCTTGGTTGGGCTGATAAGCGACCATGATCTCGCTGATGCTTCCGTCAAATTTTTTCTTTCTCATACGAATCTCCTTTCATTTCGTCGGGCGGTCAACACAGCCATAGTAGAACACGGCTCTGTTCGCCCGGTCAAGGCGCAGCGTCACATTCGGGGTAAGCTCGATGGCCTCGCCCGCCTTATTCTTCGCGCGCCATGTGATCTCCGAGAAGATCACGATCGCGTCCGCCTCCTCAGTGACCTTGATGCTGTGAATGCAGTGCTCCCCGCAAAAGTCGCGGCACTGGGCGGCATACCACCGCTCAAACCCGGCCATATCCAGCGGGTTGTTCGGAAAATCGACCACAAGCCCCTCGCCCACGGTCAGTCTGGCCAGCTCGGAAAACGGCGCCTTGCCGTCGATCTTGCGATACCAGTCACGCAGAAACGCTTCGCCGAAGGCCGTTGTCTCTGTCATATTGTTCATTGCTCTGCACCTCTTTTTTAGCTGTCCTCTGGAGAGAACGGAATGGTCATGGCTTCCGGGCCGGTCGCGCCCTTCTTACGGTTGGCGATGGATACGATGACCAAAACGATCACCGTGGCCAAATAGGGCAGCATTTTCAGCAGCACCGGAGAGACTGCGATGCTGATGGCCTGCAGCTGGTAGGCCATCGCCTCCATACCGCCGAAAACATAGGCCGTGATCATCGCCGCTGAGGGCTTCCACATGGCGCAGGTCACGATGGCCAGAGAGATCCAGCCGCGGCCGCCGGTCATGTTCTCCGTCCACGTCGGGATCGTGCTGAGGATCAGGAAGGAGCCGCCGATGCCGGCCAGAAAGCCGCCGATCATGACATAAATATACCGCGTCCGGTTCACGTTCACACCGGTCGAGTACGCCGCCGAGGGATTTTCACCGCAGGCGCGCATCTTCAGGCCGATCTGTGTGCGGAACATAACAAAGCTCAGGACAATGACAAGAGCATACGAAAGATAGACCAACAGATTCTGGTTGAAGAAGATCTCGCCGAGATATGGAATGTCCGCCAGCAGCGGGATGCGGATGTTTTCCAGCACCTTGGGCGCGGCAATGCCGTTGTAGTCCTTGCCGACAAAGGCGCTGAAGCCCGCAGCAAAGATGTTCAGCGCAAGGCCGCAGATGACCTGATGCACTCTGCAGGTAACGGACAGAAACGCATGGATGAGCGCCAGCAGCGCGGCGCAGACGCCGCCCACGAGCACCGCCACAAAAAGGCTGCCCGAGGCGATGAGGGAAATAAACGCCGTGACTGCGCCGAAGAGCATCATGCCGTCAAGGCCGAGGTTCAGCACACCGGCGCGCTGGTTCATGATCTCGCCCAGCGCCGTCAGGAGCAGCGGCGTGCCCTGCGCGACCGCAGCGGTCAGCGTGGCACGAAGGATGATATCAATCATTGCCGAGCCTCCTTTCCTTACGGACGATGCGATATTTGGTGAACATGCCGCCTGCTGCGACAAAAATCAAAATGGAGCCTTGGATCATCTGCACCGTCGAGACCGGCAGCCCGAGCTTTTGGATGGTATTGCCGCCCACCAGCAGACCGCCGAACAGGAACGACACCACGACGGCGGCCAGCGGATGGCACTGCGCCAGATACGCGATGGTCATACCAGACGAGCCGAGCTGCGAGGCAAAATTTGCCTGCAGGCGGTGTGTGATGCCGCAAATCTCAACCATGCCCGCAACGCCGGCGATACCGGCACTGAGGAACATCACCAGCAGGATGTTCCGGTTGACGGACATGCCTGCATAACGTGCGACCTTTTCCTTTGCGCCGATGAGCTTGATTTCAAAGCCCCAACGCGTTTTATAGATGACAAACCACAAAGCCAGCGCAATCACAAGGCCGATGATCAGGCCGGTGTGGATGCGCGTGCCGAAAAAGGTTGTCAGCTCGCCCGCAGACGGGATCTTTCTCGTGCGCGGGAAGGCAAAGCCTGTCGGGTCCTTCCACGGCCCCTGAATGAGCCATGACACAAAGAATGTTGCCACATAGTTCAGCATCAGGCAGGTGATGAGCTCATTGACCTTCCATTTTACCTTCAAAATGGCCGGAATGAGGCCGTAAATGCCCGCGCAGATAAACGCCGCAAGGAACGCCAACAGCACGGTTACAAACCGGCTGCACCCGTTAAGATGCAGGACGACATAGGTCGCCGCAGCCGCACCGATGTGCAGCTGGCCCTCGCCGCCCGCGTTCCAGATCTGCATTTTAAACGCAAAGGCGACACCGACGGAGATGATCATCAGCGGGATCATCTTGACGACTGTCTCGCTCAGGCCGTAGGCCGAGCCAAACGCGCCCTCGAACATGACCGAGTAGACCTCGATGGAAGATTCTCCGGAAATCAGCAGGAAGATTGCCGAAAACAGGAAGCCTGCAACAATGGAGGCAAGCGGAACGGCAAGCTTCGTCCAAAGCGGGACACTCAGCCGCTTTTCCAGTGTCAGATATCGTTGTTTACGCATTCGGCTCACCGTCCATTCTTGCGGCGCCGGACATGGCCAGGCCGATGGTCTCCAGATTGACCCGGCTGATCGGTACGATGCCCATAAATTTGCCCTCATACATCACCGCAACACGGTCGCAGAGCTGGAAGATCTCGTCAAAGTCCTCCGACACCAGCAAAACGCCCGCTCCGCGGTTCTTTTCGTTGACCAAAATTTTGTGGATACTCTCCGTTGCCTTGATGTCCAAGCCGCGCACCGGGTAGCTGGCCAGAATCACGTCCGGCTTGCTCGCAGTCTCGCGCGCAAGAATCAGCTTCTGTGCATTGCCGCCGGACATGCTTTGCACGAGGCTCTTCGTCCCGCCGACCTTGATTTCGAACTTGTCGATGAATTCCTCAGCCTGCTTGTTCAGCTTTTTATAGTCGACGATGCCGCCCTTGGAGAATTCCGGCAAACGGTAAGACTTGATGCTCGCGTTTTCCGCAACGCTCAGCTCTCGCACCAAGGCAAAGCCGTAGCGATCCTCGGGGATAAACGCCAGCCCGTCGGAGATGCGCTGGCGCACCGTTGTTTTCGTGATATTCTTCTCCTTGAAGGTGATCGTCCCGCCGGCAGCGGCGCGCAGGCCGGACAGCGCCTCCATCAGCTCCTTCTGTCCGTTGCCGGAAACACCTGCAATGCCCAGAATTTCGCCCGCATACAGGCTAAAGCTGAGCTTCCTCACCGCCTCGAGCTTTTTGTCATTTAAAACGGTCAGGTTCTCCACGCGCAGCAGCTCGCGGTCGGTCGTCGTATCGGTCGTGTTTCGGCGTCCCATCGAGATTTCGCGGCCGACCATCAGCTTGGCCAGCTCCTTTTCGTCGGTCTCGGCCTTAGTCAGCGTTCTGACAAGGCAGCCGTCGCGCAGGACGGTAATCCGGTCGGCGTAGTCCATGACCTCGTTCATCTTGTGCGTAATAAAGATCACGGTACAGCCGCTGTCGGTCATTTTACGGAGCGTAAGGAACAGCTCCTGCACCTCCTGCGCCGTCAGCACGGCCGTCGGCTCGTCCAAAATCAGGATGTTTGCATTGCGGTACAGCACCTTCAGGATTTCTACCCGCTGCTGCTCGCCAATCGACAGCTGCCACGTCAGCGCGCCGGGATCAATCTCGATGCAATAGCGCTCGGAAAGCGCCTTTACCCGCGCCTCCAGTTTTTTCTTGTTGATGACCTTGACATGGTCGTCGCTCAAAACGATGTTTTCTGCCACGGAAAACGGCTTTACCAGCTTAAAATGCTGATAGATCATGCCGATTCCGTGCTGGAGCGCATCCTTCGGCGTACGGATCATGACCGGCTTGCCGTTGATACAGATCTCCCCCGCATCGGGCTGCAGCACGCCGGTCAGGATGCTCATCAGCGTACTCTTTCCCGCACCGTTCTCGCCGAGCAGAGCGTGAATTTCGCCGCGGTAGGCGGTGAAGTCCACATTATCATTGGCGAGGCAGGACGGAAACTGTTTGCGGATCCCCCGCATTTGCACAGTTGCTTCTGCCATTGTCTTCTCCCTTTCTGATAAAAGTCGGGATTTTCATCCCGACTTTTATCGTTATTGCTTCCTGCTGCGCAGCCTCAGTCGGTCGGCTTGTCCGCCCAGTTGTCAATGACGTTCGGGAGGAACCACTGCATGGCGTTGGCGTCCTCGGTGGAGAGCACCTCGCCCTCAGCAACGCGCAGCTTGCCGGTATTGTCATAGAGCGGGCCGGCAAAGACCTCAAAGCCCTCACGCAGACGCTTCTCGGCATCGGCCACGAGGTCGCGGACGTCCTGCGGCACCTTGTCGCTGAACTCAGCCAGCGAGATTGCGCCGTCGTTGATGTCCAGCTCGCACCACTTGCCAACGAAGGTTCCGTTGCGGACAGCCTCAACCTGCTCAGCCATCCACGGGCCCCACGTCCAGCAGTTGGAGGTCAGCTGCTGCGTCGGTGCAAACTCGCGCATATCGACAGAGCTGCCGATGAACATCACGCCGCGGGATTCACAGACCTGCGCAACTGCGGAGGAGCTCAGGTCAATGCAAATCAGGTCGCAGCCCTGATCGATCAGGGTGTTGGCGCAGACCGCATCAGCGGTGGGATCATTGAAGGAGTTTGCCCACAGGGTAACGATCTCCGCATCGGGGTTGGCCTCGGCAACACCGACAGCAAAGCCATTGAGCTGCTTGATGGGGTCAGGGAACGGAATACTGGAAACGTAGCCGATCTTATTGACCTTCGTCATCTTGCCGGCGAGGAGGCCGGTCATATAGCGGCCCTGCTCGAGCTTGGCAATATAGACGGACATGTTCTTCGCCGTCTCGTAGCCGGAGCCATTGATGAAGGTAACATCGGGATATTCCTCAGCCAGGGACAGCATGTAGTCCACATAGTCAAAGGAGGTACCGACAATGATCTCGCAGCCGTCGTTGATATACTCTCTCATCACGCGCTCACAGTCCGCGCCGCCCGCAATGTTTTCGACCTTGTAGGTCTCGACGTTCTGACAGTTTTCTTCCAAATACAGCCGCGCGTTTTCAGACGTCTGCGACCAGGCGTCGGTGCTGACGATTGCGCTGAACACAAAGCCGATCTTGATCAGACGGTCAGGATCCTTGCCGGAGGCAGCGGGCTCGTTGTCGCCGGTGTCGTCAGGCGTCTCCGATTTGCAGCCGGTCAGCGCCAGGGAAAACAGCACCGAAACGGCAAGCAGCAATGCGATTAACTTTTTCATTCTTGGGGTCCTCCTTTTTATTTTTACAGGCTCGCGCCTATAATCTCAAGGTCACTTTTTCAGCTTGTGCAGGATATACGCCGTATAGAGATAAAAAAGGTCTTCAAACACACGTGGATTCTTACCGGTGATCTCCTGAATGCGATCGAGCCGGTATTTCAGCGTGTTGCGGTGGATATAGAGCTTATTGATCACCTCGGCCTGGTTGCCGCTCTCCTTGAAGAACACCTCGAGGGTCTGCACCAGATCGTCATAGATCGGCTGGGCAAACAGCTCGTTGATCTTCGTGTCGAACTGTACCTGACGCAGGCCGGAGATTGCATAAGCAAATTCAAAGTCTCGGTAGTCATAGATCATGCTCTCGGGATAAAGACGTTTTCCGGCGAACATTGTGTTCTGTGCCGAGACGAACGCTTCGTTCAGGTTTGGCCCTGTGCGTCCGGTGGCAAAGCTCACATCGTTGAACAGCATGCTGAGCTCCTTGATGATGCTCGGGTCATAGCCCTTACGCATGATGAGCACAATGCTGTTGTTGCCCAGACAGATGTAATAGTTGGAGTGCGGAAGGATGCTTTCAACGGCCTTCTGCGCGCTGAGCTGGTTCCAGATCCCGTCGAGCAGGACCACACCGTATTCCTGCGACACATCGATGCCGTTGCGCAGACCGCGGCGATAAAAGTCAAGGGAATACTCCCCCGGCGTGTTGAGCCACTCGCTCAAAAACTCAAAGTTGATGATGTCGCTCACCTGGCTCGTGTCCTTCAGATACGGCTGGTAGATCACGCTCTCGCCCACCGCCTTGGCAATGGAGGTCAGGCACTTAATCTGCTCGTTATCGCCGAGCATCAGCACCGCGCCGACGCAGACATCCTTGAAAAACAGCGGCGTCGCCGTCACGTTGCCGTCTACCACACGCTCGTTATAGAGCTTGCCGGAATTGGCCTGCTCAATGCACTGCTTTGCCAGCGGCGAGGTGCGGTTGATGCGCCCGGTGTCCGAGCTGGAAAGGATGACGCCGTCCTCATCGCAGAGGCTCACGCCCTCCGGAAAGATCTGCATCAGCTGCAGGACGATGCTTTTCGCCTGCGCCGTGGAAAGATAGACGTTCATGCCTGCATCCTCATCGCACCCAGCGGATACGCGTCTCATCGAAGCGATCCTGCGGGCACAGGGGCTTTTTCGGATAGCCGACCGGAACTGCTGCGAACGGAACGTACCGATCCGGCAGTGCAAAGGCCTTGCGGATCGCATCCACGCGATCCTGCCGCGGGTACATGCCCAGCCATACCGCTCCGAGGCCCAGCTCCGTAGCGCGAATGAGGATGTTTTCTGTGCAGGCGCTGACGTCCTGCACCCACCACGGACTGTTTTCGGAGATACGCGCCTCGTCTGCGAGCACCACGATCACCGCCGAGGCGTTCGTGCACATTTTTGCATAGGGACTGGCCTGTGCAAGCTTTTGCTTTCCTTCGTCAGAGCAGACGATCAAAAACTCCCACGGACGTTCGTTTTTCGCCGAGGGTGCCTGCATCCCCGCTGCAGCTAGCTGGCGCAGCAGCTCCTCGGGGACTGCCGTTTCTGCGTACTCACGACAGGAACAGCGCTGCATTACCGGATTCATCATATCTGTTTTCGTCTCCTTTTCCGCCTGCAAGATGCGGAGGTTACGAGTCGGGACGGGCTTCTCACAGCCCGATACTAACACGAGTTTCCCTACCTTGGCAAGCTTAATTTCGTGGTTTTTCGTCATTTTGTTCAAATGCACAGTCGTTTTTCAGCTTCTGTTGTGCACGATTTTAAATTGGCCTCTGTAAAAAGAACGAGAGGATCCCAGCGGGTCCTCTCGCTATCCGTTTCCTCCGGTGCAGCAAAGCTGCGCTGGTGAAAACACGACCATGCCCTGATCCAAAATGTTGATTACAGTACAGAAAAATATTCCAGCGCATAACGGATGCCGTCCGCCTCGCAATCACGAGTGACAAAATCCGCAGCCGCCCGCGCGCCCTCCGTCCCTGCCTCCATCGCAACGCCGATACCGGCCGCAGTCAGCAAGCCGATGTCGTTGTCCGAATCGCCGAAGGCCATGCACTGTGCCGGCGTCAGGCCGTAGCGCGCCAGCGTCGCCGCGAAGGCCTGCTGCTTCCCGCCCGCAGCGGAAAACAGATCGTGGCCGAAGGCGTGCCACTGCGTCTTGGCGCAGTGCGGCAGCAGCTCCATCGGCAGCTCCTCCGGCGGCAGGAACAGGGAAAATTTATACACCGGCTCCCGGCACAATGCGCGCAGGTCGCCGAGCTTCGGCGGCTGCGTTCGGATGTCCTCCAGCGCCTGTGCCGCCGCCGGCGTGAGACGGTTGATCGCACACTGCTTCTCGCTGACCATCCAGCAGGAAAGGCCGCGCGCCTCCACCCAGTCCAGCAGTCTTGCCAAATCGTCCGGATCGACCGGGCAGCGATAGAACACCGTTCCATCCGCATCCACACCCAGCTCTCCGTTGTTCAAAAGGTAGCCGTCAAAGTCCAGTCCGTCGATCAGGTGTCCCGCGCTGATCTCAAAGGGAGAGCGCCCCGTTGCAACAAAGCAAAGGATGCCCTTCCGCCGCAGCGCAGCCACAGACTCGAAGACCGACGCAGGAATACGCCCGCTTTTCCACGGGACGAGCGTTCCGTCAATGTCAAAAAATACCGCCTTAATCATGATTTTCTCCCGCGGCGGCAGCACCGCCGCTTTTTTGTCGTTTTTCGTGAGAAACCGACGTCATTTTTATTATATCGGATGCGCCGGAGTCTGTCAAGCGCGACGGCAGCTCCGCTTTCCTCCCCTCTGCAGCGTCGTTGTATGACGTTAAATGTTCATTTCGCAAATCAGGCGGCAATTCCGAATTCTTAATGCGGAAATTCACGGGCATTGACTTCATGACGGAAGCAGTGCCGGATGAAACGACCCTGTGCAAGTTCCGCCATCTTCTGGAAGAAAACGGCCTGAACAAGCTGTTTTTTGACGCGATCAACCGGGTAATGCTGCAAACCGGGCACATGATGAAGGGCGGAACCATCGTGGATGCAACGATCATCAACGCACCCAGCTCCACCAAAAACGCGGAGAAGAAGCGCGACCCGGAAATGCACCAGACGAAAAAGGGTAATGAGTGGAAATTCGGGATGAAATGCCACATCGGTGTGGATGCTGGCAGCGGGCTGGTTCATACCATGACGGTCACTGCGGCAAATACACATGACATCGCGCAGCAGCCGCGTTGATTCGCGAAGACGATATGGTGGCTATTTTGCACCGAAATTGCCTTAACTTAGCCCAAAAGCGGCTAATACACCGAATGAGGACAGAATTAACCCGATTTATTCAGAGGTTCCCTAGCAATTCTGGAGGATATATAGCATTGAGCATTGTTTCACACGCTTTGCCATATGTAGAATCTGTCCGCCAAAGGTTTGCCAAATCGGTTGGATGACCGTCATCGTCTAAAATTCCTAATGATTTTAGAGGAGAGAGAATGTTTCTAGCTGCTTGATCAGTGGCTAGTGCGAGCAGCGTTTTTAAATAGTTAACGCTTACTGTTGATGGTAAAGTCTTGCTAAATTGATTTCGCATACTCCACCAATTGCTTTCAGGGATCATTGGGTAACTCGCTTTATTCTTATCTTCAGCCATACATACACCTTCAATTTAATTATATATATTGTATCACATATTCACTTGTTTTTCAAACATGTTGTGATTTTTCCAAATGTATATTGACACATTCGATTTCCGCTATTACTCCTGCTACAATGGTTGCAGTAACCAAAGGAGGAATAGCGCATGAAACAGAAATACTATGTAGAACTGAACCGGCAGGAATGGCGGCTTATCATTGAGGGGCTGAACCGGTTCCGCAACAAGCTGATCGCAGCGGGGCGGTACACGGATGCCGTAGATGAGATGTTGATCAAAGTTGCCAAGGCAAAGCCTCGGAAGTTTGGGCTGTGGGGATGGAGGCGCTGATGATGGAAAAGTACATTACCGATGGACGCACAGGGCTGAAATATGAATTGGTTGGAGACTATTACCTGATTGCCGGAGAGGATGAGCCGGAGGAAGATCAGCCAATCGGGGTATGGGGGCAGCGGCATCTCCGCTATCTCAAGGAGCATCGCCGTGTGCGCTATGCCAACCTGCTGACCAGCGGTGAATTGTCCGTGAGATTTATGAGCGCTACGCCAGTGGCGAGACAAAAGCGGAGATCATCCGGGATCTGAAACGGCGCAGGGTCAAGACCTCCCTCGGCAAGGAATTCAGTCCCAACAGTCTCAGTCACCTGCTCAGCAACAAGCGTTATATCGGCGTCTATCTTTACAAAGGAAAGGAAACACCCGGCGGGATGCCTCGCATTCTGGATGATGACCTATTTTACCGGGTGCAATCGATGATGAACAAAAACAAAAATGCGCCGGCTCGAACTCACGGCGAGGGCGAATACCTGCTGACCACAAAGCTGTTCTGCGGACACTGCAAGGAAATGATGGTGGGCTACGGCGGCACCAGCAAGACCGGCAGGCAATATCACTACTATATGTGCAAAAACGCCCACAGGAAAAAGTGTGCTAAGAAGATCGTCAGCAAGTCCTATATCGAGGACCGTGTGGTCAACGAGTGTTTATAAATGCTGACCGAGGAGAAAATCCGCTTCATTGCCAAGAAGGTGGCTGAGGAGTGCGCCAAAAGCCCGGATAACCTGACTGCCAAGGCGCTGAAAAAGGCGATCCGAGAGGCGGACACGGCCATTGAGAATCTCTGGAAGGCCATTGAGCAGGGGCAGGCCGTGGAAATGCTGACGGAACGGCTCAACAAGCGCATGGCGGAAAAGGCAGAGCTGGAGGTACAGCTTGCCATTGAGGAAAACAAGAAGATCACCCTGACTGAAGCGCAGATTCTGGCGTTTCTGGACTATGTCTGCGAGATGCCCGCCGACGATGTGAATAAGCGCCGAGCCATCATCAATATCTTTGTCCATTCCATCTATCTGTATGACGACCACTTTACCCTCATCATCAACGCCAGCAAGAAGCCGTTGAGCATTGACAATATCCCACTTGACGATATTGAAGAAGCTTTTGAGGGCAAAAATACCGAAACGGAGGGGTGTTCATCGTTGATGACACCCGCTCCACCAATGGGGTATTACACGAACCTTTTTACTTTGTCGGCGGCTTTGCCGTCACAATATGGTTCAAGTAATACCGACAGAAAAGAACGGATATTCTCACTTGTTGAGAGTGTCCGTTCTTTCTTTATGTCCTGCGGATTGTCCACGGACAGTCCGTGGACAGTCTGCGGACAGTCTGCGGACAGTCTGCGGACAGTCACAGAATGCAGCTATTTTCACTTACCGTTCAGTAAGATTTTCGCAATTTTTAATTGCGGATACAGACTGTCCTTCGGTTATCGGCTTCCTGTTCCTCGCGGTAAGCTCGTAACCAACCGTAAAATGTACTCTTGGGTATGCCGGTGTCGGCGAGGATATGCGTCGACAGCTCACCGGATATAACACGGTCAATGACCGCTTGCTTTTCTTCTTGGGTGTATGTTCTCATATTTTCAACTCCTAATATTGAATGCATTGAAATAATTTTACGACATCTTCTGTAGGAATTGAAAGAAATGTGGAAATATGATATAGTTAGAAAAACAATCATTTTTAATTAATAAAAAGATTCACGACTTTTTATTAATTATAAGACCAACGCCGGAAAAAACGTACTTAATGGGTGAAAGCGCTTTTAGGTCTGACAAGGGAGGTGAACAACATGGATGATCTGAGAATCATAGAACTCTACTTTGAACGGGATGAGCAGGCAATCAAGGAAACGGATGCAAAGTACGGCAAGCTCTGCCACAGTATTGCCTATAACATTCTGAACAATCACGAGGATTCGGAAGAATGTGTCAACGATACATACGTGGGAGTGTGGAATGCAATTCCGCCTACAAGACCGAGTAATTTTATGTCCTTTGTCTGTAAGATTGCGAGAAACCTGTCTCTGAAGCGGTTGGAGTTTATGAAGCGTGAAAAACGGTCAGCGGATGTAATGTTGTCCCTGGATGAACTGGAATCGGTACTGCCGGATGATCGGTATGCCCCCGACGTGAGTGACGAGGACGTAGGCAAACTGGTCAGCCACTTCCTGCGCACACAAAAGGAGGACGTGCGAAATGTCTTTATCCGGAAATATTTCTACTTCGATTCTATCGGAGAAATTGCAGAGCGCTTTGGGTTTACCAAAAGTAAGGTCAAAAATATGTTGTTCTACACCCGAAACAAACTAAGGGACTATCTCATTAAGGAGGGCGTTGAAATATGAAAATACCGAGATTTTCTAATGCCATCGGTAACCTCGATGAGGATCTTGTCGAGGCGGCAGCAGAATGCAAGAAAAAACAAAATCATTTGCTCAAATTGGGTTCAATAGCAGCCTGCTTTGCCGTGATCATTGTTGTAGGCGCGCTTGTTCTTCCATCGCTTTTAGGCGGCGAACCTACACCAGGAGGCACAAACGATAGGTATAAAGACATTAACATTATGGCAGACGAATCAGAAATTGTATGGCCATGGGAATATCAAACCGTTTTTGAGAAATACACTGAAGTAACAATTGACGGTATTGTATACCGAAGTCACGGTCGCCTTGTGTCTGAAGAACTCCTTGGCGATTTGATTGGAACATATACCGTATTGGGCATTGACGAAATTGAAGGAGATAGATACACTGAAAAATTTGAAGTGTATCAGTTAAAATATGCCGATAAGAGCCAGCTTGTCGCCGTGAGGATGGAAGGTAGTTGTTATATCTTCAAGAGGGATAATTATGAACCTCCGCACACGCTCGGTGAGCTCTTCAAGCTGGTAGACCTCCCAAAAGCAATTGAATTGAAGCGGTTCTCTGTAAACGGCGACAGTCCGAACAAAAAACACTATACACTGAGCAATGATGACTATGTATGGGAAGTTCTTGCCGGATGCGAAAATGCACCATTTGTTGAGGATGAGAAATGGGTTGCACATGATAGAGAGTATTACAGTTTTACGATCACATCTGAAACTCTCGGCGTATATAAAGTTGCCATGTATGTTACTGTAGATGGCTATCTGTGGACAAACGCTTTTAATTACCAATACCTCTTCAATATCGGAGAAGATGCAGCCAGTAAGATTATCAAATATGCAAAAGAGAATTCCACCGAAGCAGAGTATGAGCCGTATCAGAATACCATTGTCGGTAAGATTACGGAGATAACCGATGAGTATATTCTGTTAGACGATTCCATTCTCTGCGCCAATCCCGATGACGGAATCACGTACAAAATCCTTCTGAATGATCTGCGCATCTCCCGTTATGCAGAAAGCGGAGCTATCCGAGTGGGAGAAAATGTTCAGATAACATACGAAGGCGAAATTGACAAATCGAATACCATTGACAGTGCCATTTCCGCATCTGACGTGGTAATCTCCGGCGGGAATGTTCTTATTCCCGAATAATAAAATAAAAGTCGCATATATGATTAACCGAATATAAGTTTTTGCGAGAGTTCGAAGTCATACGCAAAACTGCCGAAAATATCTTTTTCGTAGCCCATAGACA
>ENA-UOJV01002288-UOJV01002288.1-human-gut-metagenome-genome-assembly--contig:-C82-NODE-2288-length-16262-cov-11.982724_pt1 | contig 16262 bp, 11 predicted proteins | sample MGYA00242356_ERZ723903 | MGnify/ENA metagenome assembly ERZ723903
GCCGCATCCGTAAGGCGGCAAAGCCGCCAACGGCTGCGCAGTGAGCGCCGCTACATTTTTCTCTCGCGCAGCCGCCGCCGCTACAGACGCAATCGGTCGGTGCGTTTTTATCGGCACCTTGAACGAACTGGAAGTGCCTTCCCGAGATTGCCACGTCGCTTCGCTCCTCGCAATGACAAATCGGGGGCCATCCTCATTTTAACGGTGACCTGTACAAATCGGCAGCAATGCGCCGGGCGGGGCACGCCCCGCCTCCGCGATTTCCATTCCATAATAATTATTTCTCATCGTCCAGCGTCAGCCTCCGGATCTCCGTGCCCTGATAGTAGTGCAGCAGAATCTCATCAAAGCGCCTGCCCGCCTGCGCCATGGCCTCCGCGCCGTACTGGCTCAGGCCGACGCGGTGGCCGAAGCCGTGCGTCGTGACCGTCACGCCGTCCTCCTGCGGGGAAAACTCGATGTCCGTCGAGCGCAGGCCGAGCAGGCGGCGCAGCTCCGTACCCGTGAATGACGCGCCGCCCAGCTCCAGCGTCCCGATGCCGCCGCCCGCCGTATAGCGGACGGTCCCGAACCAGGTCTCCGGCGTACCGGAAAGGTCAGCGTCCGGCCGCGCGGGCGTGATGCGGTCCCGGAATTCTTCCGCCGTGAACGTCAGCGTCTCCGTTTCGCGCGGCGCGTCCTCCTCGCCGGGGCTGGGAACGGACTGCAGATATGGAATTTCACCGCCCCAGACGGCCACGGCCGCCTCCGTCCGCCCGCCGGAGCAGGAAAAATACGTCGCGTCGATGAGCTGCCCGTCATAGACGACGGCAAGCCCGTCCGTCTCTGTCACGGCCGCCTCCGCCGCCGCGTGCTCCGGCCACTGCTCCGGGGCGCACCAGCCCTGGCAGCAGGCGGCGCTGGCGCAGACGTCGGCCTCCGCGTGCTTGCCCGCCCCGGCCTGCCGCAGGGCGAATGTCCGCGCGGCACAGGCCTGCGCCTTGAGCGCCTCGGCCGCAAAGCCGGACGGCACCTCCGCCAGCAGCACGCAGACAAGGTAGTCGTGCAGCGTCTGCTCACGCACGGCCCCGTCCACAAGCACGCGCAGCGTCACGGCCTCGTCGAACGGCTCGGGCTCCGCGGGCACGGTCTCCGCCTCCGTCGCGGCGAGCGTCTCGGCCCTCCCGTGCGGCAGAAGCTGCCCCGGCAGCAGCGGCAGCGCCAGCAGCATCACGGCCGCGCCGAGCACGGCGCAGCCAAGGGCGGCGAAAAATTTCCGGATCATAGCTTGCTCCTTTCCCCGCGCTTGACGAAGTCCGCGCAGGCTGGTATAATGTATAGATAAACAGAAAAAGTGGAAAAAATTGAGGTGATCCCCTTGGTTGACGAAAGATTTGACGAGCTCCTTCACACTCTATGCGCGGATTACCGCGTTCATAACAACCTGAATCTCGAGGCGCGGACGAACAGCAACATCAAGCGCGGCCTGCGCAACGACGACGGCACCGGCGTCATGGTCGGCTGCACGGCCGTCGGCAATGTCCTCGGCTATACGATCGAGGACGGCGAGCGCGTGCCCATGCCCGGCCGCCTGATCTACCGCGGCTACGACCTGTCCGACCTGGTGGACGGCTACATCCGCGAGCAGCGCTTCGGCTTTCCGGAGGTCGCGTACCTGCTGCTCTTCGGCCACCTGCCCGATCAGGAGCAGTACGACATGTTCAAGCGCCTGCTGCATGATTTTACGGATCTGCCGCAGAATTTTACAGAGGACATGATCCTGAAAAATCCGAGCCACAACGTCATGAACAAGCTCGGGCGGTCCGTCCTTGCCCTGTATTCCTGCGACCCGGACCCGGACAGCCTGAGTGTCGAGAATATGATGCGCCAGTCCATCGAGCTCATTGCGCGCTTCCCGGTCATCGCGGCCTATGCCTATGTTGTAAAGCGGCATTATTTTGACAACGACAGCCTCTATCTCCACCGGCCGGAGCCGGAGCTGTCCACGGCGGAGAACTTCCTGCGCATGATCCGTCCGGACAAGCACTTTACCCACGAGGAGGCGCGGCTGCTCGACCTGTGCCTTGTGTGCCATGCGGAGCACGGTGGCGGCAATAACTCCACGTTCACCTGCCGTTCCGTCTCGTCCACGGGGACTGACACCTATTCCGCCATCGCCGCGGCCGTCGGCTCGCTGAAGGGTCCGAAGCACGGCGGCGCGAACCGGCAGGTGCTGGCGCAGTTCTCCCTCATCAAGCAGACCGTCCGCGACTGGAAGGACGATGACGCCGTGGCCGACTGCGTCGGCCGCATCCTGCGCCGCGAGCTCGGCGACGGCAGCGGTCTCATTTACGGCATGGGCCACGCGGTCTATACCCTGTCCGATCCGCGCACCGTCATCCTGCGGCAGAGCGCCCGCACGCTGGCCGCCCAGCGCGGCATGCTCGACGAGCTGGAGCTGATGGAGGCGGTCGAGCGTGTGACGCCGCGCGTGTTCGCCGAGGTCACGGGGCATGAAAAGGTCATGTGCGCCAATGTGGATATGTATTCCGGCCTCATTTATCAGATGCTGGATATCCCGCCCGACCTCTTTACGCCGCTGTTCGCCGTCGCGCGCATCACGGGCTGGTGCGCTCACCGCATGGAGGAGGTCCTCACCGGCGGCCGCCTGTACCGTCCGGCCTACAAATCGCTCACCCGCCACAGGGAGTATATCCCCATGGCTGCCAGAACATACCGGAAAAATCCGCTTCCCGCCGAAAAAAGGGATTGACAAGCCACCCTCGCCGTGCTATAATATGCGAGCAGTCCGAAATTCCGGACGGAATATATCGTATGCGCGAGTGGTGGAATTGGCAGACTCGCTAGATTCAGGTTCTAGTGTCCACTCCGGACGTGCGGGTTCAAGTCCCGCCTCGCGCACCAGAAAAAACCGGTTGTCCAGCGGACAACCGGTTTTTTCAATAACGCTGCCGGATTTGTGCATGCACTTCGCGTGAAATGTGCCTGCGGGTGTGCGTGGATTTATTTTATTTGATCCAATATATAGTGAGGAGGACCCGCCATGAAGAAACGCCTGCCGCTTCTGCTCTTTCCCGTGCTCGCACTGATCCTGGAGGCCCTGCCCTATGGTGCGGTGCTGCAGTTTGCGCGCCCGGCCGCAGCGCCGCTCCGGGAGCTGTACTCCTATTTTGATCTCACGCCGTTCGGCTATGCGAATTTTGCGCCGCTCTTTACGGCACTTGGCACCTGTGTCCTGCTGGTCCTGCTGGCGCTGTACGCCGGGACCGGAAAGCGGGGACTTGCCGCCGCAGCGTGGATCGCAGCGGGCGTCTGCGCCCTCGTCTCGCTCGGTCCGCTCCTGCTGGGCATTCAGAATTATTCCGTTACCGGTGCGCTCATCACGGCCTCCCTGCTGGCGGAATGCCTCTGGCTGTGCCGCGTATGGAGATCAAAGCGGGAAGACTCATAAAACGCCAGACTGTGGACGAATCAAATCAACAGGCTCCCTTTGCCAATGCGGCGAAGGGGGCTTGCTTTGTGCCATGGAGAGAATACAATGAACTTTGTGCCTGTACGCCGCTCCGGACAAAACGCGTTGCAAAATCCGCGCTTCTGTGGTACGATGAACGCAGAGATCAACAAACGGAGGGACCGATCATGGCAAAGGAGCAGCGCTTTGAGCGCGTTTACACACAGGGAGCATTGCAGATCACCGAGATCTGGATCGACAAGGAGACAGGCATGAACTATCTCTTCCACGCCAGCGGCAATGCGGGCGGCCTGACGCCGCTGCTCGACCGCGACGGCAAGCCGGTCGTTTCCCCGCTGCTGAACCGCTGATGCGCTATTTTATCCCGGTGTCGGAGCGGCAGGGGAGCTGCTATTTTGAGTTCCAGCCGGGGCGCTGGCGCGGGCGGTTCTGGCTGCCCGGCTCCATCCTGCTTGCAGACGAGCGGTGGGAGGCACTGCGCCTGACGGAACTGTTCGGCGGCGTCCTGCCGGAGTTTGACTATTTCGGCGTCACGCCCGTCTCCCGCGGGCAGTGGGAGCGCATCGCAGCGCGCAGCCGGGACGAGGCAGACTGGCGGGCCGTCATCGACGAGGCCGCGCCGTGGGCAGAGGCCAGCTTTGCGCGGCACGGCGTCATCAGCATTCTGGGCCTGTGAATGGGGGCGCGGCTGTGAAGTACATTGGCATCGCGCTGCTGATCGCAGCGGGCTTTGTGCTCCTGACGCTCGGGCTGGCGTTTTTGCTGTTCCGGCTGGCGTTCGGCGCGCGGAAAACGACCGAAAAGGAAATGTTCGTCCTGCCGGACACGGACCAGTACCGGCCCTATGCGGCGGAGGCGCGGCGCATGATCCGCGCGGCCCTCGCCCTTCCCTATGAGCCGGTAACGATCCGCTCGGACGACGGACTGACGCTGTTCGGCCGCTGCTATCCCGCAGCCCCGGACGCGCCGTGGCTCCTGCTGTTTCACGGCTACCGCAGCGCGGCGGAGCGCGATTTCTGCGGCGGGCTGCCGTTTGGCATGGGGATGGGCTGCAATGTCCTGCTCGTCGACGAGCGCGCCCACGGGAAAAGCGGCGGGCGCTGCCTCACGCTCGGTATCCGCGAGCGGTATGACTGCCGCCGCTGGGTCGATTATGTGATCGGCCGCGCCGGGCCGGACGCGAAGATCGTGCTCTACGGCATGTCCATGGGCGCGGCGACCGTCCTCATGGCGGCGGGGCCGGAGCTGCCGAAAAACGTCACCGGCATCGTGGCCGACTGCGGCTACAGCGCGCCGTCCGCCATTCTGAAGAGCGTCATCCGCTCCGCCCATCTGCCGGTCTTCCCGGTCTATGCCCTGCTGCGCCTCGGCTGCCGCCTCTTCGGCGGCTTTGACCCGGAGGAGGCCTCCGCCGCCGGGGCGCTGGCGCACTGCGACACGCCCGTCCTCTTCCTCCACGGCGAGGACGACCGCTTCGTCCCCTGCGCCATGGGGCGGGAGAACTACGCCTGCTGCCGCGCCGCAGATAAGACCCTGCTGACCTTTCCCGCCGCCGGGCACGGCATGAGCTATATGGCCGACCGGGAAAGATACCTCGCGGCCGTTACGGATTTCCTGGGAAGGGTGTTTGGAGAAGAATATGGAACAAAAACGACTCACACTTTCGGAATATGACGCCATCGTTGCCTTTGACCGGCTGTGCTTTCCCGAGGATCACTGGACGGAGGAGGACTGGCGGGAGCTGCTGGCGGACGAGCGGGCGGTCTATCTGGCCCTGCTGGACGATGGGCGCATCGTTGGCGACGTGTTCGTCTACAACTGGCAGGGCGAGCGAGACTACGGCAAGATCATGAACCTTGCGGTCCACCCGGCGTACCGCGGGCGCAGGCTGGCGGCGGGACTTCTGCGCGCGGCGACGGAGCTGCTGCAGGCGGCCGGGCTGCCGCGGATCTGCGGCGAGACGCGTCTCTCGAATGAGGCCATGCGCCGCACATTCGCCGCCTGCGGCTACCGGCTGACCCGCATCGAGGAGGCCTACTACGATCACCCGCCGGAAAGCGCCTGCAAGTATGAAAGACAATTAGAAAAGTAATTCAAAAGATACGCCGCCCCGATTTTCGGAGCGGCGTTTCAGGCTGTCAAAAGACCTGCCCAGCCAAAAGTTTCGGAGGGAAGAAAAGTGTGAAAGGAAACCGTCAGGGTTGCCTTTCGCGTTCCATCACCCGCCGCAGCGGCAAAGATGCAAAATAATACTGCAAAAATCCATTTTGCAATTCTGAACGCAGCTTGGCGAAAAAGCCCAAAGGGACTTTTTTGACAAGCTGCTATGCCTGTTTCATGCGGTGGACTCAGACGCGCCCGGTCCGCTCCGGGGCGTCGGGCAGGGAGAGGAGCGTCATGTCTTCTCCCTCCTTCCGGCCGGGCGGAGCCGGAGGGCAAGGCACAGCAGCGAGGCCATGAGCAGCAGCACGGACAGCTCCGGCAGGAAGAGGAAGAAGCCCTCATAGTCCGAAAGATCCATGATGATGTGCACGAGCAGCGGCAGCCCTGCCAGCAGCAGGAGAAAGATGCGCGTGCGCAGCACGCCAAGCGCCGTCAGCAGGAAGAAAACGAGCACGGCAAGATAGAGGATGCTGCACAGCACCGTGTGCAGAACGCTGGAAAACGACAGCGCCTTATAGAGAAAGAACACGACGAATCCGGCCACGGGCGCAGTCAGCGGCACGATGGTCCTCTGGCCGAACAGGGCCAGCAGCACAGGATAGAGGGCCGCCGAGAAGACCGGCAGGCCGACGAGCAGGAAGATGTCCGCCTGCGAGAGCGTCATGGCCGTCGCGACGGGGTCGGCGAGATAGTACCACAGGCGCGCCGCAGCCGAAAGCAGCATCAATGCCATGGAGAGCAGGCACAGCGCGGAGCGCGGCTCTGCCGTAAAGCGAAACTTCTGATTCATAGATTTCTCCGATCAGTTAGGGAAGCTCTGATTCAGAGCTTCCCTAGAATAGGAGCGCGGCCCAGACGCCGCAGACCTCCCGCGCCAGCATGAGGCAGTAAAACGCGCGGTCGTGCGTGTACGACGGGACGCCCAGTGCTTCAGCCCCGGCCCTGCGGGCCAGCAGCTCGGCGCGCAGCAGGTGATATTCTCCTGAGATGACGGCGATCTGCGCCGGGCGCGTGCCGGTCTCGGCCTCGATGAGGTCGAGCGAGCAGTGGAGGTTTTCCTCCGTCGTGGTGGCCTTCGTCTCCAGCCGCAGGCGGGCAGGATCGACGCCGCGGGCCGTCAGCCAGTCACACATGCACTGTGCCTCCGTGATGGCTTCGCCGTCTCCCTGCGCGCCGGAAAGGACGGCAATGGCCTCGGGATAGCGCGCAAGATAGTCCTGCGCCGCCTCGAGCCGCTCGCGCAGGGCCTGACTCGGGACGGTTCCGTTCACGCCCGCGCCGAGCACCACGACCCACTGCGCCTCCGGGTCGGCCGCGCCGCGCCCGGCGGAGACGACCCATCCGGCCGTTCCGGCGGCCAGCAGGAGGCCGAGGCAGACGAGAATCAGACCGATGCGCGTCGCCCAGCGCGAAAAGCGGGGAAAGCGCCCGCGCAGTGCGTCCACGATGCCGAATGCCAGCACGACCCCGGCCGCAAGGAACAGCAGTACGCCCGCGAAGCGGAAGCCGTAGACGGCGAAATAGAATACGAGCCCCAGCGCCAGCAGCGCCGCCGCCGGCGCCCAGAAGCGCCCGCGCATCAGAACAGGTAGCCGCGCAGGACACGCAGCGTGTTGAGCACGCCGTCGCGGTGGCTGCGCTCGTAGCCGTGCGAGGCATAGACGCCCGCGCCGATGAGGCCGTGGCGGATGTCATAGCCCGCGCGGAGCGTGGCCTCGACGTCGGAGCCGTAGTAGGGATAGATGTCCACGGCGTAGTCCGCGTGCTCCTTCTGCGCGGCGGCGATGAGCTTCTTCACGACGTCGTAGGAGTACGGGCCGCCGGAGTCCTTCGCGCAGATGGAGACCTGCCGCTCCGTGCACTGCAGGCCTGCGCCGACGCAGCCCATATCTACGGAGATGGCCTCCGTCACTCCCGCCGGGACCGAGGCGGAGCCGCCGTGACCGACCTCTTCATAGACCGTCACATGGGCGTAGACGCGGCGGGCGGGCGTTTTGCCCTCGTCGTGCAGGTATTTTGCAAAGCCGAGCAGGATGCCGACGGACAGCTTGTCGTCGAGGAAGCGGCTCTTGATATAGCCGCTCTTCGTCACGCGGGTGCGCGGCTCAAAGCAGACAAAGTCGCCGACGGAGATGCCGAGGGCCTTCACGTCGTCCGCGGACTCGACGGCCTCGTCCAGCACGACCTCCACGGTGTCCCAGCTGCGCTTTGTGGAGGCATAATCGCCGTTGACATGGACGGAGGCATTGATAAGCTGCAGCGTGCCCTCGTAGCTGCCGGAGAACTTCGTCACGACGCGGCAGTTCTCTGCCTCGGCGTTGTTGGCGTTCATGCCGCCGACGTTTACGATGCGCAGGCGGCCGTCGCCCTTGATCTCGGCGACCATGCCGCCGAGCGTATCGGCGTGGGCCTCGAGCAGCAGGGCATCGTCGGCGTTTTCACCGCCGAGATCGATGAGGATGCCGCCCTTGGCTGTCCGCTCCGCCGCAAAGCCGAGCGCGCGGAACTCGCGCAGGACAAATTCCTCCGCCTCGGCAGTGTAGCCCGTCGGGCTGTCGATGGCCAGCAGCTCCACCGCCTTCTGCACGGCAAAATCCACATAGTTTTCCATGAAAAGTACCTCCCACCGCCCGCGCCGCGGGCTTTTTTGCCATTATACCATAGAACGCGCCAAAGGGAAAGAGAAGAAATTGCGGCGGCTGCCGAGGGGGCCCTGCAGCGGACTTCCAAGCTTGTCACTGCGCCCCTCCGGATGAGAAAGGCCCCCAAGTTTGTCATTGCGAGGCTCCGCAGGAGCCGTGGCAATCTCGCAGGATGCAGCCGTAACATGGGAAGGCCTCCGGCGAATTCGCAACTGCCTTCCCGAGATTGCCGCGTCGGGCTTACGCCCTCCTCGCAATGACACGGGAAGAAGGCCACTCCCAAGTTTGTCATTGCGAGGCTCCGCAGGAGCCGTGGCAATCTCGCAGGATGCAGCCGTAACATGGGAAGGCCTCCGGCGAATTCGCAAGTGCGCAGCCGGGACCGGCGTCCCCGCCGCTTTATATTCCCAGCTGCAAAAAACCAAGGGCAGGCCATTGGCCTGCCCTTGTGCTTTGTTCTGTTACAGCTTCGCGTAGCGCATGAGGATGGTCGCGAACTCTGCGCGGGTGGCGTTGCCGGTCGGCTGGAGGCCGCCGTCCTTGCCGTTGATGATGCCCGCGCCGACGCACCAGCGCAGCGCGTCAACGGCCCATGAGCCAACCTGACCGGCATCCGGCCAGCGGCTGAGGTCGCCCGTCGGGGTCGTGTCCGTTCCCTTGACGGTCTTCGCATAGCGCTGCAGCATGAGCGCCATGTCCTGACGGCTGATCTCCTCCATCGGGCGGAACGTGCCGTCCTCGAAGCCCGTGACGATGCCCTTCTGCTGGGCCCAGGCCACGGCCTCGCCGTACCACTCATTCGCCGGGACATCCGGGAAGGCGTTCGTCGCGCTGACCTTGTCGCCGGAGAGGCGATAGAGGACCGTGGCGACCATGGCGCGGTTGAGGGTGGTGTCCGGCTCGAACTTGCCCTTGCCCATGCCGTTCATGAGGCCGGCCTCGAGAACATAGTCCACGCTCTCGTGGTACCAGCCCTTGTCCGGGCGGTCCGTGAAAGCTCTGGACGGGCAGTTGTCGGAGTTGGCCGGGATCGTGCGGGTCTCCGTCGCGCCGCAGCCGGAGCAGGTGCGCGTCTGCGTGCCCTCGTGGAAGCAGCCGGCCGGCTCTGTGGTCTCCCACGGGCCCCAGGTGTGGGTGTGCGGTGCGGAGATCTCGTGGATGTCCGCGCGGTCGCGCACACGCAGGCGGGCGAGGATGGCGCTGTCGGCGCTCTCTTCATCGACGTCGCGGGAGCCGATGCCGATGCCGCTGACGGTCATGCCGACCGTGAGCTTGTCGAGGCTCGTGTCCGTGCTCGTGATGTATCCGTTGATGAACAGGAGAGCCGTGCCGGTCTCATCCTGCACATAGATCTTGTCAACGACGCCTGCCGTCTTGTGGATCTCGGTGATCTTGCCCTCGACGCGCATCAGGTTGCCGATGTTCTCGTCCGCCATCGCGGCCTTCGCCGTGACGAGCTGCGGCTCGAGCGGGGTGATATCGTCGGAGATGATCTCGATGCTGCCGTTGTAATCGCTGCTGAGATTCAGCTCGATCTCGCCGCAGTAGTAGGTCACGCCGCCGTGGACGCGGACCTTCATGCCCTCGGCATAGTTGCCCGCGACCGGGAAGACGTTGATGCCGCGCGTGTCGTCCTGCACATAGATGCAGTCGAAGAACGCGGTGTTCTTGTCATAGCCGGAGGCATTGGCCGTGACGGTGCCCTCGACCGTGAATTCTTCCTTCTCCGCAGCCTTGTGAACATCCGCGATCTTCGTGACGGTCTCGGCGGGCTTCAGGGAGTTGAGGATGTTGCGCAGGATGAAGCGGTTGGCATAATCCTGATCGCTCTTGATGTCGTAGTTGCTGAAGAACGTCACGCCGGAGGTAATGACCCAGCCGCCGCCGGGCAGGTCTTCATAGGTCATGACATTGACGTCGCCCTTCTTGACGGTCACGCGGCCGTCGACGGACTCGTCGTACTCCGGCACGAAGGAGCTGCCGTCAAAGTAGCCGTCGTAGTGCGTGCCCCAGGTGCTCTGGTAGCCGCGCACGAGGACCTGAACCTTGCTCTCGTCGAGGACCTCGACCGGGCCGCCGTTGTAGAGCTGGAAGCCGGTCTGGTTGTCCGTCGCGGGGGTGGTGCCGAAGGCGTTCGAGGACGTGTAGGCGCCCGCGGTGAACGGATGCCCGGTGTTGAAGTTCTCCTTGGAGGAGAGGTAGAGACGGTAGGCCTCGTTCGCCTTCAGGTCATTGTCGACGATGATGCCGTTGACAATGCGGGAGTGTGCACCGATGGCGGTGAGCAGGGCGTTGGAGTTCTCGGCGCAGTTGTCATACTTGTTGTCGCGGTCGGACTTGGAGCAGAGGATGACCTTGCCGCCGTTGTCCGTGTACTGCTTCAGCGCGGCGATCTCGGCCTCGGTGTACATCGTGGCCTTGGCCGTGTTGCGGCGGTACGGGACCGTCAGAACGAGGAGGGTATAGTTCTTCAGATTGTCATAGGTGAACTGACCGGCCTCGATGTAGCTGCACTTCACGCCGTTGTCTGCGCAGAAGCTGATGAAGTTGCCGGCGCTTCCGGCATAGTCGCCGGAGAGGTAGTAGTTGTCGTGGCCGTGGTCGACGCCGACGTTGATGAGGTCGGCCGCGTCATAGACCTTGAGCTCCAGCGTTGCGGCACACTGGAATTCCTCGCCCTCGTAGGTGCCGGTGTAGAGCACGCGCAGGGTCTGCGCACCGGCGGCGGAGGGCTTGAACGTGAAGGAGAACGTCTCCTTCTGGTCCGGAGCCAGCGTCTTGGCCGGGGTCTGGGTCTCGACGGTCGTCGTCGTGCCGCCCACCGTGACGGTCAGCTCGACCTTGCTGATCTGGTAGTTCGCGGTGGCCGCGTTCGTGATGGTGGAGGTGATGGTCTCAGAGGTGCCGACCGTGCTCAGGGCGGTGCTGTTCTTCAGATCCGCCGTGATGGGCGTGGCCTCGCCGACCCACACAGGAGCGGTCACGGCGATGTCGCCGTCGGCCTGCGTGACCTTCAGGTAGTAGTAAGGCTCGGTGTTCGGCAGCTCGGCGTCGAGCTCATAGGTCGAGCCGGAGATCTCGAACGTCTTGACGGTGATGCCGTTCGCGCCGATGACCTCGACCTTGCCCAGCTCCTCGCCGTCGGGGTCGGCGATGCTCGCCTTGACGCGGACGGTGTCGAGCTTCTGACCGTCCTCGAGCGGGATGATGCCGCCCATGAGGGTGTCGTTCAGATAGTAGTAGATCGCGAGGTTCTGGTCCTCGGTGGAGTAGACGCGGCGCTCGGCCATGGCGGCGTAGAGGCCGGCCTCCGTGAAGTCGTCGGTCACGATGACGTCGCGGCAGGTGTTGGAGTCGCCCCACTTGCCCTTGTGGTTATCCTGATTGTTCGTCGGCGCGACATGCCAGCCCTTGGACAGGGCCTTGTCATACTCGGAGTAGCTCGGCCAATAGGAGCTGCCGCCGACTGCGCCTTCGCCGTTGCCGACCTCGACGAGGTTCAGAACGACGTCGCGCGACGGGGTATAGCCCGCGAAGTCATCGAACGTGCCGAACGTCGTGCCCGGATGGTTGAACTGGGAGACGACCGGAGCATTTTCGAGCCACTTCGTCTTCACGCCCGCCGCAACGGCTTCGCCGTTGACATCGAGGCCCTTGTTCGCGTTGACCATCAGGTCGTTATACAGGTGCATGCCCGCATAGCTGTTGCTCTTCTCATTGAGCTCGCCGTTATTGCGGGAAACGATGCCGTAGGTGTTGAAGGTGTTCGTGTGGCCGGGGCCGCCGGACCACGTCATCTCGTAGCCGTAGGCGGCGATGAAATCCGTGGACAGGGCGTTGTACTTCTCGGCCGTCTTCTTGGCCTCTTCCCACTTCGTCATGGTGCCGTCCGCGGTCTTTTCGAGCGAGGACAGGTCGTAGTAGCTCGTCTTCGTGGCGGAGCTCTTGGTATCGAAGTAGTTCGAATGGTCCGTGACGATCAGGAAATCGACGTCCTTGGCCTGCATGGCATGCTCATAGGCGTCCTCGAGCGTGCCAGCGCCGTCGGAATACTCCGCCGTGTGGGAGTGCATCTGGCCGAAATACAGGCTGAGGCCGGATTCGCCGACAAAGAACGACCAGATCTTTTCGGCCTTCTTGCCGTCCTTGCGGGTCACGATCAGCTCGACGACGTACTTGCCGTCTGCCAGATCCTTCGCCGGGGTGTAGGTGAGCCTGCCGTCCTTCAGAACGGGCGTGACGCTCTCGCCGTTGAGTTTCATGGAGAACGTCGGGCTTTCGCCGAGGTTGGCGGCGACTGCGCCGATCTCCGGGCGCTTGTTTGCGCCGGTGGCCTCGTTGGCCGCGGGCATGACGTTCGTCAGCACCGGCTCATCAAGGACCTGCACGGTCGTCTCGCCGGAATAGGTCATGCCGAAGCTGTTCTTTGCGCTGGCCGTGAGCTTCAGGCTCGTCCGGCCTGCCAGAGCGGCCATCGGGACGGTGTAGGTGTAGACCTTGCCCTCGACGGAGCCGGCCGTCAGGGTGACGGCTGCGCCGGTCGTCTGATACTGCACGGTCATCTCCGTGATGTCGGACAGGTCGTCCAGTGTGACGGAGAACGTGTAGTCCAGGCCCTGATAGGCGTCGGCCGCCTTGAAGGAGACCTTCGGGTTCAGAACATAGCCAATGTTCAGCTCGTCCTGCACAGGGTAGAACTTCATGGCAAACAGCTCGAGGCTGCCGTTGTAGGTCCAGCCGCTGAAGCCGTTGCTGAAGTACTCGATGCACACCTTTTTGTTATTGTACTTTGCCGTCTTGTTATAGATGATGTAGCCCTCCGACTTCTTCTCGAGCGTCCACTTGGTGTAGTCGCTCTCGACGGTGTCGAAGTACAGGCACTCGGCGTTCGAGCCGTCGGACTGGTTCTCGGACGTGCGCAGGAACTTGCCCTGATTTTCGAACGTGTAGTAGGTGCCGTCGGTGTGAACGGTGAAGATGAGGCCGCCGTTGCCGACCTCGATGCCGCTGCCCTTCGGCGTGGCTTCGACGCCTGTCAGCGAGGGGGCGGTGGTGTCATCCGTCTGCGGGCCCATGACGGCGCCCGCGTTGTCGTTGTAGATCACGACGGTCTGGCCGTCCTTTGGCAGCTCGCCCGCCTCGGGGCGCGTGCCGATGTAGCCGTCGTTGTCCGGGTCAGCCGTGCCATCCACGGAGAAGAAGCGGAAAACATAAATGCTCCAGTCGTTCTTGTTCGGGTTGTACGTCCAGGCCTTAAAGGAAGTATAGAACTCCAGGAAGATCTCGTAGTTGTTGTACTTGACCTCGGCGCTGGCGATGGAGAAGCCGTCGTAGTCCTTACCTGCGTCGGCGATCTTCCACTTCGAGCTCATGGAGGAGCCGGACTTCGGCTCGTTCTCGAACGTGAGCTTTTCGGCGCTGTCCACGGTCAGATACTGACCGCCGCACGTCAGGTAGTAGGTGCCGTCCGCGTTCTTCACGGCCTGATAGGCACCTGCGCCCGTCTGCACGGTCAGGTTTGCAGACTCCTCGGAGCCGGAAGCGGCCGAGACGCCGACTGCGCCGCCGGATGCCTCCGGCGAGAACACGCCGCCTGCGGGCGCACTGTAGATGACGAACGTCTGCCCGCTCTCCGGGATGCCGTCGATGGGCGTGGCCGTGAAGCGTTCCTTCGCAGCCGATACGGCGGGCAGCATCGTCAGGGCCATTGCCAGCACAAGGAGCGCCGCCATGACCCGACTGAGGTGTTTCCTCATTAGATTATCCTCCTTTTCTGTCCCCCCTGTATATGCAGAGGGCAGTATGATGAGTTTATGATACCATACTTTCTCTGCGATTGCCATAGAAAACAGGATGCTCATACGGAGATTTTACTTTTTTCGGCAGAATTGCCAAAGATATGCCGCGTTATTCCGCTTTTTGATCCCGCGTCTCATACAGCCCGCAGGGTTGACAGCCCATCGGCCGGACGGTATAATAGAATCGTTAATAAACATTTTCGGAGGTTGCCCCATGAAGAAGCTCACCCTGCCGCGTCTGGCCTCTGCCGTTCTGGGCGCACTGTTTTTCCTTGCTGCCTGCATCGTGCTCGCCGTCCGGCTCGTCCGCGGCGAGGCCGGGCTGACGGACGCCGCCGCCCTTGTGCTCACGGCCTGCGGCGGCGCGGCATTGACCGTGCTGGCGCTGCGCTCCTGCGCGCCAGGCCTGCGGCGCAGCCTGTGGGTGCTGCTGGCGTCGGCCGCCGTGTTCCTCGTGTTCTATGGCCTTGCGCAGCAGACCCCCTCGGTACCGATGTCGACGGTGCAGCAGGCCACGCACTATGTCCGCGGCCGCGTCGTCGAGGTCACGGAGAATGCCTATCAGGGCCAGCAGGACTATGAGGACATCCCCGTCGGCAAGCAGACCGTCCGCGTGGAGCTGCGCTCCGGCAAATACCGCGGGCAGGTCTATGAGCTGCCGAATCAGCTGAGCTATCTCTACGGCACGATCCTGAAGGCGGGCGACGCCGTGACCGTCGCCGTTACGGAGGAGGACGGGGAGATCAGCAGCATGACGCTGCAGGACTATGACCGCACCGTGCCGCTGGCGCTTGTCGTGCTGGCCTTTCTGGTAATTACGGTGCTGGTCGGGCGGAAGGTCGGTGCAAAGTCGCTGCTCGGCCTCGGCCTGACGGTCGTGTGCATTTTCTCCATCCTCATCCCGCTGCTCCTCGGCGGCTGGCCGACGCTGCCGACCATTCTCGGCATGTGCGCCTATGTGACGGTCGTGGAGTTCGTTATCCTCGGCGGTGTGAACCGTAAGACGCTCTGCGCCATCCTCGGCACGATCTCCGGCGTTGCTTTCGCGGCCCTGTTCGGCGAGCTGGCCTGCGCCCTGCTGCGCGTGAACGGCTATAAGATGTATTCCGCCGAGCCGACCATCGAGGCCCTGCTGCAGATCAAGCAGGGGCAGGATCCCATGCACTCGCTCCAGCTCGGCGATCTGCTCGTCGGCGGCATTGTCATCGCGGCCCTCGGCGCGGTGAATGACGTAGCCATGAGCATCAGCTCCGCCATGAATGAGCTTGTGGCCGTCAACCCGGCGCTCACGCGCCGCCAGCTCCTGCGCTCCGGCATGAACATCGGCCGCGATATGGTCGGCACGATGACCAACACGCTCATCCTTGCCCTCGTCGGCAGCTCGCTCGTGCTGATGATCTATCTCTCGTCGCTCGAGCCGTCGTTCTCCCAGCTCATGAGCGGCACGTTCTTCTCCGTGGAGATGGTGCAGGCCATCGCCAGCTCCATCGGCGTTATCCTCGCCGTGCCCCTGTCCGCCCTCATCGGTGCGTTCCTGTTTGCAAAGCATAAAAAGTAAAACGCAGGGGAGCGGCAAGTGGAAACTTGAAACCGGAAAGCGGAAAGTTTTACAAGGCCGCCGCAGGGGAGCGGCATGCCGCTCCCGGCTGCGCACTTCCAGTCCGTACCGGCCGCCGTTAAAATGGTGATCGCCTCCGATTTGTCATTGCGAGGAGCGAAGCGACGTGGCGCCCTGAGCGCGAAGCGCGAGGAAGTGCCCTTGGGGTGCAATCTCGCAGTACCCGGCTGAATTACGGGAAAGCCATCGGCGAAAACGCAGCTGCCTCCCCGAGATTGGGGCTGTCTCAAAATGCGGATTGTAAGAGTGTAGCCCCCCTTTTTAAAAGTTAGATAAAAGCCGTGAAAATCCAGGTTCAATTGGATTTTCACGGCTTAATTGTTTGGCTAATTTTAGAAAATTTTATTTTGAGACAAGCCCAATGACAAACTTGGAGGCATTGCGGTTCTATAATCAATGTTGGGGCTCACTGCATGTCCCCTTTCTTACGAAAAAAGGTTGAGCATAGAGCCAAAAGAAACAACCGCCTTTCCTGACGAAGGAAACCGAAAAGGGGCGCGGGGCTATTTGCCCGCGCCCCGAAAGGTGAGCCTGTTTCCTTTTCGATGATTTGCAGCGCTTCTTCCTCA
>ENA-UOJV01002289-UOJV01002289.1-human-gut-metagenome-genome-assembly--contig:-C82-NODE-2289-length-16253-cov-33.046796_pt1 | contig 16253 bp, 11 predicted proteins | sample MGYA00242356_ERZ723903 | MGnify/ENA metagenome assembly ERZ723903
TGCTAACCGGCGCAGTCAGACTTGACAGCAACGGTGAAATGTGCCCCCCCCCGTCTGTCTGTCAATCTTCTCAAGGCAAAGTGTTGGCGCACGAACACTATCGATGTTTCTTATTTCTTCCTCAGCTACTTTTGGTTGTTGATCCCCCAACTAGCGCACCTCCATCTCATTTGATACATGTTCACAAATCTCTCACATAGATTTTATATTTCATTAACAATTCTTCAGCAAATCGTTTCCACAAACTCTCCCCCCGTCTGAAGCGTTCTCATACCCAAACAACCGCCCACCACGTGTCAAGCGCAAAGACCTTTTTCCTTATAGCGCAGTGCAGACTAATTCACTCAGTACCTTATAGGAGTGAATCTGCTCCTAAGCAGGTAAGGATCTCCCATATGATGGCCTCACAACTTCTGCATTGACGAGAAAACCTCGCTACAACAAAAACCTATGTAGACATCGGCATTTCATCCAACATTGAGGTTCCGTTCGCACCGCGCGACAATGCGCCGGCAAACGCCGGAAGGTACCCCAGTGCGTTCGGAAAGTTCGCCTATGTCGCAGCAGCCATTTCTATAAAGCGCCGACACCCTCTTCATGGTTTCGTCGTCGTAGCGATAGAGATTGCAGGGAATGTCCGCCGTAAAGAGCCCTTTGCGCCAGCGCCGCGTCCAGTCACGGACAACGGAAGGCTTGATGCCAAGCACGGAGGAAGTGCGCTTGTAGCCCGCACCCTTTTTGAAAAGCTCGATTGCCCGTGCCCTGATCTCTTTGGAATAAACATATGCCGGAACATATGCCGGCAGATACCGTCCTGGTTCGGTTTCGTCACTTGCCGGCACGACAACGTCCATGCTCTCAGGCTCCACCCGGCATCCGAAACCAGGACTAACAATATTTACCTCCAGCAGGTGATTGCGGATCTTCGCCACAGCGATCTGCAGCTGCCCCAGAACCGTCACAGCCGCTTCGGGAGTTCCCTACGCTTTGTCTCAAGCGCAGCGCACCGTCTCAAGCTTGTTCACGTCGAAACTTCCTAGCTTTCTGCACAATCCCTCAAATCGCTTACGAACCCTCACCTCTGCATCGAAGTCAAACGCCTTCAAACCGACCCATAGCACCAAGATGAACTTCTTGTGCAACTTGCCGTAGCGCACGCCCTAATCCACGACATAGGTCTTGCCAGGACGCGTGATGTTCTGTAGCCAGACCAAAAGCGGCACCGCATCAGCCCGTCAAGGCGGACACCCTGCGTCGGACTACAATACGGACGCTTTGCAGGAGGGCTCAGGCGGCGCGGCGCAGGCACGGCTTTTGCTTGTCTGTCCCTGTCAGTCTGTCCGCCTTCGGTCGCCTGACGCATCCGCGCTGATGTGCACTGATGGACTTTGCACTTTTGCGCAGGCCGTCTCTTCATGCCGCTTGGGCGGAGTGCCTTTTCAATTCTTTCGCGCATCGCCGCGCGCGCCCTCGCGTCCTGCACATTTTCGAACGAAAACAACAATACGACTTCCATGTCCCTCACCCTCAACGATCTCCCCATCGGCAAAACCGCCACCGTCTCCTCCGTAGGCGGGCATGGTGCGCTGCGCCAGCACTTTCTTGACATGGGGCTCATTCCCAAGGCCTCCGTCACGATGATCAAGCGCGCCCCCATGGGCGACCCCATTGAAATCCGCGTCAAGAGCTATGAGCTCACGCTGCGCGCGGCCGAAGCCAAGGAAATTTTGATTGAAGACGTCAGAAAGGAGCTGCTGCGCACGCCGCAGCCGCCCGAAGACGAGGACGGTCTGCTTGTATCGCACCCGGGCTACGGCGAAGGCGGCAAGTACCACTCGAAGGAAGATGAAAATCCCCTTCCCGAAGGCACCGAGCTCACGCTGGTTCTTGCCGGCAACCAGAACTGCGGCAAGACGACGCTCTTTAACCGCCTCACGGGCTCCAACCAGCACGTGGGCAACTTCCCGGGCGTCACGGTCGACCGCAAGGACGGCCGCATCATCGGACACCCCGATGCGCTTGTGACTGATCTGCCCGGCATCTATTCACTGTCGCCCTACACAAATGAAGAGATCGTCACGCGCGAATTCATCCTGAAGGAGCACCCCAAGGCGATCATCAACATCATTGATGCAACCAACATCGAGCGCAACCTCTACCTCACGATGCAATTGATGGAGCTTGACCGTCCGATGGTGCTCGCGCTCAACATGATGGACGAGGTGCTCGCCAACGGCGGCTCGGTGCGCGTCAACGAAATGGAGGCCCTCCTCGGGCTTCCGGTCGTGCCCATTGCCGCGGCCAAGGGCGAAGGCATCGGAGAGCTCATTGACCACGTGCTGCACATCGCCCAGTACCAGGAAAAGCCGACGGTGCAGGACTTCTGCGACGCAAGCGACAACGGCGGCGCGGTGCACCGCTGCCTGCACGGCATCATGCACATCATCGAGGATCACGCACGGCGCGCGGACATTCCGCTGCGTTTTGCCGCAAGCAAGATCGCCGAAGGCGACCAGCTGATCCTCGATCAACTTGAGCTTGACGACAACGAAAAGGCCACGATCGAGCACATCTTGAAGCAAATGGAGGCCGAGCGCGGCTTGGATCGGGCCGCCGCCATGGCCGACATGCGCTTTGCCTTCATTGAGCGCATCTGCAGCCAGACCGTGGTGCGTCCGCACGTGAGCCGCGAGCACATCCGCAGCCTTGAGATCGACCGCGTGCTCACCGGCAAGTACACGGCCATTCCGTCCTTCATTGCCATCATGGCGCTCGTCTTCTGGCTCACCTTCAACGTGATCGGCGTATGGCTGCAGGACGGGCTCGACTTTCTGATCGGCAGGCTCACCGACTGGACGGACGCCGCGCTCACGGCCGCTGAAGTCAATGCTTCGTTGCATTCGCTCATCATCGACGGGATCTTCAACGGCGTAGGAAGCGTACTGAGCTTTCTGCCCACGATCGTGACGCTCTTTTTCTTTCTATCGTTTCTTGAGGACAGCGGCTACATGGCGCGCGTGGCGTTCGTGATGGATACGCTGTTGCGAAAGATCGGCCTCTCGGGCCGCAGCATCGTGCCGATGCTGATCGGCTTCGGCTGTACGGTGCCGGGCGTCATGGCAAGCCGCACGCTGCCCTCCGAGCGCGACCGCAAGATGACGATTCTTCTGACGCCCTACATGAGCTGCTCGGCGAAGCTTCCGATCTACGCCTTCTTTACCGCGGCGTTTTTCCCCGGCAACGGGGCGCTGGTGATGGTGGGGCTTTATTTCACGGGCATCATTGTGGCGATCCTGATGGGCCTTCTGATGCGCAGCACCCTTTTCAAAGGCGAGGCCGTGCCCTTCGTGATGGAACTGCCGAACTACCGCATGCCGGGCGCAAAGAACGTCCTGCAGCTTCTGTGGGAAAAGGCCAAGGACTTTATTGAGCGAGCCTTTACGGTGATCTTCATTGCCACCATCATCATCTGGTTCCTGCAGAGCTTTGACTTTCACTTCAACCCGACGCCCGACTCGCAGTCGAGCATGCTTGCGGTGGTGGCCGGATGGATCTCGCCCGTCTTCGCGCCGCTGGGCTTTGACGACTGGCGCATCACGACGTCCCTCATCAGCGGCTTCATGGCCAAGGAAAGCGTCGTGAGCACGATTTCGGTGCTCTTTGGCTCAACCGCGGCGATCGCGGCGGTGCTCACGCCTCTGGCGGCACTGGCGCTTCTCGTGTTCTGCCTGCTTTATACGCCGTGCGTGGCGGCCATCGCCACCATCAAGCGAGAGCTCGGCGGCTGGTGGGCTAGCGTTGTCGTTGTTGCTCAGTGCGTCGTCGCCTGGATTGCCGGCTACGTCGTCTACACTGCGGGGAGCCTTTTGGGCTTTTAACGGAGACCCCATGAACACTGCAAGCTGGATCGTCGTCCTCATCCTCGTTGCCGTCGTTGCGGCTGCGCTCTGGCGTATGCGCCGCGGCGGCACAGGATGCGGCGAGTGCAAAAAATGCGGCTCAAGCGCCTGCTGCACGACGAGCGCGGTCAGGCGTTCTTCGAAAGCTTCAGAAGCCGCGAAGACGCCGGCCCCCTGCGGCTGCGCCGCGCCACGCGAGCAGCCGATTGCGTTTCATCAGAAGCGCAGAAGCTGAAGCCATCCGACTTCCTCTGTTCAACCGCCCCCGTTCGAAATTTCGAGCCGGGGCGGTTTCTTTTTGATGCTAGGAACCATTCCAGCGCCCTTGCCTTTTTTCCCAAACAAGGCCTCAAGAAGTTCCCACCAAGATCCAAAGAATCCGAATTTCCTGCCGCGCAGTCAGGACGACAGGATTGTCCCTGGGAAAACGCCATGGCGGCTGGCGCTCCGGCACGGAAACTACTGCATCCTTCAGCCTTTGGCGCATCACGTCGAACCGACCTGAATCCCAATCCGCGTTTTCCGCATCCCGGCACGCAGTCAAACTTCCCTGCGTCGGCAGTATACTATTTCCGGCTATTCATTGGCACGATGCCCCGATCAGCGCCCGGGCCCGTCTCGGGACGCCATCCAGGACATCCTTGCGAACATCAACCCACAGACCTTTTCGGGGAGGCAGTCATGACTAGGCTTCTGATCGCAGGCGGACGCGTTGTCGATCCCTTGAACAACCTTGACGGCATAGCCGACGTTCTCATTGAAGACGGCAGAATCGAGCGCGTCGCGGCAGGCATTGACGCTGCAGGAGCTGAAGTTCTCGACGCCCGCGGCAAGGTCGTGATGCCCGGCGTCATCGACATGCACGCGCATCTGCGCACCGTCCTCGGCCACCCGCACGCGCAGCGCATGGTGGCTCTGGCCGGCGTCACCACGGTTCTTGACATGGCTGGCCCCTTGGAAAACATCCTTGAGTCCATCCCCACGAGCGGCTCGGGCATCAACATGGCCATTCTTGAGGCCGCACGCGCCGGCATGACGTTGAGCTCCCCGCGTCCGGATGCCGCGGAGCGCAGGACCTTCATCGAAAGGACGCTCGAGGCGGGCGGCATCGGCATCAAGCTTCTCGGCGGGCACTTCCCGATGGATCTCGACATCAGCGCGGGCTTCATTGAGGCGGCCGCCCAAGCCCGCGCCTGGGTCGGCTGGCACGTCGGCAATACCGTGCACGGCTCGGATATCGAAGGCATGCGCGATGCGGTTGATGCAGCCGACGGAAAGTTTCTTCACATCGCCCACATCAACAGCTACTGCCGCGGCAAGGTGCGGCCGGTGGTCGACGAAGCACTTGAAGCGATCGAACTTCTGAAGTCGCACCCGCAGATTTTTTCCGAGTCCTATCTGTCGCCGCTAAACGGCACGCGGCTGACGATCGAAAACGGCGTTCCCGCCACCGAGGTCACGAAGACGTGCCTCAGGCGTCTGGGATACGAGGCGACGGCAGCGGGACTGGAAGCGGCCGTCTTCGAAGGACGCGCCGGGGTTCTTGCCGACGACGGGCGCATCGGACGCCTTATCTACGGCCCTGAGGCCGTGCGCTACTGGAAGGAGAGAAAGACGATTACCGTGGGCAGCTTTGCCGTCAACCCGGCCGAAAGCCGCTTTCTGCTGGCAACCGCAAAGCGCGAGGACAAGAGCTTCGTAGTCGACTCTTTCTCCACCGACGGAGGCTCCTACCCGAGAAACGTGATCGTTGAAAACGGCATGCTGCTCGTGCTCTTCGGTGCGCTTACGCTTTCCGAATTCGTCGCGAAGGCTAGCCTTGCCGGTGCCCGCGCATTGGGGCTTCCCGCCAAGGGACACCTCTCGGCGGGAGCCGACGGCGACGTCACCGTGATCGACGTTGAAAATCGAAAGGCTGCAGCGACGATCGTCGCCGGCAAGGTGATCATGAAGGACGGCGTTCTCATGGGACACGGCACGACCATCATCTGCGACGAGCGCGGTGCCAAGGCGCTTCAAAAGCGCGGCATTGCGCATGTTGTCAAAAAGCCTCTGGCTCCGGAAAGCTTCCGGCAGCGCTTCGTCTGCCAGCCCTAGAAACGACGTCAGGAAACACCTGAAAAAAGAGCTCCAGGTAAAAAATCCCGGAGCTCTTTGGTATTGCAGCCTTAGGGAACCTGTTTTCAGCGGTTCTTCCAGTCGTCGATCGCACGAGCGCACTGCGCGATGAGCTCAGGCCCCGTGTAGATAAAGCCCGTGTAGAGCTGCACAAGGCTCGCACCGGCCTGCATCTTCGCCACGGCGTCGTCGGCACGGATGATGCCGCCCACGGCAATGATGGGCAGTTCCCCCTTCAAGTGGTCTGCGAGGATGCGCACGACTTCGGTCGAGCGCTCGAACAAGGGCTTGCCCGAGAGGCCGCCCGGGTTGTTGCTCTTTTCAAGGTCGGCCACGCCCACGCGCGAAACGGTGGTGTTGGTGGCCGTCACGGCATCCATCTGATACTTCACGAACAGATCGCTCATCGCGAGAATCGTGTCGTCGGCAAGATCGGGGCCGATCTTGATCGTAATCGGAACACGGCGTCCGTACTCGGCAGCGAGACGGTCGCGCTCTTCGGCAATGCCCTTCACAAGCGGCTCAAGCGCATCGACCTCCTGCAGACGCGTCAGTCCCGGCGTGTTGGGGCACGAGATGTCAATCGCAAGGTAGTCGCCCACGCCGTAGAGCTTCTGCATGCACTTCTGATAATCCGGAAGCGCATCCTCGACCGGGGTGGAGTTCTGCTTTCCGATGTTGATGCCGAGAATGCCGCCCTGGGCACGGAAGGGTCGGGCACTGTTCAAGTTTTCGATCGCCTGATCGGCACCGCAGTTGTTGAAGCCCATGTGGTTGATCACGCCCTCGGCCGGAATCAGACGCCACAGACGGGGCTTGGGATTGCCCGACTGCGGGTACGGCGTAAACGTCCCGGCCTCGATGTGACCGAAGCCCAGGTCGCCGAGCGAGGAGACGTGCTCGCCCGTCTTGTCCATGCCGGCCGCAAGGCCCACCGCGTTGGGGAACTTGAGCCCCATGACCTCAACCGGTGCGCGATAAGGCTTGGGGCACACCAGACGAATGAGATTGGTGGCGGCCGCCCAGTCGATGTTGCCCATGATGAGATGGTGGGCGGTTTCCGGATCGAGCTTAAAGAGCAGGCTGCGGATGAGTTTGTAGAGCATGACGAGTGAAGGCTCCCTGCAGTTGGTTCTTCGCGTCCCATCTGAGGGGGCGAAGACGGCCAGAAGGACAAGATGAAAAGGAACTATTGCGGCCGACGAAAGAAAAAATCGCAAAAACCGGATCCAGAGAGGAGTCGGCTCAGCCCCGCCGATGCCAACGTCCTGTATCCGTTTTTTCTTCAAAAATCGCCGGCCTCTTTCAACAGGCACCATTCTAGCCGAGCCGCAGCGCAGGCATTGGTGAGCATCCTCTTCCCGCCCATGCCGGAGGGCGCAGAAACATGAATTGGGAGGAAGGAAAAAACGACTGTTCAAGCAAAAAAGGGAACCGCCGGCGCCCGCCGCAGACTGCGCGCACCATGCGGTTCCCTTTGCTTACTTTTCCTTCCCCTGCGCCCCTTTAATCCTTCTTCAGAGCCTCACGCAGGGAGGCGATGTCCTGCCGCAATCCCTCAACCTCGCGGCGAAGCGAGGCCACCTCATCGGCCGACACGGCGCCTTGCGGGGCCGAAGCACTCGCAGCAGATGTCGATGCACGATATGCAGCCGCAGATCCCGCGCTCTTTTCGCTTCTGCAGACGCCGCTGCAGGCTTCGGCCGGCTTGGTGCGGCGCACCAGCAGATAGATGATCACGCCGGCTGCGATGATGAGCAGCAGCGATCCCCAGGGAAATCCGAAAAAGCCCGGTCCGCCCCAGAATCCCGGACCACCAAACATGTGATGCATGGAGCACCTCCTTTACCTGTAATCGACGACAACTCGACTGACGACGCCAAACCTGCCGAGTCTTCATCACCCCGGAGATCGAGCGGCACTGCATCAGTCGTCTTCTTGCCGTTAACGATACTCATGAAAAAAGCGCACAAGACCAAAGCCTTGCAACCTTTACCTAAATTTACTCGGGAGAGGGATTCAATCGTCTGAATTTCCTTTTATTTCAAAGGCTTCGACATATCACGCCGCAGAAGAACATCCACGAAATCATTCCGGACACAAGCAACCTTACCCATTGTCGTCAAGGACTGGACCGTCATCACGATGCCTGAGCGAAAAGCTCAACAAGCAGACAAAGACGCGGCGCAGGCACCTCGCGGTATTAAACTTGCGCGCGGCCTGAAATCCGTGGCCGCAGACGCAGCAGGAACGCCGAGGAAAACCAACAAAACAAGAACCTGCATCCAAGGCCTGCGTCCGCCTTCCGTGGTGTTTCCCCTCACCCCCAACTTTTTCAAGTACCTCCGTGAACAACCTCATTCTTCAAGTCTGCGGCATCGCCGTCGCACTCTCTCTAGATGCCATGATCGTCGCCTGCTGCTGGAGCGCCACGCAAAAGAACGTCACCGGCGGGCACGTTCTCAAGTTTGCCCTGACCTTCGGCCTCTTTCAGGCGCTGATGCCCGCCGTCGGCTGGCTTGCGGGCGAAGCCTTCTCCTCGATCATCAACGCATGGGATCACTGGATCGCCTTCGCCCTGCTGGCAATTGTCGCGGGCAACATGTTCAAGGAAGCCTTTGCGGGTGACGAGGAAGAAGATGAAGCGGCAAAGCTCGGCGACTCCGGGCACATCTCGTGGGGAATGCTTCTGACGCTTGCGGTGGCCACAAGCCTTGACGCCCTTGCCGTGGGCTTTTCCTTTGCGCTTGCGAACTATCCCATCATCTGGCCTGCGATCACGATCGGCGTGATCTGCTTCTTGCTCACCGCCATTGCGGTGCTCCTTGGAAAAACGCTTTCAACCAAAGCCGCGCGCCACGGTGCAAAGCTCTCCTTCGTGGGAGGCCTCATTCTTCTTGCAATCGGCCTGGAGATTCTCTACGAGCACGGCGTGTTCGACTAGATCGGCACGGCTGCGCCCGGCCTTGCTTTTTCAAAATACGCCCCGGGCGCATGAACGCCGCCAACGGATCAGAACGTCTGGTCAAAGGCGTTCAACGCCGCCTGCAGGTCGGCAAAGGGATTCTTGGAGTCAGCGCCGGCAGCCTTTTCGGAAGACCTGCCCGTATCGGCCGTTTGCTCGGAGTGCACGAGGCCTGCCTTGTCGGGCTTTTCCGCCCGGGCGGTTCTGACCTTGTTCTCCCCCTCGATTCCTGCAGCACGCCCGCGCTTTGCGCCCGCCTGCTGCACGCTCCCGTCTTGAAGCGCATCCTCCTCGGAGCATTCCGTCGCCACAGTTTCCCGCCGGGCGAGGCTGGTCTCGCCTTTTGCATCGTCCCGAGCAAAACTTTCCACCGCACGCCCGATGCTGCGCTTGATCGCAGCGCTCATGCCGCCTGCGGCATGCTCCGAGACGTGCGGACGGTGCACGTTCTCCTCGACTCCCGCCACCGCGTCCGTTTGAGGCGCACCGGCTGCCGCAAGAGCATCCGCAGCAGCCGCGGCAATGGCCTCCTCGATTTTGTCGAGTCTGGCGATCACGCGCTCCTCTTCGGCCTGAAGGCGCGAGAGCTCGGCAAGAAGCGCCTCGCGTTCCTTTTGCAAGGCGGCAGCAGCATCGGCAGAAGGATTGGAAATTCCGGCCGAGCCGGAATCAGCGGCCGCACGGCCGCAGGACTGTACTGGCATGGGACAATCGCACAACGGTGAAAGAAGGAATTTCTCGCCCGGCTTGAAGGAAGCGTTCCGCGGCTGAAACCCTCCGGCGCATCTCTTTCCAAAGCACGGGGGCTTATTTTGGCACGGCGGATTCACGCCATCGGTCTCAGAACGGAAAACAAGACACGCGTCGTCTGGGTATCATATATGGACGGATAACAAGCTCAAGGCGGGCGTCCGGCTTTCCGACGGCAACAAACGTCACCCGATGCCGTGCTTCAGCCCGTGCTTTACCACCGAGGACACCATGGCCGCTGCAAAATCCTCCCGCTCCAAGAAGTCTGCCAAGCCCCAGAAGCGCTTTTTCTTTCTGCCCGTGCAGAATTTCACCGAAGAGCTCGGGTACCGCATCTCGGTCGCCCGCCGGGTGCAGGGGTTGACGCAAAGCCAGCTCGCCAAAAAGAGCCAGACGTCGCTTACCACCTACAAGCGCATTGAAAAAGGCGACATGACGGCCTCGATCGGCACGATCCTCTCCATTCTCTATTCGTTGGGCGAACTCGAAAGCTGCGAGGGGATCCTCTCCTCCATTGAAGGCATCAAGCCCGAGGAACTGCCGCAGCGCATCCGCAAGCCCAACCCGTAGCGCTTCTCGAGCTCCGTCAAGCACCTCAAATAAATCGAGCCTCTCTTCCCGCCGCCCCTAGCTTGCACGCTCAGGGTAGCGCCAGAAGTCGAGCACGCGCTCAAGCCTTCTGGTGCGCACATAGGGAGGCAGGCTCAGCAGAAAACGCCGGGCGTAGGTGTTGGCTCCCGGGATGATGCGCGTGTCGCCCACGATCAGGATTCCGCGGTCAAGCTCACTGCGAATCAAGCGCCCTGCGCCCTGCTTTAAGGCAATCACGGCCGTGGGCACCTGGTGCTCCACAAAGGGGTTCTTGCCCTGCTCCTCGATCCACTTGCAGCGGGCGGTGAGCACCGGGTCGCCCTGCGCGGCAAAGGGGAGCTTGTCGATCACCACAAGCGAGAGCTTCTCGCCCTTGATGTCGATTCCTTCCCAGAAGCTCATCGTCGCCACGAGGATGGTGTTGGGCTTCTTGCGGAAGGTGTCGATCAGGTGCTGGCGGCTGTCTTCGTTCTGCACGAGCACGGTGTAGTCCCGGTCGTTGTCGATGATCGTCTGCCGCAGCACCTCGGCCGCGTGCTCCATGGCGCGGTAGCTCGTGCACAGAAAGAAGGTGCGCCCTGCGAGCATGTCGATCACGGGCCAGCTCTCGCGAACCAGGGCCTCGATGAAGACGTCTCGTTCGACGCTTCGCGGATTGGGCATGTTCTGCGGCACGTAGAGCATTGCCTGATGCTCGTAGGCAAAGGGCGAGGCCCAGGCGTGGGTCGTGGCTCCCGTGAGCCCCAGTTCGCTTAAAAAATGCGCGAAGTTGCCGTTTTCCGTGGCAATCGTAGCCGACGTAAAGATCCAGGCCGCGTCGCTTCGGGCGGCGCGCAGCCGGGCAAACTTGTCGGCGATGGTTAGCGGCGTCTCCACAAAGCGCATCTCGTTGCGGCGACGCTCGAGCCAGAAGACCGAGGGCGTCGTGCCCGAACCCTTGGCTTCTTCGGGGGCCTTCAGGCGCTCGAGCCACTCGGAAATGAGCGGCATGAGGCCCCCTGCGGTCTCCACGTGCTTTGCGATGTCGTCATTGGCGGCAAGAAAGGGCTCGCAGAGTTTGATGAGGTTTGTGAGGCCCCCCAGGGCCTTTTCAAGGGCCGCGGCCGCGTCCTTTAACGCCTCGGCCGTAAAGTCCTTGAGATTGATGTTGGTCTCGGGGGCAAGGCCCGCGATGTCAAGCGCGAGCATCATGTCCTGCAGCGCATGCGTCACCACGTCGCAGACCTGCACCCAGGTGCTCTCCTTGGGGGCGTAGCTTGCAAATTTGGAAAGCAGCACCCCGCGCATTTCCTCGACCACCGACTTGATGGCAAAGGTGGCAAGCTCCTCGCCGAAAAAGGAGAGCGCGATTTCGGGAATCTTGTGCGCCTCATCAAAGATCACCACGTCGGCGTGCGGCAGCAGCCCCTCGTCGCTGTCGACATGACCGATGAGATCGCCCGCGTCATCAGAAAGCGCAGAAAGCTCTTCACCTGTGACGAGCTCCGGTTGGAGCGGCTCAATGACCTCGCGGGCATCGTCCGAGGCCGCCGCCGCGGCCACGGCCGACAAAAAGAGGTGGTGGTTGACGACCACGACCTTGGCCGCACGGGCGCGGTTTCGGGCGCGCGTCACAAAGCACTCCTCGGCGTTGGGGCAGCGGCGGCCGAGGCAGTTTTCGTTCGTACTCGTCACGTAGGGCCAGATCACGGAATTTTCCGCCACGCCCCGAATCTCGTTTCTGTCGCCCGTCTTGGTCGTCTTGGCAAAGCGCTTGACGGCGGCAAGATCCTGCACGGCCGCTGGCGACGGCAAAAGCTCGGCGTGATCCATACGGTACTTGCAGAGATAGTTTGCCCTGCCCTTCAAAAGCGCCACGTCGGCGTTGTTTAAAAGCACGCGCTTGACGGCCGGAATGTCCTTTCCGAAGAGCTGGTCCTGAAGCGACTTTCCGGCAGTGCTAATAATCACCCGGCAGTCGCTCATCAGGGCGGGCGTGAGATAGGCAAAGGTCTTGCCGGTGCCGGTGCCAGCCTCCACGACGAGCGTGTCGTGCGTTTCAATGGCGCGGGCAACGCTCTCGGCAAAGGCCACCTGCCCCGGGCGCGAGACGAAGCCGTCGGTGGCGCGCGAAAGCGTGCCGCCGGGCAGAAACTGGCGCTTGACGGCTGCGACGAACGCACTGTCGCCAGCGGAGCGCTCGTGCGCATCCGGTGCGGCAAGCACCTCTGCGGCCTCTGAGGTTAACGAAGCTTCTGACTGATCCTGCGAGTTCCGACGAAGGGTACCCATTGACGCTCATTCCATCCCAAGCCCTGCATTGGGAACAAAAGGTTCGCATTTCCAAGAAAGCCAAGGAAGGCAAGACTTCCATGACGTTTGGGACTTGCGGCAGGGCTTTGCTGCCAACACTTCAAACGACGCGAAGTATCTCACATTCAGAAGAACGGACAAAACGCCCGCGGTGAACGGGCGTCCGGCTCGGGGGTGAGAATCACCACGACCTTGCGGAAAGGGTGCACGGATCGCAACAGCGCTGCCCAAAAAGACACCCGCAAAGGAAACTCACCGGGACTTCTGTTCTTCGCGAGCCTTCTTCGCGCGCTCCTCGGCACGGGCCTTGACCTTGGCCTCGCGTTCGGCGCGGCGGATTTCGGCGTCCTTGAGCTTCTTCTCATAGGCCTCGCGCTTGGCCGCTTCCCGGGAGGCCTTTTCCTGCGCCGCGGCCTCACGCTTCTTTACCTCAGCCGCGCGGTTTTCTCGGGCGGCACGGTTCTTGGCGGCCGACTCCTGCGCGGCATTGGCCGAACGCGGCTTTCGGGGCTCGACGCGCTTTGGGGGCTGCACCGCCTTGCGGTCGCGCTCGGCCTGCTTTTCGCGCTCGATGCGCGCGTCGTCGTCGCGCACAAACTTGCGCGCCTCGGTTTCAATGGCTAGAAACCGGCGCTGCTGCCGAAGCTTGGCCTTGCGGACATCCTCGATGCAGGCGTTCACAAAGAAGTTTTCCCCGCAGCGACGCGTCGAGTACTCGACCAACTCATTCATGCGCGAGCGGGCGATCTTCACCTCCCGCAGCGCCTGCTCGGCCTTGGCGCGCGTGACGATCGAGCCCGCCGGGAAACGGTTGACCACCGTCGGATCCTCGATCGTCTTGATGTCGGGATCAAAAGCAAACGCAGGCGTCGCGGCAAGAAGAACGCTCAGAGCGCCTGCCGCAGCTGCAGCACACATCCGCCGCAGGTTGTAGTGGACTTTGCACGCGAAAACCCCGGGCAGCAGGGCCGACGTCAGAAAGGAGGACAAGTAGCTCACGGACTCGAATCTGTTGGAAAAGGAAGAAGAAGGCTGGGCGGCGTTTTTCCGCCCGCGGCATCAATCGCTGCAATGACCGGAGGCTTGGCCCCACGGATTGGCGCCGCAACAGTTTAACGCACGCGGCCTTCTCTTTTTGTTTCAGTGAAAAATGCAAACGCGAGTGTTTGTGACCAAACGTATGACCTGCCGTATGACTAACCGTGCGGAAGAAACCGAAGGATCCTCTGAGCAGATTTTCGGCTCGGAAAAGGCCCTCTGCTCAGAGGCTCCATAAGAAAATCGTGTGGTAAAGTTGAATATGAAGGGATTGCGTTGGAACGGGCGAACACGATCGTGTCTTTTTTTGATTATCTTTTCTTCATCTTTTTAATCCCCGAGATTGCCATCCCGGCATTTGCGTTTTCGGCTGTGGTTGGAGTCATCGTTGGGGCGATCGCTATTTATCGCATCCGCACAAGTACTCATTAGCAAGGTTTATATCCAAGTTGATACTTTCAAGGGCTCGCATTGGCGGGCCTTTTTGTTGCCCGGCGATCCCATGGCAAAGCAATACGAAGTCGCGTTCAAACTGACCTCGAGCATGAGCGGGCAATTTTCGAAGTCATTCAAGACCGCAGGCGGCCTGCTCTCTTCGGTCGAAGATCGTATTTCGATACTGAATGCGGAGGCCGGCAGAATCGACGGTCTTGTCAAGGCAAGAAAAGCGGTCGCCGAGAGTTTCCGGGCTTATGCGCAGGCAGCCCGAAAAGTCGGAGACCTCGGGCGTGATATCGCGGCGGCGCTGCTGCCTACTCGTGAGCAGACGGCAGCCTTCGTTCGCGCCAAAAAGGTTCTCGAAAGAACGAAGACCGAGCTGCAAAGGAGCAGAGGAGCCCGAAAGGACAGACAAAGGCAAAAGAGCCTTCAAAATTCACGTACGGACTGCGGATTGACAGAACCCGAGGGCTTCTTAAGGGGCTACCCGAAAGCCTGGAACAAAGCCCATGCAGTGAAGCGTAAACTGTTTGCATTGGGGTGTCGCAAATCAAAACGACTAAGAAAAACCGGCACCATCCTCGGTTCCCATTACTGCACTCACGACTATGAACTGGAAAGTTGCCTTGGGCGTTCTGACCGCCAGCGCCCTGCTCATGTCGGCCAGCTATACGATGCTCGTGCCGTTTCTGCCGATGTACCTCATCAACGAGCTCGGGGTCGCTCAGGCCGACGTCAACTGGTGGAGCAGCACGATCTTTTCGGTGACGTTTCTGATTTCAGGCATCTTCGCGCCGATCTGGGGCGCGATCGCCGACAAGAAGTCGCGAAAGTTGATGGCCATCCGCGCCTCGTTTTGTCTTGCGATCACGTACTTTCTGGGCGGCATCGTGCAGACGCCCTGGCAGCTTTTTGCCGTGCGCGTCGTGCAGGGGCTTTCGGCGGGTCTGTGGCCCGCGACGCTTGCAATCATGAGCGCCAATGCGCCCCAGAAAAAACTGGGCTTTTGCCTTGGCATCATGCAGGCGGGCATGACCGCGGGCGGCGTTCTGGGTCCGTTGGTGGGCGGCATTCTTGCTGAAACATTCAGCATGCGCGCGACCTTTACCATCGCATCGGTGGGCTTGACGATCATCACCGTACTTCTGGCGCTTCTCATCAAGGAGCCGCCGCGCGCCAAGCCCGTCAAGGGCGCGGCGGCCGCCCCCGCGCGTCCGTCCCCTCTGCGCAATTCCGTCATCCTGCGCATGCTCTTTGCGGCTGGCTTTGTGCAGATGACCGTGCTGATGGTGCAGCCGATTCTGCCCTTGTACATCGCGGAACTTCAGGGCTCGATGGATCGCATCGTGCTCATCTCGGGCATCGTCTTCTCGGTGGTGGGCATCTCGGGCGTGCTCGCCTCGCCGCCCTGGGGTGTGTTGGGGCAGAGCTGGGGCTACAGACCTGTTCTGTACCTCTCGCTACTTTTTTCCGGCATCTTCGGCATCATCCAGGCGCTGCCGCATGACCTCACGCAATTTACCGTCTGGCGCTTCATCGCCGGCATTGCGTTTGCGGGCATCTTCCCCGCCATCAACGCCGTGCTTACGCAAAGCACCGACCCGGCCGACCGCGGCAAGGTCTTCGGCTACTCCTACGCCACGCAGCAGTTCGGCAGCGTCATCGGCCCGGTGCTGGGCGGCGCACTGGCGACCTACTACAGCAACCAAATCGCCCTACTGATTTCGGGCGGGCTGCTGCTGCCGCTCGTGGCGCTTCTTTACTTCTGCCGTCCGCGGGAGCGTCAGTTTGCCACCGGCGCCCCTTTCGAGATCATCACCGCCGCCAACAATGCCAGAAATGCGGCGATGAACCTAAAGCGCAAACTGCAGGAACACGCGCGAGCCGACCATGAGGAATTCAACCTCAGGGACGACGAGACGAGCAAGGTGACGCATCAGGTCTACGACGTGGTAAGCGGCGAGACTTCCGCAGGTCAGAATTCCAAGGTAACAAAAGCTGACGACAAAACCTCCTGACCCGTACGACGACTCCGTCGGAGCACCCTCAATCTGAAAAGCCGCGATCGACTCGGATCGCGGCTTTTTTCAAGTCTTGAAGCCTTCAAATCCTAATTTTTCAGCTGTCCTACGAAAGGAATAAGTAGACGGCTGAAATTCGTT
>ENA-UOJV01002299-UOJV01002299.1-human-gut-metagenome-genome-assembly--contig:-C82-NODE-2299-length-16123-cov-6.505290_pt1 | contig 16123 bp, 13 predicted proteins | sample MGYA00242356_ERZ723903 | MGnify/ENA metagenome assembly ERZ723903
ATCGTCAAAAAGGTGGTCTGGGACGGCAAAAATGCCTATGTTTACCTCTTTGCGGTGGATGGAGAGGCGGATTTTCCCCCTGTTGAGCAACCTATGTATCCGTTGGGAGAGGATAGCGAATGAAATCCTAATGATGTTCCGGACCGGAAAGAAGTTCTCCAGAGAAGTTTCCATCTATGATCCCATCGGAGCGGATAAGGACGGGGAGACCGTGAGCCTCTTGGATATCCTTGAGGCGGGGGACAGGGAAGTCCTTGAGACTGTGATCATCAAGCAGGACGTGAAGATCCTCTACGAGGCGTACAAGGAAAATCTCACGGATATGGAGCAGACCGTGATCCGCATGAGATATGGACTGTTCGGGACAAAGGAACACACACAGCGGGAGATCGCGGAAAAGCTCGGGATCTCCCGGTCCTATGTGTCGAGGATCGAAAAACGGGCGGTGGGGCATATGCGGGAGGCGTTTTATGAGCCTGCCGGGAACACCCGGTGATACATTTTGTAGAAAGTTTCTGCGGGAAGGGAGTTTAAGAATGATTCGGACGGAACGAGAAGTCCCCGGTTCGTCCGGCTTCCTTCCAGGAACGAGAGGTCCGGCAGCGGATCGGCAGGAGCGCAGCTGTAAAGGCATCCATTCGTTGTGTAAAAGTGGCTGAATCTCGGACCGCGCAGCTTTTCTATGACGGCGAAAAGGGCATCTTTCGGGACCGAGGTGCCCGCACAGATATAGGAGGGGATTGCCGGAGCGCCTTCCAGAGGCCAATAGGCCTTATTTTTTTTGCCGTCAGCCCGGAGCGCATAGACGGACGGAACCAGGGCGAGAGGTGACGCACCGATGGAAACCTGATGAAAGGCCTGGATCGGCATGTCGAAAACATTTGATGCAGTAAGAAAATGTTTTGCTGTTTCCATACCGAAGGACTCCCATGTGAGCTTTGCGACAGTCTTTACGGCAGAGTTGTTGATGCCGCCATAGGAGAGGGGAAAGGATGATTCAACGAGCCGGTTAAGAGAGATACTTTGCTCACTGTCTGCATCGGTTCCTGTGAAAAAATTAGCGTTAATGCTCCTGGCATCCATGCTGGTCTGGCGTAGAAGCTCCACGTCGGAGTAAAACACGAGAGGAATCGCAAGATAGGGAAGGAGAGCGGAAGCTTTTTTGAGTCCGCCAAGCTCCGGAATATCTTTTACCGGGAAGAACTCTTTTAATGGAAGAAGTCCATGCTCTCTAAAACGGTTCCAGATCCGCTCATCCTCAAATACTTCCAGATCCGTGGAGACCACGAGATCTGGAAGGACGGAATCTTCCTCCCTCAGATAGTCGGACATATGGCGGCCATATCCGAGACCGAAGCAGGTGATATCAAGGTCGATGTTATCCTTTCTGAGTTCCTCCCGGATCTCATTTAAAAATTGCAGCTCCTGCCGGTGCAGGACGCAGATATTGTTCCAGTAAAGTCTGATGGTTGTCATAAAAGTTCTTCTCCTTGTCGAAGTAATTCCTGAAGATGTTTCTGACACTCGTAGGCAGCATCCAGCTCTGCATAAAGCGTTTTTTCCGCCTCTGTCCGCTTTCTGATCCGGCAGACCTCCCCACCTTTCATTGCGAGGCGTGTGGATGCCATCAGGGCAGTGTGGGGATCATGAGTGACGATGAGGACAAGCTTGCTCTGGTCGGTGAGGAGCCGCAGCGCCGCTTTTTTGTCGATTCCTGCGTTTTCTATCTCGTCGATGAGGACGATAGGGCTGTCACAGATGCAGGCAAGGTCGGCGATCATAAGTGCCCGGGTCTGGCCGCCGCTTAGGAGGTTTAAACTTTCTTCCGGTAGAACCGGCTCCGGCGTGATCTGGTTCGCCATGGTTAACACATCATCCGGGGAGATCTCCGGATGGTTCCGGCACTGGCAGTGGAGCTTTAAAAATTCCCGGACGCTGAGATCCAGGACGAAGCGCATGCTCTGGGAGAGATGGGCGATGAGTTCCTTCGAGAGGCTGGAGCGGTCTGCCAGGGTGACCGGGACATTGTTTATGAGGATGCCCCGCCTGCTGATTCCGTCACCGTTTACAAGCTGCTCAATGTCTTTTATGAGACGGCTTTTTCCAGCCCCTGTGTTTCCGGCGATGGCACAGAGCTCGCCGGGATGGAGTGTGACCGGGGCAAAATGTTCCGGTTCCCCGGCTTTGTTGGTTCCTGGTAGAATCGTCAAAGATTCAAAGTTCATCTGTGGATACCTCCTTGAAAGATCTTGCCGACGACACCCTGCTGGTAGGCGGATCCCACCCGCTGTTCACCGACGCAGTAGGAGCAGACTCCGGCGGGCATGGTGTGGCGGAGCCGGTCTTCCTTCAGGGATTCAATTTCCGGCCGCTCCAAAAGCCAGCCCCCTAAAAATTCTGTCCCGTATCCGGCGAGACCGTCCGCAGGGAAAATCCTGGCACCCGGATTTGTTTTTTTTAGCTGCCATTCGATGATCTCAAGCTCCGCCTGGGAGACCATATCGATCTTTGTGAGAACAATGAAATCAGCGCCAGAGACCATGGGACCAAGGCGCTCCGGGGAGTGGCTGCTGGCGGTGCAGTCCAGGACACATCCCGCGGTACAGAGTTCTGTCGCAGGAGAGCAACGGTGGCAGAGCCCGGCTGTCTCGATAAGAAGGCAGTCCCGCCCGAGGCTGTCACACCAGTCCCAGAGCTCTGGGAGATTTGATACGAGAAAATGGTCCGGGCAGATATCCCGGCTGAGTCCTGTTACCGTGGGGATATTGAGATTCTTATATACAGATTCATCGTTGGAGGACAGGCAGTCGATTTTACAGATGGCTGTCCGCATTCCTCCTTTTTCTAAGAAAGGGATCAGATACCGCAGGATGGATGTTTTTCCAACTGCAGAAGATCCGGAAAATAAAAATACATGCTTTGGCATTACAACTCCTTTGTCTGTCCTGAATGAACAGAACGTGTCACAATATGTAAAAAGCATAGCAGAGCCGGGGATTTTTCGTCAGTATCAAATGAGACTGGCGGGGGTATATTTTGGGCTTGTAAAATAATTGTTGTTGTGATACCATTCTAGTTAGATACAACTAACTAACGACGGATCATAGGAGAGACATATGATAAGAGAAGAAGAGATAAAGGCGGCTGTCGAGGCATCCCCTTTGCTTGGCGGCTGCAATCTGTCGGTTTCTGGTATGAATGTGAAATATTGTCATAAAGGTCAGATCGTGAGCGACAGACAGAAAAATGAGGAGATCATCGGTCTTGTCATGGAGGGCAGTATGGACGTTTACAGCATCGCCCTTGATGGGAGGGAGATCCTGCTCTCTCAATTGGAAAGGGGAGACTGTTTCGGAGTGGTAAATCTCTTAACAAACACGGAATTTCCGACAGTACTCCGGTGCCGTACGGATACCACATTGGCGACGATGCCGAAAAGCCAGCTTCTGGCGGTCATGGAGAAAAACAGTGAACTGGCACTCCGGTATGCCGGATTCTGCAATCGGAAAATGCAGTTTCTGATCCGGAGGATCGAGTTCCTGACCATGCAGTCCGGAAAGAAGAAGCTAGTGCAGTACCTGTTGGAGGAACCGGATAAGGGCAGGGCGTTTGGAAAGAACGTTTCCAGAGATGAACTGGCATCGATCCTCGGAATCAGCCGCGCTTCCCTTTTCAGGGAACTTGCAAGTCTGACAAAACAGGGACTCATCGCCCTGCGGGACGGAGAGATCTGTCTGTTGAGGCCGGATGAACTGGAAGAGATCTTATACGCGTAAAGGGACGGCTGTGGTCAGAAGACAGGAAGGCGGTTTGTAAATCCGGAGACGGAACAGATTGCGGAAGAAAAATCGAAATAATATGAATGTTCCCGTGTATGGGAAATAACAGATAAGAAGCAGAGGTTTTGCGAATGCACGAATCCGTGTGCATGAAACCTCTGCTTTTTGTGCAGCAGGAAATTATGATAAAAGAAAGGTAACTATTCAGTACCTTCATAGTTACACGCAAAAATCCATTCCAGATCAGCTCCGTTGATGGGATTTTTGCCCTCCAGCCTATGTTTTCTTACGGTCAGCGCAGCAAGTGCGCAGACCTACTGAACAGTTACAAAGAAAGTTTCATAAAAACGCTACAAAAAGGCAAAAAAATACTTGCATAAATATACACATAGAGTTATAATTATGCAAAATTATTCAAAAATATTCACGGTCTCCATCCGCACCCCACAAATTCACGGCGGATGGAGGCGAACCTGGAATCCAGAACAATCTATGAGCGAGAGGAGAACAATTATGAAGCCAAAGGTATACATTGACGGAAAAGAAGGAACCACCGGACTCCAGATCTACGACAGACTTGCATCAAGAGACGACATTGAACTCCTGTTAATTGATGAAACAAAGAGGAAAGACCCGGATGAGAGAAAGAAACTCATCAACGCGGCGGATATCACCTTCCTCTGCCTGCCGGATGCGGCGGCGAAGGAGGCGGTGAGTTTTGTGGAGAAGGATTTCGCGAGGATCATCGACGCTTCCACGGCACACCGCACCGCGCCTGGCTGGGCATATGGAATTCCGGAGCTTTCCGCTGCGCATAAAGATGCAGTCGTTAACGCGAAATTTACTGCAAATCCGGGCTGTCACGCATCGGGATTCGTGATTCCGGTCTATCCGCTTGTGGCGTCTGGAATGATCCCGAAGGAGACGCCCCTCACTGTATTTTCCCTCACCGGATACTCCGGCGGCGGAAAGAAGATGATCGCGGAGTACGAATCCCCGGAGAAACCGGAGCTCTACAACACACCGAGAATTTACGGCCTGAGCCTCAAGCATAAGCATCTGCCGGAGATGCAGAAGATCTGCGGACTTGATATTCCGCCGGTGTTCTGCCCGATCGTGGATGACTATTACAAAGGAATGGCAGTGACTGTCATGCTGCAGAACTCCATGTTAAAGGGAAAACCCACCGCGAAGGATATCCATGAGGCACTGGCTGCCCACTATGATGGAAAGAAGGTCGTAAAAGTCCATCCGTTCGGATATGAGGATCCGATGATCGCCGCCGGAACCATGGCGGGAAAGGACAGCATGGAACTGGTCGTCAACGGACATGAGGATCAGACGATCATCACGGCGCTGTTTGATAACCTCGGAAAAGGCGCTTCCGGCGCGGCGGTTGAGAACATGAACCTGATGCTGGGACTTGAGGAGACAGCGGGACTGAATTTATAATTCAAGTCGAACGTCCGTGAGACTTGGCGCGTGATTCTATTTGGTGCAATCTGAAAATGAAAAAAGGAGAAAATTCATGGAAAATCTGAAAGCGGAGACAAGAGCGGGTGTCCTTGTGGAGGCGCTCCCGTATCTTCAGGAATACAATGGAAAGATCGTAGTCGTAAAGTACGGCGGAAACGCCATGATCAACGAGGATTTAAAGCAGGCGGTCATCCGTGACATCGTCCTCTTAAATCTCGTGGGTGTGAAAGTCGTTCTCGTCCACGGCGGCGGTCCGGAGATCGGGGAACTTTTAAAGAAGACCGGAAAAGAGTCCAAATTCATCAAGGGTCTGCGCTATACAGACAAAGAGACGATGGAAGCGGTCCAGATGGTCCTCTGCGGAAAGCTCAATAAGAATCTGGTAACACTCTTAAAAAATGCCGGAGGAAAAGGCGTAGGAATAAGCGGAATGGACGGCGGACTGTTTGAGGCGGTCAAATTGAACGATCCGGACGGAACGGAATATGGCTATGTGGGTGACATCGTTAAGACAAACCCGCAGATCGTCCTTGATATGCTGGAAAAAGGCTATATCCCGGTAGTTACTTGTGTTGCCGCAGGAATTGACGATACCTGCAACTACAACATCAACGCGGATACAGCGGCTGAGAAGCTTGCCATCGCGTTAAAGGCGAAAAAGCTGATCATGCTCACGGATGTAAGAGGACTTTTGAGAGATCCGTCCGATGAATCCACACTGATCAAACATCTGAAGGTTTCGGAAGTTCCGTCTCTCGTCAGGGAGGGCATCATCAAGGGCGGCATGATCCCGAAGGTCAACTGCTGCGTGGAATGTGTCCGTCAGGGCGTGGAGCGCGCGAACATTCAGGATGGCCGTGTGCCGCACTCGATCTTAATCGAGCTGCTTACAAATGAAGGTGTAGGAACCATGTTTTCATAAAAGGCAGACGCAGATCCATGCGAAGATACAGATTCCTGTAAGAAAACGCATCCGGCGCGGAATGTGCCAGAGTACACGTTTTTTGCAGAAAGAACGCAGGAAAAAGCGTGGATCTGCCGAATTAGTTGCCACAGGAGGTACGATATGACAGCGGAAGAGATCAAGAAAAAAGATTCAGAATATATCATGCATACATACGGACGGTTCGACATCGTCCTTGACCACGGAAAAGGCGCGACGCTCTGGGATGCGGACGGAAAAAAGTATGTGGATCTGACCTCCGGGATCGGAGTAAACAGCTTAGGCCACGGAAATCCGGCGATCGTAAATGCCGTGACAAAACAGGCGGAAAAGTTCATGCACGCTTCCAACCTTTACTACACGGAGCCTATGGTGAGTGCCGCAGAGAAGCTCGTGACAGCCGCAGGGATGGGAAAAATCTTCTTTGCAAACTCCGGTGCGGAGGCGAATGAGGGCGCTATCAAGCTCGCGAGAAAGTATTCCTTCGATAAATACGGTGAGGGAAGAAACACCATTGTGACACTGATCCAGTCCTTCCACGGAAGAACGGTCACAACATTAAAGGCAACTGGACAGGAGAAGTTCCACCAGTACTTCTTCCCGTTCACGGAAGGCTTTGCCTACGCGAAGGCAAACGACCTGGCGGATGTAACCGCAAAGGCAGACAAGACCTGCTGTGCGGTCATGATGGAGATGATCCAGGGAGAGGGCGGCGTTCTGCCGTTAAATAAAGAGTTTGTCCAGGGCGTCGCGAAATTCTGCAAGGAAAACGACATCCTGCTCATAGTGGATGAGGTCCAGACCGGCATCGGAAGATGTGGCAGCCTCTTCGCCTATGAGCAGTACGGAATTGCTCCGGATATCGTGACCATGGCGAAAGGTCTCGGCGGCGGTCTGCCGATCGGCGGCGTGCTGGCTGCGAAGTCCTGCGCGGATGTTATGGGACCGGGAACCCACGGTTCCACCTTCGGCGGGAATCCGGTGAGCGCGGCATCTGCGAATGTGGTCCTCGACACGGTGATGAAGCCGGAATTCTTAAAAGAGGTTGAGGAAAAGGGCGCTTACATCAGAGAAAAAGTCCTGGGATTTCACTCCCCGGCAGTGAAGAATGTCCGCGGCATGGGACTCATGTTAGGTATCATCGTGGATCCCGAAAAGCGCGCCGGATATGTTGCAAAGATTATGGAACAGGGCGTTCTCGTCCTGACAGCCGGAACGGACGCGATCCGTCTGCTGCCGCCGCTTGTTATCACCTATGAAGAGATCGATCAGGCACTTGAGGCCATGAAAGGGGTATTTGAATCATGAAGAACTTATTAAAATTACTGGATCTCAGTACAGAGGAGATCATTGGAATTCTGGATCTGGCAGACCAGTTAAAATATGAAAGAAAGCACAACATTCCTCATGAGCTTTTAAAAGGGCAGACACTGGGAATGATCTTCCAGAAATCCTCCACAAGAACGAGGGTTTCCTTCGAGACAGGAATGTATCAGCTGGGCGGACATGCGCTGTTTCTGTCCTCAAGAGATCTTCAGATCGGCCGCGGAGAGCCGGTTCAGGATACTGCCCGCGTGTTGTCAAGATACCTTGACGGTATCATGATCCGTACCTTCGAGCAGAAGGAAGTGGAGGACCTCGCAAAATTTGGTTCCATCCCGGTCATCAACGGCCTGACGGATTTCTGTCATCCGTGTCAGGTCCTTGCGGACCTCATGACGATCCGTGAGAAGTTCGGAAGCTTCTCCGGACTCAAAATGTGCTTCATCGGTGACGGCAACAATATGGCAAACTCCCTGATCGTTGGTGGCTTAAAGGTCGGAATGAACGTGGCGGTCGCGACACCGGACGGATACAAGCCGGACGGAGCTGTCCTTGAATTCACGAAGGGCTACGGCGATAAGTTTGCCTTGGAGACAGACCCGTTTATGGCGGCGTCCGGTGCGGATATTCTGATCACAGATACATGGACTTCGATGGGAGAAGAAGCGGAGAAAGAGGAGAGAAAGAAAATCTTCAAGGACTACCAGATCAACAGACAGCTCCTCGCAGCCGCGAACGCGGGCGCTATGGTCCAGCACTGTCTCCCGGCATACCGCGGACAGGAGATCACCGAGGAAGTCTTCGAGGAACATGCCGACGAGATCTTCAATGAGGCAGAGAACCGCCTGCACGCGCAGAAGGCTGTTATGGTAAAGCTGATGAAGAAAGACTGATCGGACATGACGACTGTCTTGTAATTGAGGTTGGAAGCATTGGAAAGTTAGAAAGTCCCCGCTGGTGTGAGAGCGCCTGCGGGGCTTTTTTGCGCCCGCGCAGAGTGCAGCCCGGTGTGGGTGACCATAACAGGATAGCGGAATGCGCCTGACACATTTAATTTCGGTTTAGATAAAGTTTATGAAATTTTAACAGATGTTTCCTAGGGAAAGTTTTGAGTGCGTGTTATACTAGGACTATATTTATAAAACTCTTCGATGAGCACTGATGACAGGCGGAACGGGTATTTGAGTGCCTGTTAGCTAAAATCGAAAATGTTTTATGCACAGGAGGCATAAATTATGGAGATCCATGAATTTTATATACCATCCAGCAGCGGTCTTGCGAATCTCCACTGTATGGAATGGATTCCAAACGGCGAGGTGAAAGCCGTCGTCCAGATTGCCCATGGAATGATGGAACATGTGGGAAGATACCGGGAGTCTGCGGAATTCCTTGCGGGACACGGGATCTATGTTCTCGGGAATGACCACTTAGGCCACGGAAAGACCGCGGCAGCGGAGGAGGACAGGGGATATTTCGGTGACCATGCGGGCGCTGTCTCCGTGATCCGTGATATGCGCCGTGTGACGGTCCATGCCCAGAGAAAATATCCGGGTGTGCCGATTTTCCTTTTGGGGCACAGTATGGGGTCGTTCTTCGCGAGACGATATCTGACCGTCTACAAGGACGGAATCGACGGTGTGATCCTGCTCGGAACCGGAGCACCGAAGGACGCTGAGGTGCGGTTCGGATATATGCTGGCGGACTCTGTCTGTAAGAGGAAAGGGACGAGATACAGGAGCAAAATGCTCTACAACCTGTCCCTTGGAAACTATAACCGGAAATTCAAGCCGAAAAAGACGCCTTACGACTGGCTGTCCAGGGATGAAAAGAGAGACCGCGCCTTCGGGGATGATCCGCTGACGAACTTTATTTTCACTGCGGGCGCGTACCGGGATTTCTTCGAGGTGATCTTAAAGACCGCAAAGCTCGAAAAAGCAGGCAAAATGCGCACCGACCTCCCGGTCCTGATCCTCTCCGGAAGCAAAGATCCGGTGGGAGAGGAGACAAAAGGCGTGCGGAGAGTTTACGACCGCTATGATAAAGCAGGGGTAGAAGATCTCTCCATCGGCTTTTATGAGGGCGCGAGGCATGAACTTTTAAATGAACTCAACCGCGAACAGGTATCCGGGGATATTCTGGAGTGGATCGAGGAGCATGAGAAGAACAAATAATTCAAGTCGAACGTCCGTGAGACTTGGTGCGTGATTCGGGTCAGCAAAGCTGACATGTTCCATATAGAATCACTGCGCATCCTCGCGGAGCGTTTATCTCAGTCGGAGACCCAACTCCCACTGAGGCAAATTTGCTATTACTCACCACCTAATGAGGTGGGAGTCTTCTCGACTGAGATAAAAGCGGCAGACTGGCTGCGCTGATCTTTGGGTCAGTCTGCTATAAATTCAATATTTGTAACGATTCAGTACCTTCATAGTTACACGCAAAAATCCATTCCTGATCAGCTTCACTGATGGGATTTTTGCCTTCCAGCCTATGTTTTCTTGCGGTCAGCGCAGCAAGTGCGCAGACTTGCTGAACAGTTACCAATATTTTTCTTAAACATTCTTAAATACATCTATATTATCAACAATGGTGAAAAATTCACCTGTCAAAAATAGTTCTGAAAAATTCAGCAAAGCAAAAACATCTTAAACATGTTTGGAAAGGAGTCTTTTTGTTCAGTAAAATCAATAGCATATACCTTCGCGGCATGGAGGGAAAGAATGTGACCGTGGAGGCGGACGTCAGCGATGGACTTCCGGGGCTGATCCTCGTAGGTTACCTTGCGTCCGAGGTACGGGAAGGCGGAGACAGGGTGCGGACGGCGATCAAAAATCTCGGACTTTCCCTGCCGCCCAAAAAGATCACGATCAACCTGTCCCCGGCAGATTTTAGAAAGGAAGGGACCGGATTCGACCTCGCGATCGCCGCTGCCATTTTATCCGCCTACGGTGGATTTCGGGCGAAAGATCTCGAAGACGCTGTCTTGTTCGGAGAACTGGGGCTGGACGGGACTGTTCGGGGAATTCCTGGGGTTATGGCACTTACAGACCAGGCACGGGAAAGTGGTTTTAAACGTGTATTTTTACCTGTGGAGAATGTGAATGAAGCATCCGTTATAGGGGGAATGGAACTTTATGGGATCCGGGATCTGAGACATCTCCTGGAGGTGCTTTCGGGAAAGCTTCCTATGCAGGCGGAGTCAACGATAAATATGGACGAATTGCAGAATTCCATGAACCGTTACGAGGTGGACTTTTCAGAACTTTCCGGTCAGCCGCTGCTCAGAAGAGCAGCCGAGGTGGCGGCAGCTGGAAAACATAATCTTTTGATCGTTGGTCCTGCGGGAGCTGGAAAGACCATGCTGGCGAAAAGAATGCCGACGATCATGCCGGGGCTTGATATCGCAGAGAGCATCGAGATCTCAAAAATCTATAGTGTGAGCCATCTCCTGACAGCCAAAGAGCCTTTGATCCGGACACGTCCGTTCCGGGCGCCCCATCACACCGTGTCGGTTCAGGCACTGACCGGAGGTGGGAGAAGACCGAAGCCGGGGGAGATCTCTCTTGCCACCGGCGGGATTTTGTTCCTTGACGAGTTTCCGGAATTCTCCAGAGCAGCCCTGGAGACGTTGCGTCAGCCTTTGGAGGAACGGGAGGTGACTGTCTCGAGAGTGGAAGCTTCCGTGACATATCCTGCGAATTTCCAGCTCGTTGCGGCCATGAACCCCTGTCCTTGCGGTCATTTCCCAGACCGTTCCCGCTGTCGCTGCACCGATGGACAAATAACCCGGTATTTACAGAAAGTATCGGGACCGATGTTAGACCGGATCGATATCTGCGTGGAGGCATCACCGATCACTTACGGAGATATCAGAAGCAGCGGAAATAACGAATCATCCCGTGAAATCCGTGCCCGTGTGGAACAGGCAAGGAAGATCCAGGGAGAACGTTTTGCAGGTGAAAATATCCGCTGCAACGGCGAAATGTCAGGACGTCATATCCGGAAGTTCTGCTGGCTCGGACGCGAAGAAGAAAAGTTTATGGAAGAAATTTTTAAAAAGCTTGCCCTTTCAGCCAGGATGCATGACCGAATCCTGAAAGTAGCACGGACAACGGCAGATCTTGCAGAAGAAGAGAAAATCCGGCTTGCGGATCTCTGTGAAGCAGTGTCTTATGTGAAGAGCCGCGATAAATTCTGGGGAAATTAAAAGGAGAATATGAAATTATGACAAGTAATACACTCACCGACCGCGAAGCTCTCTACTGCCTCTGCCACGTTCCCGGTTTCGGCGGCGTAACAATCAGAGGCCTGAAAGACACATTTGGGACCTACCTGTCTGCCTGGAGGGTAAAGCCCCAGGAACTGCAGAAATCAGGAGTCCTCACGGAGCGGCGTGCGGAGGTCTTCCAGGAGTCGAGAAAACACGAATCCGCATGGCGGAAGGAGTTTGCCGGCCTGGCACAGAAGAACATCCGCGTCATCGCGGAATGCGACCCGGACTATCCGACCCGGTTTCTTCCATATAAAGATCGCCCGGCAGCCCTCTTTGTAAAAGGCAGTCTCCCGGAAAACGAGGTCCCGTCGGTGGCCATCGTGGGCGCGAGAGTCTGCACGGAGTACGGGAAGGAAGCGGCAGGCTTCTACGCCGGGGAACTCGCCAACGCCGGAGTCAACATCATCAGCGGCATGGCAGCCGGCGTGGACGGCTATGCCCACAGAGGCGCCATCGAGCGTGGAAAGCCCACCTACGCAGTCTTGGGCTGCGGGGTAAACGTCTGCTACCCACGGGAAAATTACAAAATTTTCCATGCCATGGAGGAAAACGGCGGCATCCTCTCGGAGTTCGTCCCGGGAACCCGCCCCGCCGCCATGAATTTCCCCATGCGCAACCGGATCATCAGCGCCCTCGCTGATGCGGTTATTATAATAGAAGCGAGGGAGAAGAGCGGATCCCTTATCACGGCGGACTTTGCCCTGGAGCAGGGAAAAGAAGTTTTCGCCCTTCCGGGACGGGCAAATGACCCATTAAGCGGTGGCTGCAACCGCCTGATCCAGGGCGGTGCGAACATGCTTTTAAGCCCCTCGGATGTGCTGGAATTCCTTGGGATGAAATACGAAAGAAAATTAACGATTCATAAATTTTCACAAAATAGGCTTGCCAAGAACGAAAATTTGGTGTATGCTTCGGTTGATTCGCGCCCCAGATATCTGGAAGAGATCGCCGCACTCTGCGGACTCTCCGTGACAGAATGTATGGAAGCCCTTTTAAAGCTGGAGCTTACGGGACTTGTTTTTGGAACCGGGAATCAATATTATAAAAAAGCGGAATGATTGCAGAAGGATGTGAAGAATATGGCGAACAGTCTTGTGATTGTAGAGTCTCCTGCAAAGGTTAAAACAATTAAAAAATTCCTGGGAAGCACATATGAGGTCGACGCGTCCAACGGACACGTGAGAGATCTTCCGAAGAGCCAGCTCGGAATTGATGTGGAAAATGATTATGAACCGAAATATATTACGATCCGGGGCAAGGGAGATATCCTTGCGAAGCTTCGGAAGGAAGTAAAAAAAGCAGATAAAATTTATCTCGCAACTGACCCTGACCGTGAGGGAGAAGCGATTTCCTGGCATTTGATGAAAGCGTTAAAGCTTGACGAGGTAAAAGATAAAAAAGTATACAGGATCAGCTTCAATGAGATCACGAAAAATGCGGTAAAGGCGTCCTTAAAGGCACCCCGCGATATCGATATGAACCTGGTGGACGCCCAGCAGACGAGGCGTATCCTGGACCGTATTGTTGGCTATAAGATCAGCCCGATCCTCTGGGAGAAGGTTAAGAGAGGCCTTAGCGCCGGCCGTGTCCAGTCTGCGGCCCTCCGCATGATCTGTGACAGGGAAGAGGAGATCTCCGCGTTTATCCCGGAGGAATACTGGAGCCTCGACGCGATGTTAAAAGCTCCGGGTTCAAAGAAACCGGCAGCAGCCCATTTTCATAATGACAAAGATGGAAAAACGGAGATCAAGAGCAAGGCGGAGCTTGACGCTTTACTTGAGTCCTTAAAGGGACAGAAATTTATCGTGACAGATATCAGAAACGGGGAGCGCACGAAGAAACCGCCGCTTCCGTTTACAACGAGTACCCTGCAGCAGGAGGCGTCCAAGGCGTTGAACTTTTCTACCCAGAAGACCATGCGCCTCGCCCAGCAGCTCTACGAGGGCGTTGATGTAAAGGGCCATGGCACCGTCGGTCTCATCACCTACCTGCGTACCGATTCCACCCGTGTGGCTGAGGAAGCAGAGAAGATGGCAAGTGATTTCATCGCTGAAAACTACGGCGAGAATTACCTGTCCCAGGGTGAAAATACAAAGAAGAACAGCGGAAAGATCCAGGATGCCCACGAGGCGATCCGTCCGACAAATCTTTCCTTAACACCTGTAAAGGTAAAAGAATCCCTGGCACGAGACCAGTTCCGCCTCTACCAGCTGATCTGGAAGCGCTTCACGGCGAGCCGCATGTCCGCGGCTGTCTATGAGACAACATCCGTAAAGATCGGAGCGGGCGGAAACGAGTTTACGATGACGGCATCCAGACTGAAGTTCGACGGCTTCATGTCCGTCTATATCGAGGCGGATGAGAAAGAGGAGAAAAACCAGATCCTCTCGAAGCTGGAAAAAGGTGAGGAGCTTGAGCTTGCGGATCTCGTGAGCGCCCAGCACTTTACCCAGCCGCCGGCCCATTACACAGAGGCATCCCTGGTAAAAGCCATGGAGGAACAGGGCATCGGCCGTCCGAGCACCTACGCACCGACGATCACAACGATCTTAGCCCGCCGTTACGTGGTAAAAGAGAACAAGAACATCTATGTGACCGAGATCGGTGAGGTCGTTAACCGGATCATGAAGCAGTGCTTCCCGAGCATCGTGGACATTGCCTTCACCGCGAACCTGGAGTACCTGTTAGACAGCGTCGGCGAGGGCCTGACCCCGTGGAAGACCATCGTAAGAAACTTCTACCCTGATCTTATGGAAGCGGTGGAAGAGGCCCAGAGAACCTTAGAGACTGTCCATATCGCAGACGAGGAGTCCGACGAGATCTGCGAACTTTGCGGAAGAAGGATGGTCATCAAATACGGTCCCCATGGAAAATTCCTCGCATGTCCTGGATTCCCGGAGTGCCGCAACACAAAGCCGTATTTGGAGAAGACAGGAATCCCGTGCCCGAAGTGTGGAAAAGAAGTCATCATTAAGAAGACGAAAAAGGGAAGAAAGTATTACGGCTGTGAAGCCAACCCGGACTGCGACTTCATCTCCTGGCAGAAACCATCCACTGAAAAGTGCCCGGAGTGCGGCAGCAACATCGAGGAAAAAGGAAACAAACTCGTCTGCGCCAATGAGCAGTGCGGATTTGTGATGCCGATGAAGGAAAATAAGGAAGAAAAAGAAGATTAATATAGCGAGATCAAGATCCGGCAGGGTGCCCAGAAGAGGCTCTGCCGGATATTTGCCGTAAACAAATGGTACAATTTCAATTGTTCAAACTTCCAAAACGTGATAAGAACTTGACAATTTATTTCGATTTATCTTAATTATCCGAAAAAGTCTTGAAATTCTGGAAATATCGTGTTACAATTTAATCGATCTAATATTATTCGTACGATATCAGAAAGTAAAGGAGGTTTTCGGAAATGAGTGTTGAATTATTGGATAAGACCAGAAAAATAAACAAACTGCTCCACAACAACAATTCGCACAAGGTCGTATTCAACGACATCTGTAAAGTTTTAAGCGAAATTTTGCTGTCGAACATTCTCGTGATCAGCAAGAAAGGAAAAGTCCTGGGTGTCAGCATCTGTCCTGGTGTTGATGAGATCCATGAGTTGATTGAGGACAAGGTAGGCGGCTATGTCGATAAAATGTTTAACGAACGCCTCTTAAGTGTCCTTTCCACCAAGGAAAATGTAAACCTTGCGACTCTCGGATTCGCTGAGGAGAATGTAAAGAAGTATCAGGCAATCATCGCCCCGATCGATATCGCAGGTGAGCGCCTCGGAACCTTATTTATGTACAAATCCGACGAGCAGTACGATATCGATGATATTATCCTCTGCGAGTATGGCACGACCGTTGTCGGCCTGGAGATGATGCGTTCCGTAAACGAGGAGAACGCCGAGGAGACAAGAAAAGTCCAGATCGTAAAATCTGCGATCAGCACCTTATCCTTCTCCGAGTTAGAAGCGATCACCCATATCTTCGAGGAGCTTGACGGAAACGAGGGAATCCTTGTAGCCAGCAAGATCGCCGACAGAGTCGGGATCACCCGCTCCGTGATCGTAAACGCACTCCGCAAATTCGAGAGTGCCGGGGTTATCGAGTCCCGTTCTTCCGGTATGAAGGGAACCTACATTAAGGTCTTAAACGATGTGGTATTCGATGAATTAAAAGCCTTAAAGGCAGTAAATACAAAATAAGACAGGAAGACCTGTGGAAAAGAGGCGCGGCTGGGTGAAAAGCTGCGCCTCTTTTTTAACCGAATCAAGTAAGTCCCCTGCTTCAATTGCGAAAAGCAATAAGCAGTGGGTGGGGACTTGCTTGTATCAGGAGG
>ENA-UOJV01002300-UOJV01002300.1-human-gut-metagenome-genome-assembly--contig:-C82-NODE-2300-length-16120-cov-5.112356_pt1 | contig 16120 bp, 17 predicted proteins | sample MGYA00242356_ERZ723903 | MGnify/ENA metagenome assembly ERZ723903
GTAAGGATTGTTCAATAAGGATTGTATCGGAAATATTTAAAAAAGCGGCAGAACGAAGCCCTGTTGACACAGGTACTTTGAGAAGAGGCTTTACTATAACCGATAACCTTGAAATGTCAAAAATCGGCGATACATTTAAAACAAGTGTTACTAATAATACTTCGTATGCCGATTATGTTGAGTTCGGACACAGAATAAAGAACAGCGACAAGTTTGTTGACGGCTTTAAAATGTTGAGTACAGCAGAGGACAAGGTAAGAAATGTTATACCGACCTACCTTGAAAGAAGAATGAAAAAAGAGTTTGGAGATTTGTTTACTAATGGCTGATTTATTAATTAATGGCGTATGTAATGCTTTATATAACGAGTTCGGCGATGATTACGAATACTATATTGATGAAATTAAGCAGGGTTTAAATAAATCCTGCTTTTTCATTAGTTATGTTCGCAACGCTCAAAACAGATTTATAAATAATCGTTTGCGCTCTGAAAATCGTATATCAATTCAGTTTATACCAATTGATGATGTGAGCGCCGAAAAGCGTAGCGAGATATCCAACAGGCTTTATACCTGTTTGGATTGTATTGATGACGGAGAGGATAAGTTTTTCGGTAAGGATATGCAATGCGAGCCACTTAGCGACAATATGCTCAATTTTCAGGTAAGCTATAACTTCTTTAAAAAGGTAGTCGGTGATAATGTAGACAAAATGAATGAGTTGAAATTAAATCAAAGGTGATTAAATGAAAAAAACAGAAACAAAATACACAAAAGAGCAGTTGATTAACTCGGATGCTTTTTCAAGTAATCGAGATTTGTTGACTGCTCTTCTTATTGACGGTGAAATATATACCGTTAAAGAAACTCACGAATTAATCAAAAAGTATTTGAAAGGAAAGGTGAAATAATATGGCTTTTGGCGGCGGTGCTTTTACAGCACAAAACAAGACTTTGCCGGGTGCATATATTAACTTTGTATCAGCGGCTAATGCATCAACTGCTTTATCAGACAGAGGAATTGCAACAATTGCATTGCCTCTTAATTGGGGTGCGGATGATAAGGTGTTTACGGTGACAGCTTCGGATTTTAAAAAGAACAGCAATACGATTTTCGGCTATTCTTTTGATGCCGACGAGCTTAAGCCTGTGCGTGAAATCTTTAAGAACGCTATAACACTTCATTGCTTCCGCTTAAATGGTGGTGGCAAGCAAGCTGAATGTACCTTTGCAAAAGCAAAATACACAGGCACAAGAGGAAACGATATTGCTATTGTGATTGAGAAGAATGTTGACGAGCAAAGCAAATTTGATGTTAAAACAGTTTTTGATAATAAGACTGTTGATATTCAAACTGTAGCTAAGGCAAGTGAACTTGTTGATAATGAATTTGTTACATTCATTTCATCAGCTAATCTTATCGTGACAGCTAAAACTGCCCTTACAGGTGGTACTAACGGTACAGCAGACGGTGAATCACACCAAAAATACCTTGATAAAATTGAGAGGTATTCATTTAACGCAATGGGTGTTGCAACTGAGGACGACAGCACAAAAGAGCTTTACATAAGCTTTTGTAAGCGACTTCGTGATGAGGTAGGCAAGAAATTTCAGCTTGTTGTTTATAACAAGAAAGCTGATTATGAGGGTGTTGTCAACCTTAAAAATGATGTTACAGACGGTGCTACAAAGGCAGACCTTGTTTATTGGGTAACAGGTCTTATTGCAGGTGTTGCGGTCAATAAATCTTGCACTAATACTAAATATGACGGCGAATATACCGTTAATGTTGATTATACGCAGGCACAGCTTGAACAGGCTATCAAAGACGGCGAGTTCACGCTTCAGCAGAGCGATGATAATATTTGTGTATTATCCGATATCAACTCTCTTGTTACTGTTACAGTTGCAAAGGGCGATGACTTTAAATCTAATCAGACGATTCGAGTTCTCGACCAAATTGCAAATGATATTGCTGTTATGTTCAACACAAGATATCTTGGTATTATTCCTAATGACCGAGGCGGCAGAAATTCGCTTTGGAAAGATATTGTTAAGCATCACAAGGAATTAGAGCAAATCAGGGCGATTGAGGACTTTAACAGCGATACAGTTATCGTTGAGCAGGGTGACACAAAGAAATCTGTTGTAGTGACAGAAGCGGTTACACCTGTAAACGCTATGGAACAGCTCTATATGACTGTTACAATACAGTAAAAAGGGAGGTATAAGATACAATGACTAAAAGTATTATGAATGCAAAAGATACCGTATCTGCGAAACTTGCAGAGTGTTATGTTACTGTCGACGGAAACAGATACAATTTTATGCAGGCAATTAAGCTTGAGGCTAAGGTTGAAAAGACCAAAACTGAAGTACCTATATTGGGTAAAACAGGTAAGGGTAATAAGTCTACAGGTTGGAAAGGCTCAGGCTCTGCAACATTCCATTATAACACTTCAATTTTCCGTGAACTTCTCGAAAGATATAAGAGAACAGGCGAAGATGTTTATTTCGATATTGAGGTAACCAACGAGGACCCGACTTCAAGCGTAGGCTTACAGACCGTAAACCTTATCAATTGTAATATTGACGGCGGCATCCTTGCAAAATTTGATGCCGACGGTGAATACCTTGACGAGGATATGGACTTTACTTTTGAGGATTTTGAAATTCCTAACAAATTCAACAAGCTTGCAGGAATGTAAGCAAAATAATTATAGGGGGCTGATTGTTCAGTCCCTTACTTTTTTTAAAACGAAAGGATAAATAACTATGTCAAAATTCAGTAGATTTCTTAAAGAAAATAAAGCAGTAAGGGAAAATGTTAAGTATGTCCCTACGAAGTCATTTACCGATGAAAACGGCAATCCGATTGAATGGACTATTAAACCGCTTACCACTAAAGAAGCTGAGGCTATGAGAGATAAGTACACAAAGGATGTACCTATTTTAGGCAAGCCTAATCAGTTTAAACAACAGCTTGATGTTGCTAAATATAATGCTTCTCTTATTGCAAAATCGGTTGTTGAGCCGAATCTTAATGATGCTGAGTTACAGGACAGCTACGGCGTAAAGACACCTGAGGCTCTTATTGTTGAGATGATTGATAACCCCGGCGAATATTCACAGTTCCTTGTTTTCGTGACAGAACTCAACGGCTTTACTGACATTAACGATGATGTCGAAAAGGCAAAAAACTAATTCAAGAGGACGGAGATGCGGCTTATGCACACTACGCCCTCCAAAAATTACGAATATTGCCCTCGATTTTTGCGAATTTACCGCAAAAAGAAAGAGCCTTTATTATAGCTTCTATTGATTTAAGAGTAGAGGCTGAGGACAAGGCTCGAAAAGATTTAAAATGAAAGGACTGATAAAATGGCAACTATAACAACTACACTAACTATTGCCGACAGAATGACAGCACCATTGCGTAATATCACTTCTGCTTTGCAATATACGGTCGATGCCTTGCATTCAGTCAATATGGCTACGGTTAAGGGCTTTGATACTACTGCAGTTGATAAGGCACAGAGAGCGATTAATATGTGTAATAATGAAATTAACAAGATTAATTCTACCGTAACTACAGCAGGAAATTCAGTTCAGCGTTCAACAGCTAAAATGAGTAATGGCTTTAATACTGCTAAATTATCGGTGTCAAAACTTCTCTCCGTTATAGGTGGACTAAGTGTTGTTCAAAAAATGAGCAATGTTGTAACAGGTCAATTAGACAGCGCATTTAAGCGTATGGATACTATGACTAATTATAACAGGACAATGACTGCCATTACAGGTAGTGCTCAAATGGCAAAAGCATCATTAAACGGAATAAAAGATTCTGTAACAGGAACTGCGTATGGTCTTGATATTGCTGCGAGCGCTGTTCAAAACTTTGTTACAAGGGGTATGGATATCGGAAATGCTACAAGCGAGGTTACTAAGTGGCTTGATGCTGTTTCATTTTACGGACCCGGAACTAACGAGGCTTTAGGTACCGTTACTGATGCGCTTGGTAAGATGATGTCAAAAGGCACAGTTGAAATGGAACAGCTAAATCGATTGACTGATGTAGGTATTAACGCTGTCGGTATTTATGCTCAGGCTACAGGTCAAAGTGCGAGTGCTGTTCAAAATGCTTTGAGCAAAGGTACTATCAGTTCACAAAACTTTATTACAACTGTTTCTACGGCTTTTGAAGAGGGTACTAACGGTGTATTGAAAATAGCAGGGTCTGCAAAAGGAGCAGCTACAACTTGGAGCGCTATCTTTGATAATGCGAAAGCGGCAATAACAAGAGGACTGCAAAATTTTATAACCGAAGTAGATACGGCTGTCGAAAACGTATTTGGTAAGGACCTTAAAACTATTGTTGCCAATTTTGGTAAAACTACAGAAACGACACTTGGTAATTTGGGAACTTTAGCAGGTAATATTGTTACCATGGTCGGTCCTGCTTTTCAATCTTTCGATAGTTTTACAGAAAAAATCAGCGGAAGTATGGGAACAATCATTCCTTTATTTGCGGCAGGACTAATCATATTCGGATTATATAAAGGTGCAATTGCCGCAATAAATGGTTTGACTGCAATTCATTCGGCGGTGACAACTATCCAAGCATCTGTTCAAGCATGGCATAATAAAGAAGCTCAGGAAAATATAAAGAAAATGATTAAATGTGCAAGCGCGACAACTGTTGATACAGCAGCAAAAACTACTAATGCGGCGGCAACGGAAGCAGCTGCCGGGGCACAGTTTAGTCTAAATACGGCTATGCTTGCCTGTCCTGCCCTTATTGTGGCAGGGGCTTTGTTAGCAGTAATTGCGGTGATTACAGCTCTTGTGGCAAGTTTTAACGGTTTTAAAACTGAAACTACAACAGGCTTGCAGAATTTAGCAGGCTCGGTCTTTGTCGTCGGTGCAGGTATTTACAATTTCATTATAGGAATTATAAATGGAATCATTCAAATATTATATACGCTCTTTGTTAAGCCTGTAGAGGATGTTATGAATTGGGTTTATAACATTTTTACAGGTGGTTTTAACAATATAACTGATGCTTTTACTAATCTATTAGCAAAAATGCTTGGAGGTTTAGTAAGCTTTGCACAGGCATTTACAAGAATTTGGGATGATATTACAGGTCAAAATGTTACTGCTAAGCTTGATTCGGCAAAATCATACTTAGATAAAGTAGGCGCAAACGAATACTATACTAAGAAATTTGATTTTGCGCCTAAAGGTATCAATCGCAAAACTTATAAAAATGCTTACGGTAAAGGTGTGACATTTGCCAATAAAATGACATCCAAACTTGTTGTTGATACAAACAACAACGACTTGACCGATATGCTCAACAAAATTTCAAATTCAACTGCTTCCACCGCTAACAGCGCATCAAGTATAAGTGATTCCGTAGCCACTACAAGCGAAAATATTGAATACTTAAAGGATATGGCAGAAGAACAGATTATAAATCGCTATACTAACTCTGTTAATGTAGAAATGATAAATCATAACAACATAAGTAACGACCTTGATATTGACGATGTGACAGAGCATTTGAGAAGTACGATTGAGCAGGGTCTTAACTCTAATGCCGGAGGTAATCACTAAAATGTATTTAATGCAACTTGATGAATTTGTTTTTCCGATTACACCAAGCAAAATAACTCAAACAATGAAAAGTAATAATGAAACTGTCACTCTTATTAATGAGGGCGAGGTTTCTTACTGCAAATCGCCGAGTTTAAGAGAGTTTAATATAAGTGACCTTATATTGCCACGATACAATTATCCTTTTGCGGCTGTGGGTAAATCAGGCACACCCGAGGCTTATGTTGAACAGCTTAGGGCTTACCAAACGGCTAAAAAGGTTGTCACTTTTACAATCACAAGAAAATCGCCTAACAGTGTTACTGACAGTAATTATGAAAGCAAAAGCTATAAGGTTACTGTTGAAAATATCGAGGTAACCGAGGATGCTAAAGACCTTGGCACTGATGTATCAATAAATTTGACACTCAAAGAGTATAAAACTTGGGGCGCTAAGAGGCTAACGGCCAAGCCGCCTAAAACGGTTAAGACCAAAAAGAATGATACACTTTCAAGCCTCGCAAAAAAGTATTTCGGCGATACAGCAAAATGGAAAACGATTTACAGCCTTAATAAAAAGACGGTAAAAAATTCCAAAAAGAAGCTATTGAAAAAGCTGAAAACCGATAAGGATAGAAAAAAAGCGAAATTGCTTCCCGGTCAAACGCTTAAGCTCAAAAAGACAACCAAGAAGAAAAGGAGATAATCTATTATGGCGAATACAGGACTATTCGGACAGACAATGAATTTTGATACCTTTGTTTCTACATTTCTTGGCAAAGCAACTGATTATGACAGGGCTTACGGCGTTCAATGTGTCGATTTAATTTTGCTGTATATCGAAAAATGTATCACAGGTAAAAGCGCCGGCTTTAAAGGCAATGCTAAAGAGTGGTGGCTTAACCGTAAGTCGTCAACGTGGTTAAAAAACAATTTTGTTTTTATTACACCGACTTATAAAAAGAATAATGAGGTACAAAAGGGTGATATAGGGGTTAAAACGTCAGGTGGTGGCGGAAACGGTCATATCTTTATTATTGCAGGTGGCAATTCAAACGGTCGTTTCACTTATTACGACCAAAATGGAACAGGCAAGCACGATAAAATGTCTATCCGTATGGGTATTCCGTATAACAAGAATACTATTAACGGTATTCTTCGCCCAAAAAATCAAAGCAAATTAGGCAATTCGATACCTAATATAAAGTCCGATAAGAATGGTAGTTCTACGAGCAATGGAAACATAACAGGCGGCGGTACTGCTGCAAGCAGCGGTACGAAAAATAATCAAAGCTCAACAACAAAAGATACTTCGGCAGAAGAAATTAAGTATTTGAAAAAAATACTGAAAAATAAAACCAAAGTATCAACGGCGGTTAAGAACGTTACCATTACTGATACTAATAAGCAAAACCGTACATATGTTCAAACCGTTTGGCGGCATTTTACTACTACCCAAGGCTCATATATTGATAGGTATGTTCCTGTTAAAGAGGGCGCTAAAATTACTTGGGAAAGAAAAGGCACACCGGGGCAATTTGATTTTGAGGTTGTTTATGGCGATAACCACAAATATAACATTCAAGAGGGCGACTGTATTATTGTTTCTCTATGCAAAAGTGACGGAACTGACCCGAAAACAATGTTTGTAGGATATGTTTTTACAAAGAAAATCTCAAAAGACCGCATTTACAGCTATGTTGCTTATGACCAACTGCGTTATCTGAAAAATAAGGACTTCCTTATTTACAAGAAGAAAACGGCATCGCAGGTCATTAAAACGGTGGCTAAGCGAATGAATTTGAAATACGGCTCAATAGCAGATACAAAATATAAAATGTCAGCTATAGAAGAAGGTTCGGAATTCTTCGATATTATTCAGGATGCGCTCGATAACACTATGCTTGAAAAAAGTCAAATATATGTTCTTTATGATAATTTCGGTAAACTGACATTGAAAAATATAAGCAATATGAAAAGGATTAGTTGCGTGGTTTATGTTTAAACATCGCTGGATTATTCACTTGATACATAAATTTACAGTAATACATACAATCGAGTGAAAATTGTTTATGAAAAAACAAACAAAGATGATAAGAAAACAACCTATCATACTATTGTTTGTCAATCTTCAAAAAGTATCAATCAATGGGGTGTACTTCAGCTTTACGAAAAGGTGGATAATATCAAGGTTGCAAAACTAAAGGCACAGTCATATATGAAAATGTATAGCACAAAAACAAAAAGCCTTACCGTTAAAGATGTAATCGGCGATAGAAACGTAAGGGCAGGCTCAATGGTGCCTGTTATTATGAATTTGCCTAACTGTAAGATAAGCAGTTATTTGCTTGTTGAAAAGGTAACACATAAATTTGAAAACGGAAAGCATACAATGGACCTTATTCTTTCAGGAGGTGGCTTTAATGGCAAGTAACTCTAATCTTGTTCAATTAATGAAAAGGGCGGCGATAGAGGCTGTGGATGCTTCTAAGCCCTGCATTATTAAGCTTGGCAGGGTTAAAAATGTCAGCCCTTTAAAAATATCGCTCGGTCAGAAAATAACAGTTGATGAGAGCTTTTTATATGTGACAAAAACAGCACGAGATAATATTAAGAAAACAGAAACGAGAGTAGTTTTACTCCGTCAGCAGGGCGGCGGTAAATATCTTGTTTTGGATGTTTTAGATTAGGAGGAAAAAATGGCATTTTCAAATGATGATTACATTTATGACGATGATATTATTGACGAATCGGCAGATGACGAGATTGATGATGAAGTCGATATTTCATCTTATCCTAATCGCACATTCAAAATGAATACAGCCGCTAAACGTTTTAGCGGAATGATTGACGAAGAAGATAGCGAAAGCGCTATAAGACAAGTCGTTTCTTGTATTTTGAATACGCAAAGATATAATGATGAAGCCTTTAGCAGTGACTACGGTTTTGAGTATCAAGACTTAATAGGTCAAGATAAAGACTATGTTTGTGCTGTTTTGCCAAGCAGAATTAAAGAAGCTTTAACAATGGACGACCGTATTGAGGACGTTACAGATTTTGATATTTCTGTAAAAAAGAAAAATGTTTTTGCAAAGTTTACAGTAGTAACGGCTGATGAAGATATTGAAATTGAAACGGAGGTGAATATAAATGTATGAAAATCAAACTTTTAATACAATTATGCAAAGAATGCTAAATAATGTATCTGATGATATCGACAAACGAGAGGGTTCTATTATTTATACCGCCCTTGCTCCGCTTGCGTTGGAACTTGAAACATATTACGAGGCACTTGACGAGGTATTAACCGAAACATTTGCCGACACAGCATCCTATTATTATTTAACTAAAAGAGCCGCCGAAAGAAATATATATCCGATTGAAGCGACACCGTCAACTTTGCGAATGATGGCAGACCCACCAACTGCCGAGATTGAGGTGGGGGATAGATTTACTTCGGAAGATTATGAGCTTACTTTTGAAGTAATAAGCGGTGATGATATTGCAGGTGCTTATGATATTGTTTGTGTTACAGATGGAATTATAGGCAATCTCGAAAGCGGAACGCTTATACCTGTTGATGAAATTAACGGTCTTGAAAGTGCAAAAATTCAAGGAGCAGTTCTTTATGATGATAAGGGTAATAAAATCCTTGATGACAATGGCAATGAAACTTATAAAAGTGCTGTTATCGTTCCCGGAGTTGACGAAGAAGATGTGGAAACATTTCGTGAAAGGTATTTTAGTTCCTTGCAAAGTAAAGCCTTTGGCGGCAATCGTGAGGACTATATCAATAAGATTAAAGAAAACAGTCAAGTAGGCGCTTGCAAGGTTATGCGTTCGAGTATAACGGAGTATGTTCCTAATGAGGAGGTTAATCAATGGATTGCCGATGCGGCGGTTGATAGTTCGTTGTCATCCTATGTGAAAAATTGGCTTTCTGCCGTATCATCAGCAATTAAAAATAAAACGTTGTCATCAGGTGGAACAGTTGAAGTCTATATTCTTGACAGTAATATGAATAAACCGAGTGAGGAACTTATTAGTGAGTTAAAAACCACCTTAGACCCGACTGACGGCGGCGGTGATGGCATAGTTCCGATAGGACATTGTGTAAACGTTCAGAGTGCAAAGCTTGTTAATGTTGATTTTGATATTACCGTTTCATTGAAGCAGGGCTATTCGGTTGATGATGTCAAAGCATCTGTTAAAGAGGTTATTAATAGCGCCTTAGCTGATTATAAGAGTGAGTGGGAAACAAGCGATAATACGGAACTTACCTCAATTCAGTTTTTAACTGCCATATATAACGAGTGCAGTAATTATATTACAAATGTTTCCTGCACTTTGAATAACGGTCAAAGCGTTACTTTAGATGAAATAAGTGTTGCCACTCTCGGAATACTTAAAATAAATGATGAGGTGATTTCATAATGGCAACAGATAATGAAACCAAAACCTTATTAGAATATTTGCCGCCGTTTTTGCGTGAATATTATGAATTCAAGCAGCTTTGCAAATCGGGCGATATTGAGGTTTCGAGTATTGACAAAGCGGTTGATTGGAATTTTGATTCAGCATTTATTTCGGATTGCGATGCAACCGTATTGTCCAAATATGAGCGGCTTTTGGGAATTATTCCTACTTCAAGCCAAAGTATTGAAAATCGAAGAAACAAGGTGATGTTGCAATGGAATACAGTGGCAAGTATGACCTTGCCGCAATTTATTTCAAAGCTTCAAGAATACTGCGGCAAAGATAATTTTACTGTTGACAATAGCAGAGAGCAATTTTATCAGCTTGCTATATGGCTCAATATTCATAAAGTCGATATTCCGCTTATTAAAAATTTTATCGATACGTGGTTGCCTATGAATGTGAATTACACGCTGAACGGCAAAACTGAAATCGAAGAAAGTTTAAAAATCGGTTTTCTTACAAAAATCGAGGAACGAAATCAAATAAGCGTTGAAGAGTACAACGATGACACAATTGTGTATTGTGCCGATGATGAAAATAACGTAATTCTCGACGATGACGGAAATATACTGATTCTCGATGAATAGAAAGGAAAAATAAATGTTTACTGCATTTAAACTTACTAATAACGGTAAGGCTTTGCATATCGGAGCGGTTAATGGTAACAGCATTAAATTTACTAAGGTTGCTTTTGGTGACGGTGTTGAGAAAACTAATTATTTAGAAGCTACTGAGTTAAGCAATGTTGTTACAAGTGTACCGTTTACCTCTTATGATAATACAAAGCAAAATATCTTAAATCTTAAATGGGAGCTTGACACCTCTAAAATTCCTAAAAGCTTTGATTGGTGCGAATACGGTCTTTATGCTGAAGATAAGGACGGCAATGAGGTGCTTTATGCTTATGCTTATGATAATGCACCTGCAAGGCTTGAAAAAATGGAACAGGGTGTTATTGCTCTTTACGTAGGATATGTTACCGTTACCATAACCGATACCGACGATATAACCGTTGCTGTAGGCGATTATGATACTGTTACGGTTAATCAATTTAAGGAACATACTGAAAATTACGAAAATCCTCATAATGTTACTGCTCAACAAATAGGGCTTGGTAATGTTGAAAATGTATCGCCGAGTGATGCTGTCCCTGAATTTGCGGAAGCAAGTCGATTTTTAAATATTAAGTCGGGTGAAACTTCAAGTGTGCTTTGGGGGAAAGTGAGAAAAGCGATATCAACGCTTTCAAACCATTTGCTTAATAAAAACAACCCTCATAATGTGATATGGCGGCATATTTTTAGTTCAAGTAATGAGGTGTTGCCTGTTGAATACGGAGGTACAGGTGTAAACTCTCTTTCTTCAATAGGAATTGAGCCTCTACAAGATTATAAATCACAAGTTGCTTTTGGCGCTGTATTTTATAATTTTTACAATTGTCAATTTTATCGTAAAAACGGAATAGTTACAGTTACGGTTACTTGTCAAATTAATAAGGACGTAAACGGCGATGCGCAAGCAGGAGATGCAATATTGACATTGCCTGTCGGTATGCGACCTGCAAATCAGCTATCAGTTATTGGTATTGCAAGTAATAAGGAAATATTTACTGTGGCGATAAATCCTGACGGTCAGGCGATTTTTTATTCATTCGGCTCTCTTTCTATTCCGCAGGCTACGCATATTCGCTTTTCAGCTACTTATCCTGCTGTATATTAAGGAGGTATTGTATGGGACTAAAAAAATTAAAAGATATAATTAAATCAATCGGAGCGCCTAACAAGGATGATACCTTGTTGGGCGTTTTTAATGGCAAAACAGCTCAAAAGAGCATTGAGGATATCCTCAAAGTCTCCGACTACACTTTACTAAAAAAACGACCTATCACAATTCTAAGCCAAGATTTCAAGGTCAGTGACCTTAAGGAAAGCAGTTTATACTTCGTTAACAGTGGCATAAATTGCAAAAAAGAGGACGGAAGTTTGCTTGTGAATTTATATGCAGGCATTCTTATCCTTACCGGTACCGGCGGCGAAGCTCAAGTTTTTGATTCGTATAATACTTATTACGTTCAAGATGTGAGCACCGGAGATTGGTTTAACGATGATTGCAACCATATCACAACCCAAGAAGTTAAAGATTTACTTAGTGATTTAGGTACTTATTCCATTAGTTATACAAGTCCGTCAACTAAAAAAACAACTGTCGAATATTTATCGACTTTTGCAAGAAACACTCTTCTTAAAACAATGACCCTTGACAGTTTAGGACTCGGAAATACCATAAAAGTAAGCGGTAAATACAACATATATGCTAATGGAATTTTCCGCTTAGGTCATCCGAGAGCTGTGGCAGACTTCACGCCCCTTGAAATCAAGGTGAACAAAGGCGACACAATTTACCTAAAATTCAGCAAAACAGAAACGGAATGCTTATGCGATATTGTCTATATTGGCGATATTGGCAAGAACTTTCCTGATAATGCTAATTATGAATATAGTACCATTGACGTATGGTCGGGTCAGTTAGGATTCGCAATCGGCGCTACTGAGTACGATTCGACCTTGTGGGACGTGGTAGTAAGCGCTCAGGGTACTGCTTTCGATATTAATCATTATTTATTTAACCTTCCCTGCGCAAGAACCGGTGGCCTTGTATATTCGACTAAAGAAGAATTCAGACGTCCCGAATTTAGAGCGGTTACGCTCGGTAACGGATTGAAATTTGAAAACGGAGTGTTATCGGCAGTAGCTACGAGTGACATTGCAAGCGACCAGCTGAAACAGATTATAGGAGGGTTAGAATAATGGCAGTAACAGCAGATTATATATTGAAATTAAATCAGCAGAGGTTAGAACTTATAGACATTGTGAATAATCTCGTTGATGAAACAGACAAGCTTGACAGTAGTGCAACGCTTGATGACGTGGTTAAAAGACTTAAAACAATTGGTACGTTCAGCATATTAAGAAATTATATTCAGCCTGATATTATCAATCCTAATAGCGATTGGTCAATTGATGATACCGAGGGCAAGATTGTTATGCTTAGAGACTGTGCATTCTATAATCACAAGGGACTTCGTTCAGTTAATTTAAAAAGTTGTAATACAGTCAATGGTAGTGCGTTTCAAGGTTGTACTTCGTTAGTGCAAGCAAAAATATCAGGAAGAGATTTAGCTATTAGTGGTTATTATACCTTCAATGGTTGTACTGCTTTGACTTCGCTTTCTTTCCCTCATCTTAAAGAAATGCGTGGAAGATATATGTGTGAGGGTTGTTCAAATCTTAAAAGCGTAACTTATAACAAAGATGGCAGTGCAACAATCTATGATTCATACAATGTTTTTAGCGGTTGTACTAATTTACAAGCTCATATTTTTCCGAGCAAGGATGAAGTGACAACAGTTGACGGTGATTATACAAACAATATTAAAAGCACGGCTTATATTTATATTCCTAAGTGTATGCTACACATTTACAAGGAAACTTGGATGAATAGTTTTATCACCTCAGGGCGTGTTAGGTGCATTGAAAATTACGACTTTGATGATGAAAGATACACTAATAACAGAGATTATCTTATTAACGTTCTCGGTGCGGATTTAAGCGACTATGTTATTGAGGAGTATGTTGAGCCTAACGTAAGAATGGAACTGCAAAAATACGGTAGTAATTCATTAATTGCTACAATTAATAACAGACAATACAAAAAATCAAATTGGGGTTCGGCAATTGTCTGTGTTATTAAACTTGAAGATAATTATGGCGTATTACTTGTCAGTACCAACAAGGACTGCGTTACTTATTATGCAAGCGGTACAGTCAGTAGTAATACCAAATTTCAATACAATAACGAAACGTATTATTGTAGTGGTAGGCTGTATTTCGTAGGAAGCAGTCCTACAGTTGTATCAGATTATCCGCTTCTTAATGATATAACCAGTAAAACATATACAAATGATGAGGCTGGCAGTATTGAAGCAGCAAAAGACTTGCTTGACTACTATTTTAAAAAGATATGAGGTGGGAATATGACAAATGAAATTCTTGTTGCGTTGATAACAGGCGGACTGTCGTTTTTGGGAGTTGTTGTTGCTAATGTCAGCAACAATCGAAAAATACAATCAGATATGAAAACGCAGCAAGCTGTTACCGACACCAAAATAGACGAGCTTACAAGAGAGGTTCGACAACATAATAACTTTGCGCAGCGTGTGCCGGTGCTTGAGAACAAGGTGCAAGTTGCAGACCACCGAATAAAAGACCTTGAAGATAGATTAAAATAAAAAGGAGTAAAACAATGAAAACATTATGTATATCTTTAATCGTTATTGCATTACTTATTTTAGCAGTACAAATTATTACAGAAATCATCAAATCCGTATTTAAGGATAAGGAAAATATCGTTTATAATTTGATTGTATTCGGTGTTTCCTTATTCTTAACACTCGTAACAGTCATTGCGGCAAGTCAGATTGTACCGTTCAAGCTTGTTTGGTATATCATTGTCGGCGCAATTGTAGGCTCATTTTTCATTGCCTACGGTGCAATGTATGGCTACGACAAGCTTTTTAAAAGAGTGTTTGAATCTGTAAAAAACGCAATTAAATCATTTATGGAAATTGAGGAAGAGGTGAAGAACAATGAAAAGAAATAAAGCAATAATGTCCGTGATTATGTCGCTACTCTTGGTTATTACAATCTTTTGTGGTTGCAATAATTCGAATATCGAAAATACAACAAAGCCGACAGAAATGACTACTGTTGAGCAAACAACCGAGCCTGAAGTTACTATTTCAGCCGATGTAAAGACAGAGGCAGAGAAAACAAAGGACGAAGTAGAAAACGGTGAAGATGTCGGCACTGATAAGCCTATTATCGCAAAGCCTAAAGATGAAAGCACTGTTGTTGATGAAAGCTTGATTGAGCAGGACGCAGTCATTGAACAAGAGGATATATCTTATGACGGTACAAACACCGGCAAAGGTAAAGCACTTCTCGGTGCTTGCAAAGGTCTTACATATTATAATCAGGCTGACAGCCGTTGGGCGAAAGCGCCTTATACCAGCTCAAAAAATAAAACGCAGACGATTAAATCAAGCGGTTGTGGTCCGACTTCTGCGGCAATGGTTGTATCAAGCTCAAAAGGTGCGATATTACCAACAACTATGGCAAAGCTTTTTGTCGATAACGGTTATAGAACTAAGTCAAACGGTACTGCGTGGTCGGCTTGGTCTTTTGTAGCTGACTATTTTAATTTTAAAAAATATGCTACAACTTCTAATATTGATAAAGCCTTAAACTATTTGAAAAAGGATAAGAACAAGGACGGTGTATCTGATTATTTTATCGTTGCATCCTGCAATTATGGCTTATTTACAACCTCAGGACATTACATTGTGCTTGTCGGTTACAACGGCGGCACTATTTCCGTTTATGACCCTTATTCTTATGTTGAAAAATTTAGCACACCGAGCAGAAAGGCTGCAGGTGCTAAGCTTAGTGGTAACACTGTTTTCGTCAGTGAGCAAAATTTTAAGAAATACGGCAACACAGTTAATTATTGGGTGTTCTCAAATGACTATAAAAAGAAAAAATCAAAAGCAAAGAAGAATGTTACCAAGTATGTTGCTACTAAATCACAAGCGCTTAATGTTAGAGCAAAAGCCAATAAATCGTCAAAGGTATTAACTCAACTCAAGAAAGGCACTAAGGTTACTGTTAAAAAGGTCAGTGGCTCTTGGTCTTATATCACTGCTCCGACAAAAGGTTGGGTAAGCACAGCTTATCTTTCATCAACCAAGATTGTTGCTGATAAACCAAAAAAGGTAACATACAAAACAACCGTCGGCAAGCATTATAGATTAAAAGGCAAAACATATTTGTATAAAAATAAAAGCCTTACAGGCATAAAATACGAATATCTACCGAAAACTGAAATTGTCGTTCAAAAGCATATCAGCGCAACTGTTGACAAGGTTAAGGTCGTTAAGACCGGCAGAGTAGCCTATGCTAAGATTAATTCGTATAAAGTAATAAAAC
>ENA-UOJV01002305-UOJV01002305.1-human-gut-metagenome-genome-assembly--contig:-C82-NODE-2305-length-16074-cov-9.507585_pt1 | contig 16074 bp, 14 predicted proteins | sample MGYA00242356_ERZ723903 | MGnify/ENA metagenome assembly ERZ723903
GTGAGATCACCTGGTATATGGTCTTTGCGTGTATGATCGGGGCCTTTATCGTGGCACTGGTAGCCATGGACGGATGGGAGCGGATCAAAGAGATCTGGGACCGGACAGGTTACCAGAAAAAGCCCATGGACAAGTCTTAAGGAGGTGATCCAGTATTTCCCGGTCGGCGGGGTTAAGCCGGATGTTTATTGCGACGTCGCAACAATAGCCCCCCAGAGATAGTTACCCCTGGGGGGCATTCTTTTTAAATGGAAAGCGAGGAACACATATGGTAAGAGTCGGAAGCGCAAGATCGAATGAAAATGGTGGAATCAATGGCGGAAAGCCGGGAGACCAGAAGAGCGGAAGGGAGGTGTCCACGCAGGACTGGTATCTGCATAGCAAAGGGTGGGTCGTTATCCGCGCGAAAGATAGGCCAGTACGTGAGCTGATTGCCCACAACATGGAATCCATCTGCGCCAACAATAATATTGGTTATTGTCAGGAGCACAGGACAAGCCTGATTGCTATTGCTGCTGGATATGGATATGATGCCAGCAAGGTTTTGTCACCCTGCGAGACAGATTGCTCCGAGGCTGTCCGGGTATGCTGCCTGTACGCCGGAGTTAAAGTGGCCAGTTTTAACACAGCCAATGAGGTGAGTACATTGCGGGCGACCGGTAAGTTTGATATCTTAAAAGATGACAAGTACTGTAAAAAGCCAGACTACTTATCGCGTGGGGATATCCTGGTAACGAGGACAAAGGGGCACACGGTAGTTGTTTTGGATGATGGGGCCAAAGCTGCTCCGCCGGAGCCGGAAAAGAAATCCGGCTGGATCCAGGAGGCCGGGATCTGGAGATATTATCACGGAGACACAGGAGAGCCGGTACGCAACGACTGGCACCGGGATCCCGATGGCCGGTGGTACTGGTTTGACGGTTCCGGAGTGATGGTCGCCAACGCCTGGAAGCAGGACAGGGTTGGCAAGTGGTATTACCTTGGCTCTGATGGTGCAATGGTCACCGGAAGGCTCATGCAGATCGGTGACGAGGTGTTTGCCTTTGGGGCCGATGGAGCCATGCTGCAGGGCGAGATCCAGTGTCGGACGGATGCAAGGGGAGCACTGACAATCGTATAAAAACGTAGAAATGTCTGGAAGGGTGTAGTATAATAGGCGTGTTACCGCCCCTATACCGGTAAGGAGAGGGGGTGTTCCATGTGGAAATTTTTATTTCGTTTCTTGTCGCCGTCGTGGCTGATGTGACCTGCCATTACATTATCAAATGGTTGGACAGCGATAAATAGCCGGTAACCAGCCTACGGGTCTAAGCCTTCCCGTTTAAAAATTAGGAATAGAAAATCCCCAGAGATGCCGCTCTGGGGATTTTCATGTTCCAGTGGAAATAGTGATTTGACCATCAGTGATGCCAAGATGGCTGTCGAGCGTAATTCCAAAGGTGTTTACTTAATGCTACGGAACAAAATCACAAATAATAGGCTTTCTTTGCTTTTGGATGAAGGTACTAAAAAACTTGTCTTAGATTCCGAAATATCTGGAGAATGGACAGGTGCTGACCCTATTATTACAAAGTCCGATTTAACCAATGTACTCCAAAGCGTAGTTGGACCACAGGGAGATAGGTTGTCATCAATAAAAGTTGTAGACTCAAATACCAGTAAACCATATATCGCAGTATATTTAAATGGTAGTAGTGATCGTTATGGGTATATACCAATTACAAAGGGTTAATTATACATGTATGCAGAGTACGTCAAATGCACATGCGGTTACGGTACTTGCACTAAATGAGGCGATTGCACGATTTCCATCTTTATTAAATCTAAAATAACGCAAAGAGCTAGTGCTACCTAAACCCGCCGGGTCCACTCCGGTAATTGCTATTGGTTTATATCCATCAATGGCAACACCTATATCAATGTGTCTGGTTGCCTCTCCTCGCCAGGTGAACTTCTGAATCGACAATGATGCTAAATCACTATTTAGCTGTTTTGAAAGGGTGGATTACACTTGAACAGGAAAATATGATTGTGTTCATGAAGGAGGCATAATTATGGAAACGTTAAAAGGCTTGATCGAAAAGGGAATAGCAGAAGAGGGATACGTCGAAAAAGCCTCTGAAAATAACCTGGATTCCAAAACGGCAAATAAAGGACGTAATAATTACACAAAATATTCCAGGGATATAGATTCTTTGGGGCTTATGGGATGCCAGGGTCAGCCTTGGTGCTGCACGTTCCAGTTTTGGCTGGAAGTTCAAGAATTTGGTCTTGAAACTGCGCTGAAGCACTGGAATATGACAAAAAAATCTTATGTGGGATATTAACATTTAACGGAGATGAGAGCTGAATATTTTAAAGAAGTGGAGGTTTTAAAATGAGTGAGCAACTCAAACCGTGTCCGTTTTGCGGCGGAGCAGCCAAAATATATATGGAACATAAAAAAATAGGGCTTACATTATGGGGGCAATGTACAAAATGTTATGCAAAAACTAGCGGATATTGTCCGAAAGACGATTTAGAAAGCTTTGAAGAATGTAAAAAACTAGCAATTGAAGCATGGAACAGGAGGATAGAATGATCGTAAAAAGAACAGTTAAGATCGACGTTGACAAATTCAAAGTCGGAGATATTATTATTTCGTTTCTTGTCGCCGTCGTGGCTGATGTGACCTGCCATTACATCATCAAATGGTTGGACAGCGATAAATAGCCGGTAACCAGCCTACGGGTCTAAGCCTTCCCGTTTAAAAATTAGGAATAGAAAATCCCCAGAGATGCCGCTCTGGGGATTTTCATGTTCCAGTGGAAATAAATATTTCGTTTGCCTATCGGCATTATAGCATATGCCAATCTTGATTGCAAGATGCATGGTTTACTTTTTTGTCTCCGGAACGCTGGCAAGGGACTTAAGACACGGAAAGGGGCTTGACAGATAGCCTGGATCCGTGGATAATACATGTAATATCTCTGGTCATTTCCGACCATTTTTCCACCTATATAATTAAAGAAGGAACTATGTACGCAAAAGCGAAAAGGTTGACACAGTGGGGATCCTGCGACCTTGGTGAACGCGGGTACAGTCCCATCGAGATCCTGCGGTACTTCTACGGCAGCGATCTGTATATCAATACAGCGGAGGCCATTTCCGGGATCCCGGCCTCCTGGCCGGGGGAGGATCTCGTCATAGGCAGCAGCGGAAACAAGGTCCGCCAGATACAGGAGCAGCTGGATGCGGTCGCCACCGTCTATTCGGCGGTTCCCAGGATTGCCGCAGATGGGATCTACGGCCCGGCCACAGCCAGGGCGGTGGAGGCGTTCCAGTCGGTCTTCGGCCTTCCGGTGACGGGAACGGTGGATTTTTCCACCTGGTATAAGATCTCCCATATTTATGTGGGAGTCACACGGATCGCGGAACTGAAGTGAAGTCGAAAATTGTCGTCATGATTCTATTTTCGTCTTACAGCGTCCATACTACAATAAAGGAACAGAACTAAGATGCTGCAAATCTACAAAAGAAATGGAGACAGGCGTAATGACAAACAGAGAAAATGCTGCCCATAAACTGCTGCGTATTCTTGGCGCCAATGGAGGCTACCTGGGCTTTTATTATACGGCCACTGCCATTGAGATCGTCATGGACAGCGGAAAGACCATTTATCAGTGCAAGTGGCTGTATAATGAAGTGGCCGAACGTTATCATACAACGCCCTTCTGTGTGGAAAGGAACATAAGGACTATGGTAGATATGATATGGAATTATGGAAACCGGCAGTTCTTAAAGGAGCTGGTTCCGTATCCATTCAATGCCAAGCCGAAGAACGCCCAGTTCATTGACGGTCTGGTGGCCTATATGGCGGAGCATGAAGAAGAATAAGGCCGTTTCCAGTGGAAGGCCGGAGTCCCGTACAGGGGACTCCGGTCTTTTCCTTCCCCGCTGAATCTCCGCGGAAACACTTGCCAAATCCGTTCCCCATGGGTTATAATAAATGAATCTGCCATATAGAACAGAAGGAGAAAGCAATGAAAAAGATTCTTGACCGGATCACAGAGGAAATGAAAGGGGCTTTCACCGCCGCAGGCTACGACGCCACCTACGGTAAGGTGACTTTATCCAACCGCCCGGACCTCTGCGAATATCAGTGTAATGGCGCCATGGCTGCGGCCAAAGACTATAAAAAGAAACCCATCGACATCGCAAACGGTGTGGTGGAGCATTTAAAGGACAGCGAGATCTTTGAGGAGGTTTCCGCTGTTATGCCGGGCTTCATTAACCTGAAGATCGGAAGCGGCTTTCTGGCCGATTATATGAATGGGATGCGGACTGGAGAGAAGCTGGGAATGGAGCCGGCGGAGCATCCGGAGACCGTGATCGTGGACTACGGCGGAGCCAATGTGGCAAAGCCCCTGCACGTGGGCCATCTCCGTGCCGCCGTCATCGGTGAAGCCATTAAGCGCATGGGCCGTTTTGTGGGCCATAAGGTGATCGGCGACGTTCATCTGGGAGACTGGGGGCTCCAGATGGGTCTGATCATTGAGGAATTAAAGGAACGTCAGCCGGAGCTCTGCTATTTTGACGAAGGCTATACGGGAGAGTATCCTGAGGAGCCGCCCTTTACGATCTCTGAGCTGGAGGAGATCTATCCGGCAGCCAGTGCAAAATCCAAGGTGGATGAGGCGTTTAAGGAGAGGGCCCAGGAGGCCACCTTTAGGCTCCAGAGCGGTTATGCGCCCTACCGCGCTATCTGGAACCATATCATGAGCGTATCCTTAAAGGATCTAAAGAAAAATTACTCCAATCTGAACGTGGAGTTCGACTTATGGAAGGGCGAAAGCGACGCCCAGCCCTATATCCCCGCCATGATCGATGATCTTGTGGAAAAGGGCCTGGCCTATGAGAGCCAGGGAGCCCTGGTGGTGGATATTGCGGAGGAGACAGATACCAAGGAGCTGCCGCCCTGCATCATCAGGAAATCCGACGGAGCTGCTCTTTATGCCACCTCCGACCTGGCCACCATCGTGGAGAGGGAGCAGGATTTCCATCCGGACCACTATATTTATGTGGTGGACAAGCGTCAGGACCTTCATTTCACCCAGGTATTCCGGGTGGCAAAGAAGGCCGGGATCGTGGCGCCGGAGCGGAAAATGGATTTCGTAGGCTTCGGGACCATGAACGGCAAAGACGGAAAGCCCTTTAAGACCAGAGAGGGCGGAGTTATGCGGCTGGAAAACCTGATCGCCGATATCAGCGAAGCCGCCTACAACCGGATCATGGAAAACAGGACCATCTCTCCGGAGGAAGCCAGGGAGACTGCAAAGATCGTGGGACTGGCCGCATTAAAATACGGCGACCTTTCCAACCAGGCCACCAAGGATTATGTGTTCGATATCGAGCGGTTCACGTCCTTTGAAGGAAATACGGGGCCATATATCCTCTATACCATTGCCCGTATCAATTCGATCCTGAAAAAATATGAGGCAGTCTGCGGGACTCCGAAAGATCCGGTAATCCTGCCGCCGGAGGCAGAGCCGGAGAAGACTCTGATGCTGGCCTTATCCAGATTCAGCGAGGTAATGGAGGCAGGCTTTGAAGAGCTGGCTCCCCATAAGATCTGTGCGTATATTTATGAGCTTTCCAACGCTTTAAACCACTTCTACCATGAAACGAAGATCATTGCAGAAGAGGATAAAGAGAAGCAGGCGGGATATATCGGCCTGGTAACGCTCACCAGGAGCGTGCTCACCACCTGCATCGGTCTTCTGGGCTTTGAAGCACCGGAGCGGATGTAGGATCCTGCAGGACCAGAGGACTGGAAACAGGACAGGGAGGCATCATGGAGGTAACCGGACTTTCCGCAGATACCTTCTGGAAAGGTGAAACGGAGATCAGAGGAGAAGTGACCGACGGTACGGAACGGTACAGAGTCCGTATTCTGCGCAAGGGTAGTCAGATTTTTGACTACTCTTGTTCTCGTGTGGAAAAAAATGGGAAGCGGACCGGGTACTGCTCGCTGGGCTGCCATGGAGAAGGAGGAAACACAGTCCTCTGCCCCCATGGAGAGGCTGTATATGGAGCGTATATAAGAAAGGAAGGGACGGAGGGCCTGAAACCGGTATCCACGTCCCAGAAGGTCCGCTTCATGGTACGGGAGTACACCAACCGGGAGGTGGGACGGATCATGGGAGACGGAGAAGAGGGGCGGATGAAGCTGATCCCCCTGGTTTCTTTTTCCAGGGACCAGATCCGGGTCCGCTTCCAGATCTTCCGGGAAAAGGTCTTTCCGGTAAAGGATCTGGTGACCTTTTCCCAGGCCGTGGAGTTTGAACGGTTCCTGGAGTACGGGAAAGGAAGATCCTTTCACCACAGTCTGACAGCCTTTGAGGAGGAGTGCCGCCCCCTGGTGCTTCTGGTCCTGGAGCTGGTGGGCGCATACAGGGAGTCCTATGCCCAGTTTAAGCGGGGGGCTCTGGAGACAGAGCCGGTCCTTAAGGAGCTGGTCCTGGGAAAGTCTGCCCGGGAGCGTTTTTTCTGGATCCTGGAAGGCAGGAGCCTGGAATGTGAGGATCCCCGCCGCCAGAAGCGGAGCCTGACGGTAAAAAAGGAAAATCCGAAGATCTGCTTCCGGGTGGAGAAAACTGGAAAGGACGGGGTAAAGCTCACAGTTCCGGAAGAGATCATGGCGTTTTCTGGCGAAAAGCATCTACTTGTGGCGGACTGGGGATCGGTCTGCATCTGCGACCAGGAATACACGGACGCATTGACGGTCCTGATGGAATATACGGTCATGGGCCAGGACGCGGAGAGGGAGATCTTCATCAATGACCGGGATATGCCTCTGTTTTATGAACGCGTCTTAAAGAAGCTGGATATGCTGAAGCTTCTGGAGGTCCGGGACCTGGATCTGGAAAGCTTCCGGCCAAAGGAGCTTAAGTGCTCCTTTTATTTCGACAGTCCGGGCCCCCGGGAAGTGACTCTGAGACCGGAGCTGTCCTACGGGGATTTTTCCTTTCACCCTCTGGAGGACGAAAATGTGCCTAGGGAGATCTGCCGGGATGTTCCGGGAGAATTCCGGGTGAGCCAGGTCATTACCCGGTATTTTAAATATACGGAGGATGGAACCAGGAATCTGGTGATCCGGAATGACGATGAAGCAGTCTACCGCCTTATTTCCGGGGGAATGGGCCAGTTCATGGAGCTGGGAGAGATCTTCCTTTCGGAGTCCTTTAAGAAATTCCGGGTCCTGCCGCCGGCAGACGTATCCGTAAGGGTAAAGGCAGAGGACCGGTGGCTGGATCTGGAGGTGGAGACCGATGGGATCTCCAGGGAGGAATTAAGTGCCATCCTGGCAGAGTATGACGCCGGGAAGAAGTTTTACCGGATGAAAAACGGAGATTTCCTGGCTCTGGGAGACGACGGCCTTCTGACGGTATCCAGGCTGGCCAGAAGCCTGGGAGTGGAAAAGGAGCTGGCAGGACCGGCGCCGATCCGCCTTCCCATGTACCGCGCCATGTTCCTGGATGGAATGCTTAAGGAGGACCGGAGCGTGAGCTTTTACCGGGACCAGCTTTTTAAGGCAGTGGTCCGGGGCATGAAGGACGTGGAGGACAGTGAATTTGAGATACCGGAGCCGTTTGCCGCTGTGCTGAGGGGCTACCAGAAAACGGGGTACCGGTGGCTGAAGAGCCTGGACGCTTACGGCTTCGGCGGGATCCTGGCTGACGAAATGGGGCTGGGAAAGACGATCCAGATCATTGCCCTGCTCCTGGATGAAAAAAGACAGGGCGGCGGAAGGACCCTGATCGTATGTCCTGCCTCCCTGGTCTATAACTGGGAAAATGAGATCGCCCGGTTTGCGCCGGAGCTTTCTGTGGCCGCCGCAGCCGGAAGCCAGGGAGAGAGGGAGCAGCTTTTTGAACGGCTTTCGGCGGAAAAGGATGGGGGAACGGACGTTGTCATTACCTCCTACGATCTGCTGAAGCGGGACCTGGCCTTTTACCGGTCCATGGATTTCCGTTACCAGATCATCGACGAGGCCCAGTACATCAAAAATGCGGCGACCCAGGCGTCCAGGGCCGTAAAATCCGTCAGCGCCAGGACCAGGTTTGCCCTGACGGGAACTCCCATGGAAAACCATCTGGGAGAGCTGTGGAGCATCTTTGATTTTCTCATGCCCGGCTTTCTGTTCACATATCAGAAGTTTAAAAAGACCTTTGAGACCCCCATTGTGCGGGACGGGAGCCGTGAGGCCCTGGAACGGCTTCACCGGATGATCGGCCCGTTCCTGCTCAGAAGGCTGAAAAGGGATGTGCTGAAGGAGCTTCCATCCAAAATGGAAACAGTGCTCTATTCCCGGATGGAGGGAGAGCAGAAGCGGATCTATACGGCCAGTGCAGCCGCATTAAAGGAGCGGCTGCTGGCCGGGGAACTGGAGACAGGGGAGGACAGGATGCAGATCCTGGCGGAGCTTCTGCGCCTAAGACAGATTTGCTGCGATCCGTCCCTGTGCTTTCCGCGGTATAAGGGCGGATCGGCCAAGCTGGAAACGTGCATGGAGCTTCTGGAAAACGGGACCAGGGCTGGTCATAAGATCCTTTTATTTTCCCAGTTCACGTCCATGCTGGATGTGATCGCCGGGAGGCTTTCAAAGGAAAAGATCCGCTTCTACATGCTGACCGGGGCCACGCCAAAGGGCCGGCGGATGCAGATGGTATCGGACTTCCACAAGGATGATGTGATGGTGTTCCTGATCTCCTTAAAAGCCGGAGGAACGGGCCTTAACCTGACGGCGGCGGATGTGGTGATCCACTATGATCCATGGTGGAACGCGGCGGCCCAGGACCAGGCCACGGACCGGGCCCACCGCATGGGACAGGAAAACCAGGTGACCGTATTCCGGCTGGTCACCAGCCACACAGTGGAGGAAAATATCCTGAAGCTGCAGGAAAGAAAAAGGGATCTGGCGGACTCGGTGGTCACTGAGGGGACCGGAAGCTTCGCCGGACTCACCAGAGAGGACCTGCTGGCCATGCTTGACACATGATTGCGTGAAAATCGTCAGAAAATATTAAGATTCTGACGGCGGGAGCATGGTATACTTGAGAGTACGAAAATCTACAATGCAGGGAGACAGACAATGTTTAAGAGAACACGGATCTTGAGCCTGGGACTGGCCATGGCCCTTTGTATGGCCCAGACGGCCCAGGCAGAAATACTGATCACACCACTGGATGTCAGCAATCCGGCAGGCCAGGGAGTCCAGATCGTGCCGGAGAGCCAGGGCGGGGCGGGGACCCAGGCCCAGAACCAGCCCGGGCCCCAGGAGAAGCCGGGAGCCGGGCAGTCCCCCCAGGCGGGGAACCAGAGCATCCAGTCCGGCTCCACAGGTCCCCAGGCGGGAGATCTGAGCACCCAGTCCGGCCCTACGGGCTCCCAGACAGGGACTGTGACCGCTCCGGCCTCCGGGATCCTGGAATACAGAACAAATGCACCGGTAAACGGAACGGCCGGAGCCGTCCAGGACATGGAGCTTTCCATGCCGGCAGTGTCGGCTGAGGCGGCCATTCTTTTTGATGCCACCCATAATACAGTGCTGTTCGAAAAAAATGCAGATGAAAAGCTGTACCCGGCCAGCATCACAAAGCTGATGACGGCTCTTCTGGTGCTGGAAAAGGCAGATCTGAACGATACGGTGGTATTTTCTAAAACCGCAGTGACGAACCTGGAATCCGGGGCAGTGACCTTAAAGCTCCAGGAAGGGGACCGGGTATCAGTCCGGGACTGTTTATACGGTCTTCTGCTGAAATCGGCCAATGAGGTAGCCAATGGGCTGGCAGAGCATGTGGGAGGAAGTATCCAGGGATTTGCAGACCTGATGAACCAGAGGGCAGCAGAGCTGGGGTGTACGGGGACCCATTTCACCAATCCCAGCGGCCTCAATGACCCGGACCACTATACTACGGCCAGGGACATGGCGAAGATCGCCGGGGCCGCCTTTAAAAATGAGACGCTCCAAAAGATCAGCTCCTCCTTAAGCTATGAGTTCCCGGCTACAAAGGCGGCAGCCGCCAGGACCATTACGCCGGGCCACAAAATGCTCTATCCCAGTGATTCCAGATATTACGAGGGGATGGTGGGCGGAAAGACCGGGTATACTTCCCTCGCGGGGAATACCCTGGTAACGTGTACAGAAAAGGATGGAGTCCGGCTGATCGCTGTGGTATTAAAGGCCAGAAGCACCCATTACGGGGATACGAAGGCCATGCTGGATTATGGCTATAAAAAGCTCCAGGCATTCGGCAGCGGCCCGTACCATCAGTGGGTGCAGAACGGAGACGGCTGGTATTTCCGCACGGCTGACGGACAGCTCCTTAAGGGGTGCCGGGCGGTCATCGACGGAGTGGAATATGGCTTTGACGATGCTGGAAAAATGCAGAAGGGCTGGCAGAAGTACGGAGAGGACTGGTATTATTTCCGTTCAGACGGCTCTATGGTAAAGAATGACTGGAGACAGGACGGAGACAAATGGTTCTACCTGGGAAGCGGGGGAGCCATGGTCCGGAACGCCTGGGTCGATCAGACGTATTATGTCGGGGCAGACGGTGTCTGGGTCCGGCAGTAGGTTAAATTTTGGAAAGGAACAGAAAAATATGAAAAATCCGATCAGAGTCACAGAGGCAGAATATGAGAACAGAAAAACAGGGGAAAAAGCCACCGGTTGTACCGTTCTGATCCACGGAGAGATCAAGGCAGTGCTGGATCAGCTGATGAAGGAAAATCCGGAGATCAAATCCTATGGACAGGCCCTGGCAGGAATCGTTGATCTGGGCGTCAGCGTACTGGAGAGCCAGGCCCAGGCAGTCCAGGCCCGGGCGGCAGAGGCCCAGGAGAACGCCTCTGACCATAAGGAATAAGAGACATGGGGATCATTCCCGGCCTTCTGGCTGGCGGAGCGGCCGCGGCGCTGTTCCTGGGACGTTCGGAGTATGAAAAGGACTGCCTGGTGACGGACACCTATGAGATCTGCTCTCCGAAGCTTACGGAAGGCGGCCGGACCCTTGTTTTTTTAACAGACCTTCATGATAAAGAGTTTGGTCCCGGCAACCGGCGGCTGCAGGAGACCATAAGAGCCGCAGGGCCGGACGCTGTCCTCATCGGCGGCGACATGATGGTGGCAAAGGGGAAGGGCGAACTGGAAACGTCTCTGAGGCTTATAAAGGCCCTGGCCGGGGAATTTCCTGTATACTGCGGCAACGGCAACCACGAACTCCGTATGAAAAACAAGACGGAGATCTACGGAAACAAGTACTGGGAATACAGGGAGGCCCTGGAAAAAATGGGGGTCGTCCATGTTTCAGACGGCCATGTATGCCTGGACAGGGATCTGGTCCTTTACGGGGTGGACCTGCCGGAACGGTATTACCGGCCGGGAACGCCGTCCATGGAGCCGGGATTTATGGAAAAGGCCTTGGGAAAGTCAGATGAAAAACGGTTTTCCATTCTCCTGGCCCATTCTCCTGTGTTTTTTGAGGAATATGCGGCCTGGGGGGCGGATCTGACCCTTTCGGGCCATTTTCACGGCGGAACCATCCGTCTGCCCGTTCTGGGAGGGGTCATGACGCCCCAGTATCAGTTTTTTTACCCCCGCTGTGCCGGTGAATTTACGGATGAGAAAGGGCGCAGGATGCTGGTGGGCCGGGGACTGGGGACCCATTCCATCAATATCAGGTTCTGTGATAAACCACAAGTTCTAGTGGTGAAATTAAAACCGTAAACAATATTTTGTTGCATAATCTTTTGGCAAACCTATTTACAGCAGATGAAAAGTCTGATATACTGTGTTAGCAATGCCCAGGAAGAGAGTTCCGGAACGCGGGACTCTCTTTTTATAGCCGGCGGCTGCCGGAGGGCTTCCGGAGGCGGATCCCGACAACAGCCCCGGGCGGAGGAGAGGACATGGAACTGTCGTACAAGCTGGAGAAATTTGAGGGTCCCCTGGACCTGCTGCTCCACTTGATCGAGAAAAATAAGATCAATATTTACGATATCCCCATTGCAGAGATCACGGACCAGTACCTGGAATACGTAAGCTGCATGGAAGAGGAATCCCTGGATGTGGTCAGCGAATTCCTGGTGATGGCAGCGACGCTTTTGGATATCAAGGCCAGGATGCTGCTGCCCCGGGAGGTCAGTGAGGAAGGGGAGGAAGAGGATCCCCGGGCCGAGCTGGTGGAACGGCTCCTGGAGTATAAGACGTATAAATACATGTCCCTGGAGCTGAAGGACATGGAAGTGGATGCAGACAAGGTCTTTTATAAGGCCCCGACGATCCCCAGAGAGGTGGAAAGGTATGAGGAGCCGGTGGATCTGGACCAGCTTCTGGACGGCCTGACCTTGTCGAAGCTCCAGAAGATCTTTGAATCCGTGATGAAGCGCCGGGAAGACAAGATCGATCCGGTGCGCAGTACCTTCGGGACCATAAAAAAGGAACCGGTGAGCCTGGAGGAAAAGATCGGGGCTGTGCTGGAATACGCTGAGAGGCACCGGAGGTTCAGCTTCCGGGGCATGCTAAGCCGCCAGAGGGACAAGACGGAGATCGTGGTCACGTTCCTGGCCCTTCTGGAGCTGATGAAAATGGGCCGGATCCATCTGACCCAGGAGCATTTGTTTGACGATATGATGATCGAGGCCCTGGAGCCGGAGGAGACCAGGGACCAGACCGGGACCCGGGCGGAGGAAATCGGATGAGAGTAGAGGATTTAAGGGAGCAGGAGGCCGTTGTGGAGGCCGTGCTCTTTACCATGGGCCGGTCAGTGGAGATCCGGCAGCTGGCTGCGGCCCTGGAAACGGGAGAACCGGAGGCAGAGGCTGCCGCAGAAAGGCTGAAGGCCCGTTATGAGGAGAGTGTCTGCGGAATGCAGGTGCTGCGGCTGGAAAACAGCTATCAGATGTGTACCAGGACCGGATATTATGAAAACCTGATCCGGGTGGCTGCGGCGCCGAAAAAGCAGGTGCTGTCGGACGTAGTCCTGGAGACCCTGGCCATTATTGCTTATAAGCAGCCGGTGACCAAGGCGGATATTGAGAAAATAAGAGGCGTCAAATCGGATCATGCGGTGAACCGCCTCATTGAATATAATCTGGTTTATGAGGCAGGAAGGCTGGACGCGCCGGGAAAACCGGCACTGTTTGCGACCACAGAGGAATTCCTGCGGAGATTTGGAGTGAGCTCCACGGAGAACCTGCCGGAGATGGATCTGGAACAGAAAGAGGAGATCCGGTCAGAGGTGGAGGAGGAGCTGAATCTGAAGGCAGGCCCCGGCGGGCTGCTGGATGGAACGACAGAAAACGAGGAGGAACAGGACCATGAGATGCAGTGATATCAAAGTCATAAAAAAAGACGGCACCCGGGAGGATTTTAATGTACAGAAGGTGGTGGTGGCCGTCAATAAGTCCGCCAACCGGGCCATGATCACGTTTTCCCGGGCGGAGATCAATTTTATCTGCCAGTTCGTAGAGGAGAAGGCAGAGCAGATGGAGGTGGGCGAGATCCCCATTGCCCAGATGCACAACATTGTGGAGGGAGCCCTGGAGCGGGTCAACCCCCTGGTGGCCAAGAGCTACCGGGATTACAGAAATTATAAGCAGGATTTCGTACAGATGCTGGACGAGGTGTACAAAAAGAGCCAGTCCATCATGTACATCGGCGACAAGGAAAACAGCAATACGGACAGCGCCCTGGTTTCCACCAAGAGGAGCTTGATCTTCAATGAGCTGAATAAGTCCCTGTACCAGAAATTTTTCATGACTGTGGAGGAGCTCCAGGCCTGCCGGGACGGATATCTGTATATCCATGATATGTCCGCCCGCCGCGATACCATGAACTGCTGTCTTTTTGACGTGCAGACCGTGCTCACCGGCGGCTTTGAAATGGGGAACCTGTGGTATAACGAGCCCAAGACCCTGGACGTGGCCTTTGACGTGATCGGAGATATCGTTTTAAGCGCTGCCAGCCAGCAGTACGGCGGCTTTACAGTCCCCAGTGTGGAAAATATCCTGGCCCCCTATGCGGAAAAGTCCTATGAAAAATATATTAAAAAATATACGGATCTGGGAATTTCTGAGGAGAAAGCAAAGGAAGTGGCCTGGAACGACGTCCAGAGGGACATGGAGCAGGGCTTCCAGGGCTGGGAGTACAAGTTTAATTCCGTTTCCTCTAGCCGCGGTGATTACCCCTTTATCACTATGACCGCAGGGACCGGGACCAGCCGGTTCGCCAAAATGGCCACTATTACCATGCTGAACGTCAGAAGAAAGGGACAGGGAAAGAAAGACCATAAAAAGCCGGTCCTTTTCCCGAAGCTGGTATTCCTTTATGATGAAAACCTCCACGGCCCCGGAAAGGAGCTGGAGGATGTGTTTGAGGCGGGGATCGAGTGCTCCTCCCGGACCATGTATCCAGACTGGCTGTCCCTGACAGGAGAGGGCTATATTGCCAGCATGTATAAGAAATATGGAAAGATCATCAGCCCCATGGGCTGCCGCGCCTTCCTGTCCCCCTGGTACGAAAGAGGTGGAATGGAGCCGGCGGACGAACAGGATTCTCCTGTATTCGTGGGCCGCTTCAACATCGGCGTCGTAAGCCTGCACCTGCCCATGATCCTGGCAAAGGCCCGCCAGGAGAGCCGCGATTTCTACCAGGTCCTGGACTACTATCTGGAGCTGATCCGGAAGATCCATATCCGCACCTACGCATATCTGGGCGAGATGCGGGCCTCCACCAATCCGCTGGCTTACTGCGAGGGAGGCTTTTACGGCGGCCACCTGGGCCTCCACGATAAGATCAAGCCTCTCCTTAAAACAGCCACCGCATCCTTCGGGATCACAGCCTTTAATGAGCTCCAGCAGCTTTACAACGGCAAGTCCCTGGTGGAGGATGGCCAGTTTGCCCTGGAGGTGCTCCAGCACATCAACGACAAGGTCAACGAATTCAAGGAGGCCGACGGAAACCTGTACGCCATCTATGCCACACCGGCGGAGAACCTGTGCGGCCTCCAGGTAAAGCAGTTCAGGGAAAAATACGGGATCGTGGAGAACGTGTCTGACCGGGAGTACGTAAGCAACGGCTTCCACTGCCATGTGACCGAGGATATCACCCCCATTGAGAAGCAGAATCTGGAATACCGGTTCTGGGAGCTCTCTAACGGAGGAAAGATCCAGTATGTGAAGTATCCCATCGACTATAACAAAGAAGCCATCAAATCCCTGGTGCGCCGGGCTATGAAGATGGGCTTCTACGAGGGCGTGAACCTGTCCCTTTCCTACTGCGACGACTGTGGCCACGAAGAGCTGAACATGGACGTATGCCCGGTCTGCGGCAGCAAAAACCTGACAAAGATCGACCGGATGAACGGCTACCTAAGCTACTCCCGTGTCAAAGGCGACACCCGCCTAAACGACGCCAAAATGGCCGAGATCGCCGAAAGGAAAAGTATGTAATCCAGCAAAGCCGTGCGGCAGAGCCTTCCAGGACCCGCCGTGCGAGCTTGCTCGCAAAGGAGGGGCCGGGAAGGCTCTGCCATAGGGCGCAGCCCCCACATGAATCATTGGGCGTCCATAAAGGCCACTTTTGGAGTTCCCATCCCCTCGCCCAATGATGAATGTCACGGCTTTGCGTCCCGCGGGAGGAGTTCCCCGCCGTGCGATCCTGTTTACCAAGGCGTGTCCGGGAAGGCTCTGCCATAGGGCGCAGCCCCCACATGAATCATTGGGCGTCCATAAAGGCCACTTTTGGAGTTCCCATCCCCTCGCCCAATGATGAATGTCACGGCTTTGCGTCCCGCGGGAGGAGTTCCCCGCCGTGCGATCCTGTTTACCAAGGCGTGTCCGGGAAGGCTCTGCCATAGGGCGCAGCCCCCACATGAATCATTGGGCGTCCATAAAGGCCACTTTTGGAGTTCCCATCCCCTCGCCCAATGATGAATGTCACGGCTTTGCGTCCCGCGGGAGGAGTTCCCCGCCGTGCGATCCTGTTTACCAAGGCGTGTCCGGGAAGGCTCTGCCATAGGGCGCAGCCCC
>ENA-UOJV01002314-UOJV01002314.1-human-gut-metagenome-genome-assembly--contig:-C82-NODE-2314-length-15952-cov-14.530226_pt1 | contig 15952 bp, 14 predicted proteins | sample MGYA00242356_ERZ723903 | MGnify/ENA metagenome assembly ERZ723903
CTCGGCCGTGCTGTTCGAGTCCTGTACCGTCCACCACAAAAAAATCCCCAGACCGAATGGTCTGGGGATGTGGTGGACGGTACAGGACTCGAACCTGTGACCTCCTGCACGTCAAGCAGATGCTCTACCAGCTGAGCTAACCGTCCATACGTCATATCGACTTGGATAGTTTACCACAGCTTTGCACGAATTGCAAGGCTTTTTGCAATTTTCTCTGAAAATTTCTTACAGCGCCTTGCGGATGATGTCGTACAGCACCGGTTTCATGCTGTCGATGTTGTCCGGCTTGCCCTCCAGAATGCTGGAGTAGCACACCGACATGCACATGCTGCCCAGCGCCGTGATGCGCTGATAGACCTCCCGCTCGGTGCGGCCGGCCATTTCCGGGCTGGCCAGCACCGCGTTGAGCAGCTTGCGCATCAGCGGCTCGGCGTCGCGGCTGGCCTCGATCTGGTCCAGCCCCGGCCACACGAAGTTGCGCTCCAGGAATTTGAGCACCACCGTGTCCCGCCGCAGTGCTTCGATAATATGGTCGATCACGGACACCATCTTGTCCGGGAATGTCTCAAGGCCGGTCTGCCGCTCCACAGCCTCGCACGCATTGTTCAGCAGCTGGTAGCTCACCCGCCCCAGCAGGGCCTGCATCACCGCACCTTTGTCCTGAAAATACAGGTAAAAAGTGCCTTTGGCCACCTTGGCCCGGGAGGTGATGTCCTCCACGCTGGTCTTGGCGGTGCCGCGCTCCAGAAACAGCTCGTAGGCTGCATCCAGCAGGGCCCGGCGCTTTTCCTGTTTTTTGCCTTCCACGGTACTCATGCTCTGGGTCGATTCCTCTTTTCTCTCTTTTTCTCACGTTCATACGTTGTCCTTGTTGGTTGTCTCAATCATTTTAGCAGTCTTGCCGCAATTGTGCAAGAGCGTTTTCTTATACAATCGCCGGCCTGTGATAAAAAAACTGACTTTTGGTCATTTTTGTGCTTGACACCCGGTTTGTCCTGGTTATAATAGTGTTTGCTTGGAAATGACCACTGGTCATTTTACTAAGATTCTTATCCATTTCTGACTCTGGAGGGTACTCATGAAAAAGATCGCACAGGGCATTGTGCGCTTCCGGAAGCTGATTCTGACAGTAGCGTTCCTGCTGTTGATTCCTTCCGCGATCGGCGCAGTTGCCACCCGCATCAACTATGACATCCTCACCTACCTGCCGCAGGATCTGGACTCCATGATCGGCGAGGTAGCCCTCGAGGATGACTTCCATCTGGCGTCCACCGGCATGATCACGGTGGAAGGCCTGCCGACCAACGAACTCATTGCCATGAAGAAGGACATCGAGGCTGTGCCCGGTGTCACCCAGACCTTCTGGCTCAGCGATGTGATCGATCCCAGCATCCCCACCGAGATGCTGCCCGCCGACGTGCAGCAGTTCATGTTCGGCAAGAACGATTCCACCATGCTCATCGTCCGCTTCGACGCACCCAGCGCCAGCGACGAGACGATGAACGCCGTCAAACAGATCGAAACGCTGCTGCGCAAGGATTGCTTCTTTGGCGGCATGAGCGTCATCCTGCAGGACACCAAAGCACTGGTCAACCAGGAAATGCCGTTCTACATCCTGATCGCCGTGGGTGCCAGCCTGCTGGTGCTGTTCCTCTCGCTGGAAAGCACCATCACCCCGCTGCTGTTCATGCTGGGCCTGCTGTTCCCCATCGCGTACAACTTCGGCACCAACATCTTCCTGGGCCAGATCAGCTACATCACCGAAGCACTGGCCACCGTGCTGCAGCTGGGCGTTACGATGGACTTCTCCATCTTCCTGCTGCACCGCTACCAGGAGGAAAAGGAGCTGCGCTCTAATAATGAAGAAGCCATGGTCAGTGCCATCTGCAAGACCATGACCTCCATTTCCGCTTCCAGCCTGACCACCATCGCCGGCTTCCTGGCGCTGTGCGCCATGCGCCTGACCCTGGGCCGCGACATCGGCCTTGTCATGGCCAAGGGCGTGGCGCTGGGCGTCATCTGCACGGTGGTGGTCCTGCCGGCTCTGATCCTTTCCTTTGACCGGCTGGTGGAAAAGTACAAGCACCGCACCATCATCCCCAAGCTCACCAAGCTCAGCTACTTTGTATCGTCCCACTCTGCTCCTATCGTAGCAATCTTTATCCTGGTCCTGGTCCCCTTTATCGTGGCCCAGAGTAAGACCGAAGTGTACTACACCCTGTTCGACTCCCTGCCCCAGGACCTGGTGGGCATCGTGGGCACCAACAAGCTGGGGGAGGACTTCGGTATGACCACCAGCCACTTTATCCTGGTCCATGACGACCTGACCGCCACCCAGGTGAGCGACCTGTGCGACGAGATCAACGACGTGGACGGCATCACCCAGGTGGTGAGCCTGGATTCCATCACCGGCCCCGGCTTCGACACCTCTCTGGTACCGGACAGCGTCCTGGAGATCCTGCAGTCCGGCGGCTACAAGCTGATTTTGGCCAACAGCTCCTACAAGACCGGCACCGACGCCATCAACGACCAGCTGGACCAGATGATCCGCCTGATCAAGGCGGTGGACCCGGAGGGCGTTATCACCGGTGAGGGTGCCATGACCAAGGACCTGATCGAGGTCGCGGATGTGGACTTCAAGAACGTCAACGTCTGGTCCATCCTGGCGGTTCTGGCCATCATCGCCATCTCCTTCAAGAGCATTTCCATCCCCGTGCTGCTGGTTGCCAGCATCGAGGCCGCCATTGCCATCAACATGGGCATCCCCTACTTTACCGGCACCGAGCTGCCGTTCATTGCCAGCATCGTCATCGGCACCATCCAGCTGGGTGCTACGGTGGACTACTCCATCCTGATGACCACCCGTTACCATGAGGAGCGTGCCTTTGGCCGCACCCCGAAGGAAGCCGCCCAGCAGTCTCTGGAACATTGCAGCCAGTCCATCCTGACCAGCGGCCTTACCTTCTTTGCCGCCACCGTCGGCGTGGCCGCCATCAGTAAGATGGAGCTGCTGAAGAGCATCTGCCTGCTGATCTCCCGCGGCGCACTGATCAGTATGGCCGTCATTCTGGTCGTTCTGCCTGCCGCCCTGATGCTGTGCGACTGGATCATCCGCCACACCACCCTCAAGTGGATGGTGCCGGAATCCGCCAACGCCAAGAAATCTGAAAAGGAGTAATCTGCCATGAAAAAATCGCTTCGTATCGCCAGTGCGGCGCTGGCCCTGACCCTCGCCGCCAGCTGCGCTGTGCCTGCTTTTGCCGCCGGCAGCAGCAGCTTTTCCAAAGATGAGACCGTGTACGCTGTGATGAACGGCGACGGCTCCCTCAAGAGCACCACCGTCAGCGAGCACCTGTACAACGCAGGCGGCCTGTCCTCCGTGACCGACAAGTCCACCCTGACCGACATCCAGAACACCGAGAGCAGCGCCGAGTTCACCCAGAACGGCGACGAGCTGGTGTGGAACACCGATGACACCGACGTGTACTACAAAGGCAGCACCGACAAGACTCTGCCCATGGATGTGAAGGTCACCTACGCCCTGGACGGCCAGGAAGCCGCCCTGGAGGACCTGATCGGCAAGAGCGGCCACCTGACCGTGACCGTGAGCCTGAAGAACAACGAGACCGGCACCGTGGAGGTGAACGGCCAGACCCGCAGCATCGTCACTCCGCTGATCACCGCCGTGGGCGTGATCCTGGGCAGCGATGCCTCCAACGTGACCGCAGAGCACGGCGTGGTGGAGAGCGCCGCCAAGAGCAACGTAGCCGCCTTTGTCACCCTGCCCGGCGTCAAGGACTCCCTGTCCGGCCTGCTGCCCGATGAAGTGAACAGCATCGAGGACTACCTGCAGGACACCGTGACCGTGGAAGCCGATGTGACCGAGCTGACCTGCCCGCAGATCATGGTGGCCTGCGCCACCAGCACCGAGGCTCTGGGCACCGACAATGTGTTCGACCTGAGCAGCATCAATGAGCTGACCGACGGTATGACCCAGCTGAACGACGCCATGAGCCAGCTGATGGACGGCGCTTCCCAGCTGGTGGACGGCACGGCCCAGCTGGCCGACGGTGTGCTGGCCCTGCTGGACGGTGCCAACACCCTGAACAGCGGTGCAGCCGCTCTGGACAATGGTCTGGGCCAGCTGACCAACGGTCTGGACACCCTGACCTCCAACAACGCCGCTCTGAATTCCGCTGCACAGCAGGTGGCTGACGGCGTGCTGGCTTCCGCCAACAAGACCCTGAAAGAGGGCGGCCTGATCGACAACGACATGACCTGGAGCGACTACGCCTCCGTCATCGACAACATCCTGACCATGAACGACAAGACCCTGGCCGCCGGCCGCCGCAAGATCGTGCGCACCGTGTGGGAGCAGGCCCCCAGCTTCAAGGACAGCCAGCTGGACCTGGCACTGTACCTGTCTGCCACCAAGACCAACCACGACCTGGAGGCCGCCCTCAAGCTGATGCAGAGCTATGACCCCTCCATGATCACCGGTCTGGTCCAGCTGCTGACCAGCGAGGACGCCAAGAACACCGCCCACGAAGAACTGGTGTATCAGGTGAAGAACAGCCAGGATATGGCCGATGTCGCCGCCCTCAAGACCAGCCTGTCCCAGATCCAGGTGTTCGTCTCCAGTGTGAACCAGTACACCGCCGGTGTGCAGTCCGCTGCGGACGGTGCCCACTCTGCCAAGGACGGCAGCGCCCAGCTGGCCGCCGGCACCCAGACCCTGTACGATGGCGTGAACACCCTGAACAACGGCGCAGGCCAGCTGAGTGACGGCACCGTGCAGCTGAACGACGGCCTGAACCAGTTCAACGATGAGGGCATCTCCAAGCTGACCGGCGCTCTGGACGCTGACCAGCTGCACGACCTCAAGACCGTGCTGGATGCCATGGCCGACCGTCTGGAAGGCTACAACAGCTTTGCCGGTGCACCGGACGGTGCCGACGGCAGCGTGAAGTTCGTGTACAAGACCGCTGAGACCGTGGCCGCTGCGGACACCACCGCCGCCGAGACCGAGACTGTGAAGGAAGGCAATGTGTTCACCCGCCTGTGGCAGCGCATTGTGAACCTGTTCAAGTTCTGATTTTTCCCTCATGCATCAAGCGGGGCCTGCGCTGGCAGGCCCCGCTTTTTTGCACCCTGCCGAACCTGCCCCGCAGCCCTTGCAAAATGCCTGCAAATCCAGTATGATAAAGGCAAAGAAAATTTCCCGCACACACAGGGAGAATTTGAAAAGGAGCGATCGTTCTTATGCCAGAAAAAGAGATCAAGGGGATCAAGAAATTCTTTGAGGAATTCAAGGCCTTTGCCATGCGCGGCAATGTGCTGGATATGGCAGTCGGCGTGGTCGTCGGCGGTGCGTTCACGGCCATCGTCACGGCTCTGGTGGATGACGTCATCAACCCGCTGATCGGCCTGTTCTTCAAGGCAGATTTCTCGGATGTCGTGATCAGCCTGGGCGGTTCCAGCATCAAGATCGGCGAATTCGTCAACTCGGTCATCAACTTCCTCATCGTGGCCTTTGTGCTGTTTGTGGTGATCAAGTTCATCAACGGCCTGCACAAGAAGCCGGCAGCTCCCGCCGCACCGGCAGAGCCCACCACCAAGGTGTGCCCCTACTGCCAGACCGAGATCCCCATCAAGGCTGTGCGCTGCCCGCACTGCACCTCCAAGCTAGAGGGCTTCCCGGAGATCAATGCCTGATCCCGCAACTCCTGTACCTGAAAAAAGCAGCTGTACCAAGCGGTACAGCTGCTTTTTTGCGGTCAGCGTGCGCTGCGGGGCCTGCCGCCGCCCAAACGCCACAGCAGCCAGGCATACAGGTAGTTCACCCCCAGCAGGCCCACGGCCCACAGGACGGAAACATACACCGGCTGGTGGTACACCTCAAAGAAGGGGTACGGCCCCACGATGACCCGCAGGATGTTCAGCGGCAGGATGACCGCCGCATATGCCAGCGTGGGCAGCAGCGCCCAGCGCACATCGCTGCGCGGCAGGTGGGGTTCCCGCTCCAGCAGCAGGTAGGAGAGGAGCGCTGCCATGGGGTTGAGCAGGTGGTGGTACAGCATACTGCTGGTGCACAGCAGCATGTACAGCCCGCCCTCGCCGTTCATGGGGGCCAGCACGAACACCACCGTCAGGAAGGTGAGCAGCAGGCAGCTGGTGGCCATGAACTTGAGCCGCTTGAGCCAGCGGGGCAGCTCTCCGCCGGTGAAGATGCACCACAGCTGGCACACCGCCACCATGGCGCACACCACCGCCGCAAGGATGTTGGAATCCTCAGTGTAGTAGGTGAAGATCTGAGCCTGGCCCATCTCCCAGCTCAGGGGCAGGGCAATGGGTTCTGCACACAGCACAAAAAGGTTCAGGGCGATGGACAGCAGCCTGCGGCAGGTATCCAGGAATTTTTTCATAAAAATTTCCTCTCAGTAAACAAAAAAGCCCTCCCCCTTCCGGCCTTTGCCGGGGGTGGGAGAGGGTTTTCCACATTTTTATTTTGCAGTGTTGATAAAGCTGCGGTTGTCCCACAGGTACTTGATGCCGGACACGGCCGTGACGATGGCCACCAGCCAGCACAGCAGGATGGACACCAGCACCACCACCGTGATGCTTTCCAGCGTGCCGTTCCAGCACAGTGCCGTGCCGAAGAAGTAGAAGATGATGCTCAGCATCTGCAGCACGGTCTTGACCTTGCCCCACATGTTGGCAGCGATCACCTTGCCGTCCTTGGCACCGGCCGCCACCATGCGCAGGCCGGAAACCGCGAACTCACGGGCCAGGATGATGCACAGCACCACGGGGCTGCACACGCCGTCCCGCATCATGTAGATGAAGGCCACAGTGGTCAGCAGCTTGTCGGCCAGCGGGTCGGCAAACTTGCCAAAGTCGGTGACCATGTTCCACTTGCGGGCCAGATGACCGTCCAGAAAGTCGGTGAAGCTGGCCGCTGCAAAAACAATGCCGGCCAGCAGGTAATACAGCGGCTGGAAAGTGCCGTTGGCCACCGCGTCCAAACTGGTGAGGGACACAAAGATCATGAACACCGGCACCAGCACAATGCGGGTCAGGGTAAGTTTATTGGGCAGATTCATAGGTTTTATCCTCCAATACGTTATTTTACGACTGTACCATACAGATCGTAAAGGTCGCTGTCGTCCACCAGCACATCATAGAACTGGCCGGGGTACAGCGGCTCTTCGCTGGACACGCACACGTTGCCGTCCACCTCCGGGGCATCGCCGGTGGTACGGCACAGATACAGGCCGCTCTCTTCGTCAATGCCGTCGCAGAGCACGCGCACGGTCTGGCCCACCTTTTCGGCCTGCTTCTGGGCCATGATGCCGGTCTGGATCTGCATCACCAGCTCGGCACGCTTGTCCTTGACCTCCTGCTCGATCTGTCCGTCCATCCGTGCTGCCACGGTATTTTCCTCGGCCGAGTAGGCAAAGCAGCCCAGACGGTCGAACTTGACCTCCTTGACGAAGTTGCACAGGTCCTCGAACTGCTCCTCGGTCTCGCCGGGGAAGCCTGCGATCAGGGTGGTGCGCAGGGTGATGCCGGGGATCTCGCGGCGCAGCTTGCCAATGACCTCCAGCAGCTCGGCGCGGTTGGAGCGGCGGTTCATGTTCTTGAGGATGGTGTCGTTGCAGTGCTGGATGGGCAGATCCAGATAGGGCACCACCTTGTCGTTGCGCTTCATGGCGGCAATGAACTCGTCAGTGATGCGCTCCGGGTAGGCGTACATGATGCGGATCCATTCCAGCCCCGGCACCTTGTTCAGCTTGTCCAGCAGCTCACAGATGCTGCCGGGCTTGCCCCAGTCCTCGCCGTAGGCGGTGGGGTCCTGCGCCACCACGATCAGCTCCTTCACGCCCTCACCGGCCAGCCAGCGGGCTTCGGCCACGCAGTCGGCCATATCGCGGCTGTGCAGCGGGCCGCGGATGCCGGGGATGGCGCAGTAGTGGCAGCGGTTGTTGCAGCCCTCGGCGATCTTTAAGTACGCATAGTGGGCGGGCGTGCCGATGACGCGCTTGCCGCCCAGCGGGAAGTCCTTCTTGGCACCGTAGCTCTCCAGATGGTCCTCGCCGTGGAACAGCCGCTCCACGATGGTGTCAATGGCCTTGTTGGAGGCGCAGCCCACCACGGCATCCACCTCGGGGATCTCTTCCTCGATCTGGCTGCGGTAGCGCTCGGCCAGACAGCCGGTCACGATGAGCTTCAGATCCGGGTTCTGCTGCTTGTAGGAGCAGGCTTCCAGAATGTTCTCGATGGCTTCGGTCTTGGCGCTTTCGATGAATCCGCAGGTGTTCACCAGAATGACATCGGCCTCCGCCAGGTCGGCCACCGTCTCATGACCGGCCGACAGCAGGATGTGCACCATCACGTCCAGATCCACCTGATTTTTCGGGCAGCCAAGGGAAATACACGCAATTTTCATAGGGGATAATACTCTCTTTCTATAACTCTTCTTCCGTCCGCCGGATGGCCTCCTTGATGACCGCATAGGCAAACCCCCGGCGCTGCAATGCTGCCACCACAAGGTCGCGGCGGCCGTCGGCCAGCTTCTTGCGGTAGCGGCTGGCCACCAGCGCGGCGGCAGCTTCCAGCTCCGGGCTCTCGCCGTTTTCATCCGGGGCGTATACGGTTTCCAGTGCCTGTTCGATCTGCTGGCTGTTCAGGCCCTTCTGGCGCAGGTTTTGGGCCGCAACCCGGCGGCTCTTGCGGGCCATCAGCAGGCCGTGGGCGCGTGTCTCCGCGTAGCGGTCGTCGTTGACGTAATCCAGCTCCACCATCTCGGCCACGGCGGCGGCCGCCGCCTGCTCGGTGAAGCGGGCGCACAGCCGCTCATACAGCTGGGTGCTGGTCATCTCCCGGGCCGAAAGGGCATCCAGCGCACGGGCGCGGGCCTTGGCCGGGTCAGCACATTTTTCCGGTTCTTCCCCGCCCCGGCGCGGGCGGTAACTCTTACGGTAAAAGGACATTTAGTCCTCCACCATGATGTCCAGCTCGCTCTCGCTGCTGCGGGCCGGAGCCTTGACCACCGGCTCCTTGGTGCCCTCGGCAGGTGCGGCAGCTTCCTCGGCCTTGTCGGCGGCAGCAGTACGGCCGGACGAGCGGCGGGAAGCATAGAGCTTGTCCGCATTGGCGCGGATCTGGCCCTCGATGTCGTTGGCGATCTCCGGGTTGTCCTTCAGGAACTGCTTGGAGTTGTCACGGCCCTGCCCCAGGCGCATGTCGCCGTAATTGAACCATGCACCGCTCTTCTGCACGATGCCCAGCTTGACGCCCAGGTCCAGCAGCTCGCCCACCTTGGAGATGCCCTCGCCGAACATGATGTCAAACTCTGCCTCACGGAACGGCGGGGCCACCTTGTTCTTCACGATCTTGGCGCGGGTGTGGTTGCCAATGAACTGGCCGGAAGAATCCTTCAGGCCCTCCACGCGGCGGATGTCGATGCGCACCGAAGAATAATACTTCAGGGCACGGCCGCCGGTGGTCACCTCCGGGTTGCCGTACACGACACCCACTTTCTCACGCAGCTGGTTGATGAACACGCATACGGTGTTGGTCTTGCCGATGACGCTGGTGAGCTTGCGCATGGCCTGGCTCATCAGACGGGCCTGCAGGCCCACATGGCTGTCGCCCATCTCGCCCTCGATCTCGGCACGGGGCACCATGGCTGCCACCGAGTCCACCACGATGGCGTCGATGGCACCGGAGCGCACCAGCGCTTCGCAGATCTCCATGGCCTGCTCACCGGTGTCCGGCTGGCTGACCAGCAGGTTGTTGATGTCCACGCCCAGTGCCTCGGCGTACACCGGGTCCAGTGCGTGCTCCACGTCGATGAACGCCACGTCGCCGCCCTTCTTCTGGGCTTCGGCCAGAATGTGCAAAGCCAGCGTGGTCTTACCGCTGGATTCCGGGCCATACACCTCAATGATGCGGCCGCGGGGCACACCGCCCACACCCAGTGCCATGTCCAGCCCCAGGCTGCCGGTGGAAATGGCATCCACCTGCATGGCGGTATTGTCGCCCAGCTTCATCACGGCACCCTTGCCGAACTGCTTTTCGATCTGGGCCAGGGCCGTGGCCAGCGCATCCTTTTTGGCTTCCGCGCCGGTTTTTTTGGTGGCCGGGGCAACGTTGTTGTTCTGATTTTTTGCCATAGCGTGCTGCTCCTTTATCCTCATTGCCCGCAAAAACGGGCTGTGTTGTACTTTCTCTCTTAGTATAACACAAATTCCAGAATTTACAACAAGAAGTTGTTTCTATTTTTCAATTATTTTGGCCGGTGGGCAATGATGCAGCGGTCGTTGCCGCCGTAATCCCTGCGGCATTCGATGTCTGCCCAGCCATTCCCGGCCAGCAGCTCCATGACGGCCTGCCGCTGCTGCCAGCCGATCTCCAGCACCAGTGCACCGCCGGGGCGCATGGCCTGCCGGTAGTGCTGCACAAGGGCCCGGTAGAACACAAGGCCGTCATCCCCTGCTTCCAGTGCCATGGCCGGTTCCTGCGCCACCTCCGGCTGCAAATGCTGCATTTCCTCTGCCGTCAGATATGGCGGGTTGGACACGATCAGGTCCAGCTGCCCTTCCGGCAGGCTTTGCCAGTAGGTGAACAGGTCCCCCTGCACGGCCTGCACCGCCGGGGCTGCGCCGGGCAGAGCAGTGCGCACATTCTGTTCCAGGTAGCGGAAGGCTTCCGGGCTTTTTTCCACGCAGGTGACCTGCGCGTCCGGGCAGAAGCGCTTGACCCCCAGCCCCAGACAGCCGGTGCCGGCACACAGATCCAGCACACGGGGTGCTTTTACGCCCGCAAGGGTCTGCGCGGCGGCCTCGGCCACCACCTCGGTATCCGCACGGGGGCAGAGCACCCCCGGCCCCACGATCAGTTCAAAGTCCAGAAAGCTCCAGCGACCGCACAGGTACTGCAGCGGCTCCCGCGCCTCCCGGCGCAGGCAGAGGGACTCCAGCCGGGCAGCCTGCGCTTCGGTCAGGGGCGCGTCCGCCAGCCGGACATCCCGCCCGGTCACCAGCCGGAAAAGTTCTGCGGCGTCGTAATCCGCATCCGGGCATCCGGCCGCCGTCAGACGGGCTTCCAACTGCCGCACCGCGTCCCGCGGGGTCATACCTGCCGTTACCATTTGCCTTCCTCCGGGTTTTCCGGCAGCACCGGGGTCACGGCCGCAATGGCCACCTCGATCATGCTGTCATCCGGCTCAAACACCGTGAGGTGCTGCACCCAGATGCCGGGCTGGCGAATGATGCGGGTGGCAAGGTTATCCGACCGGCCGCACCACTTGAGCAGCTCGTAGCTGATGCCCATGACCAGCGGCAGGAGCAGCAGCTTGAACACCACCCGCAGGCTGGTGCTGGACCAGGGCAGCACGCTGTACAGGAACACGCTGACGATGACCACCAGGATCAAAAAGCTGGTGCCGCACCGGGGGTGGAAGCGGGTATATTTGCGGACATTCTCCACCGTGAGGGGGTCTCCGGCCTCGTAGCAGGCAATGGTCTTGTGCTCGGCCCCGTGGTACTCGAACACCCGGTGGATCTCCTTCATTTTGGAGATGCCCACCATATAGGTCAGGAAGATGCCCACCTTGAGCACCGCTTCCAGCACCACCTTGGCCCAGCGGCCCAGCGTGACAAAATGGTTCACGCCGCCCACGATAAGGGTGGGCAGCACAGTGAACAGCAGAATGGCCAGCAGCCCGCCCAGAACGGCTGCGCAGGCCAGCAGAGCGTCCTCGGCCTTTTTGCCCAGATGCTCCCCTACCCACTTTTCAAAAGCGGTCTCTTCCTCTTCGGGGTCGTAGTCATCGCCCATGCTGACCTGGGCCGAGTACATCATATAGCGGTAACCCATGATCAGGCTTTCGATCATGGAAATCGCTCCCCGCACCAGCGGGATCTTTGTCCAGATGCCATGGGTAGGCGTGGGCTCGGTCTTGGTCTCGATGGTGCCGTCCGGCTTGCGCACGGCGCAGCAGATGAGCTTGGGGCCGCGCATCATGATGCCTTCCATCAGGGCCTGCCCGCCTACACTGGTCTTGAAATGTTCCTTGTTGGGTTGATTCATTGGGTTCTCCTTACGGTTTTTACTTTCCCTCTATTGTAACACCGAAATGTGACAAAATCTCATTTACGCCTTATGATAAAGCGGCAGGCCCAGGGTGACCACCGTACCCCGGCCCAATGTGCTCTGGATGTCCATGGTGCCGTCCAGCGCGGTCATGATGGAATCCACCAGTGCCAGACCGATGCCGCTGCCGCGCACGGCGTTGCTGCCCTTGTAGAACTTGGTCTTGACGTTTTCCAGATCTTCCGGCGGGATGCCCCGACCCTGATCCAGGATCTCCACAAAGGCCTTGTATTCCCCTGCCCACAGCTTGACCGTGATGCGGCCGCCGGGGGCAGAATATTTGATGGCGTTGTCCAGAATGTTGATGAACACCTGCCGCAGGCGGTCGGGGTCGGCATACACCGGGATCATCTCTTCCGGCTCGGTGTAGCTCAGGATCAGTCCTTCGCGCTGGATGCGTGCCTCGCAGAACAGCACCGCGTCGGTGAGCTCCGCCACCAGATCCAACGGGCGGCACTCCATGCGCAGGCGTCCGTTCTGCAAACGGCTGAAGTCCAGCAGCTCCTCCACCATGTTGTACAGACGGCCCGTCTCGTTGTTGATGATCTCCAGCCCCTTGCGGTAGTTCTCATCCGTGGGATCGTCCAGCGTGCGCAGGGTCTCCACCCAGCCCCGGATGGAAGTAAGCGGCGTGCGCAGCTCGTGGGAGACCGAGCTGATGAACTCGTTCTTCATCTTCTCGGTCTCTTCCAGCCCTTCTGCCATCCGGTTGATGGTGCCGCGCAGACGGTCCACCTCGTCCCGGGCGTCACCGCTCACCGGCAGGCGCACGTCGAACTCGCCGCGGGCGATGTCGGCGGCAATGCGCTCCACCTGCCCCAGCGGCACCACGATGCTGCGCACAAAATACAGGCCGGTCAACACGCTGAACACCAGAATGGCCGCCACCACCACGAGACTGGCAAAAAAGGCGTTCTGGATCTGCCGTTCGATCAGGGTCAGGCTGGTGACCAGCCGCAGGGCGGCCACATCCTCGGCGGCATAGGGCACCAGATAGCACGCCGCCATGACCACCTCGCCGGACTCGGTGCGGTACACCGCCATGCCCAGCCCGTCGGCGGCGTCCTGCGCCTGCACAAAGTCCAGGTTATTTACGATACCGTCGGCATCGGTGCCGCTGGAGGATGCAATGACCCCGCCATAGCTGTCCAGCAGCATGAATTCGTACTTATCCTTGTCGGAATACTGTTCCACCATGCGCCGCAGCGCCATGCTGCGGTTGGCCGCCGCACTGTAGACCATGTCGGCAGTGTAGACCTTCAGCTGACCGGTCACCGAGGAAAAGCGTCGGTACATGGTCTGCTGCACGCTGTTGTAGTAGCTGCGGGTGTAGCTGTGCAGAAACATCGCCTCGGCCAGCAGCACCAGAAGCACCGTAATGAGCAGATTGCCCCGCAGCCAGCGCCGCGTGATCCCGCTTCGCATTTTGCTTTTCCTCCTTTCCATTTATATTGGCGTTTGCCAAAGCCGTCACTCTTCCCAGCGGTAGCCGTAACCCCAGACCGTCATGATGTGGGTGGGGTGGCTGGGCTCGTCCTCCACTTTCATGCGCAGGCGGCGGATGTTCACGTCCACGATCTTCACATCGCCGAAGTAGTTCTCGCCCCATACGCCCTTCAGGATCTTTTCACGTACTAGGGCGGTGCCCGGGTTCCGGAAAAACAGCTCCATGATCTGGAATTCCACCTGGGTCAACTCGATGGGCTGACCGGCCTTCAGCAGCACACGGCGGTTCTCGTCCAGCACAAAGTCCCCGCTGGTCAGGGTGCCCAGCTCCTTGGCGGGATCCTGCTCTTCCTCACTCTCGGCCCGGTGCACCCGGCGGCAGAGCGCCTCCACACGGGCCAGCAGCTCGCTCACACTAAAGGGTTTGGTCATGTAATCGTCGGCACCGATGGACAGGCCCCGGATCTTGTCCTGCTCCTGCCCCTTGGCGCTGAGGATGATGATGCCGATCTTCTGGTCGGTGCGGCGGATCGTTTCGCAGAGCGAAAAACCGTTCATGCCCGGCAGCATCACATCCAGAATGGCCGCATCGCAGCCGGGCTTCTTGGCCAGCAGCGGCAGGGCGGCCTCGGCGCTCTCGGCCTCCACGGCTTCCATCCCGGTAAGCCGCAGGTTCAGTGCGATCATCTCACGGATATTGGCTTCATCTTCCACCACAAGCACTCGTACCATGGTCTTTCCTCCGTTTTCAATTCAGCAGATACAACGCGTTTGACAGGCTGTAATCCGCGTCCTGGATCTCCACATCCGGGGCCAGCCGGGCCTGCATCTGGCGCGACGCCACAATGCCCAGTTTGGTCCACCCGGTAGAGCTGGCCGCAGTCTGGGCCAGCCGTACCGTCATGACCGGCTGGTCCTCGTCCACGGTGCGCAGCTCCACCGCGCCGTCGTATTGTTCGCTGTCGGTAAGTTTGAGGTTGCCCTCCCACTCGGTGGGCAGCTCGATGTAGCAGTTCGTTTCCTCATCCAGCAGGCCAAAGCTCTTTTCCGGCCTGCGGCTGGTGTAGTCCATCCAGACGATAAAGTCCATGCGGCGGCTCTGGCTCAGGTTCAGCAGGCCCGCCTCGTCCGGCTGGGTGGGGATCTCCACGATGCCGTCTCCGTCCAGATCGCAGCTCACCAGTGTGGACACATTGCGCAGAGATGCCTCATACAGCTCATCGGCACTGATCTGGGACGCCTGCACCATCTGCTGGGTGCTCTCATCGAAACGGAGCAGCACACTGGCCAGATTGTTGCCGGAAATGCCCGTCCAGCCGTCCAGCACCAGATAATTGCGCCGGTCGGAGCCAAGACCGGCCGCCACCGATGCACAGCCGGAAAAGCGGTCGGCCGAAAGGCCCATGACGGCAGCCTGCCGGAACCCGCCTTCCTTGTCCACGGTAAGCAGTTCGATCTGCACGCCGCCGTCCTCCTGGGTGGACATCAGGATCAGATCCTGACTGCCGCCGCCGGTGATGTCCTCCACCAGATATTGCTCGTAGGACTGCTCCAAAATGGTGGAGAGCTGCCCGTCGTTGTAGGCATACACGGCCAGATAGTGGTCGCCCTGTGCGGCCACATAACCCACCACCAGCTGGCAGTCATCCCCTGCGCGGAGCTGGGCCAGCCGCACGTTCTCCACCGTATCGGCCAGACCCTCCACGCTCTGGCGCACCTGCCACGCTCCGGTGTCATCCCGCTGCAGAATGGCGATGCACACGTTCGTGCTCTGGGCCGTGGTGTACAGCACGGCTGCATCCTGCTGGCCGTCGCCGTCCAGGTCCTGCAAAAGAAAAGGTGACAGCAGCTCGCCCTGCATGGGGTACTTGAGCTGCGCACTCTCGCCCAGCCAGTCGTTCAGGGCCGTCTGCACCGCGCCATAGTCACCGGACAGACGCGGGGCACGCAGCAGCTCTTCCACCTGCAGGTTCTCTCCGGGCAGAGCATTGCAGCCCGCCAGCAGAACACTGACCAACAACAGAGCCAGTGCATGCCGGAAATGGCGGAATGTTTTCAACCGGATCTCCTCCCTTCGTGGAAAATGCAGCCGCCAGCCGCAGCCAAAAATACGCTATTGTCAGTATACCACGCCAGTCCCACTCTGCCAAGTGGCGTTGTTGCGAAAAGGTCTCTGCGCCAGCCACTCTTCCGGGGACACAAAAAAGCCCTCCCCCATTGCTGGGAAAGGGCTTTTGTCAACCGTTTATACAGTCAGAGCAGGATCAGACGAGCTCCAGAACTGCCATCTCGGCAGCGTCGCCGCGGCGAGCGCCGATCTTGATGATGCGGGTGTAGCCGCCGTTGC
>ENA-UOJV01002316-UOJV01002316.1-human-gut-metagenome-genome-assembly--contig:-C82-NODE-2316-length-15939-cov-16.812768_pt1 | contig 15939 bp, 10 predicted proteins | sample MGYA00242356_ERZ723903 | MGnify/ENA metagenome assembly ERZ723903
TGGTGGTCTTGGGGTCAAACTCGCCCACGATCTCACCCTCGTACATCACAAGGATCCGGTCAGAGAGGTTCATCACCTCGTCCAGCTCCAGGCTGACCAGCAGCACAGCCTTGCCTCTGTCGCGCTCATCCACGATCTGCTTGTGGATATACTCAATGGCACCGACATCCAGACCGCGGGTGGGCTGCACTGCCACCAGCAGTTTGGGGTCTTTGTCGATCTCACGGGCAATGATCGCCTTCTGCTGGTTGCCGCCGGACATGCTGCGCACGATGGTAGCGCTGCCCTGGCCGCTGCGCACGTCATACTGGGCGATCAGCTTATCGGAGTACTCCCGCACCTTTTCACTGCGGATAAAGCCGTTGTGCTGGAACTCGGGCTGCCAGTAGCGCTGGAGCACCATGTTGTTCTCCAGGCTGTAATCCAGCACCAGACCATGCTTGTGGCGGTCCTCAGGGATATGGCTCATGCCGTCCTTGGAGCGCTGACGGATGCTCTCGTTGGTGATCTCCTTGCCGTCCAGCAGCACCTTGCCGCTGTTGAACTTTTCCAGACCAGTCAGGCCGTAGACAAACTCAGTCTGGCCGTTGCCCTCGATGCCCGCCAGACAGACGATCTCACCGCCACGCACCTGGAAAGAGACGTTCTTGACGGCATCCTTCTTGTGCTGGGCGTTGTGCATGGTAACGTTCTGCACGTCCAGCACCACCTCACCGGGGGCGGCGGGCTTTTTGTCCACCTGCAGCTGAACATCGCGGCCGACCATCATGCGGGAAAGCTCTTCCTTGGTGGTGTCCTTGATGTCCACAGTGCCCATATACTTGCCCTTGCGCAGAACCGTGCAGCGGTCTGCCACTGCCATGATCTCGTTGAGCTTGTGGGTGATAAAGAGGATGGACTTGCCCTCCTTCTTGAACCCGCGCATAATCTCCATCAGCTCGTCGATCTCCTGCGGGGTCAGAACAGCGGTGGGCTCATCAAAGATCAGGATCTCGTTGTCGCGGTAGAGCATCTTCAGGATCTCAACACGCTGCTGCATACCAACAGAGATATCACTGATGAGTGCATCGGGGTCCACACGCAGGCCGTACTTCTCGCTCAGGGCCATGACCTTCTTGCGGGCCTCAGCCTTCTGCAAAAAGCCCAGCTTATTGGGCTCCACGCCCAGAATGATGTTATCCAGCACGCTGAAGCATTCCACCAGCTTGAAGTGCTGGTGCACCATGCCGATGCCCAGCGCGTTTGCATCGTTGGGGTTGCGGACGGCGACCTCCTTGCCGTTCTTGAGGATCTTACCGGCTTCCGGCTGGTACAAGCCGAACAGCACGCTCATCAGCGTACTTTTGCCAGCGCCGTTTTCGCCCAGCAGGGCATGTACCTCGCCCTTGCGCAGCTGCAGGGTGATATCATCGTTTGCCTTGATTCCAGGGAACTCCTTGGTAATGTGGAGCATCTCGATCACAAAATCCTCTGCCAATCTGCTCACTCTCCTTTCGTGTCAAATCGACACCTATACTATTCTGTGTACCATTATACCGTATTTTTGCGGTTTTGCACACTTCTTTTTGATTTTTTGGCGGGATGTACTCTTATAAGTATTACTTTTGTGCAAGCTGCACGATTTTTCGCGAGACAAAAACGACCCTCTCCGTCAAAGCCTGGCGGCAATGACGGAGAGGGTCGTTCCCTGCAGCCCTTGCGGACTGTTCAAATTTTACTGGATGTAGGTGACGTTGGTGAACTCGCTGACGGTGGGCTTGGTAGCGTCGTCAGAGCTGTTGTCAACAACGATCTCGCCGGAAGCGATCTTCTGCTTCAGCTCCTCGTACTCCTCAACCGTGAAGGTCTCGAAGTTCCAGCTGTCCTCATCGGTGGGCAGGCCGATGTAATCGCCGTCCTCCAGACCAAAGTTGCCGTTGGTTGCTGCGATGGTGCTCCACTCGCCTGCCTCGATGTCGGACAGAGAAGTAGAAACAGCCTCAGACAGGCCCTTCATAGCGGAGGTGATGAACGGGTTGTAAGCATAGGTGCCATCAGCAACGCCGTTTGCGCCGATGTAGTTCTGGTCAACGTCAACGCCGATGACGTAGCCGTTGTTCTTCAGGGCAGCCTCAACAGCGGAGGTGTAGATGCCGCCGCCACAGGCAAAGACGACCTGAGTGCCGTTGGAGTACCAGCCCTCCATACGGGAGGTGATGTTGGCATCGCCGTAGAACTGGCCGCCGTAGAAGTAGTTGATCTCGATGTTCTGGCCCAGCTCAGCAGCAGCGGCATCAGCGCCCTGCACGAAGCCGTAGCCGTAACGGATAACAGCGGGAACAGCCATGCCGCCCAGGAAGCCCAGCTTGGTCTTGCCGTCCTTTGCAATGGCGTAGCCTGCCAGATAGCCTGCCTGCTCCTCCTTGAAGGTGATGCAGTAGCAGTTAGCAGGGATAGCGTCGGTGCCGATATCGCCCTGAGTCACATCGATGGCGATGAACTTGACATCGGGATACTGGTCAGCAGCCCATGCCAGAGAAGCGCCGTACAGGTAGCCGACGCAGACGATGACGTCAGCGCCGTCGTTGACAGCCTGACGGATCATGGTCTCGCGGTCCTCATCGGAAGCGTCAGCCTCGGGGATGTAGTACTGGCAGTCATCGCCCATGTAGCTGGAAACAGCGCTCCAGCAAGCCTGGTTGAAGCTCTCGTCATCGATCGTGCCGGTATCGCAGGTCAGAGCGACCTTTGTGATCTTGCTGGCAGCCTCGGAGCCAGCCTCAGAAGCTGCAGAGGAAGCAGTGGAAGAAGCGGTGCTGGTGGAAGAGGAAGAACCACCGCAGGCGGTCAGAGCAGCGGCAGCAGCTGCAGCGCCAGCCACAGCCAGGAAGTTACGACGAGAAATCATCATAAGAAAACTCTCCTTTTTATACATTAAAAATTGCGCTTTAAAAAGGGAATGCGCACACTTGCACATTTACTGACCCAAGTATAGCCGGGTCATGTGAGGAAAGCAAGGCATTTCCGATTACAAAATCTTTACAGATTTTTTGTAAAATTCGCGTAAAAGTCGTACTGTTTCGCCAATTTTGGCAAAATCTCCGCTTCCCGCCTCACTCTTCCACGGCTTTGTTGCCCGCCACGTTGGAGGGGCCAAAGCCGAAGGGCAGCAGCTCCTCCATGCTGCGCTCGATGAAATCATCGGGGGTCTTTGCCATGATGACATTCAGCTCCGGCCCGCCGAACTCAAACAGCGCCTGACGGCAGACCCCGCAGGGTGAGGTGATCTGTTTGTTCACCTCGCCACGGCGGGAACCCACCACGGCAATGTCGGTGAAGCGGGTCACGCCCTCGCTCACCGCCTTGAACAGGGCCGTGCGCTCGGCGCAGCTGGTGGGGGTAAAGGCAGCGTTTTCCACATTGCAGCCGGTGAAGATGCGGCCATCTTCGGCCCGCAGGGCTGCACCCACCATAAAGTCGGAGTAAGGCACATAGGCCTGCTCCCGGGCTTCCAGCGCCATCCGGATCAGGGCTTTCTTTTCGTCTAAAGTCAAATTGGTCATAGGGGCCTCCTTTTCATTCTAAAGTATAAACAAACGTTTCTGCGTCTCGATGCCACTGAAGCGCAATTTCATAGGCTGGGTAATAAGGTACAAGGCAGATATCCTGATTTGGTTGAAAGTCGTTCATCTTTCATCCCCTCTTTTGCACTTCAATTATACGGCGTGTTCTCAAATTCTTCAAGAGATTTCTCGTTGTTCATTTATTATGTAATGAAAGTTCTTGCATTTTTCATTACAGACGCATATAATAGAATCAAGAAAGAGGTGTATTAGAATGGCAAATGCAGTCAATGTGAACTTCCGGATGGACCCAGACCTGAAACGCAGCATGGAAGAGGTTTGCGCCGAGATGGGACTTTCTATGACAACGGCATTCACGATTTTCGCCAAAAAGGTCTCCCGGGAGCACCGCATTCCCTTTGAGGTTTCCGCCGACCCGTTCTACTCGGAAAGCAACATCAATCATCTCCGCCAGATCGTCCACGACATCGATACCGGAAAAGCCAAGCTCACCGAGCACGATTTGATCGAGGTAGATTAAATGAGATTGCTTTGGGAAGAGGAAGCATGGGAGGACTACTGCCTTTGGCAGACGCGAGACAAAAAGCTGCTGAAGCGTATCAACACACTTCTGAAAGACATCCAGCGGAACTCCTACGAGGGCATTGGAAAACCCGAGCCCTTAAAAGGTGATTTGAGTGGATGGTGGAGCCGCCGCATCGACGATACGCACCGCATTGTTTATAAAGAGCAGGACGGCAATATCATTATCGCATCCTGTTTCGGTCATTATAGTGACACTTAAAACATAAAAGGGTTGTTGTCGTGTGACAACAACCCTTTTTGTGAATGCAAATCAGTACTCCGCACCCAGTGCGACCTTCATCATGTTGGTGAAGCTGGTCTGACGCTGCTCGGCGGTGGTGATCTCCGGGGAGACAAAGCTGTCGGAGATGGTCAGCAGGCAGGCGGCGTTCTTGCCCAGGACCTGAGCGTTGGCGAAGAGGGCAAAGCTCTCCATCTCCACACACAGGCAGCCGCGCTCATCCCGCAGCTTTTCCCAATAGGTGGGCTTTTCATCGGAGGGCTGGCGATAGAACACATCGGAGGAATGGATGTTGCCCTCGATCAGGGGGATACCCTGCTTTGCGGCGGAAGCGCGCAGCTTGTCGTTCAGGGTCTGGCTGGGCAGGGTGAGGTCCCCCTCAAAGCCGCTCTGGACCCGGGCATAGTTGCTCTCGCTCACGGCACCGGCGGCCAGCACCACATCGAACAGCTTGGCTTTGTCGGTGTAGCTGCCGGCAGAGCCGATGCGGATGATGTTGTCCACATCGTAGAACTTGTACAGCTCGTAGGAGTAGATGCCGATGGAGGGCATTCCCATGCCGCTGCCCATCACACTGATGGGGCGGCCCTCATAGGTGCCGGTAAAGCCCAGCATTCCACGGACACCGGTGACCTGGCGGACATCCTTGAGGAAGGTATCCGCGATGAACTTTGCCCGCAGCGGATCGCCGGGCATCAGGACGGTCTTTGCGAAATCGCCTTTTTCAGCGCTGATGTGGGGTGTTGCCATAATCATTCTCCTTTTTGTTTGTAAAATAAACCTCTCAGGCGCTTCACGCCAGCTCTCCTAATAGGAGAGGTGGCAATGCGAAGCATTGACGGAGAGGTTCTGTTCTGATTTATCGCTTTCCGGGGAACACGCTCTGCGGTGCGATGTACGAGCCATTGCGGCGGATCTCGAAGTGGCAGTGGTTGCCGGAAGAGCGGCCCGTGCTGCCCACATAGCCGATGAGCTGGCCCTGCCGCACGGTCTGGCCCGCACTGACCGCCAGAGACAGGCAGTGGGCATAGACCGTGGTATAGCCGCCGGAGTGGCTGATGATCACAGAATAACCATAGCCCGTACCGGCACCGGCCTTGTTATAACCCGCCTTGGTCACGGTGCCGCCCGCCGATGCATAGATGGGCGTACCGGCAGAGGCACAGATATCCACGCCCTTATGGCCGCTGCTATACCAGCGTGAGCAGTTGCGGTAGCCCGGCACAGGCCAGATGAACTGACCGCTGCCACCGATGTATGCCGCCGCACCGTACTTCGTGACCTTCTTGGTGCCAACGACCACCTTTTTGTTCACCGGCTCCCGGATGGTCTCGGTGGAAAGGATGGTCTGCTCCAGCAGCGCGCCATTGGTATCGTAGACGTTCTGCATGGTGACGCGGCGCAGGCCGTTCTGGCCCTCCTGCAGGGTCTTGGTGGTACCCTTGGTGTACTCGTTGGACTGGGTGGTCTCGGTGCCGAAGGGGATCTCCTCCTCCCGCGTCTCCACCTTGGTGATGCGGACTTCCAGCAGAGCCTCCTGCTTGGTCACGATCAGCTGGTCGCCCTCCTGGATATTGGAGTTCTCGGTCAGGGGAGCACCCTTGAAATTCGTATTCAGGGCACACAGCTCCCGGAAGGTCAGGTCGTTCTTCTGGGCAATGGCCCACAGGGTATCGCCCGCCTTGACCGTATAGATCTTCTCCTGCTGCTGCACGCCGGTCAGCATATTCTCGATGGAATTGTCATCCTCAAAGCTGTCGTTGAAGTAGATTCCATCTTCCAGCGTCACATTTTTGTTAAAGCCCACGCTGATATTCTCGTCCGTCTGATCCTCGTAGGGGGCCAGCAAGCTCTCCAGATAGCTGCGCAGGGTGTCACCATCGGAGCTGACTGCCGTCAGTTCCCCGTCCAGATACAGGGCGGTGCCCTCACTGATCTGGTCACTGGCGCTCTGCAGAATGGCGTTCGCCGTCTCGCTCTCGTCCATGGTCTTGTGGGTCACGGAGATGGTATAGGTCGGCTCGATGGTCAGCTCGGTCTTGTCCGAACCGGCGTAGTTGATGCGCTGCATCACATCCTCTTTTGCGAGGTTGAACACTTCCTCATTGGCCACATAGCCAACGGTCTGGCCGTTCACCTGCACAGCCAGCGCATAGGGCTGGGCCATCGTCCTGTTCCAGACCGTGACGAACACGGCCAGCATACACAGGGGCAGGATGTACATTGCTGTCCGGGGCAGCAGGCTCAGGTTGCGCTTGAGCCCGCCCACAAAATAGCGCCCGGCCGCTTTTACGGAAGCACCAAAGCCCCGCTCCCGGCGCACGTCGTTGGCGTGGGCCGCCACAGCGCCGAGGCCCTTGAAGAACAGGTAAAGCGGTGCCAGCAGATCCTTGAACATCTGCGCCGCACCGGGAAAGGCTGTTGCAATGATGGTATGCCGGGCATTCCTGCACCAGCGGGCCAGTCTGTGGGCCACGGCAGCAATGCCGCGCCCTGTGCGCACCACCATGTACTCTGCCGCAAAGCCCAGTGCATAAAATGCCTCGCCAACTGCCAGCACCACGGCACTGGCCCGCAGCTTTTTGGCCACATCATTCATGTGCCGCTGCGTTTTGCGGCGGAAACGGTGCCGCCGCAGCAGGCCGGAGATCTGGACCTTTGCCCAGAAGCTTCGCAGTTTTTCTCTGCCCTTTACCGGCGCTGCAGGAGCCTGGCTCTGCGGCTCCTTTGTTTTTTCTTCGATCAAAAGGGGTTGCTCCTTCCTGACGTTTTGGGTCGAAAGTTACAAATTCATATCAATTATACACTCTGCCCGGGCCGATACAAGGCTTGTCACAAAATTTGGGCAGAGCTTTCACAGAGGTTTCACCGTATTTTCATATTTCAGCATCCAGCAATGCCCGCATATCCTCGGGCAGTGGGCTCTCCACTGCAACGGTGCGGGCGTGTTCCCCCACCGACGTTTCCAGCCGGATGCCGCCGGGCACCTCGCTGTAAGCCGGCACCCGGAAACTCTGCCGGGCACAATGGAGCGCCTGCCGGGCAATGCGGTCACGGTGCCCGCCGTAAAGGTCGTCCCCGGCCAGCGGGTGGCCGATGGATGCAAAGTGCACCCGGATCTGATGGGTGCGGCCCGTCACGGGAACACAGGCGGCAAGGCTCAAGCCCTGCGCTGCCCTTAATATGGTATACTCAGTGCGGCTGGGCTTGCCCTCGGGGGTCACGCACCGCCCGATGATGCTGTCCCCTCTTCGGCCAATGGGGGCATCGATGACTCCGGGGCCAAGGGGCAGTTCGCCCTCCACGATGGCGTAATAGAGTTTCTCTACGCCCTCGGCCAGCAGGGGCGCGGCATAGCCGTTCTTTGCGGCCAGCACCAGCCCGCTGGTGTCTTTATCGATCCGGTTCACCGGGCGGAACACCGGGCTTTCGCCGTGGGCAGCCGCCCAGGCGGCATAGCCGTTGGCCAGGGTGTCCCGGGGGTAGTTCAGGGTGGGGTGGACCGCCAGATGGGGCGGTTTTTCCAGCACCACGGCAAAGGCATCCTCGTAAACGACCCTGACCGGGATCTCAGGCTGCGGCTCCACGCCGGGGCCGTCGGCGGGCAGCGCAAAGCGGATGGTCTGCCCCGCCTGCACGCGGCGGTTGGCCAGAATGGGCGCATCGTCTGCAAAAAAGCCGCTGCCATGGAATTTGACCGCCCGGGCCAGCTCCGTGGAGACGGCACACCGGCGCAGAAAGCCGCGCAGCAGCACGCCGTCGGCTTCGGGTGGGACATTGAAAAGCAGCTGCATCCGTTGTCCCTCCCCAAAAATTTCACGCCATATTTAAATTTATTATACCAAATTTTATCGTCACTTGCAAATCTTGTTTTTTTATGGTATTATGGGGAACAGAAAACGAGTGGAACATACGGCGGCGGGGCGGCTTTGACCGCTCTGAGGAAAGTCCGGGCCTCACAGAGCACGGTAACTGCTAACGGCAGCCGAGGGTGACCTCAGGGAAAGTGCAACAGAAAGGAAACCGCCGCAGCAATGCGGTAAGGATGAAAGGGCGAGGTAAGAGCTCACCAGCGCATGGGTGACTATGCGGCTTTGTAAACCCTACCGGAAGCAACGCCTATATGGGACGTACAGCGCTGCTCGCGTGTCCCGAAGGCGGCACGAGCCTGTCAGCAATGGCAGGCCTAGACAGATCGTCGTTTAATACAGAACCCGGCTTACGGTCCATCTCGTTTTCCATTTGGTGTATCTGCAGGGGGTTGTTAGAACCCTTCTTTGCCCCGCCGTCAGGCGCAGAGGCAGAGAGGGTTGATAACAGCCCTCTTTTCGTTTTGGCCAGAGTGTGGTATACTATCCTCACCACGGGAGCACAGTTGTTCGCCGTGGGCAAACAAGAGAGACAGGATGTGAAATCCTCCGATGAAAGATGGTTTTTTGAAAGCAGCAGCCCTCTCGCCCGCGCTTCGGGTGGCGGACTGCGCCTACAACACCCGGCAGATCCTCACGGAGCTGCGTGCCGCCGCCGCCCGCGGCGTGAAGCTGGCCGTGTTCCCTGAGTTCTGCCTGACCGGCTATACCTGCGGCGACCTGTTTTTGCAGCGCACCCTGCAGCAGGGAGCCCTGACCGGCCTGCAGGAGCTGCTGGATGCCAGCCGGGAGCTGGACACCGTGGCCCTTGTGGGCCTGCCCCTGATGGTGCGGGGCAAGCTGTACAACTGCGCTGCCGTGTTCTGCCGCGGGCAGCTGCTGGGTCTGGTTCCCAAAACGTACCTGCCCAACTACGGCGAGTTTTATGAAAAGCGGCAGTTCACCCCCGGTTCCACCGAGGTGGAGTGGGTGAATGTCTGCGGGCAGGATGTCCCCTTTGGCACCTCCCTGCTCTTCCGCTGCCGCCAGATGCCCAGCTTTGTGCTGGGCGTGGAGCTCTGCGAAGACCTGTGGAGCGCGCTGCCGCCCTCCACCTTCCACGCACTGGCAGGCGCTACCGTCATCGCCAACCTTTCGGCCAGCGATGAAACGGTAGGCAAGGCTGAGTACCGCCGGGCACTGGTAGAAAACCAGTCTGCCCGCCTGCTCTGCGGCTACCTGTACGCCTCGGCAGGCCACGGCGAGAGCACCCAGGACATGGTGTTCGCAGGCCACGACCTGATCGCCGAGAACGGCACTCTGCTGGCCGAGGTAAAGCCCTTTGCGGGCGGCCTTGCCGAGACAGAGCTGGACTGCCAGCGGATGGAATCGGAGCGGGCGCGCAACACCAGCTTTGAGCCCAGCACCGAGGGCTACCAGACCGTGGAGTTCGACCTGGCCCTGACCGACACCGTGTTGACCCGCTGGGTAGACCCCACCCCCTTTATCCCCCACAACGAGCAGCTGCGCGCCGAGCGCTGTGAGCTGATCCTGAAGATGCAGGCCGACGGCCTGGCCAAGCGTCTTGAGCACGCCCGCGCCAAAACAGCCGTCATCGGCATTTCGGGCGGTCTGGACAGCTGCCTTGCCCTGCTGGTGGCTGTCCGCGCCATGAAGCAGCTGGGCCGCCCCACCACCGATGTGCTGGCCGTGACCATGCCCTGCTTTGGCACCACCAAGCGCACCCGCAGCAATGCAGAGATCCTCTGTGACGAGCTGCATGTCAGCTTTACCGAGATCGACATTGCCGCCACGGTGCACAGCCACTTCCGGGACATCGGCCAGGACGAGAGCGTGCTGGATGTGACCTACGAGAACGGCCAGGCCCGCGTGCGCACGCTGGAACTGATGGACACCGCCAACCGCACCGGCGGCCTGGTGGTGGGCACCGGCGACCTTTCCGAGCTGGCCCTGGGCTGGGCCACCTACAACGGCGACCACATGAGCATGTACGGCGTGAACGCAGGCGTGCCCAAAACGCTGGTGCGCCACCTTGTCCGGTACGAAGCCGACATTGCCGCCACCCCGGCCCTGAAAGAGGTGCTGCTGGACATCCTCGACACCCCTGTGTCCCCCGAGCTGCTGCCCGCCAAGGACAACGGCGAGATCGCACAGCGCACCGAGGATCTGGTGGGCCCCTATGAACTGCACGACTTCTACCTTTATTATGTACTCCGCTTCGGCTTTGGCCCTGCAAAGATCTTCCGGCTGGCCAGGGCAGCCTTTGCAGGCCGGGAGGAATACCCGGACGCGGTACTGTACAAGTGGCTGCGCAACTTCTACTGGCGGTTCTTTGCCCAGCAGTTCAAGCGCAGCTGCCTGCCCGACGGCCCCAAGATCGGCAGCGTGACCCTCTCGCCGCGCGGGGACTGGCGGATGCCCAGCGATGCCTGCGCCGCCCTGTGGCTGGCCGAGCTGGAACAGCTGTTCCCCCAGAAGGATGCCTGAGCCATGAAGCAGAAAAAAAATCTCTGGGTCAATTTACTGTTCGCCGCTGTTGTTCTGGTGATCGCGGGGGTGCTTTTTTACCTCCGCAGTGCCGGGCAGAGCGGCAGCACCCTGGGCGCGGAGCTGATCTACGGCGATGCGAACACGGTGCAGAAGCTCTCTCTGGACAAGGATGCCGTCTATGACATCGACACCGGCTATCTGACGGTGCACATCGAGGTCAAGGACGGCGCGGCACGGTTCATTGATTCCCCCTGCCCTGACCACATCTGCGAAAGCTTTGGCTGGATCTCGCAGGAGGATCAGACGGCCACCTGCCTGCCGGCACGGGCCGTTCTGACCATCGTGCCCCTTGCCTGAGGACATGTCAAAAAGGAGAATTCCTATGTTTGATGAAACTTCCCGTTCCCACGCGGACGATGACAGCACCCGGCACATCCACCGGGGCCACCGCCCGCCGGAAGAAAAGACTGTGGAGGTGGACAGCGCGGCCTTTTTTGCGCCGGAAACTGCCGCTCCCACCCCGCCGCCTGCACCACCCAAGCCGCCGAAGCATACCGGCGGGCCTGCCCCGGAGTCAAAGCCGCCCCGCCGCAGGCCGGATGCAAATACTGGCGCGGCCAACCCGAAACGAGGTACTGTTTTGCTGATCGTACAAGCCATTCTGAGCATTGCGGCCTTCTTCCAGCTCTGTCGCACCCAGATGCTGCCCGCGCTGTATCTGGTCATCATTGCGGCACTGCTGGTGCTGTTCTGGCTGCTGGTCAAGCGCTGCCAGGAGTACAGCGCCCCCCGCAAGGTATCCCGGGTGTTCTCGGTGTTCCTGTGCGCCTTTCTGGCGCTGGGCTGTGTCTGGGCGCAGCAGGGCCTGAGTGCACTGGACAACGTGACCTCCGGCCTTGTCACCGGCACCGAGGCCAACAAGATCACCAAGGAGCCCTTTGTGGTCTACCTGAGCGGCGTGGACAACCGCGGCGAACTGACCGAAAATGCCCGCAGCGATGTGAACATCCTTGCCGTGGTCAACCCCTCCACCAAACGGGTGGCGCTCATCAACACTCCCCGCGATTACTACGTTGATCTGGCGGGCACCAACAGCAAGGACAAGCTGACCCACGCCGGTCTGTACGGCGTGGAGACCAGCATGGCAACCCTGGGCAACCTGTACGGGGTCAATGTGGACCAATACCTCCGCATCAATTTTGCAGGCTTCATCAGCATCATCGATGCCGTGGGCGGCGTGGATGTTTACTCCGATCAGGCGTTCACCTCGGTGGGCAGCCCCGGCTACTATGACCCCACCACCTTTGCCGAGGGCTGGAACCATCTGGACGGCAAGAGCGCTCTGGCCTTTGCCCGTGAGCGCCATGCCTTTGCCTCCGGCGATATCCAGCGCGGCATCAACCAGATGAAAGTCATCGATGCCATGATGAACAAGATCAAATCCCCCACCGTGCTGATGAGCTTCTCCAAGCTGATGGATGCTGTGTCCGACTGCTTTGTGACCAGCCTTTCTCAGGAGCAGATCTCCGCACTGGTGCGGATGCAGCTGGCAAGCCTGTCTGACTGGGACATCCAGAGCTATGCCGTGACCGGCACCAGCGGCAAGAGCTCCCAGTGCTACTCCGCAAAGGGTCAGAGCCTCTATGTGATGAAGCCGGATGAGAACTCCGTCAACCAGGCCAAGGAGCTGATCGCATCCGTTCTGGGCGGCGAGGGCACCGTGAGTGATACCCAGCAGACCCCCGAAAAGACCGAGGTATTCACCCCCACGGCTGACCCCAACGCGGGCACCTCTGTGGAGGAATCGCCCGACAGCGTCATTGTGGAGGAACCTGCCGAGAGCGTGCCTGCGGAACAGCCTGCCGATGAGCAGCCCGCAGAACCCACCCCCGAAGCGCCTGCCGAGAGCGAGGCTTCCACCGAAGCACCTGCTGAGAGTGAAGCCAGCAGTGAATCCACCAGCGGAGCAGAAACACCTTCTATCTCTCTGCCCACACAGGAGCAGGTGGAATCTGCTGCCAACTCCCTGCATCAGGCCGCTTCCACCGTGCTGGATGCCCTGTTCGGCTCCAGCAGCAGCGGACAATAAAACAGCACAAGCCCCGGGCCTTGCAAAAGGTCCGGGGCTTGTTGTCTTCTGATCTTACCGGGAAGCGCGATTACTCAGCGTCGCCCAGCTCAAAGGTCTTGACAGAGACAGTGCCGTTGCGGCCAGCCTTGTCGGTGCGCAGATACTGGCGGGTAGTCTCGCCGTTGCTGGTCACGTCAGCAACATAGATCTGCTCGGCCTCGGCCTCGATGGGGAACTCCTCGGCCATGCCCTTCATGGGCAGAGCGCTCAGGTCTGCGTAAGCGTCCTTCACCTTCCACAGCTTCATGGTGTCGCCGTTGGACAGGGTGAACTCGCCGTAGCAGTCAGCGGAGTAGGTGGTGCCGTTCACGTCCAGATCCTCGGTGCTGACAACGCTGGCGGCAGCGGCCTCGCTCTCGGCAGCTTCGCTGGAAGCGGCAACAGAGGAAGCAGCCTCGCTGGAAGCAGCGGAGGATGCGGTGGAAGATGCACTATTGGAGCAGCCAGTCATGGCAACAGCCAGCACAGCAGCGGTCAGTGCCAGACCCAGAGTACGATTGATTCTCATGTGATAGTCTCCTTCTATTCTGAAACCATATCAATTCCTGCGCCCGGCGTAAACTTTGTACGCACCGGGCGTGCATGTGCTAGTCTACCACAACTGACTATATTGTTCAAGACTTTGCACAAAAAATAACCCTCTCGGTCACGCGATCGCGTGACTGAGAGGGCTCATATTACTTCAGGATCTCCTGCAGCACGCTGTGGCCATCCAGGCTGGAAGCATCCACGCCCAGATATTCACACACGGTCTGTGCAATGGTACCAAAGCAGAGCCGGGTGCCCAGGTCCACACCGGGCTTCACGCCCTTGCCGCAGACCAGATACGGCACATACTCGCGGGTATGGTCGGTGGTCTTGGTGTAGGAGGGGTCGCAGCCGTGGTCGGCGGTGATCATCAGAAGGTCGCCCTCCCGCATCCCGGGGATGAAGTCGGCCAGGAAGCGGTCAAATTCGGTGGCGGCGGCGGCATAGCCGGGCACGTCGCGGCGGTGGCCGTAGAGCATATCAAAATCCACCAGATTCACAAAGGCCAAACCCTCGAAATCCCGGGTCTGCAATGCCTTGGTGAAGGCGATGCCATTGGTGTTGCCGGTGGTCTTGATCTTTTCGGTCACGCCCTGCCCGTCAAAGATATCAAAGATCTTGCCCACGGCGATAACATCCCTGCCGGCCTCCTTCAGCAGGTCGAGCATGGTGGCACGGGGCGGCTTCAGGCTCAGGTCGTGGCGGTTGGTGGTGCGGTAGAAGGTCTCGGCGCTGCTGCCCAGGAAGGGCCGGGCGATGACACGGCCCACGCCGTACGCGCCCTTCAGCATCTCACGGGCGATCTCGCAGTAGCGGTAGAGCTCTGGCACAGGCACCAGCTCCTCGTGGGCAGCCACCTGGAACACGCTGTCGGCGCTGGTGTAGACGATGAGGGCATTTTCCTTCATGGCCTGCTCGCCGTAATCCTTCAGCACCTCAGTGCCGGAATAAGGCAGATTGCAGAGGACTTTGTGGCCGGTTTTTGCCTCAAACTCCTGAATGAGCTCCTCCGGGAAGCCGTTGGGGAAGGTGGGCAGCGGGTTCGGGCTGACCACACCGGCGATCTCCCAGTGGCCGATGGTGGTATCCTTGCCCATGCTCTGCTCCTGCAGGCGGGCAAAGGCACCGGCGGGCGCGTCGGTCTTTTCGCCCGCGGTCACACCGTCAATGTTGAACAGGCCCAGCTTTTTCAGGTTGGGGCAGTTGAAATTGGGATGCCCTGCAATGGCCCCCAGCGTGTTGGTACCCTCGTCGCCAAAGGCGGCTGCATCCGGCTCCGCGCCGATGCCAAAGCTGTCCAGTACGATCAAAAATACACGCTTTTCCATATGTTTTCACTCCATTTTCCTCCGGGGCTGCCCCGGAACAGTCGCACTTTTGCTTACCTTCATTATAAGCAAATCCCGCCGGTTATGCAAGCGCTTTGTGGTGGAAAGTTTTTTGTTCAAACCTGATGAAATCTTAGCAGTTTCTTTGCAAAGATTTTTCTTGCGCTATTGTATCCAAGAGCTTATAATGTATAGTGGTATGGTTTGTTGAAACAGCCATATTGGCGTATACTGCCGCCGCGGGCGCAAAGCAATCACTGCCCGCCAGAGAGCAGCCAGCTTGGGCTGCTGCGTCAAGATAGAGAGCATTATAGCGTGAACGTTGGAGGTATTTTATGAGAAAAACGAAGATCATCTGCACCCTGGGCCCTTCTACCGATAAGGGCGATGTCCTGCGCGACCTGATCGCAAACGGCATGAACGTGGCCCGTTTCAACTTCTCCCACGGTTCCTACGAGGAGCACGGCGGCCGTCTGGCAAAGCTGAAAGCGCTGCGTGAGGAGCTGGGCAAGCCCGTTGCCGCCCTGCTGGACACCAAGGGCCCCGAGATCCGTCTGAAGGAGTTCAAGAACGGTGTGGAGATGCTGGAAGCCGGCCAGACCTTTACCCTGACCACCCGCGAGGTGGAGGGCACCAAGGAGATCTGCTCCGTCACTTACAAGGATCTGCCCCAGGACGTGCAGCCCGGCGGCACCATCATGCTGGACGACGGCCTGATCATGCTGCACATTGAGCAGGTCACCGACACCGACATCATCTGCACCGTGCTGAACAGCGGCAAGATCAAGACCAAAAAGGGTGTCAATGTGCCCGGCGTGCATCTGTCCATGCCCTACCTGAGCCAGAAAGACCGCGAGGACATCATCTTTGGCGTGCAGAACGGCTTTGACTTCATCGCTGCTTCCTTTGTGCGCACCGCGCAGGATGTGTACGACATCCGCAACCTGCTGAATGAGTACGATTCCAACATCCGTATCATTGCCAAAATCGAGAACCGCGAGGGTGTGAACAACATCGACAGCATCCTCTCCGCAGCCGATGCCGTCATGGTGGCCCGTGGTGACCTGGGCGTTGAGATCGACTTCACCGAGCTGCCCGGCATCCAGAAGGACATCATCGACCGCTCCTTCTCCTTCGGCAAGCCCATCGTCACTGCCACCCAGATGCTGGACAGCATGATGGTCAACCCCCGCCCCACCCGTGCCGAGATCTCCGACGTGGCAAA
>ENA-UOJV01002321-UOJV01002321.1-human-gut-metagenome-genome-assembly--contig:-C82-NODE-2321-length-15905-cov-8.478423_pt1 | contig 15905 bp, 12 predicted proteins | sample MGYA00242356_ERZ723903 | MGnify/ENA metagenome assembly ERZ723903
AGATACGTCATGGGCAGTTCTGTTTTTGACGCATAGCACCATATTATGGTATAATATATAGCGGATTTATACTCAATGCACAAATTCAAGCTATCCAACGAGCAGGCCTTGGCGGATAGCTTGTTTCATACGCCATAAAGATTAGTAGTACGTCTTAAGAGCAGAAAATACGAGCTGCAGACGATTGGCAGGATTACCAGAAAGGGGATACAATGACAGATATAAAAAAAATTGCAGGCCTTGCCTGCTGCATGGTTTTCGTTTCTACATCGTTTGCCGGAGCCACATTTCATCCTGGCGACAGGGGAAGTCAGGTTCTGGCTGTACAGCAGCAGCTGGCTGCCGATGGGTACTCGCTGACGGTTGATGGCGACTATGGGACCGGTACGACGGAAGCTATCCGTGCCTTTCAGCAGGACCATGGCCTGACGGCTGACGGAATCCTCGGCGCGGCTACCTATGAAGCCCTGATGGGCGTTTCTATGCCAGATAATACGAGCAGCCGGTTTGTGCAGAAAGATGCAGCAGCACCGGAAACGGCGTCGGCACAGCCTTCGCAGCTGCAGGACATCCAGCAGGCACTGGCTGACCGGGGATACAGTGTTGACGTAGATGGCGTATTCGGCAAAGGAACCGATGCGGCGGTCCGTTCGTTTCAAAACAGCAACGGATTGACCGCTGATGGTGTCATTGGACCGGCTACGTATGAGGCCCTGATGGGACGGCCTATGCCAGCAGGGCAGACTGTATTTTCTATAGCCGACCGGTTCCGTACTGATGCAGCTCCGGCAGCACCGGCGGATAAGGGAACTCCGGCTGTATCTTCAGAACCGGCTACGGCTTCTAATGCCATCATTCTGCTGCAGCAGGCCCTGGTCAATAATGGGTATAGTGTCGATGTAGACGGCGTATTTGGTGTCGGAACAGAAAATGCCGTCCGCAATTTCCAGGCCAGCCATGGACTGGAAGTCGATGGTGTAGCCGGACAGGCCACCTTCTATGAACTGACCGGGAAGTTCCTTCCTTCGGGCCCGCTGCGCCGTTTTGGCAATGGCGGCTATGGCGGAGCTACTATGGTGGCAGACAGAGCCCAGCGCCTTATGGGGATTGCCAATCAGTATATCGGCGTACCTTATGTATTTGGCGGCAATGATCCGTCTGGATTTGATTGCTCCGGGTTTACCCGGTATGTCTATTCCGCCGTCGGCATTGACCTTCCCCGCATGGCTGATGAACAATACAATGTAGGGTACGATGTATCCCGTTCGTATTTACAGCCGGGAGATCTCGTCTTCTTTACGACCTATCTGCCGGGTGTGTCCCATGTAGGGATATACATTGGGGATAACCAGTTTATCAATGCCTCCAATTCCGGAGTCAGCATCGACAGCCTGGACAGTCGGTACTGGTCCAGCCGCTATATAGGGGCAAAACGGGTCATGTAAAATTTGACGTTTCCGGAAAACATTATTCATGTGGCCAAGTACAAGTTAAAAAAAGGTTGCACCAAGGTGGCTTCAAAAGCTCATTTTTGGTACAACCTTTTTTGTTGTGAGAATATAGCTTATTTAGTGAAGATGTATCCCGTTTCCGCTCTCATTATATGCCGCGATAGGTCTGCTCCAGTTCACGCACCATAGTGTCCGTTATTTCAGGGTTTTCGCCCGTATCATAAGCCTTTTCTATGGCGGTTTCATCGACAATCCAGTGATTCCGGCGCAGATCCTGGTGGTGTTCGTACAGCCATTTGGCGCAGCAACGGGCGATGCGGCTTTCGGTCAGACTGCGCTTCAGGTAGCGGAAACGCGCGCGGGGGATGGCCTGATGGGGTTCTTTCATGATGTCTTCGATTTCCAGTGTGAAGTCACATTCATGGTACCCGTTGGACACGGCTTCGCGGCCGACGAAACGGGTGTTTTCCAGACTCATGTCATACAGCAGATATTGATGGAATAACTGCTTTTCCAGTTCATCGGCCAGGATATCTCTTACAGGAAGGCACTGGCAGATGTCATTATGACACAGATGGAGGAGTTCCATCAGCATGGCATGACGATGGCGCATAAACGTGCAGTCTGCAGCATCAAGCCAGATGGTACGGAGACGGATATAGTCTTTTATTTCCTCTTGATACCCGGCGTCGTAGATACTCAGGGGCGTATTTTTACGGGTATAGCGGTACAGCCGGGGTTCGAGGGTAAGCCAGTCATGAGCTGCCTTACGGCGATGCTGTAAATCCAGCTGGCTGTCGGCGAAGACCCGTTTCAAATCCTGCAGGTAGTTGAGGCCGGCGCAGGAAACGGCCAGAACATGGAATGTCCCGGAAGCAGGCTGCTTTGAAAAAATCTGTGTTATATCATGTTCTGTTATGTCGGATGTGTCCATTTCTATCGGTCCTTTGTGATACTGCACTTGTCTCAGAATTTAATGGGCAGGTGCATTTTTTTCTGCTGCCGCAGGGGAATCACTATAAAAATCTTTAAAGGATTGTACCCATGTACGGGCCGGGTGTGGCAGAAATCCTTTGCTCTTCCAGACCATGGCCAGTGTCCAGGGAATCTGTGGCTTTACGAGAGGGATGTGAACGAGTTTTTCGTCATCCAGCCGCTGGCAGATGGTATGTGGCAGAAGGGCAATGCCCAGCTGGGTACGTACGATTTCAGCCTGGAAATCCCAGTTGCTGCTCTGGCAGACGATTCTGGGATGAGCCATGATTTTCTGATAAAACGTCTTGATGAATGGATTGAGGGAGAAAGATTTGGGATAATAGACCAGTGGCTCGTCCTTTATCTCTTCCAGTGTAATGACTTTCTTTTTGGCAAGGGGATGCTCCGGCCAGAGGACGACTTCCAGATGCTCTTCATTGAAAATGAAGAAATCATAAGGCATTTCCGTGGCAACAGGAAGAGCGACAAAGCCGACCTGGATAAGGCCCTCGTCAATCGACGAAATAATATCGTTGGAGCCGACTTCTAAAAGTTCCAGTTCAATCTGGGGATAGTCGGAAATAAAATGGCGGATGAATGAAGTAATGAAAGAAGACCCGATCATCGGTGGGATTCCAACGGTCAGCTGACCGGAATTGAGAAGCTGGGGTGATTCCATCTGCTCATTCAGCTGGGAAAAATCTTTGATGAGCGATTCGATACGTGGCAACAGCCAGGCGCCCGTTTCCGTCAGTTCGACGCGCTTGCCGTTCCGGTTAAACAACTTGACGTTCCAATGGTCTTCCAGTGCCTTGATGCCTTTACTGATGGAAGGCTGGCTGATATGCAGTGATTTTGAAGCTTTGGTAAAACTTTTTTTCTGAGCTACTTCGACAAAGTAGGTTAGTTGAAATAAATCCATAGCTTGATGTCACCTCTCTTATGGTAATATCTTACCATATTTTTTATCATATTAGAACCATGCACAAATGGAATATTAAGAAGATGTGTAAACGGAAATGAGATTAACTGCTCAACGGAGTATTTACTTTTAAAAATACCTTTAGTATAATTTCTTGTAAGACAACGTTTTATCTGCTGTCAGAACAAATGAATGGAGAGAGGGAAATGCAAACTATAAATTGGAATGAAATCAATGTGCAGCCTGCACAAAATATGTCTGATAAAATTTTTCATAAAATTAGTCAAATGATTATGTCAGGGCAGCTTCCTGAAGGATATGTATTTCCTAATGAAGCCGTTCTTTGTGAACAGCTTCATGTTGGACGTAGTACTATTCGGGAGGCTTACAAAGCTCTGGAATTATACGGCTATGTAACGCGTAGTAAAAAAGGGACATTTGTCAACAGTAAATTGCAGATTTTTAGTGCCACTCCGATGAAAGTAGCTTTTTCTAATGTAAAACCTAAAGATTTTAATGAGTTCCGGCAAATGCTAGAAGAAAAATCGGCAGAACTGGCAGCTGTACATGCATCGTCTGATCAAATTGTCAAACTAGACAAACTCATCGCTCAGGGGCAGGCTGCATATACGATTTCAGACATGGAGCGGCTTATGCAATCTGATGCGGAATTTCATCGCGTTTTGAGTCAGTCAAGTGGTAATGAACTGATTGTATCCGTCATGACTGTCATGATCTTGGCCTGGGATGAGGGAATACGGCGGAATTTCTTTTATGCTATGCAGCACGATGCGTCTATTTTTGAAAGTATGAATAAACAGCATACTCTTATTATGGAAGCCATAAAAAGACACGATCCGGATGAAGCGCGTCAGGCAATGAAAACTCATATTATTAAGGTTACAGCACAGATGCATCAATAATAACATGCATATACAGTAATGCTGATTGATTTTATCAAAACTTGCAATAAGGCAGGGCTTGTCGTATGCGGCAAGCTTTTTTTGCTGCAATTTGTGATTGAATTCACAAATTGCAGCATGATATAGAAGTAGTCTAAATTATAACGCTCTTAAATGAATAAATTTCATGTGAATGTTGACACATAAGAAAAAAACTGATATGATAACATCATGTCAGACAACGTTTAACAATAAATAGAAAAGGAGGAAAATAAATATTGATTAGATTATGTGAACGGATATGAAGGTGAGTATATTTTATTGAATTTTAATGAAAGGTGTGTTCTTATTATGCAAACTGAAAAAGGTTCTGCTTACAGATGGCCTGTATTTGTTTCTACGCTGTTGTCTTATATCTTTGATAACTATGACAATGTCATACTGGCTATTTCCATGCCTGTACTGATTAGTGTTTTGCAAATTTCTTATGCTCAGGGTGGCCTTTTGTTATCCGTAACAATGGTAGGTGCTGCGTTGGGCAGTATAATTCTGGGAACGATTGCTGAAAATAAAGGGCGGCGTTTTGCTCTTATTCTAAGTCTCGTTATGTTTGGTGTTGGCACAGGGCTGGTTGCATTTATTGATGATTGGTTTCATTGGATGATTCTCCGCTTTTTCACAGGGATTGCTATTGGCGGTGTGTGGGGGCCTTGTGTAGCTCTGGTCATGGAACACTGGTCACCAACATATCAAAGCCGTGTAACATCGCTGGTTCTTAGCATGTTTGCCGTAGCTTTTATTTTTGCTTCACTGGCAGGCCGTATCTTTCTAGCTATTGATTGGCGGATTCTCTTTTTTATTGGTACGACATCCATTTTAGTAGCTATCTATACGTATGTGTTTGTTCCTAAAGACAACATCCAGGCTGGCGGAATATCAGGCGTGCAACAAAAAGAAAAAATTACCATTGCCAATAGTTTCCGTGGTCAGACGCTGAAACGGGTTATTATGGGTACTATATTGGTATTTTTCAGCCTCGGTGGCTTCTGGGGGGCCGCTACGTGGATTCCCACTTTTCTCATTAAAGAACGGGGACTGGATTTGATGACGATGGCTAATTTTTCCATTTTAACTTATGTTGGGATGTTTATTGGCTATCAAGTATTTGGTTTTTTCGGTGATAAAATCGGCCGAAAAAAATCCATTCTAGTTTCGATTGTTCTCTGTGTCATTGCAATTCCTTTATATGTATTTATTCACAACGGTCAATTCCTCTTCTGGTGGGGGGCTGTCGTGGGGTTTGCCATGTCAGGGCCATTTGGCGTTGTAGGAGCATATTTTTCAGAACTGTTTCCAGAAAAAATACGGGCACTAGCTGGCGGTTTTTGTTTTAATATGGGGCGCGTAGGAGCTATTCTCATGCCTTTTACTGTTGGTGCACTAGGGCAGATATATGGCCTGGAATTTGGTATTGGCATTACGGCGGTTATGTTTGGCTGCTGTGGTATTGTACTTTGTTTCATGCCGGAAACTTTCCGGGTACAGAATCAGAATGAACCAGTAGAAGGATCAACTGTAAGTGAGCCCTGATGTACGTCCGTGATTCTTTACGGAACAGGAAATAAAAATATAGACATTTTTACTCTTGTTCTGTTGTAAGGGACGAGGTAAAAATAATAAAAAACTATTGACAGTGTAATTAACAAGAATTATAATACATCATGTCAGACAACGTTTAACGATATTTTAAAAATGAGAGGAGAAAATAATCATGGCAGAACAAACAATTCCCAAGTATGATGGCAGAGGTATTATTTCTGGAACTTATGTAACAGCAAATCAGGATATTGACCGTCAGCAGTGGTTAGAAGATTGTTATCCTGAATGGGGAACATTCCTGAATCAGGAAATCGCAACGTATAAAGTTCCACAGGGGCAGGTGGGACTCTGGTGGTGTGGTGGTCCGAGCTGGGTATTGAAAACCGATGAAGGGGGTATTTACTGGATTGATCAGTATTGCGGCCCATCTCTTTATACGGAAGCCGTTGGCAATTGTGGCGTCTGCAAACAGGCCGGCGCAAAATCTATTAACTGGCTGCGGCTGAATCCGCAGGTTATTGATCCCTGGCAATTTAAAGGTCTTGACGGTGCTTTTATTACACATATGCATCAGGACCACTGTGACCTTTATGCTGTTAAAGCCGCTCTCAAGACGACGGATGTCACCTTCTATGCTCCCTATATGGCTTGTAAGAAGTTACGCGGCTTTGAGGTGCCGGATAGCCGGATTCACATGGCACGGGTTGGTGAAAGCGTACAATTGAAAGGGGCGACCGTAGAATTCCTGATGTGCTATGATGATACGGCAATCCGGACGACTGATGGTCCCGATGTGCTGCCATATGAATTGGCTTGCACGAGCTTCCTGTTCCGTACCAGTGCTGGTAATATCCTTTTCCTGGGTGATACATGGTTCAATGACGGATATACACAGATTGGGAATGACTATGATGTTGATGTAGCTATTGCAGACATGGGTTTCAACGCGCCTGGCGCAACGGATAAGATGACTCCGTATGACTGTGTACGCGTCAGCAAAGCACTGAAAACAAAGGTGTTTATTCCGGATCATTACGATAACTGGGCCAATTGTGCCGGTGACCCGTCTATGCTGACACGGGAACTGGAATATCTGGCTAAGGATGTCTGTCCGGATACGCATATTACCATTATGGGATGCGGCGGACGGTATCTGTATCCTCAGGATAAAAATGTTACGCGGTATGCTTATCCGGACGGCAGTGAAGATTATCATTTCGAACGCGGTGAAGTATACAAACGGATTCAGCAGCAGCATCTGGCTGTTAGTGAAATGTTAAAACAAAAGGATAAGTAATTGTCTTAAAAAAGGGGACAGGAATCATGGCTAAAAAAGAAAGAAAAATCATTGTTACAGCAGCTGTTACCGGCGCTATTCATACTCCGACAATGTCACCGTATCTTCCGTGCGGTATCAAGGGAATTTCCCAGGCAGCTATTGATGCAGCAAATGCGGGCGCATCTATGGTACACGTACATGCCCGTGAAGATAATGGCAAACCGACGTCGGACATCGATACATTTGGTGCTATTCTGAGCAGGATTCATGCTAATAGTGATGTTATCATTGGTATTACGACTGGAGGAGCTATCGGGATGAGTGTCGAAGAACGAATGGCCACGATTCCTGTTTTCCAACCGGAAATTGCTTCCTTTAACAGCGGATCTGTCAACTTTAATCTGGCTGGTCTGGCAAAAGGAATTGAATCCAATCCCAAGTATGATTGGGAAGTTCCCTTTTTAAAGGGGACAGAAAAAAATGTTTTTCAAAATACGTTTGCAGATATGAAAAAATGTTGTCAGATTATGAGTGATGCCGGGACGGTGCCGGAATTTGAAGTATTTGATTTAGGTCAACTGAATAATATCCGGACCTTGTTCAAACAGGGATATATCAAAACGCCTCTGTATTTCCAGTTTGTACCGGGCGTAATGGGTGGCATACCGATGACAGCTGAAAATCTCATGTATTTTGTCAATCACGTCAAAGCAGATTACGGCGATCAGGCTAACTTCTCTATGGTTGCTGGTGGTCGCCGCTGCTTCCGCTTTGAAACTATGTCGGTCATCCTTGGCGGAAATATGCGTGTCGGTTTGGAAGACAGCCTTTATATTAAGCCCAGTGGTGAATTGGCAGTCAGCAATGTACAACAGGTAGAAAAGGTGATCCGTGTACTTCATGATCTTGATTATGAAGTTGCAACACCTGATGAAGCGCGGGAAATCCTTCATACAAAAGGCAAAGACAAGGTTAATTTCTGATATTCTGCTGGAGGAGTTGAACGGTATGTTAAAAATAGGTTTTCTGGGGCTGGGTATCATGGGCAGGCCTATGGCATTGAATCTGGTCAAAGCTGGTATGGATGTTACGGTATATGATTTAAATCAGGATGCTGTAAATGAATTGACCGCTGCAGGTGCCCATGCAGCTGCTTCCGCTTGTGACATGGCAAAGAATAAAGATGCTGTATTCACGATTCTGCCAACTGCGGCTATTGTACAGCAGGTTCTTACGGCAGAAGACGGAATCCTGGCTGGCGCAGATGAAGGTACGATTATTGTAGACAGCAGTTCGGTTTCCCCTCTTGATTCAAAAAAATATTATGAGCTGGCCGCTGCCAAAGGATGTCCGTTTCTGGATGCACCTGTTAGTGGCAGTAATGAGAAAGCTGCAGACGGCACCCTGGCTTTTATGATTGGTGGGGACGAAAAGGCTGCCGAAAAAATAAGAAAGGCTTTTGAAGCGATGGGAAGCAGTTGGCTTGTCGTCGGCCCTAGCGGCAGTGGTTCTGTAACCAAGCTGGCCAATCAGATTATGGTCAATAGCAACATCTGTGCTGTTGCTGAAGCATTTACACTGGCACAAAAAGCGGGTGCAGACCCTAAAAAGGTTTATCAGGCAGTACGTAGTGGATTGGCAGGTAGTACCGTGCTGGAATTAAAGGGTCAGAAAATGTTCCATCGTGATTTCACGCCGGGTGGAACAATCAAGGTTAATATGAAAGATATGAACAATGCTCTGACGACGGCACGTGATATGGAAGTACCACTATTCCTTGCTCCGACAGTATTTAATATTATTCTGAGCATGGCGGCAACCGGACATCTTCTTGACGATCATTCAGGATACGTTCAGTTCTATGAAGCGGCTTCTGGTATAATCGTCGAAACGAAAGAACAATGACGGAATGAGGAGGCTGTACTATGCGTAGTGATTTGATGAAAAAAGGGGTGGACCGTATACCACACAGAGCCTTGTTCCGGGCTCTGGGACTGACACAGGAAGAACTGGACCGGCCGATTATTGGTATTGTCTGTGCTAAAAATGAAATTATTCCCGGTCACATGCATCTGGATAAGATTGCAGAAGCAGTAAAGGCTGGTATCCGGATGGCAGGCGGTACACCCGTTGAATTTCCTTCTATCGGAGTTTGTGACGGTATTGCCATGAATCATGAAGGCATGTTTTTCTCTCTGCCAAGCCGAGAGCACATTGCCGATTCTATTGAAATCATGGCCAATGCCCATCCCTTTGACGGCTTGGTATGTATTCCCAATTGTGACAAAATCGTTCCGGGTATGCTCATGGGGGCTTTGCGTGTCAATATTCCTACTATTTTCTGCAGTGGTGGGCCCATGCTTCCGGGGCGGGCGAATGGCAAGACGGTGGCTCTGACGGATGCCTTTGAAGCACCGGGCGCTGTCCGCACCGGACGACTTGACGAAACGGCAGCAGAAGAAATTGTGGAACATTCTTGTCCCGGTTGTGGAAGTTGTGCTGGTATGTTCACGGCTAATTCCATGAATTGTATGACGGAAATCTTGGGACTGGGACTACCGGGAAACGGTACGATTCCGGCTGTTGATAGCCAGCGTATTATCCTGGCAAAGCACGCAGGAATGAAAATTATGGATCTCGTTAGAAATGATATCCGGCCACGGGATATCATAACAGAGTCTTCTATCCGCAACGGTCTGGCAGCGGATATGGCCCTGGGATGTTCGACAAATACGATGCTTCATCTTCCGGCTATAGCCCATGAAGCGGGGCTGCATTTTGATTTGAATCATGTCAATGCTATTAGTGATATGGTTCCTCATATTGTCAAATTAAATCCGGCTGGACATCATTTTCTGGTAGATCTGAATCGTGCTGGTGGACTTAGTGCTGTAATGAAACGGTTGGCAGAAATGAAACTCATCGATACGTCAGCGCGTACAGTAGAAGGAACCTGGGGTGATCGTATTGCAAGCGCAGTTATTACGGATGAAGACGTTATACGGGATAGAGAACACGCATACAGTCAGACTGGGGGGCTTGCTGTGCTTTATGGGAATCTGGCGCCTGATGGTGCTGTTGTAAAAAAAGGTGCCGTTCTGCCGGAAATGCTTGTGCATACGGGGCCTGCCAAATGTTTTGATAGTGAGGAAGCATGTAGTCAGGGCCTGCGGGAAGGGAAAGTTGTAGCAGGTGATATCGTTATTGTCCGTTATGAAGGTCCCAAAGGTGGTCCTGGGATGAGGGAAATGTTGGGACCAACGGCAACATTGGCCGGCATGGGCCTTGATAATACGTGTGCATTGATTACAGATGGGCGATTTTCTGGCGTAAGTCGCGGGGCATCTATCGGTCATGTTTCTCCGGAGGCGGCGGCTGGTGGACTCATCGCTTTTGTACAGGATGGAGATACTATTTCTATTGATATTCCTAATCACAAAGTGGAGCTGCTGGTTACACCGGAAGAAATCCAGCGGCGTAAAAATAGTATAACCCCTCAACCACCTAAGGAAGTTTCGGGGTATTTGAAACGCTATCGCGCCATGGTTAAAAGTGCTAACTTTGGGGCTATACTAGATGAATAAGCAATAAAACGGGTTTGCCACGGCAGGCCCGTTTGTTTTATATCATAGCAGAATTTTGCTTAATAGAATACATCATAATTTTTCTGATAAAATCGGTGTATGCTTAACATATTTTATTCATAAGCTGAAAATTGAATAAGATTCTAATTTATAAAATATGCGAAAGTGTATTGTCATATGTACTTCAACGGGATATAATAAAAGACAAATGTATATTGTGAATATACATTCACCTATTTTTAAGGAGATGTTACATATGTCAAAAAATGCAAATGCAAATGCCCTGATCATTGGCTTTGCCATGTTTGCCGTATTCTTCGGTGCAGGCAATCTGGTATTTCCACCTCTTATCGGGCTCATGTCAGGAAGTTCCTGGGAAATCGCTATTATCGGCCTTGCTATTTCTGCTATTTTATTTCCTATTGCTACGATTATTGCTGTCGATAATATGGGCGGTACGGTTCAGGCTATTTGTGCACCTGTAGCTAAATGGTTTACCAAAGGCTACATGGTCATGTGGATTATCTTCATCCTGACCTGCGGTGTGCCCCGGCAGGCAGGCGTTGGCATTGAAAGCGGACTGCTCAGCGTATTGCCGGGATTACAGGGAAACGATGCCGTCCGCATTGTGCTTCTGGCAGGGTACTTCGTCGTCGTCCTGGCGCTTACGTTCCGGCCGTCTAAAATCGTCGATATTGTCGGCAAATATCTGACACCGTTCCTGCTCATCTGCCTGGTCGTCATGATTGCCCTGGCTGTATTCGAACCGCTGGGCACGCCTATGGCTCCCCAGGTAGACAATGTATTCTCCTATTCCTTCCTGCAGGGATATCAGACTGGTGACGTCGCTGTCGGTATTGCCATTGCCGGCATGTTTGTCGCTTCTATCAAAGCGAAAGGATACACCGATACGTCAGCGCGGCATAAAATGACACTGAAAGCTGCCGTTGTTGCATTCCTGGGACTTCTCATCGTCTACGGTGGCCTGTTGTATCTCGGTGCTACCGGGTCCAGCATGTTTGATGGCAAAATGGATCAGACCGCTTTGCTCAACGGCCTCGTCCATGCACTGACCGGTTCTACAGGCAATGTTATTCTTGGTATTGGCATTTTCCTGGCCTGTCTAACGACGACCATCGGTGTCGGTTCGACCATTGCCAATCTGACTGTCGATTTATCAGACGGCAAAATCCCTTTCAAGTACATGATGGTGTTTGTGTGCCTCTTTGGCCTTGCTGAAGCCTGCATTGGCGTACAGGGAATCATCCGGTATACATTCTGGATTTTTATTGCTATTTATCCTGTTTCCATTGCCCTTATGCTCCTGGGCGTCTTCTGCAAATATGTTCCCAATCATGGCGCCTGGAAAGGGACTATCGCTATGGCAACCATTATCGGTTTGTTTGAAGGCCTGATGCAGCTCAATAAGAGCGGTATTACCAATCTTCCTCTCGACTCGCTCATCCAGCTGTACAATCATATTCCCTTTGCGGCAGACGGCTTTGCCTGGGTTCTGCCGTCTGTCATTGGCTTCATTGTTGGCACCGTCATTGTAAAGTCCAAAGGCGGCGATCCCTATCCTATGATCTCGAAAGAACAGTAAACCTGATGAAGGAGCGATTGATATGGCATTACAGATTGAAAATATAGAAAAAGACCCTCTTTGTTGTCCTCAGGAACGGCCGTCGTCGCTGGAATCACTGATTTTTTCCAGTCATGGCTGCCAGGTATATGGTACGGCCCTGATTCCTGGCGGAGCTAAGGACCAGACCTATCCCTGTGTCATTATCTGCCATGGTTTTCCGGGTTTTGCTTCAACCTTTGATATCGCCCAGAATCTGCGCCGCACCGGTCTGGTAGTCATCAGTTTTTCCTACCGTGGCAGCTGGGGCAGTCAGGGGAATTATACCTTTTCCGGTGCTATTGATGATGCGGTCTGTGTTGCCGAATGGGCTCATAACGAAAAAAATGCAGCTCAGTATCACATCGATAGAAACAACATCTTTTTCATAGGCCATAGTATGGGGGGCTTTGTCTCTATCAATGTTACGCGGCGTATTCCCTGGCTGAAGGGAACGGCCGTCATGTCCCCGTATGACCTGCCGTACTGGCCAGCCCATGGTCTGGATGCAGCTATGCATGAACTCATCGACTCCAGTCTTTACGTCCTCCATGTCGAATCACCGGAAGCCATTTACCGGGACGTCGAATATTGCTGCCAGCAGGGATATGGCATTTTCCAGGCTTTTGAGGACATTAAGGATCGCAACCTCTACTTTATCGGAGCCAGTCAGGATGATGTGGCACCGGCAAAAACCATGATTGAACCCCTCTGGAACCAGCTCAGCTGGCATCAGACAACTGCTGTCCAGGATTATGATACACTGCCGACGGAACACGCCTATAACGACGTACGCCTCACCGTGAGCCGCATGTTTGCCCAGTGGATTGACAAAGTTTTGCAGACAGAAAAGTAAACAATACATGGCATAGTAATTGACATAGACCTCCTGACACGGATAAAAACCTGCCAGGAGGTCTGTTTTTATCTGTTTTTATAAATTATGTAGAATGATTTATAAAAACGGCAGTATATTTTATAAAAATGAGTGAAGCGTTAATTAAAATTTCATTTAAATCAGCAAATAAATGAAATTAAATAAAAATTAAGTGAAATTTATCGGAAGCTTTATGAAATATTTGATAAAACTCCCGCTGATTTATCAAATGATTTGAAAAAACGAATGAAATTTGATAGTATTTTATATAAAGAGGTGAAGCAGTATGGTACCGGAAAACTTAGTTGAATTAGTCCGTACTATTAGAATGCAACAGGCAGAAATGCAGAACATAGAAGTAAAGGCGGCACATAAAGGATGTCCGACAAAATTATATGATACTTTGTCCAGTTTTTCTAATCAGGATAATGGCGGAATTATAGTATTTGGACTTGATGAAACGCAAAAGTTTAGTATTACCGGCGTATATGATTTACAGGATTTGCAGAAGAAGGTAAAGGATCAATGCCTGCAAATGGTACCTCCTGTATGTGCTGTATTCACTATTGCAGAAATAGATGGGAAATATGTTTGTTCTGCAGAAATTCCCGGATTGGATATTTCTAATCGTCCCTGTTATTACAAAGGGGCAGGACGATTAAAAGGATCTTTTGTACGGGTTGGTGATGCGGATCTTCACATGACGGATTATGAACTGTACAGCCTGGAGGCTTTCCGGAAACATCTTCACGATGATGAACGTCCCGTTGAACGGGCAGGTATGAATGCGTTGGATATGGAAGCTGTTCAGCAGTATGTGAACGAAAAAAAAGAAGGACATCCTAAATTTGCACAACTAGAAAAGAATGTCATTTACGATATGTTGAATATTTCAAGACAAGGGATGCCAACTTTAGCGGCATTGATGAATTTTGGTATATATCCGCAGGGATATTTTCCGCAGCTGGGAATTACGGCTGTTGTCGTCCCTGGACTAGAGATTGGAGATACAAACCGTCAGGATATCCGGTTCATCGATAATAAAAGGATAGAAGGTACACTGGCTGGTATGGTACGGGAGGCGTTGGCTTTTTGCCGTCGGAATATGAAGACGCGGACCGTTATTGATAAGAAAACAGGGGAACGACATGATTGGACAGAATACCCTGTGGCAGCAATACGGGAAGCTATATTGAATGCAGTTATTCATAGAGATTATAGCTTTTATACGGAAAGTATCCCTATACAACTGGATATGTTTGCCGACCGGTTGGAAATACATAGTCCGGGGAGTTTATACGGCAGAATGACAGTGGAACAATTGGGTGTGGCCAGAACCGATATACGAAATCCGGCACTGGCTGTCATGGCCGAATCTCTTACAGAAGCGGAAAATCGTTATTCCGGGATTCCGACAATGCGGCGGGAAATGAAGGCACAAGGTCTTCCAGAACCGGTGTTTGAAAATAGAAGAAATGAATTTGTCGTTATTTTTTATAATGAACCGGTATCTTCTATGTCTTCTGATGACGAAATGCACAGAGATGAAGATAGTATTTTAATGTTTTGCAAGATTCCTCGCAGCCGTCAGGAAATCACAGAATTTCTGGGATTGAAAACAAGTGGATATGTGGTTAAACGCTATATAACACCCCTGATTCAGGCGGGAAAATTGCAGATGACCGTTCCGGACCAGCCCCGCAGCCGGTATCAGAAATATATTTATGTAAAATGAATCCGGATACGTATATGCAAAAAGACAGTGAAATGAGAGGTATGCTCTCTGTTCACTGTCTTTTTGCATAAAATGATATGAAACAGAATTCTATAATATTTATAAAAGAGTCAAGTATTTTCTAAGAGACGTTTTGCAGTAAATTGATCGGTAATTAACACATTAGTGTATCCTCCCTTTATAGCAGCCAGAATAGAACGAACTTTGGCAGAACCACCGGCAATCAAAATGCTGTATTCTTTGTTGCGAAGATACTCCAGATCAATACCAACTGTCCGGTCATTAAATTCAGGACAAGCGATGTTTCCATTTTCATCAATAAAACGGGAACAAATATCGCCGACAGAGTGCTTCTTTAGAAAAGCCTGTTCATCTGTATTAGCATATCCTAAACGAAAAAAGAGTGCTTTATCACGAGTGGTGCCAACACTGAAAAGGGCAATATTGGCATGATTCCCCAAATTTAGGACCCGACTAATATGACGATCTTTATAAACCATTTCCTTTACTTTTTTAGAATCAAAAATAACGGGTAAAGGCAGGTATTGGGCAATTGTTTCATAGTTTTTAGAAAAATTGTTCAAAATCTCATTGGCATATGTTTCACCTACTGAAAGTGTAATGGCACCTTCTAATTGAACTATTTGGGCACCTAATAGTGGTTTGGGTTTCAAATAGTGAGATACGCTGCGCATCGTAGTACCCCAACCGACGCCGATTATGTCACCATCATGAATGATTTTATTTAAATATTCAGCGGCTTCTTTACCGATGTATTTTTTTATTTCTTCCTCATCATCAATGGGAGAATTAGCAATACACACGTGTTTTAAATTAAATTTTGTAACTATTTTTTGAGAAAGTTCGCCGCGATCTTCGATGGGGTCATAGATATCTATCCGTACAAATCCATGAGATTTAGCATAATGTAGTAATCGGGAAACAATAGATACGTTTAAT
>ENA-UOJV01002322-UOJV01002322.1-human-gut-metagenome-genome-assembly--contig:-C82-NODE-2322-length-15894-cov-11.947724_pt1 | contig 15894 bp, 18 predicted proteins | sample MGYA00242356_ERZ723903 | MGnify/ENA metagenome assembly ERZ723903
CTGTTTTGCCCTGCTGCCTATCAGCTTGCGTAGTTCTTTATCTTTCATGCTGATGTGCCTCCTTTTTCGGTATGTCATTACTATACCACGCAACAAAATATATTGCAATATGCAATTTTAAGAAAAGCAGAAAAATTTCATAATGCTTGACAAAGCAATATAAACACGCTATACTGACAGCACAAATGAAATTGCATAATGCAATTCGAAAGGAGGTGGTCATATGACGCAAAGAAAGATTGCCTTATCTATTGAGGAAGCTGCTGATTATACGGGAATTGGCAGGAACACCCTGCGAAAGTTGGTAGAGTGGAAGAAACTTCCGGTATTGAAGGTTGGGAGAAAAGTCCTGATCAAAACGGATATGCTGGAACTTTTTATGGAAGCCAACGAGGGCAGGGACTTGAGGGATAAGGGAAATGTGAAAGCAGTCACAAGAAACGGTTCAACTTAAAAAAGCGGTTCCCGAAGAAACCGCCAAAGGTTCTATCAGACCGGAGTCATGATATACCTACACGCAAGCAGATTATACCATGTACTTCGTCTGACAGACAACAGGAAACTTATGTTTGGTAGAAAAAAGAAAGGACGATGATATTTATGGCAAGATCAACAAAGAGTTATGAGGAGCGTATGCTCCAGTTGGAAAAGAAAGAACAGGAAAGCCTTGAGAAAGCAAAACAGTATGCAGCACAGAAACGGGAACTGAAGAAACGTCAGAAAGATGTGGAAACCAAAAAACGGACACACAGGCTCTGCCAGATTGGCGGTGCGGTGGAATCAGTGATTGGTTCTGCGATTGAGGAAGAAGATATTCCGAAGCTGGTCGGCTTCTTAAAAAGGCAGGAAGCAAATGGGAAATTCTTCTCAAAGGCAATGCAGAAAGAGCCAGTTGCAAATACGGAGGAAGTGTAATGCCGGAGGGAGTGGAGTTTCCATTCCCTTCATTGCTTTTTTATGAAGGGCGCACTTATGGACAACCAGAGGTCGTCCGTATAAGTTTGCCACAGGTGGCAACCGGTCTGCGCTTACGCTTGCCGGGCTCGTTCCGTCGGCGGGGCTTTCAGCCAGACCTGCTCATGCCGCAGGAGGCACTCTTCGCCAGAGGGGCACATTCCATGCAGGCTGTTATGCACAGGGCACTCTTACGCAGAGGGTGCTCCGGCAGATACCATTTTCTTTTAGGAAAAACGTTACCTGCCGGAAATCAAAGCCGGATACGGCAGAATGGGGGAAACGGAGCATGGCGATTTTTCATTATACAGTAAAGATTGTTGGACGCAGCAAAGGAAAATCCATCATATCGGCGTCTGCTTATCTCAATGGCGATGTGATGAAAAATGAAGAAACAGGCAGGATCAGCTACTATACTTCAAAAAAAGAAGTCGTTTATACCAGCCTGCTGATGTGTGAAAATGCACCACAGGAATGGCAGAATGTACCTGCTGAAAATATCAGACGGTTCCAGAAATCTGTCCGATATAAAAGGGCAGATAACCAAAATGCTGCACTGGAAAAATTCAAACTTACTTTTCAGAAGCAGCGTTTATGGAATGAAGTCTTGAGGATAGAAAAAAGTTCAGATGCACAACTCGGCAGGTCATTTGAGTTCTCACTTCCGAAAGAATGGAGCCGACAGGAACAGATTGATTATACAACTGAATATATTCAAAAGACCTTTGTAGATAAGGGAATGTGTGCGGATTGGAGTATCCACGATAAAGGAGATGGTAATCCCCATGTGCATTTATTGGTGACGTTGCGACCATTCAATTCAGACCACTCATGGGGTAACAAAGAAATCAAGGATTGGGAGTTTGTCAGAGATGAAAATGGAAATATTGTGGTGGATGAATCCCATCCGGACTGGTGGCAGGATAAAAAGAACCCTGACCGTCATGGAATCCGAATCCCCGTACTTGATGAAAATGGAGTCCAGAAAGTCGGGACAAGGAACCGCAAACAGTGGAAACGTGTATTAACCGATGCTACCGGGTGGAACAATCCGAAAAATTGTGAGCTATGGCGGAGCGAATGGGCAAACGTCTGTAATGCACATTTGAAAACGGAAAATCACATTGACCATCGTTCTTATGCAAGGCAGGGAAAATTAGAGATACCGACGATCCATGAGGGCGCAGATGCCAGAAAAATTGACGAGAAATTTCAAAACGGACAGACATCCTCTACTTCATGGAAAGTAGAGGAAAACCAGATCATAAAAAGACAAAATGCACTGCTGGATAAAATACAGATTTCTTTTGGAAAAGTATCCAGTGCATTAACACAATGGAAGGAGCGATTGCGTGACATTAGAAGAAAGCCGGGAAGTCATTCCCATGATGGAGACAATGATAAACCAGATCGAGGAACAGCAGAATCTTATGGCAGAGATGGTACAGGAATTGCAGGAACGGGACAGGCAGCTCCTGTCTTTTCAGGAGCAGAACCAGAGTTTAAAAAGCTTAAACAGCGAATTATCCAGGCTGCTAAATCTTTTGCCAGATACAGAAGAACTGCTCTCACAGATCGAGCAACAGAAAACCAGAATCGAACAGTTGGAAAACGAGAATCAGCAATGGCAGGAATTAACGCAGAAGCTGAACAACGAGAACAGCTTATTGCAGAAACAGAACAGCGAATTGCTGACCTTAAACAGCAGATAGAGAAAGCGAGGGAGATCGATGAGCGAATGCAGAAACTTAGAGAACGTCGGGCAGGTGGAAGAACTTCTGCTGATGACCGAACAGATGCAGGACGAACTGGATCAGAAAGACCAGACAATCCAGGAACTAAACAGGCAGCTAAGCGAATCGCTGACCTTGAACGAGAAATTGAACAGCGAAAACAGAGCCGAGAATATCGAAGCATTGCGGACAAGATTAAGGCAAACAGAGGAACGATTGACCAGCGAGACAGACAGCAGGAAAAGAGCCGACGCAGAAGCCGTGGCATGGAAATTTAAGTATGAAAAAGCAGAGCAGGAAAAACTTTATGCACAGACACACCAAAAGACGGTAGAGGTAGCTGTTGAGAAAAAAGTGCCTTATGAGAAATGTGAAAAATGTGACCGTACTGCTTACCGGAAAGCAAAAGAAAAATGCGATAGCCGTAAAAGCCAGTTAGAAAAGAAATATAAAAATATGACGATTGGTTATGAAAGTATCTTGTTTCTACTGGCATGGTACAGCATAACAACAACACTGTTTACTGCGATTCTTTCGCCGGTTTTCCTTAACGACTGTGTCGTCTTTTTCGGTGCGTTAGGAAAAGGAATGGGAAGTTTATTTCGGGAGTTTGTGACAGGTGCAGACTCTTTCGGACAGTTAAGCAGTGGAATACCTAACAGTATTCTTTCCGGGATTGTGTACTGGCTGATTGCCGGTACTGTCATGGCAATTTTATTCGTAATAACCGGGTGGCTGATAATCGGGATTGGTTATCAGGTAGGAAAAATCTACCGGAAATATTGTTGGGATATCATCAGTATCGTGGTAGCGATAACGAGTACAGCTGTTGTAATTTACTTTGGAGAATGGATTAAAAACGCTAATCCGATAAATCTTATTGTATTGCTATTACTGTCGCATATTATTTATATTGGAATCAGATGTTATGTGAAAGACTGGATGGAAGAACGAGGATATTATTAAAAGAGGACAGGGAAATTTCATAATCTTCCTGTCCTTAGTAAGGGACTATTGATTGTTTATATAAAGAAAAAGTATATAAATAAATCTTGACAATTAGTACGAACTCGGACTATAATACAAAAGTCCGGATTCGTACTAATTTAAGGAGGAAAAAGATGAGAAAAGATAATAATATGATAATACAGTTGCAACGATATTATGCTTTATGGAAAGAATGTACAGCAATGTATGAGGAATGGTCAAAGGATCAGGGACTGTCTTCAAATGGAGTTTTTGTTTTGCATTCATTTTATGAAAGTAATGGAAGATGCACGCAGAAAATGATAAGTGAAAAATGGAATATACCTAAGCAAACGGTAAATACGATACTAAAAGATTTTCAGAAAAAAGGATACATCAATATGGTATCTGATGATTCAGACAAGAGAAATAAGCTGATATGCCTCACAGAATCAGGAATGGAATATACGAAAGATATCATAGAAAAACTGCACTCAAAAGAAATATATGTAATCGAAAAAATGGGATTAGAGAATATAGAAAGTCTTAATGATAATACAGAGCTGTTTATCAGACTTTTCAAGGAAGGAGATTGTAAGAAAAATGAATCATAAATCATTATTTTTTAAATATGTTATTCCATCTATTATAGCATTTGCATTATCAGGAATATATGCGATAGTGGATGGATATTTTGTAGGCAATACCATAGGAGATGCTGGACTTTCGGCTATTAATATTGTATATCCGATTGAGGCTTTGATTCAGGCTCTTGGAACAGGAATTGGTATGGGAGGAGCTGTTTATTACTCAATTAATGCAGCAGAAAAGAAAGGAAAACGGGCAGAAGAATTTATTGCTACAAGCTGGTGGCTTCTTGTAATAGTAAGTGTTATCAGTACCATAATTATTTACTCCTTTTCGTCTAAAATTTTAGGATTGCTTGGAGCAGATGGAATTATATTAACAAATGCGACAGATTATATCAAAATTATAGCACTTGGAGCAATATTGCAGATTCTTGGAACTGGAATGATGCCATTCATTAGAAATTATGGAAACTCTTTCTGGTCAATGTTTGCGATGGTTGGTGGATTCATAACCAATATTGTTCTGGATTTTATCTTTGTATGGATATATGAAATGGGCATGAAAGGTGCAGCCACAGCTACAATAGCCGGACAGGGTGTGACTGCAGCAATTGCAATCATATACGCATTATATAATAAAAAGTTTTATGTGTATGTATCCTTAAAAAATGTAAAAGAAATGTGTGGCGCTATATTCAGAGTAGGTCTTGCACCATTTGGGCTAGCATTGACTCCTAATATTTCATTGGTGTTTATAAACCGATTCTCCGCTTCTTATGGGGGAGAAAAAGCTATTGCAACTTATGCATGTGTATCCTATATTATCTGTATCATATATCTCATATTGCAGGGCGTAGGTGATGGAAGTCAACCTTTAATGAGCCGTTTTTATGGTGAGAAGGATCAAGAAAGCCTGAGAGGAGTTCAGAGAATGGCATACATTTTTGCAATAATTCTTGCTGTTTGTGGTGGAATTATCATGTATGTAAACAGAGCAAATATTGGAGGGGTTTTCGGAGCTTCTTATGAAGTAAGTATTGAGATTTCTAAAATTGTACCTATATTTTTAGTGTCATTACCATTTGTTGCGATTACCAGAATAGCGACAGCTGGATTTTATGCTACTGAAAAAAGTGGATTGTCATACATTCTTACATTCATTGAACCAGTATTGATGCTGATATTTATGCTTGTTTTACCACCTTTATTTGGTGGACAGATTATGATATGGTGGAGTACGGTATTGGCACGTGTTTTTTCAGCGATTCTGGCATTCATACTAATAAAATATTGCGAAAAGGGAGATTTGCAATATGGAATACAGAAAATTTAACAATCAGATAGTAGCAAGAATAATCTAGGTTTATCTATTGTATTTTTAAGGACAGCCTCATAGCAATAGGGCTGTCCTTTTAAAATTATGAAGCTAATTTTTAATAAATTCTAGTAGATTTTGATTGGAATAATCATAACTCTAATGAATCTTCAGCATCTACCCACATCTGTAAATTCCCATCAAGATATAACCTTGCATATTCTAATGGCTCATCGATTGCAAGCGATGTCAAAGCACAATCAGATCCAGGTGTGGTTCTTAAATTTTTTTCTGCTTCCCAACAATCAATACGGAGTATATAGCCCGTATTAGTATATACATCAATGCTGTTGCACTGTGGATTGTATTCTGCAAATATTGTTCTCATCGTATCCCATCTCCTTATCATTTAATCAATCATTAGTATATGGTCAGAGAATGAAGAAAAACCGGAATTCACGAACAGGATTCCGGTTTTTTAGCTGCCATAGGATGCAAGATAAGCTGTCACTGGCAGGTTCTTTGTGTGAATCCTCTATTTCGGACAAGAGATAATTTGACAGGAAATTTCAAAGAAGAGTATAATACATATTAAGACATTTTGAATCGGCATGTGTCCGGAAGAAGCTGTCACTGGCAGGTTCTCTGTATTATAAGCAGGTTCGAAATAGACGCTATGGGGGAAAATAATTTGGAAAAAAAACTGACAATAAATGATATAGCCCAGATGTCCGGTGTGGCAAAAAGTACTGTATCAAGATATCTGAACGGGGGAAGCGTCAAAGATGCAACGGCCCAGAAGATAAAAAAAATCATCGAAGAAAATAATTATGAGCCGAATCTGTTTGCAAGGCTGAATGCAAAAGAGAGCCGGATCATAGGACTTACGGTACCTGGATTTAACTCGATAACAACACCGAGACTTGTAGAAGTAATCGTTGCCTATCTTAAGAAAAATGATTATACACCTCTTATCATGCATACGGAAAATGATATCGAAGAAGAAATACGCTGTATCGAACGGCTGAAGAATATGAATGTAGATGGAATTATGGTTCTTGCGACGGGAAGCACAAAAGAATACGAAGAAGCAGTAAAGAAGTTAAAAATTCCAATCCTGTTTCTTGGACAACGCTTCCCGGGAGAGAATTCTGTCATTAATGATGATTACAATGCAGGATATGCGGTGGGTAATTATATCGGACAACGTAAGTTCAAGGAGATTTATATGCTCTGGGTACCTGAAGATGACCCGGCAGTAGGAGGAGAACGACGCCATGGAGTGATCGATGGACTTATGTCCTGTGAGAAAAAGCCAAAAGAAGTCATAGAGACAACGTTCTTTTATGAAAATGCAATTGAAAATGTACAGAAATTTGTAGATCATATGAAGACACCGGCGGCAGTCGTATGCGCAACAGACCGTATCGCATTTGGCGTGTACAAAGTAATGTCAGAGAAAGGTATACGGATACCGGAAGAAGTATCCGTGGTAGGATTTGGCGATTACGAAGCAGGAGAACTATTACAGCCGCCACTTACGACGGTAAAATTTGACTGGAAGAACTGGGGGGAGATCAGTGCTGAGTCGATGATCCAGATGATTTTAGGAAAGCCGGTAAGCCCGCTTCAGGTCAACCCGTATAAAATTATAGAAAGAAAAAGTGTAAAAGAGAACTGAGAATCAGGCGGATCTGTCAATTTGACAGACCCGCTTTTGTGCAATATAGACAAATTTAGATATCAATTTTTGGAATCGTTTCCAAAAATGAAATTGCAGTGACGTTTTGTGTTGACATACAAAAGCTGATGTATATAATAAAAACATGGGAACGGAACCGGTTCCAAAACAAAACAATACAAGGAGAAGAGAAATGGGAAAGAACAATGAGTATCTGGAAATATCAAAACAGATCGTAGCCAATATTGGTGGAATGGATAATATCCAGGGAACAGCACACTGTGCAACCAGACTCAGGATCGTATTGAAAGATAATGATCTTGCAGATATTGAAAAACTGGAAGATATCGACAAAGTAAAAGGTGCGTTCATAGCAGGTAATCAGTTACAGCTGATCCTGGGAGCTGGAACAGTGAATGATGTATATGAGGTATTTGCCGAGTATACGAATACACAGAATATGTCACTGGGAGATCTGAAGGAAGAAAGTGCGAAGAGGCAGAATCCACTTCAGGCAGTGATCAAAGCGTTATCTGATGTATTTATCGGAATCATGCCGGCACTTCTTGCAGCAGCCCTTCTGATGGGAATTACAAGCGTCCTTGGCGGACTTGAAGTAGTAAAGACACATGATACCTTATATGCGATCAACCGGCTGGTAAGTCTTGCGTCTACAGGTATCTTTGCAATCCTTCCAATGGCAGTATGCTATTCAGCCGTAAAAAGATTTGGCGGGAATCCAGTTCTTGGTATGGTAATCGGAGCAATCATGTTAGACAGTTCTCTTGCCAATGCTTACCAGGCTGCACAGGGAACCGTTGATATAGAAGTTATCCGTCTGTTCGGACTGAAGATTGAGATGGTAGGATTCCAGGGAGGAATCATCATCGCGCTTATGATGGGATTTGTAGTTGCAAAACTGGATAAATTCTTCAATAAGGTAATTCCGGATGTAATCAAGCTTCTGGTTGCACCAATGCTGACAGTATTTATCTCTACGGTATTACTTTTTACACTTGTAGGTCCGGCAGGACGAATTCTTTCTAATGGAATCACAGACGGACTGATGTGGAGTACAGAACATCTGGGAGCATTCGGGTATGCGTTATTTGCCGGAGTTCAGCAGATCGTAGTTATCACAGGTCTTCATCACATTATCGGTGCGGTAGAAGCACAGCTTATTGCATCGACAGGAACAAACTTTTTAAATCCACTGATGTCTGTAGCTTTATTTGGACAAAGTGGTGCGGTACTTGGTTATCTTTCCCTGAACTGGAAGAACTTAAAAGCCAGAGAGCTTTGTATTCCAAGTTTCTGCTCGACATTATTTGGTATCAGTGAACCGACAATCTTCGGAGTAAACTTACGTTACAAGTTTCCACTGATCGGTGGATGTATCGGTGGTGCAGTTGCAGGTGCATATGTATACTATTCAAAGCTTACTGCTCTTGGATTCGGTACAACTGCACTTCCTGGAATGGCAATTTCTAATCCGGCACATCACGGGTACATTAACTACATCATTGCACATGCAATCGCGATTACGATTGGATTTGTATGTACAGTCATCTTTGGAAAAATGTGGTCAGCACCGGATAAGAATAAAAATGACAAAAAGAACGATACAAAAGAAAATGATACAACAAAGACAGTTATTACAGAAGAGCCTGGTGCAGTCTATGCAGCAGCAGAGGGAACAGTAAAAGATATCGAAGCATCGACAGATCCGACATTTGCAAACAAGGTACTTGGAGACGGTGTCGTTATCTTTCCGGAAGACGGAACCGTTATGGCACCATGTAAGGCAACCGTATCACTCGTATATCCAACCGGACATGCAATCGGACTTACAACTGCAGATGGAGCAGAGATCCTGATTCACTGCGGGGTAGATACCGTCAATATGAACGGTGAAGGATTTGAGACACTTGTAAAAGAAGGACAGGAAGTAACAGCAGAAGAAGCACTTATCAGATTTGACATCGACCTGTTGAAGAAGCATGGATACTCTCCGGAGATTCTTGTTATCTTCACAGAGCTTCCGGAAGGAAAGACCATCAAAACAGAAGAAAAACATATTGCAAAAAATGATAAGATGGCTGAAATCGTGTAAGGATAAGGTGGACAGGAACAGATGAACAAAGAGACATATTTAACAGAATATCCGAAGCATGAAAGTATGAGGGAGAATGTAAAAAAAGATAAAAACAGACTTCACTTTCATATGATGCCGCCGACAGGCTGGATGAATGATCCGAATGGTCTGTGTGAATTTCAGGGTGTGAATCATATTTATTTCCAATATACACCATTTCTTGCCGGATGGGGAACGAAGCTTTGGGGACATTACACAACAAAGGATTGGATTCATTATAAAGAAGAAGAGCCGTTCCTTTATCCGGACGAAGAATGGGACAGAGACGGTGTATATAGCGGATCAGCCTATACCTGTGAAGATGGAATTCACTATTTTTACACAGGAAATGTAAAACTCTGGGATAAAGATTATGATTATATCATGAATGGACGGGAACAGAATACGATTCACGTATTCAGTCCGGATGGAAAGAATATTGCATACAAGAAGCTTGTAATGACCAATGATGATTATCCGGTGAATATGTCCAAGCATGTCAGAGATCCAAAAATCTATAAAAAAGACGGCCGTTATTATATGATCCAGGGAGGCCGTGATGCGGAATCTGATGGCTGTGCACTTTTGTTTTGTTCCGACGATCTGGAACACTGGAAATGGTACGATACGGTGCGGACAGCAAAGCCATTTGGTTATATGTGGGAATGCCCGGATCTGTTCGAGATTGACGGCCAGCAGATTATGACATGCTGTCCACAGGGAGTAGATCAGAAGGGATATGATTACCAGAATGTGTACCAGTGTGGATATTTTCCGGTAGAGTTTGACCTGAAGAACAAATCATACAGCTTTGGAAAATTTCAGGAATTTGACAAAGGATTTGACATCTATGCGACACAGACATTTGCAGATGAAGCGGGTAGAAGAATCCTGATTGGCTGGATGGGGATTCCGGATGCAGATTATGATAATGATGCAACGGTTGCATATGACTGGATCCATGCACTTACCATGCCAAGAGAACTGGAATGGAAAGATGGAAAGATCTTACAGCATCCATTAAAGGAGATGAAAGATCTGCGTAAAAATGCATTTACCTGCGAGCTGGAAGCATTTACAAAGTGGGCGCCTGCGGACTGCTGTTTTGAACTGAGACTTGACGTGGAAGAAGCAAAAAATCTGGAGCTTAAGCTTCGTGAAGATGTTACAATAAGCTGGAAGGACGGGCTTTTTACCTTATCGATGGGAGAAAGCGGACGTGGAAGAAAGCAGCGCTTTGCTAAGGTGGAAGAGCTTTCGGATATTACCATCTTTTCGGATACATCAGCCATTGAGATATTCATTAATAACGGGGAAACAGTTCTGACAACAAGAGTATATAGTGAACATCTTGAACAGAAAGTAGAGCTTGTATCCAGAGAGGTAAAGGGAAGCGTTCATGGATATGAACTTGGATCATTCGAGGTTGAATATAAAAAATAGATTCCGGACTGCATAAGATATAACAGGTGAATATACGGAAAAGAAAATAAAAATGTGGACAGGTTCCTGAAAAAAGAGGTGCCAGTCCACATTTTTTATACCATAGTATGCAAGAGATGCTGTCAGTGGCAAGTTTTATGTATTGCCATGCATTTGTAAGAAGTAGCAGGTGGCAAGTTTTTTGTATCTGACTTTGTACTAGCATATTAGCAAAGAGAAAATTGCAAAATGTATAAAACAGAGATATTATTATAAAATAAGAATCTGTTATGGAAGATGTGAAATATCAGATAACAGGATATATGGAGTGAAGGTGGTTATGAAAAGTAAAGACAGTAAGATTTCTAAAATAGCAAGAATGCTGATGATGCTTTTAACAGTGATCCTGATCGCCCTGTTTTTGACGATCATGATTCTGGTCAGTAAGATACAAGGGACGGCGCGAGTGGTGAATTATGCTGGCCTGATCCGGGGAAAGACCCAGCAGATCATCAAGCTGGAGGATGCAAAAGAACCGCAGGATGAGATGATTGCATCGGTAGCCTCTTTCAATGGGATTTGAATCGAAAGATGAATATAATGAGATTATGTTTCTCAGGGAGATCACACATACTGTCAACGCATTTAACGATATGGCAGATGTGATAAGACTCTATTCTAAGAAACCGGAAACAGCAGAACAAAGGCTTGCCAATCTTTTATCCGAAGTTATGTATGAGGATTCTGAATCGGTATAGTAAGACAACCGGAGTTATGATACAATGAGCACAAGCGAGTCAGGCTGTTCACAGATTTGACGAGTGGCGAATTGGCTTATGGACTTGTCCATAAGATGCCTACACGCAAGAAGCATTTCAACAGTTCCGATTGTCTGATATCGAAAGGAGACATACGATTATGGCAAAAGGATCTGTTAGAAAAAAAGGAAAGAAATGGTACTATCGCTTCTATGTAGAAGATGCAAGCGGTAAAATGGTTCAGAAAGAATATGCTGGAACCGAAAGTAAAAGTGAGACGGAAAAACTTCTCCGCAAAGCACTGGAAGATTATGAAAACAAGAAGTTTGTCGCAAAGGCAGACAGCCTTACGGTAGGGGAACTTCTGGATATGTGGGCGGAAGAAGAACTGAAAACCGGAACACTCAGTAATGGCACAGTGGAAAATTACCTTGGTGCAATCCGATGTATCAAGAAACACCCGATTGCAGAACGCAAACTGAAAACAGTTACCGCAGAACATTTACAGAGTTTCCTTGACCTGCTTACATTCGGTGGCGAGTTTCCAGACGGAAAGGTGCGAAAAGGATACAGTAAAGATTATATCCATTCTTTCTCCGCAGTGTTACAGCAGTCATTCCGTTTTGCAGTATTTGCAAGGTTTGTGACCTTTCAAGTCCTCTATATAGCATGGTTGGATTTGATACCGTCCGTTCTGTCAAGGACTGCCCTACGGCGTATCGGCTTCGCCTTGTTCCTTGACATCACTTGGAAACAAAAATAGGATTATATTAAGGACTTTTCCTTCAATCGTTCCCTAATATGTATTTCAGTTAATGGTTCATCAAAATCAACAGTTAATAATGTCACTCCCTTTTCACGACATATTCTTGCTTTTCTGGAATCATGTTCCTTTTGCTTTTTTAACTGTTTTTCACCACCCCAATGTTTGATTGGATTATAGTGTTGCTGTCCTTGATATTCTATTCCAAGTTTAATTGCATCAATATAAATATCTAATTCTAATCCCTCTAACCATTTAGGACGATAATGTGTTTTAACTTCATAGTTAGAATAAATAGTTTTAATAATATTAGCTAAAGTTGTTTCACTAACCCATGATTCACCTACATTTTTAAAACCAAATTCTTTTCTCACCGTGTTTTCAATACTTTTCTCAAATTCTCTTCTTGCTTCTTTAGCTTGTATATACAAAATGAGATCCATTATTTTCCGTATAATTAGGTAATGTTTTAGCTTTGTCAATTATATCATCGTAATATTTCGATTTAGTTTTTTTAAATTCGACATAAACGATATTACTATTTGATAATTTTTCAGTGTTCCAAAATTCATCTAAACTGCACGCTGGTATTTGAGTGCTTTCATCATATCCTTCTATAGATAAATCCAAAAAATTCATAATGTACTCCTTGCTTTAATTTATATGCCTATTGTAACATATTAACAATATCTCCTGTATACCACCACAAATTATTCACCACAATTTTTTATTTCTAATTTTCCATCATCTGATGTATACACAATTTGTAATGCCATACAATTATATTGATAATGCCATTCAGTATTATATACTGATATAATCATTTCATTCGGCTTCCCTGTAATATCATAGGAAAAGCGAACATTTCTATACTTATTTTTAACAGCCTTTTCAATGAGTTCTTCTGCATATTTTTCTTTGTCCAAGATAAACAGTTTATTAGCAATGACATCGAATTCTTGTTTATAAAAAGCACCAGACGTGCTGACCATAGTGTTAACAGCTTGTTCTTCATGTCCGTATTGTAAATATCCCAGAAAAGCAATAATACATATCAATATCCCCATAATAATATAGCTTTTTTTCATACAACACCTCTCAAGCTAGTGTTCGTATACGAACACTGTTATAAACGCTATTTTACGCTAATAATAATTACATAGCAAGGAATTATGAAAGAAAGCGGAAAATTCATGAGATGATTAAATACGATAAATTATGGGAGACAATGAAAGCCAAAGGCATTTCACAATATGATTTATATACGCATTATCATATGAACCGTTCTCAGCTGAACAGGTTAAGACATAATCAGAATGTTGAAGTAAATACAATTGATAAGCTGTGTAATATATTGGATTGTAATGTGGAAGATATTATGACACACTATCCAGACGATAATGTATTTTAGAGGAGATATGAAGTGATGCATGAAAAAGATGATACCATGCTGAACGATTTCTCCTTTCTTGTTTTTTATTTTTACCACCTATGTTGTCAAAAGGTAGTCAAATGTAGTCAAAACTCAATTGAAAAAATGCTTATTTTACGGGGATTGCGAGTATTTCTCATAGGGTTCAATTCTCTGCGTAATATCCCGGACTCTTTCAAGAAGATCGTCATTGTAAATGGCAGCAAAAAGCCTTGGAGAAATGATGAAGGTTTTGTCATCATGGGAATGAAGTATTTCTTGCTGAATGCGAATAGTCTGGAATTTTAAGTCGATTTGAGTTGTTGCTGTGGTGTTGTTCTATTTCAAAAAAGAGTGAAATGATATAAATAAGGCCACGGCTGATTTCATGTTGGAACAGCCGTGGCTCAGTTTATTTTTTTATCCGTACAAACGAGACTGTTCCGCAGATTATGTAGAACAGACAGAGTACGATTCCGATAGTGAGAACATACTCCAACTGCACGGTTACTGTTGCTGATGAAGTCGATCCGGAACTTCTGGCAAAAGTATTGGCAAATCCAGAGATGCGGGCGTTGCTCAATTCGCCGGCAAAGACGATGAAGTAATAAATTCTATATCCAAATGAGTATATTTATTGTGCATATGGAGAATTTATCTCCATCAAATCTATTGAAATCTCCATCATTTAGCATTAAAATGATGGAGATAAATTCAAAATGAAGGAGATTTCAATGAAAAATTTTGATTATATTACAAATCCTGCGAAGTTGCTGACACCTGAAATTGTTCAGATGGTTGGCAGTATTCATGAGCATAAAGGTAAACAGGAATTATTTCTGGAAGCAAACATAGATGAACTGAAAACACTTCTGGAAGTTACTTTAATTCAAAGTACGGGAGCATCTAACCGAATTGAAGGTATATTTACAAGTGATAAACGTTTGGAAGAACTGGTAAGTCAGAAAGCAGAGCCACGTAATCGGTCTGAACAGGAAATTGCCGGCTACCGTGAAGTACTGGCTACGATTCACGAAAGTTATGAATATATCACTCCAAGACCAACCATTATTTTACAGTTACATCGTGATTTATATTCTTATTCCCAAGGAAACATCGATGGTACCTATAAGAATTCAGACAATGTAATTGCAGAAACCGATGCCGAGGAACACCAGAAAGCTCGTTTTATTCCAGTTCCAGCTTTTCAGACTGCAGAAGCAATAGACGAACTTTGCGCTCATTTTCTTGAAGCATGGGAAGCAAATCTCATTGATAAACTGATTTTAATCCCCATGTTCATTCTGGATTTTCTGTGTATTCATCCTTTTAATGATGGAAATGGTAGAATGAGCCGTCTGTTGACTTTATTGTTGTTCTATAAGGCTGGATATATCGTTGGAAAGTATGTCAGCATGGAAATGCTGATTGAAAAAACGAAAGAAACATATTATGAAGCTCTTCAAGCAAGTTCTTTCGGTTGGCATGAGGGTGAAAACAGTTATAAGCCTTTTGTTAAGTATTATTTAGGTATTATGCTGAAAGCATACAATGAATTTGAAAACCGTGTAGAACATTTGAAGTATCATAATCTTTCCAAGCCGGATAGAATTAAGGCGGTGATTGATAATAAGGTCGGTAAGATAACGAAGAAGGAAATTATGGAACTATGCCCTGACATAAGTAAGGTTACCGTGGAAAGAACACTGACGGATTTAGTTAAGAGTGGGTATATCGCAAAGGTCGGTGCAGGTCCATCCACCGGTTATGTCCGTATTTGAAAAATTATTTTCAAATAAATTACTTGTTTTGCTTTTAATTTCGATAAGAAGCATGTTCTTCTTTTACGGCCTGTAATTCGTCAGGATGCGATGCTAAATGAATGATAGCATTTATGACAAAAACGGATACTTAATTTATGGAACGATTCCAACCCAATTTCCAGAAGAAACTATCCTCACGTCGAATACACCGCGAATGATAACCGGATCAAGGGTTCATTATTCAATGTGAAGGTTTGGATGAAGCTACTGGTGAAAAAGAAAGGCCCGTATCCGTTCTGGATATGAGCCTTGCAAGAATTGTAATCCGTAGATTTTACAAGTAAAATCTCTCCAGTTTTGTTTTAAAAAATTGAATTAATGGACCGTTGAAGCAGGCATTTATA
>ENA-UOJV01002339-UOJV01002339.1-human-gut-metagenome-genome-assembly--contig:-C82-NODE-2339-length-15808-cov-8.013267_pt1 | contig 15808 bp, 13 predicted proteins | sample MGYA00242356_ERZ723903 | MGnify/ENA metagenome assembly ERZ723903
TTTCCGGATGCCGTCGGCCGACTAATATGGCAGAAGATCCATATCGTCCCCGGCTGCCTCTTTGACCGCCTCTTTGTAGGTCATAAGCGGCGCCACCTCCGGGATAAGGCTGCGCTTGGACTGCTTCGCGGCGCTCTCAGAAACCGCATTCCAGCGTTTTCTCTTCGCGTCCGCTTTTTTCGCATCCAGCTTGACAACCGAGCGCTTCATGCTGACCGGAACCACCCGGTATGCCCCCAGCTCCACCGCCTTCTGGATGATCAGTTCCATCTTATCGCCCTTCGGAAGCCCCTGGAACAGGTGAATCCGCGCCGGAAGCTCTTTGTTTTCCCATTCTTCCAGAATCTTTGCCGAAACATACTCTGGTTCCAGTTCTTCCACGCGGCAGAAATAGTCGCCGCCCTCACGGCTGCTGATCAGGATCTCCTCGCCCGGCTTCATCCGCAGAACATTGCGGATATGGTTGACATCCGCGCCCTCAATCCGGATTTCTTCCGCCCCGATCTGGTGCGGTTCCACAAAAAAATGGTACATGATTATTTCTTCCTCGCTGTGACAGAAACCCACTCGCCCTGATGGGTAATCTCTACAATCTCAAAGGCATCGTTCGCCTCAAATGCCGCCTTGACTGCCTCTTCCTTCATATCAATGATACCCGATGTGATGAAGATACCATTTTTCTTAATATGAACCGGGATCTCTTTCTGCAGCATGATGATAACGTCTGCCAGGATGTTGGCAACCGCAATGTCGTAATACTCGTATTTTACCTCGTCCTGCACTGCCTTATCGTCGATGATGTTGCCCTGTACGACCTTGAACTGCTCCGGTGCGATTCCGTTTGCTTCCAGATTCTCGCCAACGGCTGTGATCGCATTTTCATCCAGATCCGTTCCAAATACGTGTTTTGCGCCCAGTTTTAACGCCGTGATGCCTAAGATACCGCTTCCGGTTCCGACATCAAGCACCTCTGAATCCGGTGTCACGTATTTCTCGAGCTGGCGGATGCAAAGCTGCGTTGTCTCATGCATGCCCGTACCAAACGCCGTACCCGGATCGATCTGAATCAGCAGCTTATCCTTGTGCTCCTCCGGCACTGTCTCCCAGGTCGGCTTGATGAGGATGTGATCGACCGTAAACGGTTTGAAATACTGTTTCCAGTTGTTGATCCAGTCCTTATCCTCCGTCTCGGATTCTGCAAACGTGCAGGCACCCAGATCGGTAAACGGCTTCAATTCTTCCAGCGCCTCTTTGACTTTCGCCATCATCGCCGGGATATCATCATCCTCATCGAGATAAAAACTTACCTTCGCCACGCCCTCATCCGGCGGAAGCTCCGGCAGAATGTCGATGAACATTCCCTTCGTCTCTTTCTCGGTCAGCGGGATATTGTCCTCAATCTCAATGCCCTCGATGCCGAGCTCATCCAATGTGTAGCTGATGAGATCCACCGCCTCTGTGGTGGTCGTCAGCGTAAATTTCTTCCATTTCATGTTCGTTACCTCTCTTTATTGAAACGACTTATCAGCCAAATATTCACGTTTCATCACTCAGCTATTTTTTCATCATTTTCACTGTAAATGTGTCAAACGTTACTGTTCACAGGTAGGCACTTTTGGAACCGAAAGTGCCGTAAGAAAACGTGGTGGCAGCAGGAATTTGCCGTATTTAAATGCGAAGCCACGGCAAATTCCGTTACTGGGCACGTATGCGTGAACAGTAACTGTCAAACGAATGAATCCGCCTAATCGTTTTAATTTTCTTTTCTAATTTCCCGATAAAATCTTCACAAACAGGATCGCCAGCACCACTAGAATCAGCGGGCGCACGATCTTCTGTCCATTTCCCATTACCAGGCCGGAACCGATATAATTTCCTAAAATACTGCAGATCGCCGCAGCCAGCCCCAGCGTGTAAATGATCTTGCCGTGAATCACAAATGTGACAAACGCCGCCACATTAGACGAAAGATTGATCGCCTTTGTCGTACCCGCCGCCTCTTTCATCGTATAGCGCGCCGCTCCTGTGAGCACCAGCAGCAGGAAAGTTCCGGTTCCCGGTCCGTAAAAGCCATCATAAATACCGATGATCAGCGCGGATGCCAGCGCAATCAGAAATGATTTCCGCTCCGGCAGGGTGCCCGCCAGCGAATCATCGCCCATTTTCTTATTCCGCATAACATAAAATGCAACAATCGGAAGAATCACGATCATCATATACTGTAAAATCTTATCGCTGACTAACAGAGTCAGGTTCGAACCGATCGAAGAACCGATCAGCGCCGCCACGATAAACCAGACCACCTTCTTAAACTGTATGTAACCGTTTTTGGCAAACCGCCCGGTCGCGATTGCCGTTCCCATCATGGAACTCATTTTGTTGGTTCCGAGCGCCATATGGGTCGGAACCCCGGCGATCAGGTACGCCGGAAGTGAAATCAATCCGCCTCCCCCTGCGATCGCATCCACAAAGCCTGCCAGAAATACCATCGGGCAGACGATTATAAACTGCAGTATCGTGCAATCCATGCTACATCCTCCAAAATTTTCATGCACGCCCAAATTCCTCCTGCCGTCGCAAAACAGAAATCAAAAAGCACTCCGGGCATACATTTCTATTCTTATTGCAAAAACTCCGCCAGTGCATAGGTACTGACATCCAAACCATATTCAGTCAGGCGGATATGGCTATCTGTCTGGACCGATGCTTCCAACAATCCTTCTTTCAAAAGCCGCTCGATCACCTCGCCGTACACCGCTTCCATCGCCACGCCAAACCGGCGTTCAAACTCTGCCGTCCGGACGCCGCCGGTCAGCCGCAGCCCCAGAAACATAAATTCTTCCATCCGCTCCTGACGGCTCAGTTCGTGTATTTCCTCATACTGCGCGCCCGCTGCCAGCTCTTCTTTCGTAAACACCAGATAACGGTTCAAATCCGCCGTCACCTGAAAGCGTTTCCCGCCCACCAGCGAGGATGCCCCCAGACCAAGCCCCAGATACTCCACACCGGTCCAGTAACCGATGTTGTGGCGGCAGGCATAGCCCGGTCTGGCATAATTGGAAATCTCATACCGCTCATAGCCCAGCTTCGCCAGCGTTGTTTTCGTGTGGTGGTACATATTCCGGTCTGTCTCCTCATCCGGCAGACATTTGCAGCCTTCATACTTCGTCTGTAAACGCTTTGGCATAGAGGCGTAATCGCCGTATTTCTCCAGATCCGCGCACATCTCCCCGTACTCTTCATATAACGGCGTGCCTTCTTCCACAATCAGGCTGTATGCGGAAATATGTTCCGGTTCAAGGTCGCAGACGAACCGCAGAGTCTCCTGCCAGCTCTCCTCCGACTGTCCCGGAAGCGCCGACATCAGATCGACATTGATATTGTCAAATCCAGCGTCCCGCGCAGCACGAAAACTCTGCAAAAACTGCTCCCGCGTATGAATCCGCCCTAAAAGCCGCAATTCCTCCTCCGAAGCCGACTGCAGCCCCAGACTCAGGCGGCTGACCCCTGCATTCCGGTAACCGGCTGCCGAATCCGGCGTCAATGTCCCCGGATTCGCCTCCATCGTGATCTCCGCATCCGGCTCTACCCGAAAGACCTGCCGGACGGCTGCCAGAATCCGCTCAACCGCCGATGGTGGAAGCAGGGACGGCGTTCCGCCGCCGATAAAGATCGTCTCCACCGTACGCCCTGTCAGGTTTAGCCGCGGCGCCGCATTTTCAGGACACTGCCCTGCATCCTCTTCCGGAATGCTTTCAATCTCCCGGATCAGCTGATCCACATATTTCTCCCGCACGCACGCATCGGACGCAAACGAAAGAAAATCACAGTAACGGCATTTGCGGACGCAGAACGGGATGTGTATATATAATTCCATTATTCCTCGTCCAGCTTCAGGACGCTCATAAATGCCTTCTGCGGAATCTCTACGTTTCCGATCTGACGCATACGTTTCTTTCCTTCCTTCTGCTTCTCCAGAAGTTTTCTCTTTCGGGAAATATCGCCGCCGTAGCATTTTGCCAAAACGTCCTTCCGCATTGCCTTGACCGTCTCGCGGGCAATGATCTTTCCACCGACCGCCGCCTGGATTGGAATCTCAAATAAATGACGCGGAATCTCATCCTTGAGCTTCTCGCACATTTTTCTGCCGCGCTCATATGCCGAACCTTCGAATACGATGAAAGAGAGCGCGTCCACTTCCTCGCGGTTGACGAGAATATCCAGTTTTACCAGCTTGGATTCCTCGTAGCCCTTTAACTCATAATCAAACGACGCGTAACCGCGGGAGCGCGATTTCAATGCATCGAAGAAATCATAAATAATCTCATTTAACGGAAGTTCATATTTCAGCAGCGCACGGCTCGCCTCAATATACTCCATTCCCAGGTAAACGCCGCGGCGCTCCTGGCACAGCGTCATGATCGCACCGACAAACTCGGTCGTAACCATGATCTCCGCCGACACGATCGGCTCTTCCATATAGGCAATCTCGGACGGATCCGGCAGGTTTGACGGGTTCGTCAGCTCAATCATATCGCCGTTCGTCTTGTGCACCCGGTATACAACGCCCGGCGCCGTTGTCACAAGATCCAGATTGTACTCGCGTTCCAGGCGTTCCTGGATAATATCCAGATGGAGAAGCCCCAGGAAACCACACCGGAAACCAAAGCCCAGCGCTACCGATGTCTCTGGTTCAAAATAGAGCGCTGCATCGTTGAGCTGCAATTTTTCCAGCGCGTCCCGCAGATCCGGATATTTCGCACCATCCGCCGGATAAAGACCGCAGTATACCATCGGCGTTACCTTCTTGTAACCCGGAAGCGGCTCTGCACATGGGTTGTCCAGATCGGTAATCGTATCGCCCACGCGGGTATCCTGCACATTTTTAATACTGGCAGTCACATAGCCAACCATACCGGCTGAAAGCTCTTCGCACGGAATAAACTGACCTGCGCCAAAATATCCAACCTCCACAACCTCGGCAGCCGCTCCGGTCGCCATCATTTTCATGCGTGTGCCTTTTTTGATCGTACCGTTCTTCACACGGCAGAATACGATAACGCCCTTGTAAGAATCATACAGGGAGTCGAAAATAAGCGCCTGCAGCGATGCCTCCGGATCGCCCGCCGGTGCCGGGATCTTCTGCACGATCTCCTCCAGAACTGCCTCGACATTTAAACCGGTCTTCGCAGAAATACGCGGTGCATCTGACGCCTCCAGACCGATCACATCCTCGATCTCCGCTGCCACGCGCTCCGGATCCGCACTCGGCAGATCGATCTTATTTAACACCGGAATGACCTCCAGATCATGATCCAGCGCCAGATATACATTCGCCAGCGTCTGCGCCTCGATTCCCTGTGCCGCATCCACAACCAGAATCGCGCCGTCGCACGCCGCCAGGCTTCGGGAAACCTCGTAGTTAAAGTCCACATGTCCAGGCGTGTCGATTAGATTAAAAATGTACTCCTGACCGTCTTTCGCCTTATATACCGTGCGGACTGCCTGCGACTTGATGGTAATACCTCTCTCCCGCTCCAGATCCATGTTATCAAGCACCTGCGCCTGCATCTCACGGCTCGTTAAAAGTCCCGTCATCTCAATAATACGATCTGCCAGCGTTGATTTGCCGTGGTCGATATGGGCAATGATGCAGAAATTTCTGATTTTGCTCTGATCTATAATTGCCATCCGTTCATTCCTCTCTCTGTATCACTTTGTTTGACAGCAAAATGTTTGCTGCGATATCTTAATTTTTATTTAAAATCATCTTTTATAATAAATAACACCTGATCTAAATGAATATACCATTTTTTCAGGTACGCCGCAAGTCCTGAAATAGAAAAAGCCTTGACATTAGCCCATCAGCACCTGATCCAGAAGCTGCGCCAGCGGATCCATCGCATTGACCGCCTCTTCATATGTATTCGTCTGTGCCCCGACCTCGATCAACGCCGAGCGCGGGCGTAGATGTAGATTGTAACGAAGCCCCTTTAAATAAATCGTCCGCGTAAACCCAGGATATATCTGATCGGCATTCCACTTCATCTGAAAACTGAACGCCAGATTTTCCTTCCGGCAGGGATTTGCCAGATACTCGATCGGTCCGTCCGGCGTCTCGCTGGTACCGTTGAAAAACATGATCTGTGCCGTTGGTTTCCCTTCTATCTGCGTGACTAGATGCGTCTGCTCGCTGACACCGTCCCGGTGCACATCTAAAATCACCTGAATCGACGGATACTTCTGCAAAAGGTTCGTGACACCCTCGCAGGCATATGTATAGGCACGGCTTCGGTCGAGATGCCCCGACTTCATATCATAGGCAGTTGTATCGTGCCAGACCTGATACCCTTTCGCCCGCAGCCGTTTTGCCAGCTCTTCCCCCAGAGACACCACCGCGCCCTTTCCGTCGCTTCCCGCATAATCTCTATAATTTTCCTGCGAATGGGTATGATAAATCAAGATCTGTGGTCCGTCCGCCTCGTCCTTCCTGATTGTCAGATCCATCGACAAAAATGTCTCTGCGTTCATCAGGCTCCGATCAATCGACGCCGTCGGGTGGATTGTAAAAAAATGCTGGATCAGATAATCATAATCTTCCAGCTTTTTCCGCAAACGCGGGCTGTCCACCAGTGCGGCAGGATTTGCCCTCTCTGTCTTTTCTCCATTCTTTCCAGCACTATACAGCCTCTCTTCGTCTGTCTCTCCGCCGCCCTGTCTCCCACTTCCATGAACAAGCCCGTTCCATTTTCCAAGTAAAGTTCCATCCACCAGCCTACTCCCGGAAAACTGTGCCAGGAAATCCGTATACTCCTGCCGGACTTCCTGTTCTTCCAGATATTTATAATAGGACGGATCGGCTTCTCCCTGCGTCTGTTTCTTCCACCCGGCAAGTCTATGCCTTTTCCCCTCCTCCGAATCTGGTATATCCCGCAAATTAGTCCCCCAGACCGGATACCAGGACCTTACCACCGCATTCTGCACAGCTGTCCAGATGAATGCACGCATCTTCCAGCCGATTGTCAGCAAAAACAGAACCATCAGGAGCCCGGCTGCCCTCTGCCACCACCGCACCGCATTCATCTCCCTTCTTTCCTGTTCTATCCTATGCGGTTAGCAAAGTGTAGTTTCCTGTTTAGTTCTGTTTTTCAATCTGGCATTTTTTCAGTGTTATCTTTCTTCCTCCAGCCGTTCCACTGCCCGCCGGATCCCCTCGGCGATTGCTGCGCTCAGCTTGCAGATACGTTCGTCCATATCCTGCGGGGTCACAAACATCGCTCCAAATTCAGGTTCCAGAAGTTCCCGGATCAGCTCATACTGGCTGTCCGAATCCAATTCCCGGATGTATTCACCGTACCGGCTGCCCTCTTTTGAGGCGGTTAGTGTCCGCACTAACGCATTGACCGTCCCGTGAACGATCGCCGCCGCGCCCACAACCGTCGGAACGCCGATCGCGATTACCGGCACGCCGAGATTTTCCCGCGTCATTCCCCGGCGGTGGTTGCCGACGCCGGAACCCGGATGAATTCCTGTATCCGTCAGCTGAATGGTGCTTGCCAGACGGTGGACGTTTCGCGCCGCCAGCGCGTCGACCGCGATCACCAGATCCGGGCGGCTCTCCCGCACGACGCCGCGGACAATTTCTGCCGTCTCCATCCCTGTCTGTGCCATCACCCCTGGATGGATACCGCTAAGAACCGGATGCACCGTCCGCCCCGCTTTCTCAGCCGTATAGAGGTATGTGCCATTTCTTCTGCCTGGCTCCGTCCGCAGATGGCGGTTCATCGAAAGCCCATCCACCACGCGCGGTCCCAGCGAATCCGGCGTCACCTGCCGGTTTCCCAGTCCCGCTACCAGAATCGAAAGTCCGGCCATGGTTGAAGCACAGTTTTTCCGGATCAGGGACGCCAGCTGCCGTCCTAACTCCCCGGCAGCCGCCTCACAGTATGCGTCCTCTGTCTCCGACAGACCCGGATCTTCCATCGTCAGGTAGGTTCCCATCGGCTTTCCCATTGATTCCGCACCTTTTTCGTTCAAAATCGAGACTTCCGTCATTCGGATCGAACTGCCATGACAGCGCCATTCCCGCAGCGCCACACCGCCGATTTCGCCCCCATTCCCCTCAAAACTTTCTCTCTCCTCTAACGCCAGATCCGTCCGATTTTCAAACATGGCTGCTCCCTTCTATTTATTTTCCTCAATTCGTAACTGTTCAGTACCTTCACAGTCACGCGCAAAAATCCATTAAAAATTGCCTACGGCAATGGGATTTTTGCCTGCTGACCCATGTTTTCGTACGGTCAGCGCAGTAAATGCGCAGACCTACTGAACAGTTACCTCAATTTTTATATTTTCCAGAAATATATGTTTTATTCTTTCAAAAAATCCTAACGTAAAAAACTGCGCCACCCAGCCCAGATATTTGACATCGCCCGCAAGGATAGGCGCCGCCTGATATCCGGTCAGATACCGCAGTTTATATGTTTATTTTTCGAATTTTTCTAAAACTCTATTCTATTTCTCGCCGTCCGCACTCTCCACCGGCATCTCTTCCCCCGGATGTTCCACTTTCCAGATCTCCGTCTCCAGATAGTTCCAGATCTCTTCTCTGCCCTGTTTTGTCTCGGCGGAGAACGGAATCATCATCACTTCGGTGCCGACTCCCAGACCTGTTCTGAGAATCTTTAACTGTTTCTGGAGCTGACTGCGCTTGATCTTGTCAGCCTTGGTCGCAATCAGGATCGGCTGGAAGCCCTGGGAAACGATCCAGTCGTACATGAGTTTGTCGTTTGAAGACGGCTCATGACGGATATCAATCAGTAGGAAGACGCAGCGAAGCATCTGCGATTTGTGCAGATAATTCTCAATCATCTTGCCCCACTTTGCCTTGACCTCGACGCTCGCGCGCGCGTAGCCGTACCCCGGCAGATCGACGTAGTAAAACGCGTCGTTGATATGGTAAAAATTGATCGTCTGGGTCTTGCCCGGCTGCGAGGATGTTCTCGCATAGGATCGGCGGTTCATCAGCGCATTGATCAGGGACGATTTGCCGACGTTTGATTTGCCTGCAAACGCGAATTCCGGCTGTGTATTTGCCGGCAGCTTACTGGTGATACCGCAGACGGTTTCCAGATTTACATCTTTTATAATCATATTTTTTCTCCTACTAAACCGCTATTTCTCCGGTACAAATGCCTCTCGGATGACTTCGTTCATCTCCTTGATGTATACGATCTCCATTCCTTTCGTGATTTCTTTCGAAAGTTCCTCGACATCCGGCTGATTTTTCGCCGGTACCAGTACCTTTTCCACCTGCGCCATGCGGGCTGCGAGCAGTTTTTCTTTCAGACCGCCGATCATCAGCACATGACCGCGCAGCGTTACCTCGCCGGTCATCGCCACACGCGGCAGTACCTTCCGTCCTGTCACCGCCGACAGCATCGCCGTTGCCATCGTGATTCCGGCCGACGGACCATCCTTCGGCACCGCGCCCTCCGGAATATGCAGGTGAATATCGTGTTTCTCAAAATAGTTCTCCTTCACGCCGTAATCAGATGCAACCGAACGCACATAGGTCAGTGCAATCTGCGCCGACTCCTTCATGACATCGCCCATCTGACCCGTCATCTGCAGCACGCCTTTGCCCGGCATGACATTGACCTCGATCTGCAGTGTATCGCCGCCGACGCTCGTCCACGCCAGACCGCGCACGATACCAACCTGTGCCTCATTTCCGGCTGCATCGAAGAAGACTTTCTCGCGTCCCAGATAATGATCCAGATTCCGCTCTGTCACGCGGATCGACGGTTTCTTCTTCTCCAGCACCTCTCTGGCTGCCTTGCGGCAGATATCGCCAACCCGGCGCTCCAGATTCCTGACTCCAGATTCCCTGGTGTAGCTGTGAATCATTTTCTCCAGCGCCGAACCCGTGATATTTAACTGTTCCTTCGAAAGGCCATTCTTCTCCAGCTGTTTCGGAATCAGATAGTCTTTTGCAATGTGATATTTTTCATTTTCCGTGTAACTATTGACTTCAATCAGCTCCATACGGTCCAGCAACGGTCCAGGGATCGTCTGCGTTGTATTCGCCGTCGCGATAAATAATACCTCCGACAGGTCAATCGGGATCTCCACATAATGGTCGCGGAATTTCACATTCTGCTCGCTGTCCAGCACCTCTAAGAGCGCCGAGGATGTATCTCCCTTATAATCGCTGCTGACTTTGTCGATCTCATCCAGCAGCATCAGCGGATTGGCAACCCCTGCCTGCTTGAGCCCTTCCACGATGCGTCCCGGCATCGCGCCGACGTAGGTCTTTCTGTGACCGCGGATCTCCGCCTCGTCGCGCACGCCGCCCAGGCTAATGCGGACATATTTGCGTCCCATCGCCTTCGCAATCGAGCGGGCGATCGAAGTTTTACCGGTTCCAGGCGGTCCCACCAGGCAAAGGATCGGGCTGGTGCCCTTCTTCGTCAGGATGCGGACTGCCAGGTATTCCAGCATGCGCTCTTTGACCTTTTCCAGACCATAATGGTCGGCTTCCAGAATCTCTTCCGCATGCTTCAGGCTCGCGTTATCCTTCGTCATTTTGTTCCACGGCAGTTCCAGCACCGTTTCCAGATATGTCCGGATCACATTCGCATCCTGGCTGCCAGCCGGCATATTCTGGAAACGGTTGATCTCCTTGCGGATCCGCTCCTTTACTTCCACGCTGGCTTTGATCTTCTTCAACTGTTCCTTCATCTCATCCGCATCAGAAACCGGATTTTCCTCTCCCAGCTCCTCCCGGATCACACGCAGCTGCTCCCGCAGAATATAATCACGCTGATTTTTATCCAGCGCCGCCTTTACCTTCGTCTGAAACTCGCGTTTCACGCGATAAACCTCTAATTCCGTCAGCAGAAGCTGCAGCTCTGTCTCATACATCTCCGTCAGCGTCCGGCATTCCAGTACCGACTGGCGCGCTTCATAGTTCCACGGGAACTGGGCTGATATCTGGTTCATTAATTCGGTCAGATCTGGCTGTGCGATCAACGGACTTAATACTTCACGTCCCGCTGCCACATTTAATTTTCCGTATTCTTCCAGCTTTTCTTTCAGAATCCGGAGCATCGCCTCTTTCTGAATCGTGTCCAGATCGTCCTCGACCGGATCCAGAATCTCCACGATCGCAGTGCAGCATGCCCCGCCCTTCTCCATCTCCAGAAGCTCGGCTCTCTCCTGCCCTTCCACCGTGACGCGCACCATGCCGCCCGGCATCTTGACAAGCTGTTTCACGTAGCCAATCGTTCCTACCTGAAAAATCCCATCAATATCCGGGATCACCTCATCCGGCTGCTTCTGCGTCGCCAGAAATACTCGCTGATCGCCCACCATCGCCTGCTCCACCGCCGCGATGGATTTATCCCGGATGATATCGAAATTTACCGTCATCTGCGGCAGCACGGTCAGTCCGCGCAGCGCGATCATCGGCATTGTCAGTTTCTTATCTTCCATAACACCTTTATCTTTCTTAATCAAATGTATCGTTATTTCCTGTGAAAAGAAAAACAGGGGTCTGCCTATGGCAGTTCGCCATCTCACAGACCCCATTAACAGCCGCCATTCTCAAGCTGCTGCATTTATTTTCCTTTACATTTACGCAATCTCGCCGGTTCTGTCTTTCTTAGAACGTCCTGTAAAAGACTTGCGGGGCACCGTATTGTCGCGATATACCAGCTCCGGCGCACTCTTTCCCTCGACTACGTCTTTGGTAATCGTGCAGATGCCGATCGTGGAATCGGACGGAATCTCATACATGGTATCCATCATCAGGGACTCCATGATAGAACGAAGTCCTCTGGCTCCCGTCTTTCTCTCGACTGCCATGTGGGCGATCGCCATCAGCGCATCATCCGTGAACTCCAGCTTTACGCCGTCCAGATCGAGAAGCGCCTGATACTGCTTGATCAGTGCATTCTTCGGCTCTCTTAAAATGCGAACCAGCGCCTCCTCATTGAGCGTCTGGAGCGATACCGTGATTGGCACACGACCGATAAACTCCGGAATCAGACCAAACTTCGTCAGATCCTGCGGCATTACCTGTTTCAGAAGCTCATCGATATCCTGATGCTTGCGATCCACAATATCGGAGTTAAATCCGATGGAACCGGCACCTAAACGGCTGTCGATGATCTTCTCCAGACCGTCAAATGCACCGCCGCAGATGAACAGGATGTTGGTCGTATCGATCTGAATCAGTTCCTGCTGCGGATGCTTTCTGCCGCCCTGCGGAGGAACACTGGCAATGGTTCCTTCCAGAATCTTTAAAAGCGCCTGCTGTACACCCTCGCCCGATACATCGCGGGTGATAGATACATTTTCAGACTTCTTCGTAATTTTATCAATCTCATCAATATAAATGATGCCGTACTCTGCCTTGCTGACGTCGTAATCAGCCGCCTGGATGATCTTCAAGAGAATGTTCTCTACATCCTCGCCGACATATCCAGCCTCGGTCAGAGTGGTCGCATCCGCGATGGCAAACGGTACATTTAAGATCTTCGCCAGCGTCTGCGCCAGGTATGTCTTACCGGAACCGGTCGGTCCGAGCATCAGGATGTTGCTCTTCTGAAGCTCTACATCCTGCGTGGACTTGGACATAACTCTCTTGTAATGGTTATAAACCGCTACGGAGAGCACCTTCTTGGCGTCGTCCTGTCCGATGACATACTCATCGAGAAATTCTTTGATTTCCTTCGGCTTCAGCAGGTTGATTCCGCTGAAATCCGGTCCTTTTTCCTGATCGGCAAATTCCTCTTCCAGAATCTCCGAGCAGAGTTCGATACAGTCATCGCAGATATATACATTATCTGTGCCAGCGATCAGTTTTCTAACCTGATCCTGTGTCTTGCCGCAAAATGAGCAGCGTATTTTGTCGTCTGTTCTGCCTGGCATACTTCCACCTTGTTCCTTTCTATTATTCCATCCAGAAATCTAATTAGTGGTTGGTAATGACACAATCAATCAGACCATACTCTTTCGCCTGCTCTGCTGTCATGTAATTATCACGCTCTGTATCACGCACGATCACGTCATACGGCTGGCCTGTATTGGCTGCCAGAATCTCGTTTAATTTCTTCTTGGTACGAAGAATATTCTCCGCTACGATCTGGATCTCGGTTGCCTGTCCTCTCGCGCCGCCGGATGGCTGGTGAATCATCACTTCTGCGTTCGGAAGTGCATATCTCTTTCCTTTGGTACCGCCGGAAAGCAGGAATGCGCCCATGCTGGCTGCCATACCCAGACAGATGGTAGATACATCACATTTGATATAATTCATCGTGTCATAGATCGCCATACCTGCGGTAACAGAACCGCCCGGGCTGTTGATATATAAGCTGATATCCTTATTCGGATCCTCTGCCTCCAGGAACAGAAGCTGTGCTACAACCAGGCTGGCTGTCACATCATTTACTTCCTCTCCCAGGAAAATGATACGATCTTTAAGCAGACGGGAGTAGATGTCATACGTCCGCTCGCCGCGGCTGGTGGATTCAAGGACATAAGGTACTAAACTCATGATTCTTCCTCCTATAATTGAGAATGAATGTTTATGGCAAAAATTCTATGATGCCTTAGGACATCATAGAATTCTGCCGTATTTCAGTATTCGCTTTTATCGGTTTGATTAAGCAAGCTTTGCCTGCTCTACCAGTAAATCGATCGCTGCCTGAACTTTCAGGTCCTCACGGATCTGCTCTTTCTCGCGCTCACCCATCATTTCTTTCAGCTTATCGCCTTCCAGTTTGTAGGATGCTGCGATCTCGTTGATCTGCTCGTCAAGCTTCTCATCGGAAACTTCTACGTTCTCAACTTCAACTACTTTCTCAAGAACCAGTCTGGTCTTGATTCTCTTCTCTGCTTCCGGACGCATCTGCTCCATCAGCTTCTCCGGTGTCATGCCGGTATATTTCATGTAATCGTTGATGTTTAAGCCCTGGCTCTGCAGACGGCGAGCGTAGTTCTCTACCATCTCTCTTGCCTGAGTGTCAACCATCGGCTGCGGCAGTTCCATCTGAGCGTTCTCAACTACTTTTTCGATTACGTTGTTCTCGTTCTCTACTTTAGCGTCCTGCTCTTTCTTCTCCTGCAGTTTCTTGCGGATGTCTGCTTTGTACTCATCCAGAGTATCGAAATCAGATACTTCGCTTGCGAACTCATCGTTCAGCTCCGGAAGCTCGTTTCTCTTAACTTCTTTGATGGTTACAACGAACTTAGCCGGTTTGCCAGCCAGCTCATCTGCATGGTACTCAGCCGGGAAAGTAACGTTTACGTCACAGGTCTCGCCTTTTTTCTTGCCGATTAACTGATCCTCAAAGCCCTCGATGAAGGAATGGGAACCGATTACCAGCGGATAATCTGTACCAGCGCCGCCGTCAAATGTCTTGTCATCAATGTAGCCGGTGAAGTCGATGATAGTGTTGTCGCCGTCCTCGATTGCACCGTCTTCTACGTCGATCAGTCTGCCGTTTTTCTTACGTGCTGCAGTCAGCTCGTTCTCTACATCCTCGTCTGTCACAACAGCTTCTGCCTTCTTAACTTCTACGCCTTTGTACTCGCCCAGAGTTACTTCCGGTTTCAGAGCTACGGTTGCCTCGTAGATGAATGCCTTACCTTTTTCGATCTGAGTCACTTTGATCTCCGGAGTGGAAACGATCTCTTCCTTGCTCTCCTCTGCTGCCTTCGGATAAGATGCGTCGATCACTTCGTTTGCTGCATCCTCATAGAAAATGCCAGCGCCATACATCTTCTCCAGCATAGCTAACGGTGCTTTACCTTTACGGAATCCCGGGATGCTGAATTTGTTTTTGTTCTTGTTGTACGCATTTTTGATTGCTGCATCAAACTCTTCAGCCGGAACTTCGATGGTCAGCTTTGCCATGTTCTTCTCTAATTTTTCTACCTGTAAACTCATTTTAAGGGGTCCTCCTTGCTTCTATATGTGAACCGCCATTCTACCGGGCGTTACACTTCAAGATAGCATTATAGCATATTTGCGTGCTAAATACTAGCGGAAAATATAATTTTGCGTTCACTTTTTGCGGGTTTATGAGTGGTTTTAGGTGGGTTTTATGCCATTTTTGATGTATTTTCTGTGTGTTTTTTAGTTGAAACTACACCTGGTCATACTGAATTGAATCTTTGACCTGTAATGCTACCGGGCGATCGACTAAGAGCGATGCCAGCTCAATTCCCAGATCCAGCGCATATCCAAGTCCACGCGCCGTTGTGATATTGCCGTCCGTCACAACGCCCGCACCCGTCAGCTTCGCACCGGTCAGGGCATCCTCAAAGCCCGGATAGCAGGTTGCCTTCTTGTCCTTCAAAAGCCCCAGCTGCCCCAGAATGCTCGGAGCCGCACAGATCGCTGCCAGGCGCTTTCCAGCAGCATCTGCCTGCACCAGTGCATCGCAGAGCGGTTTGCACGCCATCAGATTTTTCGTTCCCGGCATACCGCCCGGAAGAAACAGAAGATCCGCTTTCATCGGATCAATCTCATGCAGCAGGGTGTCTGCATGAATGCCAAATCCATGTGCGCCCTTCACCTCTTTTTTACCCGTAATCGAAACCAATTTTACCTTCACACCCGCGCGGATCAGCACGTCCGCCGTCGCCAGACATTCCACTTCTTCCAGTCCATCTGCTAAAAATGCGTATACTACAGCCATGATTATTTCCTCCTGTTCTTTGTTTTTATAACACTTTTTAATGTAAATCACAAAGTAATTTTTGACTATCTTTTCAAAAGTTCTTATATGCCGGTATA
>ENA-UOJV01002350-UOJV01002350.1-human-gut-metagenome-genome-assembly--contig:-C82-NODE-2350-length-15702-cov-40.214738_pt1 | contig 15702 bp, 16 predicted proteins | sample MGYA00242356_ERZ723903 | MGnify/ENA metagenome assembly ERZ723903
AAGAGCAGCAGCGCTGGTACGCGATCAAGATCTTTGAGCGCGACGACAAGGTGCTTGAAAAGCTCAGCATCCCCACCGAGACGATGAATCACATCGAAGAGGACATCAAGGCGGCGGAGACCGAGCTCGACGACGATGCTGAGAGCATCATCACCAACGAGCGTTACATCTACATCGCGCAGATCATCAAGGGCTGCTACAAGAAAAAGAGCGCGGAAAAGCTCTCCACCTCCGATAAGATCGATAAGATCGTCACCAACCGCTGGCTGGGCCTGCCCATCTTCGCGGTCGTGATGTTCCTTGTTTACTACATCGCCATGGTCGCCGTCGGCGCTCCCGCGACCGACTGGGCAAACGACGGCCTGTTCGGCGACGGCTGGCATCTGCTGGGCATCGGCTCTGCCGCCTACGGCGAGGCGAGCGACGAGTACACCGCTGCGACCGAAGCGGCTGACGCGTTCATCGGCCTCGATACGGCGGATGAGAGCTTCGACGCTGACGCGGCGCTCGAAGAGCTCAAGGCCTTCCAGCCCACCGAAGACACGGCTACCGTTGACGTTGAGGACGAAGAGACCCTCGCCATCAATGAGAGGACCGCCTACTACGACGCGCTGCCCGAGGGCGCGGACAAGATGGACGATGTTGTCCAGATGACCTATGTGGATGCTGTCAGCTACTTTGAAGAGAATGGCTTTGATGAGCCCGACCCGGCAGACTATGGCGTATGGGTCCCGGGCGTGCCCGTTTTGATCGGCGATGCGCTTGACGCTGCCGGTACGGCTGACTGGCTCAACGGCCTGATCCTCGACGGTATCGTCGCCGGTGTAGGCGCGGTGCTCGGCTTCGTACCTCAGATGCTGGTTCTGTTCCTGATGCTCGCCTTCCTCGAGGCCTGCGGCTACATGGCCCGTATCGCCTTCGTGCTCGACCGTATCTTCCGCAAGTTCGGCCTTTCCGGTAAGTCCTTCATCCCCATGCTCATCGGTGTGGGCTGCGGCGTTCCGGGCATCATGGCCTCCCGTACCATCGAAAACGAGCGTGACCGCCGTATGACGATCATGACCACCACGTTCATCCCCTGCGGGGCGAAGGTTCCGTTCATCGGCATGATCGCCGGTGCCCTCTTCGGCGGCAGCGCGATCGTCTCCACCTCCGCTTACTTCATCGGTATGGCAGCCATCATCATCTCCGGTATCATGCTGAAGAAGACCAAGATGTTCTCCGGTGATCCCGCTCCGTTCGTCATGGAGCTGCCTGCCTACCACTGGCCGACTCTCGGCAACGTGCTCCGCTCCATGTGGGAGCGCGGCTGGTCCTTCATCAAGAAGGCCGGTACCATCATCCTGCTTTCCACCATCTTCGTGTGGTTCACCACTTACTTCGGCTGGGTCGACGGCACCTTCCAGATGCTCTCTGAGGATCAGATCGACTCCTCCATCCTTGCCAAGATCGGCAGCCTGATCGCCTGGATCTTCATCCCGCTCGGCTGGGGCAACTGGCAGGCGACGGTCGCCTCCATCACCGGCCTTGTCGCCAAGGAGAACATCGTCGGCACGCTCGGCATCCTCTACGGCGGCGGTGATATGACCGTGTATCAGAACATCGCGGCGGCCTTCACCGGCATCACCGGCTATTCCTTCCTGGTGTTCAACCTGCTGTGCGCTCCGTGCTTTGCGGCCATCGGCGCGATCAAGCGTGAGATGAACAACAGCAAGTGGACCTGGTTCGCCATCGGCTATCAGTGCGGCTTTGCTTACCTCGTCGCCCTGATGATCAACCAGTTCGGCAACGCTTTTACCGGCAGCCTGAACATCATCGGCCTGATCGCTGCCATCGCGGCGCTCGCCCTCATCATCTATATGCTCTTCAAGCCCTACAAGGAGGCTACCAAGCTGAGCAGCAAGTAAATCCTCAATTCGATACCTTCCTGAAAGGAGTGAATTTCCGTGTTGAACTGGGTTACCGCAAACCTGTCGACGATCATCGTCTCTGCTATCCTGCTTGCCATAATCATTGCTATCTCCACCTATCTTATCCGGCAGAGAAAGAGGGGAAGAAACTCCTGTGGCTGCAACTGTGCACACTGTGCCATGCACGGCAGTTGCCACAGTAAGCAGCAATAAAGAGCGACAGGAGACGCGGGACCTATCCACCCGCGTCTCCTGCTGCGCATGAAAGGAGCAATTTGCCATGTATGAAACGAAAGTCAGGATCGACGGTATGATGTGCGGGATGTGTGAATCGCACATCAACGACGCCATCCGCAATGCCTTTACCGTGAAGAAGGTCTCCGCCTCCCATGCCAAGGGTGAGGCCGATATCGTCAGCGAAGAGCCCATCGACGAGGTGAAGCTGCGCGAGGTCATCGGTAAGACCGGCTACGACTTCGTGTCGATGACGAGCAAGCCCTGCGAAAAGCGCGGGCTGTTCGGCTTTCTGAAAAAGTGAAACAAGAGATGCAAAAAAGCCCGGCTCGTGCGAGCCGGGCTTTTTGTATCGGATAGGGTACTTTTACGGGGTGACATCGTGCTTCCGTTTGCGCCTGCAGCTTTTCAGGAAATCGATGAACTTCTGCTCCGTGCGCGTGAAGCTGCGTCCGCGCAGCGTGATGAGGTAGATATCGCGCTTGAGCGCGTTGCGGTCCATCTCGAAGGAGAGCAGCGTGCCGCTTGCGACCTCCTGTTCCACGGCAAGGGCCGACAGAATGGAGATCCCCACGCCGCCGACGACCATGCGCTTGATGGCCTCCGGGTCGTCCACGCGCGCGACGATATCGAGCGAATCGGGCGGAAGGGAGAGACTCCTGAGGTAGTTCTGCACGCTGCGGTCCGTGCCGGAGCCCTCCTCGCGTGTGACCATCGGGCGGGAAAGCAGGTCGCGGCCATAGGTGCCGTTTTCCTGTAACTGGCGGTAATAAGGGGTGTTCGGCGTGACGAGCACGAGCTTGTCCTCGGCGAGGGGATAATAATCGACCGTGTTCGGCTCGCTGATCGCGCCGACAAAGCCGAGCGAGATCTCGCCGTCCTTGAGCATCTGATGCACCTGCGCGCTGTCGCCGCGGCGCAGGGAATAGCGGAAGTCCTTCTCCTTTTTGAGAAAATTCGACAGGTAATCCGGCAGCAGATATTGTCCCGGCACCGTGGACGCGCCGAGCGAAAGCGTCTGCCCCGCCTTTTCCGTGGCGAAGAGCGTGCGCAGCGTGTCGCAGTCGCTCAAAATGCGCTTGGCAATGGGGTAGACCTGCTCGCCGTCCGACGTCAGGCGAACGTGGCGGCGGTTGCTGCGCACGAACAGTTCCTTGCCGAGCGCCTGTTCAAGCAAGCTGATGTGCGCGCTGATGGTCGACTGGTTGAAGAAAAGCTCTTCTGCGGCACGGGTGAAGCCACCGTATTCCACAACGGCGACAAAGACTTCAAGCTGCTTGAGACTGATATCATTCATAGGGGGGGACCGCCTTTCCGGGACTGCCAAACGGCAGGAAAACTCTTGTGAAAACAATAACACAGTCGATTTTGAAATGCAAGAGGAATTATGGTTTTTTTCGATAATAAAAATTCAAGTCGACTATTACATTTGCGCGCTTCCGGGCATTTTTTGATCCTCGTCCACATAAGCTATGGCAACAAAGCGCTGAAGGAGAGTGGATGGCATGAAGCAGAGAAGACGGGGGCTTGCAAAGCCGCGCGGCGGCAAGCGCGCTGCGCCGCGCGCACGCACGGCACGCGCCGTGCGCGGAAAGCCGGCGGCTGTGCCGCAGATGCTCTGGCAGATCGTCGTCTGCGGGGCGCTGTTCGTTGCGCTTGTTGGGCTCAAGCTGGTGATGCCGGGGCATTTGAGTGACCTGCGCGGCACGCTGGGGCAGTGGCTCGTGCGCGATGCGGACTTTGTCTCCGCGTTTTCTGCCGTCGGCCGCGCCGCGTCGGGCGAGCAGACGTGGGGTGATTCGCTGTCCGAGGCCTATGTCGCGGTCTTCGGCGGTGAAGGTGAGGCGCGGGAGGTCTCGGGAGAGCTCATCGGCGTCACGGTCCCGGAGCAGGACGTGACCGAGCTTGCGGAGGGGCGTGAGCTGCCCGCGCTCGCCGTGGGCGAGCAGCGGATCCTCGGCTTTTCTTATGCCTGTCCGCTCGCAGGCACGATGACCTCGTCCTTCGGCTGGCGCGAGGACCCGAACAGCGGGGAGGAGCGATTCCACTACGGCGTGGATATCGCGGGCGAGGAAGGCGCATCAGTCGCCTGCTTTGCCGACGGCACCGTCGGCACGGTGGGGGAGAGCAACCTCCTCGGCAGCTACGTGACGGTCAACCATGAGGGCGGCTTTTCGACGCTCTACGCCCATTGCAGCGCCATCACCGTGAGCGCGGGCCAGAGCGTACAAAAAGGCGACGAGGTCGCGCGCGTCGGCTCCACCGGCAATGCCACAGGCCCGCACCTCCATTTTGAGGTGCACGACGGGGGAGAGTATCTGAATCCCGTTTACTATGTTGTTTCCTGAACGCGGTGTGCACGCGTCGTGGAGCTTTTTCCTGCTGGTGCTGCTTGCGGCAGTGGTCAGTCCCGTCGAGATCGTCGTGTCTGTCCTGCTGGCAGCGGCGCTGCACGAGTGCGGGCACCTGCTGGCGCTGCGGGCGTTCCGCGTGCCGGTCGAGGGGCTGAAGCTGTCGGCGCTCGGCGCGGTGCTTTATGCGCGCGGGGCGCGGCGGCTCTCCTACGGCCGCGAGCTGATCGTCACGCTCGCGGGCTGCGGGATGAATCTTCTCTGCGGCCTTGTGACAGCGGCCTGCGCGCTGCGCGCTTCGTGGGTGGAGGGCTTTGTCCTTGCGGGCGCGCACATCCTGCTTGCCGCGTTCAATCTGCTGCCCATCCCGCCGCTCGACGGCTCACGGGCGCTGTACCTCGTTGCGGCGCTGCTTTTCGGCCCCGCTGTGGGAGACGCGGCCGCGGCGGTCACGGGACTTGCCTGCGCGCTGGCGCTTGTGGGCACGGGGATCTATATTGCGGCGGAAACGGGCGGGGGAGCGCTTTTCCTGCTCGCCGCGCTCGCGCTGCTTTTCGGGACACTGCCGCAACTGAGGCTTGCGAAACGGATGAGAAAAGTGTAGAATAGCCGAAAATGGTTTCTTATGCCCATGTTCGGCTATTTTTATTTTGACTTCACCAAGGGAGAATTTTTGTGGATAAACGACTCGAACGCATCCTGCCGCGCGTGCAGAAGCCTGCGCGCTATGTCGGCGGGGAATTCAACGCCATCATGAAGGACAAGAGCAAGATCGATACGCGCATCGCCTTCTGCTTTCCCGACACCTATGAGATCGGTATGTCAAACCTCGGTATGCGCATCCTCTACGGCGTGATGAACAATATGGAGGGCGTGTGGTGCGAGCGCTGCTACGCGCCCTGGGGCGATATGGAGGAGGAGATGCGCAAGGCGCATATCCCGCTCTATGCGCTCGAATCCTTTGACCCGCTCAGCGAGTTTGATATCATTGCCTTTTCCGTCGGCTATGAGATGGCGTTTCCCGCCATTTTGAATATGCTGGACCTTGCAGGTGTTCCGCTGCACTCGTCCGAGCGCACAGAGCTCACGCCGCTCGTCATCGCGGGCGGTACGGCGATGTACAACTGCGAGCCCATCGCGGATTTTCTGGACCTCGCCGTCATCGGCGAGGGCGAGGAGATGAACGTCGAGCTCATCGAGCTGCACCGCAAGGCGCGGCGCGAGGGCTGGAGCAAGCACGAGTTTCTCGTGCAGGCGGCGCAGATGCGCGGCATCTATGTGCCGAGCCTTTACGACATTGACTACAACGACGACGGTACGGTGAAGTCCATCACGCCGAAGGAGGGCGCGCCCAAGGTCGTTTTGAAGCGCGTCGTGCAAAACATGGACGAGGCCTACTATCCGACTAAGACCATCGTCCCCTCGACCGAGATCGTGCAGGACCGCGTCTCGCTCGAGCTGTTCCGCGGCTGCATCCGCGGCTGCCGCTTCTGTCAGGCGGGCTATGTCTATCGCCCGGTGCGCAACCGCTCGGAAAAGCTGCTGCGCGACTATGCCATCGAAGCGGTCGAGGACTCGGGTTATCAGGATATGACCCTCTCCTCGCTCTCCACGTCCGACTATCCGCAGCTCGTCGAGCTGTGTGACGATCTGGAGAACTTCTGCGCCGAGCGGCATCTGAATCTGTCGCTGCCGTCGCTGCGCGCGGACAACTTCTCCATGGCGCTGATGGAGCGGCTGCAAAAGGGCAGAAAAACGGGACTTACCTTCGCGCCCGAGGCGGGCACGCAGCGCCTGCGCGACGCCATCAACAAAAATCTGACGGAAGAGGACCTGCTGGCCTCCTGCCGCCGCGCGTTCGCGGGCGGCTACAGCGCGGTCAAGCTCTATTTTATGCTCGGCCTTCCGACGGAGACGGATGAGGATGTGCTCGGTATCGCGGATATCGCCGCGAACGTCATGCACGCATGGCGCGAGAGCGCGCTCAACAAAAGCCGCGGCGTGCGCATCACGGTGTCGACCTCCTGGTTCGTGCCGAAGCCGCATACGGCCTTCCAGTGGGAGCCGCAGATCTCCATCGAGGAATATGAGCGCCGCGTCAAGCTCCTGCGCGGGGCGATCAACACCAAGTCTGTGACCTATAACTGGCATCCCTCGCCCACGAGCTTTATGGAGGCCGTCATCTCCTGCGGCGACCGCAGGTTGGGCAAGGTCATTGAAACGGCGTGGCGCAAGGGCGAAACGCTCAGCGCGTGGGAGGACTACTTCCGGCTCGAGCGCTGGATGGAGGCCTTTGAGGAGTGCGGCCTCGATCCGCACTTTTACGCCAACCGCCGCCGCAGCGAGGATGAAATACTGCCGTGGAGCATGATCTCCACGGGCGTTTCGCCGGCGTACTTCAAGCGCGAGCACGCGCTGGCATATCAGGGCGTGACGACGCCGGACTGCCGCACGCACTGCAATGCCTGCGGCGCGAACTGCCTGGTAGGAGGGAAATGCGATGTCTAAGCTACGGCTTGTTTTTGTTAAGGAGCAGCAGGCGTCCTACATTTCGCACCTCGACGTGATGCGCACCTTCCAGCGCGTGTTCCCGCGCGCGGGACTTTCCATCAAGCACTCCAACGGTTTTCACCCGCACCCCATTTTGTCCATCGTGCTGCCGCTGCCGGTGGGACAGTCGAGCGAGTGCGAGATACTCGATTTTGAGAGCGTGGAGGACAGCACGGGCGCGGGCGTGGCCGTGGCGCTGAACACCGGTATGCCCGCGGGCCTGCGCGTGCTGGACTGCTATGCCGCTGTGCGACCCGTGCGCGAGATGGTCAACCTGCGCGCGCGGCTCGAGCTGGAGTACGACAACGGCGTGCCCGAGAACGCGTGTGAGTGCATCCGTGCGCTGTTCACGCAGGAGGAGATCCTTGTCGAAAAGCGCACGAAGCATAAGGGGATGACCGAGCTCAACATCGCGCCGCTGCTCCGCTCACTCACGCTGACGGAGGAGCCCGGTGTGATTGTGGCCGACGCGGTCGTTGCCGCGCAGGACCCGGGACTCAATCCCGCGCTCATCGGCGCGGCGGTCGCGCGACACCTGCCGGATATCGCGCCGGACTTCGTCCGTGTGCGCAGAAAAGAGGTCTACGACGCGGATATGAACGTTTTCCGCTGATCTCTGCCGCTTTTTTGCAAATAATACTTGCAATTTCATTTCTCGTGTGATATGCTACCATAGCTTGAAAAGGGCGGTCCTCTGCCGTGCGCGGGTGAAAGAATCCCACAGCGCCGTGGAAAAGCGGTCAAGAACGCCTATAAATAGGAGGAAATTACCCATGGATCTCATCAAAGAGCTCGAATCCCAGCAGCTGAAGAAGGAAGCGCCCGTTGTCAACGTCGGCGATACCGTCCGCGTTCACGTCAAGATCAAGGAAGGCTCCCGCGAGCGTATCCAGGTCTTCGAGGGCATCGTCATCGCGAAGAAGCACGGCGGTCTGGAGGAGACCTTCACCGTTCGCCGCCTCGCCTACGGCGTCGGCGTGGAGAAGGTGTTCCCCATCCACTCCCCCCTCATCGAGAAGGTCGAGACCGTGCGCAGCGGTTATGTTCGCCGCGCCAAGCTGTATTACCTGCGCGGCCGCGTCGGTAAGGCTGCCAAGATCCGCGAGAAGCTGTAAGACAGATTCTTTGGAGAACAAAAAAGCGTGGTGCGCCGCACCGCGCTTTTTTTGTTGCCTTTTGGGAAATCCGTGATAAAATATATAAATTAGAGAATCAGGCGCTTTCGCCATTTCAGGGAGAGATACTACCATGGATGAATTTGATCAGAAGCTGGAGATCAGCGAAGAGAGCGGCGAGGAGATCGTGGAAAAGATCCCCGGGCGCGACGTGTATGAGACGATCTCGTCTCTCGTCTCGGCGCTGCTGGTCGTTGTGCTGGTGTTTACATTCCTCGTGCGGCTGATGGGCGTTTCGGGGCCGTCGATGATCCCAACCTTGCAGGACGGAGACCGCCTGCTCGTTGTGAACTCGCTGCTGTGCGGCGACTATAAGGTCGGCGATATCGTCATCGCGCGCAAGGAGAGCTTTGACGATAAGCCCATCGTCAAGCGCGTCATCGCGACTGCGGGGCAGACCGTTGACATCGACTTCAACCTGGGCCGCGTCTATGTGGACGGCGTGATGCTCGAGGAAGATTACATCAACGACCTCACGTATCGCGAGGAGGGGACGGTTTTCCCGCTCACCGTGCCGAAGGGCGAGGTGTTCCTCATGGGCGACAACCGCAACCATTCAAACGATAGCCGCGATTCCTCGCTCGGCACGGTGGATACGCGCCTGCTGATCGGCAAGGCGGTATTCCTCGTCTTTCCGGGACGTGACTATCTGACCGAGCAGCGCGAATTTGGGCGCATCGGCCTTTTGAAGTAAAAGGGGGAAAAGCAAATGCAGTTGGATTCTCTGAGCTGGTTCCCCGGACACATGACCAAGACCCGCCGCATGATCACGGCAGAGCTCGGCAATGTGGATGCGGTGTGCGAAATTCTGGACGCGCGCATCCCCATGAGCAGCCGCAACCCCGATGTGGACGAGCTGACGGCGGGCAAGCCCCGTTTGATCGTTCTCAACCGCGTCGATCAGGCGGACCCCGAAATGACAAAAAAGTGGGCGGCCTACTTCCGCTCGCTCGGCTATGCCGTCATCGAGACGGACGCGAAGCAGGGCGGGGGCGTGAAGCAGTTTTCTTCCGCCGTGCGGTCGCTTCTGCGCGATAAGATCGCCTCTTACGAGGCCAAGGGTCAGGTCGGCCGCGTGCTGCGCGTGATGGTGCTCGGCATCCCGAACGTCGGCAAGTCGACGTTTATCAACAAGGTTTCCGGCCGCAAGAGCGCCAAGGCGGAGGACCGCCCGGGCGTCACGCGCACGAAGCAGTGGGTGCCGGTCGACAAGACGCTCGAGCTGCTCGACACGCCGGGCATCCTGTGGCCGAAATTTGAGGACAGCAGCGTCGGCGTGCGCCTTGCGTTCACCGGCGCCATCCGCGACGAGGTCGTCGACATTGAGGAGCTTGCCATGCGTTTGATGGACTACCTCGGTAAGAATTATCCCAAGGCCATCGAGGAGCGCTACAAGCTCACCATCTCCGAGGAGGACGACGGCTATGCGCTGCTGGAAAAGGCGGGGCGCAAGCGCGGATTTTTGATCTCCGGCGGCGAGGTGGACACCGAGCGCATGAGCCGCATTCTGCTCGACGAGTTCCGCGGTGGCAAGCTTGGACGCTTTACACTGGAGCTTCCGCCGGAGGGCGAGACCGTATGAGCGTTGACCTGCACTATGAGGACGAAGCCCGCGCCGCGGGCTTTTCATCCGTCTGCGGGGTGGACGAGGCGGGCGCGGGACCGCTGATGGGGCCTGTGTACGCCGCCGCTGTCATCCTGCCGGAAAACTGTAAGATCGAGGGGCTGAATGACTCGAAAAAGCTGACGGGGAAAAAGCGCGAAGCGCTGTTTCCCGTCATCTGCGAAAAAGCCGTCGCCTGCGCGGTCGCATCCGTCGATGCGCAGGAGATCGACGAAACGGATATTCTGAGCGCGCGCATGAAAGCGATGCAGCTCGCCATTGATGCGCTGAACGTCCCTGCGGACTATGCGCTCATCGACGGCAACCGTGACCACGGCGCGTCGGCACGCATCATCACGCCGCACGAGACCATCGTCGGCGGAGACGGCGCGAGCTTATCCATCGCCGCGGCGAGCGTGCTGGCCAAGGTCAGCCGTGACCGCTATGTTGTGGAGGTGCTCGACCCCATGTACCCCGAGTATCAGTTCGCCAAGCATAAGGGCTACGGCACAAAGCTCCACTATCAGATGCTCGACCGGTACGGTCCGAGCCCTGTGCACCGCAAGACGTTCCTCAAAAAGTGGGAGGCGCGGCGATGAGCACCAAGCAGGACGGCGACTGGGGCGAAGCGCTGGCGGCGCAGTATCTCAGCGAGCGCGGCTGCCGCATTGTGGAACGGGAGTGGCGCTGTCGCTTCGGCGAGATCGACCTCATTGCCGAGAAAGACGGTATGCTGCTGTTTGTCGAGGTGAAGTTGCGCACGAATTTGCAGTACGGAATGCCGCGCGAGTACGTCACGGCAAAAAAGCAGGAAAAGCTGCGCGCCGCGGCGCTTTTGTACCTGAGCGAGCGCGGGCTGGACGTCCCCGCCCGCTTCGACGTGGCGGAGGTCTGTACCGATGTACGTCACAGCGCGGGCAAGACGCGCATTGCCTACATCGAAAACGCATTTTGATCTGACTTTGGAAGGGAGGCACGCGATGGCATTATACGCGATCGGCGACCTGCACTTATCGCTCGGCACAAACAAGCCGATGGATGTGTTCGGCCCCAAGTGGGAGAATTATGTCGAGCGCATCCGGGAAAATTTCTCGCGCCTCAGCGAGGATGACGTCATCGTCATCGCGGGGGATATCTCGTGGGGAATGTCGCTGGAGCAGTCGCTGCCCGATTTTCAGTTTATCGACGCGCTGCCGGGAAAGAAGATCCTCTTAAAGGGCAACCATGACTACTGGTGGGGGACGGCGGCAAAGATGAATCGCTTTTTTGCAGAGCACGGGCTCACGACCTTCGATATCCTCTACAACAACGCCTTTTTCTACGGCGACCACGCCATCTGCGGCACGCGCGGCTGGTTTTATGAGGAGGACGCGGCGGGCACGCACACGAGCAAGATGCTCGCGCGCGAGGCGCTGCGGCTGGAAGCGTCGCTCAAGGCGGCGGAGGGCAGGCCCATCTTCTGCTTTCTGCACTATCCGCCCGTCTATCAGGGCTATCAGTGCCCGGAAATGCTCGCGCTGCTCGACAAATACGAGGTCGAGCGCTGCTATTACGGGCATCTGCACGGCTACACGCACCGGCGCGCGTTTGAGGGAAGGCGAGGAAAAACCGATTATGCGCTGATCGCAGCGGATTATATCGCCTTTCAGCCGGTGAAAATTTACGATTAGGACAAAAAATGATGCAAAAAAGGGTGGAAATCCAAAGAAACGTATGGTATAATACCAATTTGCAAAAGCATCATTGTCATACTTATGATGTCAATACGGAGGAAAAAGAAATCATGACTGTCAAAAATGTTGAAAAGCTGGAAAAGAGCAGAGTCGCGGTGACCGTCGAGGTCGGCGCGGAGGAGTTTGAAGCCGCCGTCGCCAAGGCTTATGCCAAGGCCCGCAACAAGCTCAGCATTCCCGGCTTCCGCCCCGGCAAGGCCCCCCGCAAGATGATCGAAAAGCTCTACGGCGCGGGCGTGTTCTACAGCGATGCCGTTGACATCGCTCTGCCCGAGGCATATACGCAGGCCGTCGGCCAGAGTGGACTCAATGTCGTCGGCTATCCCGAAGTTGAGATCGTGGACGACAAGATCGACGAGAACGGTTTCACCTTCAAGGCGACCGTCGCCGTGTACCCCGAGGTCAAGCTCGGCGAGTACAAGGGCCTGACCGCCGAAAAGGAGGAGGTCAAGGTCAGCGCCGACGACGTCAAGGAGCGCCTGAACGAGATGGCTGAGCGCAACGCCCGCCTCGTCTCCGTGGACCGCAAGGCCAAGAAGGGCGACATTGCCGTGATCGACTTCGAGGGCTTCGACAACGGCGAGGCGTTCGAGGGCGGCAAGGGCGAGAACTATGAGCTCGAGCTCGGCTCCGGCAGCTTCGTTCCCGGCTTTGAGGATCAGGTCATCGGCATGAAGGCCGGCGACGAGAAGGACCTCGACATCACCTTCCCCGAGGATTATCACAAGGATCTCGCCGGCAAGAAGGTCGTCTTCCATGTCAAGGCCAAGGAGATCAAGTGCAAGGAGCTGCCCAAGCTCGATGATGATTTTGCCAAGGACGTGTCTGAGTACGACACGCTCAAGGAGCTCAAGGACAGCATCAAGCGCGAGATCACCGAGCAGCGCGAGCAGGCCGCAAAGTTCGCGGTCGAGAGCAGCCTGATGGAGAAGGTCGCTGAGAACATCGAGTGCGACATCCCCGACGCGATGGTCGAGGAGCAGTGCGCCCGCTTCCTCGAGGACTTCAAGCAGCGCCTGCAGGCCCAGGGCATCCCCTATGACCAGTACTGCAAGATGACCGGCATGGACGAGAAGAAGTTCATGGAGGACGGCAAGGAGCCCGCGCTGCGTCAGGTCCGCATGGACCTCGCCGTGAACGCCATCATCAAGGAAGAGAATCTTGACGCGACCGACGAGGAGGTCGAAAAGCAGTACAGCGACCTCGCCGAGAAGTACAGCATGGACATCAATGAGCTCAAGAAGTATCTTGACGAGATGAGCGTCCGCGCGCAGATCATCCGCGACAAGGCCATCAACCTGGTGGTCGACAGCGCCAAGGTCGAAAAGAAGAAGGCCCCCAAGAAGGAGACCGAGGGTGAGGCTGCCGAGGGTGAGGAGAAGTCCGCCAAGAAGCCCGCCGCCAAGAAGACTGCCAAGAAGGAAGAAGAAAAGGCTGAATAAGCGGCAAAGCGGCCATAATAGATAGAAACGACGATCAACCACAAATGCCAGCCATTTGTGGTTGATTGTGTACATACCAATTTTTTGAACAGGGTATGAACAAGGAGGTTACCAAGATGAGTTTAGTCCCTTACGTCATTGAACAGACCAACCGCGGCGAGCGCTCCTACGACATTTTCTCCCGCCTGCTGGAAGACCGTATCATCTTCCTCGGCGAGGAGGTCAACGACGCGACCGCGAGCCTGATCGTCTCGCAGCTTTTGTTCCTCGAGGCCAAGGACCCCGACAAGGACATCCAGCTCTATATCAACTCCCCTGGCGGCAGTGTGACGGCTGGTATGGCGATCTATGACACGATGCAGTATATCAAGTGCGACGTGTCCACCATCTGCGTCGGCCTTGCCGCCAGCATGGGTGCGTTCCTGCTCTCCTCCGGCGCCAAGGGCAAGCGCATCGCGCTGCCGAACGCGGAGATCATGATCCACCAGCCCTCCGCCGGTACGCAGGGCAAGGTCACGGATATGGAGAGCGATGTGGAGCACTTCCTGCGCATCAAGCAGCGCTTGAATAAGATCCTGGCCGAGAACACCGGCAAGACGCCCGAGCAGGTCAAGCTCGACTCCGAGCGCGACCACTGGATGACGGCGGATGAGGCGCAGGCCTACGGCCTTGTGGACAAGGTCATTTACAAGAGATAAGGATTTTTGCATATGAGTGAAGATAGGAAAAAAGAGCTTCGCTGCTCGTTCTGCGGTAAGAGCGAGCACGAAGTGCACCGCATGGTCCAGGGCCCTGGCGTGCGCATTTGCGACGAATGCGTGCGCTTGTGCATGGACGTGCTGGAGGACGGCTACGAGCCGCACGACGAGCTGGAGGCGCCCGACTCCATCCCCACGCCGCGCGAGATCCGCGAGGTGCTCGACCAGTATATCATCGGGCAGGAGGCGGCTAAGGTCGCGCTGTCCGTGTCCGTCTACAACCACTATAAGCGCATTTTCTTCGGCGGCGACGATGAGGTGGAGCTGCAAAAGAGCAACATTCTGCTTCTCGGTCCCACCGGCAGCGGCAAGACGCTCTTTGCCCAGACGCTCGCCCGCATCTTAAAGGTGCCGTTCGCCATCGCGGACGCGACGACTCTCACCGAGGCGGGCTACGTCGGCGACGACGTGGAGAACATTCTGCTTCGCCTTTTGCAGGCAGCGGATTACGACGTGGAGCTCGCCGAGCGTGGCATCATCTATGTCGACGAGATCGACAAGATCGCCCGCAAGAGCGAGAATACCTCCATCACGCGCGACGTTTCCGGCGAGGGCGTGCAGCAGGCGCTGCTGAAGATCGTCGAGGGCACGGTCGCAAACGTGCCGCCGCAGGGCGGCCGCAAGCACCCGCATCAGGAGTTTATCCAGATCGACACGCACAATATCCTCTTCATCTGCGGCGGCGCATTCGAGGGCATCGAGAAGATCATCGAGAGCCGTCTGGACCGCAAGTCGATGGGCTTCGGCGCGGAGCTCAAGAGCAAGAACGACGTGGACGAGAGCAAGCTGCTGCGCGAGGTGCAGCCGCACGATATCCTGAAGTTCGGCATCATCCCCGAGCTGGTCGGCCGTCTGCCGGTCATTACAGCGCTCGACGCGCTGACGCGCGAGGACCTCGTCAAGATCCTGACCCAGCCGAAAAACGCGCTCGTCAAGCAGTATCAGAAGCTGTTCTCCTACGACGACGCCGAGCTCGTCTTCGAGCCCAAGGCACTCGAGGCGATCGCTGACAAGGCCATCGAGCGCAAGATCGGCGCGCGCGGCCTGCGCGCGGTGATGGAGGGCCTGCTGATGAACGTGATGTACGACATCCCGTCCGACCGCACGATCGACCGCGTGACCATCACCGAGGGCTGCGTGGAAGGAACGGAGCAGCCGAAGCTTTCTCATCGCACAGAACAGGAGGGGGCGGCGCAGGCGCTGCCTGCCGACCCTGCCTCATAAGGAGAACCCATGGAACCTGTAACAAAAAATCTTCCGGTCATCGCGCTGCGGGGGCTCAATATCTTCCCGCGCATGAACACCAGCTTTGACCTTGAACGCGAGATCTCCGTGCGCGCGCTTGAGCGCGCCATGGAGAACGGGGAAGAGATCTTCCTCGTCACGCAGCGAGAGCTGGGCGTGGAGCTGCCGGAGGAAAAGGACCTCTACGAGATCGGCACGGTCGCGCGCGTGACGCAGATCCTGCGCGTGAGCGACCATGTGCTGCGCGTAATGATGGAGGGCGCGTGCCGCGCCCGCCTCAAAAGGCTTTGGCAGCGCGAGCCGTTTTTGCAGGCGCAGGCGGAGCTTATCAATGAGCAGCCCGCGCTCTCGCGCTACGGCAAGCGCACCGAGGCGATGCTCCGCCAGACCTATGCCAATCTCACCGAATACATTGAGATCACGCAAAAGCTGCCCGACGAAGTCTATGCCGCCATTCTCAGCACGAATGACCCCGGATATCTGGCGGATTTTATCGCCCAGCAGCTCAATCTGCGCTATCAGGACAAGCAGGATATTCTCGACGAGCTGCGTCCGCTGCCGAGATTGCAGCGTATGAACGAAATTCTGCGCCGCGAGATCGATGTGACCGCGATGGAGCAGGACATTGAGAGCAAGGTCCGCTCCCGCGTCGGCAAGATCCAGAAGGACTTTGTCCTGCGCGAGCAGATCAAGGTCCTGCA
>ENA-UOJV01002353-UOJV01002353.1-human-gut-metagenome-genome-assembly--contig:-C82-NODE-2353-length-15684-cov-38.486915_pt1 | contig 15684 bp, 16 predicted proteins | sample MGYA00242356_ERZ723903 | MGnify/ENA metagenome assembly ERZ723903
TCTTTTCCTGCCGATAACTTTTCTTTTAATTAGGGCTTGACTTTTTAGCAGGTTTTCAGCGGCGCAAAATATACACGTTTTCCTCCGAAAATCGCCGCTGCTCAAAGAGCACTTTTTTGAGTGGTTGAAAACTGCGATTTCCTCAAACGCCTGCGGAACGTCCACCTTGAAAAGTCCGCTGTTACGGGCATTTTCCGTGCCTGACGTTCACCCAAGACCGCGAAAACGCCTCGCAAGGTGCACCTTAGACTGCGGTTTCAAAACCCCGGAAAGCCCCGCACTGCGGGGCTTTGAGGCCGAGAGGTGCCCAATTACGGGCACCTCTCTTTATCTTGTGCTAGCGGTACTTTCCCGTCAGTCTCACCTCCGTCCCATGGGGTTGTAGTAAAGAAAAAACTCACAGCCGACTCGTTTGAGTCTCTGTGCGTTTAATGATAATGGATGGCGGCCGATCGGACCGCACAAATAGCAGTTGTAAACCGCAAGCAAGCCGTGATATAATACCAGTACAACACAACAAGGAGGTAAACCTGCTATGGGAAAAACTGCTCGGTTGGTATTGAAGCTGGTAGCCGCGGGGCTTGCGTTCTGCGCGCTCGTTTGCCTGATCATCGGAAGCTGGTGCGATATCGGCGAAGCCATCGAACGCCGCAAAAAGCGCTGCCTTGCAGAGGAAGATTGCAGCGACTACGCGGACGAGGAGCTCTGCCGGTAAGAAAACGCCAACAGAAAACAGAAGAATGGACCAAGAGCGCCTTTCAATCCGTTTGCTGACGGTTCAGCAATTCATAAAAAGGGGGATGACCTATGCAATCGTCCGGCGCAATGAAGTCGCGTAAGAAGATTCTATTTGCCGCGCTCGCCGCTGCTGTCTTAGTACCGCTGCTTTTTGCGTTCGCGCTCCGCTCGCAGCTGGCGCTCGTCGATCCGGCCAACGGTTCGCCCCTGATCACCTGGCTGCAGCAGAACATGGCATCCGGCGGCTTCTGGATGAAAGAAACCGGAGACGGCACCTCTTACAGCCTTGTGCTCCTCGCAAAGGACTCTTTGGTCGGAGCGCTGCTGTTTTTCCAGAGTCTCGTCTGCGTCGTGATCACGCTCATTCTGCTCTGGCTGACGCTGTATTGCAAAAAGTCCTATCTCGCACCGTTTACGACCGCCTATGCGCTTTTGTCCGCGCTCATCTTCTTAGCCACCATGGGTGACTACTGCATCAATTCGACGGCCGGGCAATACTGCGTTCCCATGCTCTGGGGCGCCTATCTTCGGGAAGCGCAAGGCCTCGGCTCGGTACTGGTCTATCTGGCCGTCGCGGTATGCTATTTTGTCAGCATCGCGCGCAGCCGCAGCGCAGGATAAGACTTCGATCTGTCGGCATCAGAACGTGCGCCCGCGATGCGCACCAAAGGGACAGCCTGCATAGACAGGAGTACCCGCGTTTCTCTTTCGATCGTCCTGCAAAGCAAGGAGCCCTCCCATCCGGGAGGGCTCCTTGTGTTCTCTTCACTTTTTTGTCTTTGCCGTGCGGCGCTGCTCCGCGGTCCGCCGCACGAGCTCACACAGCGGCAGAAGATACAAAAAGCACGCCAGCGCCATCCCCTCCATCGGTGCGCCGACGGTCGAAAGCGGCGTTGCGCCCGCGATCGACCACGGCACGAGCGGCGCGATGACCACGGCCGTATTTTCAAGGTCCAACGCAAGCTCACGCGCGTCCTGCTGCGTCTGCGCGCAGAGCTGATGCGTCAGGATGATCGTCAGCGTCTGGTTGCACGCGACAAGCGAGGCGAGCGTCGCCGTCACCAGCGTCGCGCAGTAGGGCGAGGTCTTCTCACTCAGTGAGGCAATGCGGCCGCACAGCCCGTCGAGCAGCCCGGTCCTGCGAAAAATGCCGGAATAGGCCGACGAGATCGTGATAATGAGCATCAGGCGCAGCATCGAGAGCATCCCGCCGCCGTTGAGCATCGCGCCGACCTCCGCGTCCGCCGCCGTGTAGCCGCAAACAGCGGTCCTCAGGAGCGTCAGCGCATCCAGGTGCCGCACAAAAATGCACAGCAGCACAGACGTGAGAATACTTGCCGCCATCGCGCGCTTGACCTTCACGTGCAGCAGCGACAGCACAAAAATGAGCACCGCCGGCAGGCACATGACCCAGGTGAGCGTCATCTCGCGCCCGTAGAGCGGCCACAGGTCTGCCCGCGCGCCGCCGTCCCCTCCCGAAAGTCCCAGCAGCAGAAAGATACCGCAGCTCAGCAGAAACGGCACGAGCGCCGTTTTGACCATGCGGCGGATATTGTCGTAAATGTCGGTCCCCGTCAGCTCGCTCACGAGCAGCGCGCTTGTCGATACCGGCGAGCAGCGGTCGCCGAAGTATACCCCTGCAAGCATCGCGCCGCCGAGCAGCACCGGGTCCATGCCCATCGAAACGCCGACACTCACACAGATGGTCCCCATCGTCGCCGCCGTGCCGAAGGCCGTGCCCGTCAGAACGGACACGCCGCAGTTGAGCAAAAACGTCATCAGCACCAGGATCTCCGGCCGGATAAGGTCCACCGCGCAGCAGATGATGAGCGGCAGTGCGCCGCACGCGCGCCAGAAGGCCGTCAGCATCCCGATAAGCGGGAACACGAGCAGCACGCTCGTCGACGTCTTCACGCCAGAGACGATCATTTCCCCCAGCTCTCGCCACGAAAAGCCCTGCTTTTTTCCATACAGCGTGAAGATCACGAGCCCCGCCGCCAGCGCGTAAAGAATATTCACCTTCAGCACCACGCACACGAGCAGCGCCGCGCAAAAGAGTACGATTGCCGCCATCCAGATCCCCCTCCGTCCTTTTCCGACACATTTTACCGTATCGCCATCTTAGCACGCGCGGCACGAAAAGGGAATTCTTTTCCTGCCGCTTCATGCCTTCTGCCCCAGTATAAAAGATGTGCCGGCACTTGTAAAACTGTTATTATTGATATATTCTACAGGAGAAAGCTGTGAAAAGAGGTGCCACCGTGAACTTTAACTCTCCGGAATATTTCATCGTACTCGCGCGGGAAGGAAGCTTTACCCGCGCTGCCGACGCCCTGCACATCACGCAGCAGTCGCTCTCCTCCCACATCGCGGGACTTGAAGCGGAGCTTGGCTGCACGCTCGTCGTGCGGCGCACACCGCTTGAGCTGACCTACGCCGGGCGGACCTTTCTGCGCTATGCCGAATCTCTCCGTCAAACGCAGCAGGCCATGCAGCGCGAGTTCTGTGATATCTCTGAAAATCAAAAGGGCGAGCTGCGCATCGGCATCGCCTACACACGCGGCCGCGCCATCATGCCGCACCTGATCCCCGCCTTTCAGCGCAGCTATCCAAACGTTGCGATCAAGCTGCTCGAGGGGTCAAACGATGCACTGCAAAAAGCGCTGCGCAGCGGCGACGTCGACCTTGCCATCGCCGCCTTTCCCCATCCGCTCCCCGGCGTAATACTGGAGGATTACTACCTTGAAAACATCGTACTCTGTCTTTCCGACGAGCTGCTCAGGCACTGCGGTCTTGACCTGAACGCGCACCGAAGCGGCATTGCCGCCGGAGATCTGAGCCCCCTGCGCGAATGTCCCTTCGTTCTCGGCTCTGCCGAGGATATTGCCGGCCGCATTGGGCGCGAGCTGCTGCGCGCCTCCGGCGTTGCGCCCATCAGCCGCGCAACGTCGGAAAATGTGGAAACGCTGCTTGCGCTCTGCGCGCAGGGCGTCGGCGCGTGCTTTTGTCCGGAAAACCTGCTGCAAACCGCACTCTCGCCCGCACAGCTTGCGCGGCTGCATATTCTCCCCCTCTGTCCCGAGGCGTCCTATCCCATCTGTTTTGGCTATCTCAAGCGCTCGTATCAGTGGAGTATGATCTCAGAGTTTATCCGCATCGCCCGTGAACAGATCGAGTGAATTGTCCAAAAAGCGCCGCCCATACCGTTTGGTACGGGCGGCGCTGCCTTTTCACTTCTGTACCGCGGGCTGCTGCTGGGTGATGCAGTGGATATTGCCGCCGCCGAAGGCGACCTCCTTCGTCTGGACCGGAACGATCTTGCGGTCAGGGAACATCTTCTGCGCCTGCTCGACGGCAAGCGCGTCGTTTTCGTCGCCGTACTGCGGCAGGATGACCGCGCCGTTGACGATCAAAAAGTTCATATACGACGCGATGCTCACCTCGCCGTCCTCGCGCGGGATGGTGCCCTCCACGGCGTCGATGGTATCCGCTCCCTCCAGAAGGCACGGCTTTTTCGTCAGGCACAGCTTGTGGACCTTCAGCTTGCGGCCCTTGGCGTCCGTCGCTTCGCTCAAAAAGCGGTACGCCGCCTGCGCCTGCTCGTAGAACGGATGGTCTTTATCCTCCGTCCAGATGCACGCGACCTCGCCCGGGGCGACAAAGCACGCCACATCGTCGATGTGCCCGTTCGTCTCGTCTGGGTCGATGCCGTCTTTGATCCACAGCACCTTCTCGCAGCCGAGGTATTCGCACAGCATTTTTTCGATCTCTTCCTTGCTTTTATCCGGGTTGCGCCCCTCGGAGAGCAGGCACATCTCCGTCGTCAGCACCGTGCCCTCGCCGTCGACGTGGATGGAGCCGCCCTCGAGCACAAAGCCCTCCGTGCGGTAGCTGTCCACGTCCGCGATCTCGCAGATCTTGCGCGCGATCTGGTCATCCTTGTCCCAGGGGAAGTACAGCCCGTCGACGAGCCCGCCCCAGGCGTTGAACTCCCAGTCTACCGCGCGAAGACCACCTTTGTCGTTCACAACGAACGTCGGGCCGCAGTCGCGCACCCACGCGTCGTCGCTCTCCAGCTCCACGACGCGGATCTCTTCGGGCAGCTTTGCCCTTGCGTTCTGATACTGTCGCACAGATGCGCCGACCGTCACCTTTTCGAATCCGGCGATGGCCTTTGCGACCTCGGCAAAGGCCTTCTGCGCGGGCTTGCCGCCGTTGCGCCAGTTGTCGTTCCGCTCGGGCCAGAGCATCCACACGCCCTGCTGGGGTTCAAACTCGGCGGGCATCCGGTACCCGTCCTGCTTCGGCGTTGTGCCGGTAATTCTTTTTGCCATACTGTGTCTCCTTATGATGAAACTGTTTTCAGCCGCGCGTCTTTTTCCCGCGCAGCGCGATCAGCGCCTCGCCGATCGCCACGCTGACGATCGAGCCAACCGTGATCGGCAGAAATGCCGCCAGCGTCTCCGCGTCGAACGAAAGCGGGATCGCCGTGAAAATGATGGAAATAATAATGAGTGCCATCGGCACATAGGCGATACATTTGAGCGCCATCTCAGACCCCGGCACACGGAACGGGCGCGGCGTCTTCGCATCCTCGCGCCGCAGCTTCAAAAACGCCGGGAACACGGGAAGATAGCTCAAAAGCAGCATCACAAGATTCAGCGCGAAAAAGCTCCAGAAAAGCGACGAATCCGGCGAGACCATCTCAATGAGCACACCCAGAATGCACACCGTGCTCGCCACCACGCCGGACGTGACCGCCGCGCCGACGGGCATATCGTTCTTCGCCCAGCGCCGGGCAAACACGCGCGGCATATCGTTGTGGTCTGCCGCAAGCGCCGCGGTCGAGTTGACGCCCATCGACCATGAGATCATGTTGCCAAACAGCGTCACGAGGAACAAAAGCGCCACCACGCTCACAAGTACGCCGCCATTGCCGCCCAGGATGAGCGACACCGCGTCGATGAGTCCCGAATCCACGCTGATCTCATGCACATCCACCGCCGCGCCGATGCCGAACGCCGAAAAAAGGTAGATGGCCGCGATCACGATGCCGCCGGTCACGATGGACTGCGGGATCTGTTTTTTCGGGTCGCTCATGTTGTCCGCATAGGTGCAGACGACCTCAAAGCCGAGAAAATTGAAGATAATAACGGAAATATAGGAAAGGCTGTTCAGGTCGAACGACGGCAGGAACGTCCGTGCCGACATATCGTTGACAAATCCGTATCGGCTAATATACCACACGCCGAGCCCGCCGACAAGCAGGGCAAGCAGAATTTTGATGACCGCGCTCGCGTTCAGGATAATGATGCTGTCGCACACGGGGTAGCAGGCGATGAGCGTGACGATCCAGATGAACAGCAGCTCCACGGCGAGCGAGCCGGGCGTTCCAAGGCTCCGCCCTGTGATAAACGTGATGAGCTCAGGGCACATCACCGCGAGCGATGCCATCCACAGCGGAAAGTTGATCCAGTAATACCATGAGGCGCGCGCCGCCCACCTGCCGTTCGGATATGCCGTGTGGACCCAGTCATACAGTCCCCCGTCGCCCGCGTAGGCCGTGCCGAGCTCCGCGGCGATGAGGCCGTAGGGCAGCAGAAACGCCAATATCATAAAGATCCACCAGAAATACTGGCTGTTGCCGATCGACGCGACCGGCGCCGCCGCCTCTGCGACGAACACCACGCAGATGACCGATAAAATGACATCCGCGAGCCGGAATTTTTTCTTCTCCATCGCGCACGCTCAGCTCTCTTTGACCTTCGATACCCCGCAGTAGGCCTCCGTGCAGCCGAGCTTGTCGCACAGCACCCGGTCAAGCTCCTCCTTCGCCGCGGCGATCTGAAGACCGCTCGGCTCATGCCGGCAGCGCGTGAAGTAGACGAGAAGTCCGCGCATGGCCGTCAGGCGGTTGCCCGCCTCCTCCCAGCAAAGGGACGCGTCGCTGTCGGCGACCTCATCGGTCACGTCCTCGCCGCGCGTTGCGGGCAGGCAGTGCATGAACTTGCAGCCGAGGCTGCCGAGCTGCATCAGCTCGCGATTGACCTGATAGTCATGGAAGACGCGCACGCGCTCCTCCTTCGGCATCTCGTTTTCGTAGAGGCCGTACCACACGTCCGTGTAGATGAAGTCCGCGCCGCGTACGCTCTCGCGGTCATCAGTGACAAGATAGCTGCCGCCGGAGAGCGCACAGTTTTTCTTCATGATCTCCTTGTGCTGTTCATTTAATTGGTGTCCCTGCGGGCCGTACTGGACAAAGTGCATCCCGAGCTTTGTTGTGATAAAGCCGAGCGAGGCGCACACCTGCGTCGCGTCGCCCACGAAAACGACCTTGCAGTCCTCCAGCCGCTTTCCCTGCGGCAGATGCTCCATGATCGTGCAGAGGTCGCCGATCTCCTGCGTGGGGTGGTTGTAGTCCGACATACCGTTGATCACGGGGATGGTGCAGCTCTTCGCCAGCTCTTCAATGGTCCTGTGCTCGATGACGCGCGCCATCACGACGTCCACGAGCTTTGAGAGCACCTTGCCCGTGTCGCCGATGGTCTCGTGCCCGCCGAGCTGGATCATGCCGGGCCCTAAATACTGCGCGTGGCCTCCCATCTGGCTCATCGCGGTCTCGAATGAGACGCGCGTGCGCGTCGATGACTGCTGGAAGATCATGCCGAGCGTCATATTGCGCATCAGCGGCGGATAATAGCCCGCCTTGATTGCCTTTTTGATGGCGAGCGACAGCTCAATGATATCGAGCAGCTCCTGCTTGGTGAATTCGTTGGTGTCGATAAAATCCTTTTTCATATCATTCCTCCGAAAAACAGTTCCTCTGTTCCTCCGCAGCGATCACGGCGGACGATGCGCTTATTGTCTGCGAAATTTTCCAGTTTATCCATGCGCGCGATTTTACACGGATTTTACAATTCTCTGCTTTTCGATTTGACAAATCTCCTATATCGTGTAATATGGTTAAGAATGAATATGAGAAAAAGGAAATGAAAAGGATATGGATATCTTCGACGTACTGACGATGATCGGCGGCTTATCGCTCTTCCTCTTCGGCATGAATCTCATGGGACAGGCTCTCGAGCGCCGCGCGGGAAACAAGCTCCGCTCCCTGCTCGACAAAATGACGAGCAGCGTCTTCGCCGGCTTCCTCACCGGCCTTTGCATCACCGCCATCATCCAAAGCTCCTCCGCCACGACCGTTATGGTGGTCGGCTTTGTCAACTCCGGTCTCATGACCCTGCGTCAGGCCATCAACGTCATCATGGGCGCCAACGTCGGCACGACCGTCACCGCCTGGCTTCTGAGCCTCAGCGGCATCGACTCGGGCAACGTCTGGGTGCGGCTGCTGAAGCCGAGCTCCTTTACGCCCGTTCTTGCGCTCATCGGCATCATCTACTATATGTTCTGCAAGGACACCAAGAAAAAGGACACCGGCATGATCCTGCTCGGCTTTGCCACGCTGATGTTCGGCATGGAAACGATGAGCGGTGCCGTTGCGGGACTCAAGGACGTCCCCGCATTCACGAATCTCTTTGTTGCCTTTCAGAATCCCCTCCTCGGCGTGCTCGCCGGCGCGCTGCTCACGGCTATCATCCAGTCGAGCTCGGCATCCGTCGGTATTCTGCAGGCGCTTGCCGTCACGGGCTCGGTGAGCTACGCCGCCGCCATCCCCATCATCATGGGCCAGAACATCGGCACGACCGTCACGGCCATGATCTCCTCCATCGGCACGAACAAAAATGCCCGCCGCGCCGCCGTCGTGCACCTTCTCTTCAATGTCATCGGCGTCGTGGTCCTGCTCACGGTCTTCTGCATCGTGCGCGCCGCGCTTGCGCCCGCGCTGCTGAACGAGCCCGCTTCCATGGCCGGCATCGCCGTGGCGCACTCCGTTTTCAACATTCTCTGCACCGCCATGCTCCTGCCCGCGGGCGGGCTGCTTGAACGGCTCGCCAAGCGCATCGTCCCCGACGATGCGCAGGCTCAAGGCGATAAGACCGTCGAGCTCGACGAACGTCTGCTCGCAACGCCGTCGCTCGCGCTCAGCCGCAGCCGTGCCGTCGCAAGCGAGATGGCCGAATGCGCCGTCCGCTCGCTCAGCAATGCCCTCACCTCGCTCATGAGCAGCACGCCCGAACTCGCCCAGAGCATCCGCGACGACGAAGAGCGCTGCGACCACTACGAGGATATCCTCGGCACCTATCTTGTCAAGCTCAGCGCGCAGAAGATGGGCCGCTCCGAGAGCGAGGAGGCCACCGAGCTCTTAAAGACCATCGGCGACTTTGAGCGCATCTCCGACCACGCGGTCAACATTCTCTCCTCCGCCGAGGAGATGGCGCAGAAGGGGCTCAGCTTCTCCGGCAGCGCGCTCAACGAGCTCGCCACCGTCACCTCCGCCATCCGCGAGATTCTCTCCCTCGCGCTCAAGGCCTTTGAGCAGCGCGACGTCTCCGTCGCCTCCCAGGTCGAGCCGCTTGAGCAGGTCATCGACACGCTCAAAGAGCAGATGCGCACGCGCCATATCCTGCGGATGCAGCAGGGCCAGTGCAGCATCGAGGCAGGCTTTGTCCTCTCCGACCTTCTGACGGATCTCGAGCGCACCTCCGACCACTGCTCCAACATCGCCGGCTGCGTCATCGACGCGAGCCAGCACAACCTCAACCTGCATGAAACGCTGCGCGAGGCAAAGTCCGCAAACAGCAGCTTCCAGAGCACCTTCCACCACTATGCGGAAAAATATCAGCTTCCCCGTCCCGCCTCCGGGCAGACGCTGTGATTTTCCCTTGTCAAGGCGTCCATTCTCTGCTATACTATACAGCCGGAAATGAACGAGCGGTGCTTCTGCATCGACGAAGAAAGGAAGATATCGTATGGATCCCATTTACGAGATCGAATTGCAGGACTGCCCCTATTGCCGCGGCACCGGCACGGTAGAGGATGAGCAGGGCTGGTGCGTTTATGTCACCTGTGTCGACTGCGGCGCGCAGACCGCGCACGCAAGCTACGAGTCCCCCGAGGAACGTCTGGCCGCCGCGCAGCAGGTCGCGCACCTGTGGAACGTCGGCAAGGTTCTGAATCCCGGCGTCGGCGACTGATTCGACTGAAACTGCATAAAAGGGACGGAAGAAAAGCATCTTCCGTCCTTTTTGCGCTCAACCGCCGTTTGAGCGCGCGAAACTCCCCTTCCATTGCGCGTTTTCCCGCAATCGGCTATACTGAACTCATCAAGGACGTCCGCACTTTATAGAAACGGAGTTTTGCCTTTATGAACATCGACATCGGCAGCAAGATCAAAACGCTGCGCCTATCCAAAAGCATGACGCAGGAGCAGCTTGCAAAAGCCCTCCACGTGAGCGCGCAGGCCGTGAGCAAGTGGGAAAACGGCAGCTCGCTTCCCGATATTCAGCTTTTGCCCGCGCTGTCCGTCACGCTGGGAACGAGCATCGACTCGCTCTTCTCCCTCACGGACGAGAGCCGCTTTGCCCGCATCGACAATATGCTTTGGGACAAGCGCTTTCTCACACAACAGGAATTTGACGAAGAGGAGCACTTTTTGCAGGAAAAGTGCCGCGAGGAGGAAACGCGCCCGCGCGCAACGCTGCTGCTCGCAGAGCTTTACTGCAAACGCGCACGGGAATACAATGACCTCGCCTCTCCCCTCGCGCGTCAGGCGCTCGCACTGAATCCCGACTGCAAGGAGGCGCACAACGCCATCTTCGACGCCGAGCACGGCGCGTACCTCGACTGGAACGCGACGAACCACTACCGCACGATCGCCTTCTATCAGGAGTTTCTCGCCGCGCATCCGGAGAACCACAGCGCGCACCTGTGGCTTCTGGACCTTCTCATCGCCGACCGCCGCTGCGCGGAGGCGCGCGAGGTCTTGGACAAAATGCACCGCCTGAAGCCGACCTACAACGACGACTTTTACCTCGGCTGTATCCTTTTGCAGGAGGGGCACACCGACGACGCGCTCGCGCAGTGGGAGGCCATGTGCGCAAAGTATCCCGACACGTGGGAGGTCTACGTTATGCGCGCGAGCGAGCTCGCCAAGCTCGCTCACTACGACGAGGCCATCGCGGACTATGAAAAGGCGATGGCGCTCATGCCGCCCCCGCGCTTTGTCGACCCTGCCGAGGCCATCGCGCAGATCTGCGAAATTCGCGGTGACTATGAAACGGCGATCACCTACTACGAAAAGGTCATCGCCATCGAAAAGGCCGACTGGCACGAAACGCAGGGCGAAGCCATCGACGCCCCGCAGCGAAGCATCGCAAGGCTGCGCGAAAAGCTGGCAAGCCGCTGATATCGGGGCGAAAAGGCGCTTGTCAAAATCTTTTGACAAGCAATTTTTCCTCATGTAAAGCAGCTTTGCTCGACAAACTTTCCCGTTTTGGCTACCCTTGTGGCAGATCGAACGAAACGCACAGGAGGCACTTATGGAACTCGGTAATCAGATCAAGGCACATCGCGCCGCGCTCTTGCTTTCGCAGGAGGAGCTGGCGGAAAAGGTCTACGTCACGCGCCAGACCGTTTCCAACTGGGAAACCGGCAAGAGCTACCCCGATATCCATAGTCTGCTCCTGCTCAGCGCCCTCTTTGATGTTTCGCTCGACCAACTCATCAAAGGAGATTTGGAAACCATGAAACAGGAAGTCAACGCCGCCGACGTCAGGGCCATGAACCGCGACGGCATCATCTACACCATTCTGCTCGCCGCCACGATCATTCTGCCCGTGCCTCTAATCAAGTGGTTCGGCCTGTACGGCCTCATTCCGGAGCTTTTGCTCTGGGGCAGCGCGATGTACTTTGCCCTCCGCCTCGAGCGCATCAAAAAAGCAAATAACGTCCAGTCCTACAGGGAGATCTTGGCCTTCAGCGAGGGCAGAAAGCTCGATGAGATCGAGCAAAAGGTCGAAGCGGGCAAGCGGCCCTATCAGAAGTTTCTGCTCGTCCTGCTCACCGCCGGGATCACACTGCTTGTCGGCATGGTGCTCAGCTGGCTGCTGCTGTAAGCAAACATCACAAAACCCGCCCCGACGCAAAAGCGTCAGGGCGGGTTTTCCATTTTCAGAAGCAGGTTTCACATATTGAAGCGTCTGCGCGCTTCCTCGCGCAGCGACGGGACGCGGCGCACGATGCGCAGCGGGATGATGAGCCCGATGCAGATGACAAGCACGACGAGCGACCAGCTCGGCTGCCACACCTCAAGAAAATACCGGTCAAGGCAGTATTCGACGCCCATCGCCATCAGGCCCACCGCGCCGATGCACATGGCGATGGAAGAAAGGCGCGAGCGCCTGCCGTCGCGCAGCAGAAAGCTCAGCAGGAATACGACGACGCACGCCCAGCCGAGCATCGGCAGCACGAGCCCGCGGAACCAGCGCCCCCCGTGCAGCGCAACGGAGATGATCCACACGTAAATGCCGATGGCGGCGACGTCCGCCGTCAGTCGGAAGAAGATTGGGATGCCGCGCACGAGCATCGGCAGTGCGAACCAGATCCACAGCATCACTGCCGCGCCCGCGACGTAGAGCGCCCAAGGGTGCTCCGTCGGCAAAATGAGATTCAGCAGCCCGCAGCAGAGCGACACGGACGCGAGCATCGCCGTCAGCAGTGCGGCGGCGGCTCTGCGCGATGCTCTCGGCACCTCGGCCGGCTTGGTCGGGAAATAGCGCGGCTCGGTCTCATCCGGCTTCCACGCCGGCGTGCCGCAGAGCGGGCAGCGCTCCGCGCCCTCGTCCAGCTCCACGCCGCATTTGACACAATATGACATCAAATTCCTTCTTTCGATCTGCTATTCATCGGTTGCTCTCTACGCGCACGGGGATTCCCGCGCGCACGAGGAAGCGGAAAAAGTCGCGCTCGGTGTCCGTCTCCGCCTGCGTGCCGGCAAAGGTGATCTCCATCGTGTCGCCATAGCTGATGGACGCGCAGTGGCAGCGCGGCACCGTCGCCTGTCCCAGAATGACCTCCGCCCCGCGGATATGCTCAGCCATTTCGGGCGGCACGGTAAACGCGCCTGGGTTCGTATATGTGCAGGAATAGGGCCTCACGCCGTGCAGGCGGTAATTGAGCGCCATGACGGGATTTTTGAAAACGACCGGAATGAGCCGCAGGAAAAAGTTTTCCGTAAAGCGAACGTTGCCCGTGAACGCCGCCTGCAATTCCTGCCGGTTGATGTGCAGCTTCATAAAATGCCGCACTTGCGAGACGATCTCGGGGAACGTGTAGTCGCCGAGCGCGGGGTCGATATACGGGCGGACGGTGGTAATGAAGTTTCGCAGCGTCTCGCTCGGGAACCAGCCGCGCAGATTGATGGGGATGGCCAGCGCCACGGGGCGCAGGCGGTAGGGCTTTTCGCGCTTCTGCTTTTCCAAAATGACGTAAATGAGCACAGCGGAGAGGTATTCGGTGATCGACGCGCCGTACTTTTTCGACTCCTCGCGCAGTTTCGAGAGCGGCACGAAGCCCATCGTCACATGGAACGTGTAAAACGGCTCGCTTGTGCCGGTATTCTGATACGCCGTCGGCTGGCGGTGGAGGCCCAGCGCGTGGTGTCCTGCGTAGCGGGCATAGGCGTCCTCCATCTCCTCCTCGCGCGGCGGCTCGTTCAAATCAAGCACACCGTTCCCCGCAGGGATATCAACGCCGGTCTGGCGCAGGTATTCGGCCAGCAGTGTGCGGAAGAAGACGATGGCTCCGCCGCCGTCGGAAAGCGCGTGGAAGACCTCGATCGAAATGCGGTTGCGGTAATAGTAAAAGCGCACGAGCCAGCCGTTGTCTTCTTTGAAGCGCACGGGCTGGCAGGGGTCGGACACGTCCTCTTTCAAAAACGGCCCCGGCGCGCTGTTCGGCTCTAAATAGTACCAGAACGCGCCCTTGCGGATGCGCACGGCAAAGCTCGGAAAACGCGGCATACAGCGGTCAATGGCACGCTGGAGCGCCGCGGGGTCAACGTCTTTTTCCATCAGCGCGGAAAAGCGGTAGATGGCCGAGTACTCCTCCTTTTGCAGCGCGGAATACAAAATGCCCGCATTGTCGAGCCGGTACCACCGGCTGTTTGGCTTGGCCATCGTTTTCCCCCTCCCTTGTGCCGGAATGTTCAGGACTGTATTGTAGCACAAAGCAGCCTGCACGACAAGAAAGATCACGGTTTTCCTTTTCTTTTTCACGGAAATATGATACGCTGGTAAAAATTTTGGAAATGATACACGACAGGAGACGCCTATGGAACCCAAGCTGCACATCATCCGCAAGAAAAAGAGCGAGGCCGAGCGCGCGCACCTTGACCCGCTGATGCGCGCGCTCAAGGCGCTGCACAGCGCCGGCGCGCCCGAGGCCATGACCGCCGACGAGCTTGAGCGCCAGCGCCGCAGCCAGGACGTGCTCGGCAAGCTGACCGCGCCGATGGCGGGCATGGAGTACGAGGAATTTTCCCTCTCCGGCATGAGCGCGGCGTGGACGCGTCTCAAGGCCCCCCACGGCAGCCGCCACGCGATCCTCTACTGTCACGGCGGCGGCTACACGAGCGGCAACCTCGGCTATTCGCGCGTGCTGTCGTCCAAGCTTGCGCACGCGACGGGCTACGACGTGCTGAGCTTTGAATATCGCCTCGCGCCTGAGTTCCCCTACCCCGCCGCCGTCGAGGACGCGCTGCGCGCGTGGGATTACCTGATGCTCCAGGGCTACGGCGCGCGTGACATTGTCCTCGCGGGCGACAGCGCGGGCGGCAACCTCGCGCTCGTGCTCTGCAACCGCCTAAAGGCGGCGGGCCGCAGGCTCCCCGGCGCGCTCATCCTGATGTCCCCGTGGACGGACATGACCATGTCCGGCAGATCCTACGCCGAGCGCGCGGAGATCGACCCAATGCTCACGCCCGAGTACATCGAGGCCGTGCGCCTTGCCTACGCCGCGGGGCGGGACTATCATTCCGGCGACTTGTCTCCCCTGTTCGCCGACTTTGCCGGCTTCCCGCCGACGCTCATCCAGGTCGGCGACCATGAGATCCTGTATTCGGATTCCGAAGCGCTCTACCAAGCGATGAAGCGGGCAAACGTCCCCTGCCGCCTGCAGGTCAGCGAGGGGATGTGGCACGTGTTCCAGATGTTCCCGATCAAAAAAGCTTCGATCGCGATAGAGAATATCGCACGGTTTTTATTAGAGCAATAGCGGCTGTATTCCCGCACCGTGCGGGGAGACGTAAAACAAAGGGGCTATTCTCTTTCACAAAAGAGAATAGCCCCTTTGAAACCCCAAGAGAAAGGCTTACATTGGCAGCCCTACCTCGAACAACTCTTATGCCTGCGGATTGCACTGCGGTGTACATGGCTTCGCCATGAAACTTCTGCGAGTCGTGACTGCTCGCAACCGCGCCTTACTCCGTGAGGCGCGAGTGACGCTTGCTCGGCGGCAGACTGCGTGCGGGCGCGGCATTGCTGCGCTCGCCGCGCTTTTGGGATATGAAAAAACGACCGCGTCAGCGGTCGGTTTCTTCTTTGATCTCGCCTCGCTCTGCTTCAATATCGTTGATATGCTTGAGCAGTACATACTCGATATAATTTGTCATGGAACGATGCTCCCTTGTAGCAAGCACGCCGATTTTGTCGAACACTTCGTCGGATAAGCGAAGCGTAAATACCCGTTTGTTCGTTGCCATACATAGCCTCCCGCCGTTTCTTTAGGTTATTGTATGGTTTTCCTTCTTGAAAGTATGCATTCTATTGACTTCTAAGTGATATCACTTTACAACAAAAGGACATTAAAAGAAAAGTGAGAGTGATATGGCTGATTATAACAAAATGTACTTACTGCTGTTTAATGCAATCACGGATGCGCTGGAACAAATGGAATCACAGAACTACGGCAATGCAAAGGATATGCTTATTGCCGCCCAGCAGAAAGCGGAAGAAATTTACATCACAGCAGAGGACTGAACAAGAAGCA
>ENA-UOJV01002354-UOJV01002354.1-human-gut-metagenome-genome-assembly--contig:-C82-NODE-2354-length-15676-cov-9.040010_pt1 | contig 15676 bp, 14 predicted proteins | sample MGYA00242356_ERZ723903 | MGnify/ENA metagenome assembly ERZ723903
TGGAGATAAGCGGGATCGAACCGCTGACCTCATGACTGCCAGTCATGCGCTCTCCAAGTAGTGATCTTCTATGCCCCCATTGCGAGAATACGGCGTGTGTACCCCCACAACAAGAAATCTGACGTGTTATGCAACATTCTCTAAACTAATCAAAAACTGCTCGATTGTGATGTTTAGTCTGATTGTAAGTTGGTAGTCCCGGAAAACGTCCACGCGGTCAATCATATTTGCAACAATCACTTTTTTCATGGAAATGTTGCAATTATCATAGAGCTGTGCCCATTCCAGAATCTCATCATACTGTTTGGCAATGTGCTCCGCTGCGGCTTGGCTCTTTGCGGCTTCTTCCTCGGCGTGCGCCATTGCACGTCTCAGTTCTGCGCATTTTTCTTCTTGACCACGAATTGCCATATCCAGAATATTTGGTTCAAATGCGCTTTCGCCAGTAAGAGATTTTACAACTTCATCTTTCAGTGTTTGCAGATTTTGCTCTGCCTTTTCGTAGTCGCGCTTGACCTTTTGTAAAATAGCCTGTTGCGCGTCGTGGTTTCCAGAATAACACGCGCGGATTGCATCTTCACGACGCATACTGCCGATTCTGGCAAAAATACCATGTAGAATCGTATCAATCATGGCGTCCAGTTTTCTGACTGTATAGCCGGTCTGACCGTCACAGTCGCCATGCGTGCGGCTTTTTGTTTGGCAGGTGTACCGCGTTCTTGTTGGGTCGGAGCCGTCTTTTCGGGGTCGTCCCTTTCCACTGGTGGTCACACAAAGTCGAGCGCCGCAGTGACCACAGAAAATAAAGCCGGACAAAAGTGCGTTACTGCAAGTAGCGACCGGCGTATGCGGCTTGTTCGCATACATATTTGCGCGGGCATCCAGATTTGCTTGCACCACATAGAATGTTTCATCATCAATAATGCGAAGATGCTCTTGCACAGGCGAGCGTGTTGCGCCGCTGCGCATAATGCCGATGTAAAGCGGATTGCGTAGAATTGCTTTAATCGTGGATGGGTGCCAGTTCTTTCCCTCGCGGTTCTTAATGCCGTTCTTTGTTAAGTAGTTTGCGACGCGCTGAGAACCATATCCCTCATAACGTGCCTTTGTAAACATGATTCGTACAACCTCGGCTTCATCCTCACGAATGGCAAGATCATTGACTTCCTGTTTGCGCTTGTTGGTACGCCCGGTTCGGATGTATTTATAGCCGTAAGCCAGACCGCCGCCGGTATAGCACCCCTCGGAGGTCAGAATTGCCATACTGTTTGCTACGCGCTCTGCGGTTTTCCGGCTTTCACCATCTGCCTGCCAGTAGCGGATATAGTTGGTCAGTTTGTCCACATGGCTTTCAAATTTCTGCTCACCCTCAACAGCGCTCCAGATGCGAATGTCGTGCTGTGCAAACCATTCTACAACGAATGGCGTTTCATCGGAGATTCGTCCGATACGGTCAAACATGAATACAAGCAGAATATCAAATTTGTGTTCCAGTGCGTAGCTCTTGATCGTCTGGATTTTGTCACGTTTTTCTGCTCTGACCTTATGGCCGGAAACGCCCTCCTCTTGCAGCTCGCATATCACCGTCCAGCCTTGCTGTTCTGCAAAGTCCCGACAACGGATTCGCTGCATCGGAATATCTGCTTGATTCTGCTCGTTATGGTATAGTTGCTTTCCGGTTGAAACACGGTAAAGGAAAAGGACACGCGTACCGGGGGCAATATAAGATGGAAGATCAATCCGCCATCCAGTTTGTTTGTCGAAGATATAACTTTGGAGATAATTTGTCTGATTCATAGTCAATCCATCCTTTCTGAAATCTGACGAAGATATATGATGAATTGACATATCTGAAATATTCGATTTTCAAGGTGCAATACCGGATATTCCTAACAATATTATCTCATATATCATCATTTTTGTCAAATTTCTCGACACAAACAGTCGCGGAAGATAGGGACTTTAAGAGAATAGATTTCATTTGTCGGCAAAGCTCGTCATCACGCTGCTCTGCACAAATTGCTGTGACCATACAGCCGTTGACATTCAGATAAAGCGTATGGTTTGCCTTATCTACATGAAGAACTTCACACACGTCGGGCTGCAAACAAACCGCCTCCTCACGAATTAGTTTTGATATTTTTCTCATAGGTCGGGCAGACGGCAGCGGCAAACTGCTCCATAGGCATTGCACCTCCCTCCATGCTGATGGCGGGGCGTTCCATTCTGTGACGTATGGCTAACGCAAGTATCATTGTTCTTTGTATGCGGTCGTCGCACGATCCAGCCATGAATCGCTCTCCATGCGGGTGTTTCTCGCTCCGCGCCAGAATCGGTATCACCTCCCATTCCGCGCATCCCCGCGCACCCATAGGCTCGCACATACAAAACGTATCTGTTGACCCTATTCAGTTGTCAGCGGGATTGTCAGTCCGCAAAAGCGTATTGAATGTAATGCGCTTTTCCAGAATGGCAATCGGGAATTGCGTCCCAAGTTGGGACAGGTTTAGACAATCAATGCGTCCTAAGTTGGGACAAGTTAAAATCGTTACAGATGCCTGTCTCGTAGACTGGACAGGACACCTGTGAATGAAAGATTTGCTGCACGTTACATGCAGGAGTAAAATATACGAAATCAAAACACACAGTTACAGATAGGGAGTTTATGCTTCGCTTTGCTGGTCAGCCCAAAGTTTTGCTGAAATCAAACAAATCAGTTCTTTCGCGGTTGGCGCTTCTTCAATCCAGTAGTAGCGCAGCATATCTCGTTTTCCGTTTTGCCAAATATCCTTTGTCGCACGGTTCAGCGCTTTGGAAATGGCTGCGGCTGTCCGTTTTTTGGTACGTTTGCAAACCTCATTACAGATAAACTGCATCTGCGGCATATTCGGCTGGTGTTCGATTGCAATGTCAATCGCATGACATAAAATGCAATAACACTCTTTTCCGCGTGTCTCGACGATGGAGTATATAGCGTTCTGAACATCCTTCATGTTATACATTCCTTTCCCGTTCGAGCTGATATTAGATTACAACATTTTTGAACAGTTTGCAGGTTTTCTGCCATTCTTTGACCCACTTAGACAAACTTTGACCTTATGGAATACAAATAGAACTGTGATAGGAAATCGGTCGCTTTTGCCCTCCTTATGGTCTACGATAACGGCTGCTGCAAATATGAAAAGGGAAAGCAAAATCCTCTCTCCCAAAAAGGAAAGAGGACTTTACCTACGCCGTTTCATTCGTCAAGGTGCGATTCTGAAAATGGTGTTTTATAGATTTGCATATTGTCTCGATGGCTACTTCCTTTTGGAATCGTCACTGCTTTTTATGATTTTTGTCAGATAAACCACTAGGCCACAGACGGCGGGAGAAAGGCAAGCATATACCACAAAAATCGAAGAAACAGTTTTTTGTAGCTCAATGGTATTTGCGGCCTTTTGAATCATAACGAGCAAGCCAATAGCTAAAATTGTCCAACAAACAAGAGTAAGCATTCTAAGTATTTTTGCGGTGCGCGTTCTCATAAAACCTCCTATGGTGTCACTTTTTCAGTACAGCATACAGGTAATCGTCAATGCAATCGCCCACGCGGTCGATTAGAATATCCGCAGCACACAACGGTAATTTTCCTGAGCGGACGCGCGCATACTGCACGGGAAGATACTGGCTGAGCAGCGCAACAGGAATACCAACGGTATCCAAATTTTCAAGAAGTGTATGGATAGACTGCTGTACCTTTGAATTTGTCAGATAGTATCTGGCACGGTCGGAGAAGCTGAATGCGCGTGCATAGCGCTTCTGCGTCATATCGCCATGATAATATTTCGCCCACTGCCCTTTATCCTCCAGCATGACCTGCTCCAGCGTCTCACGGAAGCAGGACAGCGGGAGATCGTGCATGGCGTACAGCTCGCGCTCGATCTGCTCCAACGCAAAGAGACCTTCGCGCAGCGCAAACGTCAGTGCCGGACCGACTTTCAAAATAGCAATACCGTCTTCTACCATCTCACGCAGGCACTTACGCGGCTGATAGTCCGTCGAATGCCCCTCAAAAACAAGACCGGGATGGCTGCTCAACGATGCCATCAGTTCAGCGGCCGCAGGGCGCTTGTATTCGATCACGCTCTCGTCGGCAAACTCGACACCCGGCTGCACAACAACGGCGATGACGCGCTTCCATGCGTCTGTCAGACCGTGCGCAGCAAAGGCGCGTTCAAACTCTGCAAGTGTCTGCTCGCAGTCATGCGGGGTTGTGACTGTGACACTATCTTCATTTTCCTGTGCGCCGCCGGGGATGGGAACCTCGCTGCCAATGACATAGACAGGCTTTGGCGCGTTCGGATGTGCTGTCTGATATTCCGCAAATGCTGCTTCTGCTACGCCGCAAAGTTGTGCGCCGCGCCGTGCAATCGTACTGTCCGGCAGACGTGCATTTTGGTCATCGCTGGCAACACGCATACTGGTGTCGATATGTATTTTTGCGAAGCCAGCCAGCACATAACCGCGAATCAGTTCTTCCGCATTTGCCATCGCTGCATCTTCCGGGAGATTCTGCCACGTCAGAGGACCAAGATGGTCACCGCCGCACAGAACACGCTCAGCTGGCATACCTTCTTCGGCTGCAAGGCGGTCAAGAAACGCGCGGAAATCAGACGGTGTCATGCCCGTATAGCCACCATTCTGGTTGACCTGATTTGCCGTGGCTTCGACCAGCACGACTGTATCATTCTCTTTTGCGCGGCGCAGAGCAGCGCGAATGACATACTCGTTGGCGCTGCAACAGGAATAGATACCTTTTTCTTTTGCAGCGTTTCTTTTGTGTAAAAGCTCAAAAATCGGATTCTGAATTGTGCATTTTGTCATATTTTTCTCCTTTTTGGGGTGTGGAAAAGCCCGGCAGAGACCTACCGGGCTTTCCCTGCTTTATGAGGTGATCTGATTATGGAGAAAGGGGATTGAGAGTTTGATTATTTCGCGGTCTTTCTAGCCTTCAGTTCTTCCATGATTTCGGCGTGACGCTTTTCGGTCAGCTTATAGAAGAACATCGGAATAACACCCAGAATAACCACGCCAGCAACAACAAGCGAATACATGGTATGGAACGAATTCAGAACGTGTGCACTCTGCTCAACACCAGGCGTATAACCAGTCAGACCAATCGTGGCTGCAACTGCGATGCCGGAAATCGCCATAACGCACTTTGTAACGAAGCAGCGTGTCGAAGTAATCATTGCTTCGTTGCGCTGGCCAGTCTTCCATTCGCCGTATTCAATCGTATCAGCCATCATAGCATTGACGCAGACCATCAAAGCACCGAGAGCTGTCGAGGAAATTGCCGAGCAAATGAAGATGCTAATGACATTCGTCCAGCCAGAGAAGTACAGGAATACGTGTGCAATAGCGAGAATGACAACGCCACCATACATGCAAGCCTTCTTGCCAATGCGCTTGGAAAGCATAGTAAACAGGATTGCACCGACAATCTGTGCAACAAGACCGATTAGACTAGCAACACCCATCAGTTCAAGGCTGCCAACATTATATGAAAAATAGTAATAGTTGAAGCCGCCTTTCAAAATCATACCGAGCAGGAAGCACAGGTTGGAAATCTGAACGCAGAGCAACGGCTGGTTTGTAAAGACATTTTTAAGAGCAAGCTTCAGGCTGAACTTCTCAGTGTCATCGGGAACAACGTGCTCGCGAACCATCTTGAAGCAGCAGAAGTACATAATAGCTGCAAATACGGCGATGATTGCGGCAATCGTAAAGTAGGACGTCCATTCAAATTCACCCAGCAGCGTAAGACCAATCGGCATTGCGACACCAATGATACCAGAAATCGCATTAGAGAATGTTGTCGTTGTGCCAATGATACCATCGCGCTCTTTGGGGTTACTGGTCATCGCAGCCGGCAAAGACCAGAAAGGAATATCGACCGCTGTGAACGCAATACTGCCAGTCAGAACGTACAAGAGCCCGGCGAAAACGCAAAGACCAGTTGTTCCGAGGAAGCTCGGTTTCAGGAAGCTCAATGCCATCAGCAAGCAAAACAGCGGACCTGCACGCAGTACCCATGGACGGAAACGACCCCATTTACTTCTGGTGCGGTCAGCAATGACACCCATCGAAATATCAGTGAATGCGTCAAAAATTCTTGCACCGGCGAGAAGTGCGCCAAGGAAAGCCGCAGGAAGTGCCAGAATATCCGTCATAAACGGGGTTGCCCATGTCGCCCATAAGGTGTAAGCCGAGTCATGCCCAAGTACACCCAGCGCATGTCCTAACTTTTCTTTTTTAGTGCACATTGTCGCTTCTTCATGTACACTGGTTTCAGTAACAGTGTTTGCCATTGTTCCTCTCCTTTTTCTTTTATCTGAAATAGTTATTTATCACATCAATGGTATTTGGGAAGCCAATCACCATGCGCTTCGATCAGATCGTCTACCATTGCACGGATCTCATCAATACTCAGTTCGGCACTGGCGTGCGGATCAAGCATTGCGGCCTGATAGATATAATCCTTTTTACCAGTAAGCGCTGCATCGACAGCTACCTGATGCACAGTGATCTGACGCAGGTTTAGGGCAGCCAGTTGGTGCGGAAGGGCACCGATGTGGCATGGCTGAATGCCGCCCTCGTTAGCAAGGCAGGTCACTTCGACGCAGCAATCGGCCGGAAGATTGTCAATCAAGCCTGTGTTCATCACGTTACCGCCGAACGAGAAAGGCTTACCAGTTTCGATTGCTTCAATAATGCTGGCTGCATACTCGTTACTTCTAGTGTGCGTCAGGTTCTCATTGTGGATCAGCTTCTCTGCCTGGGCTTTCCAGGCTTTTGTCTGTGCAATACAACGGCGCGGATATTCATCCAGCGGGATGTTGTACCGCTCAATCAATTCAGGATATGCTTTCTTGATAAAGTACGGATAGTACTCTGCGCTGTGTTCGCTGGATTCCGTGACATAGTACCCAAACTGTTTCATCAGCTCAAAACGTACCATATCATCGTGATCATCGGGAGTGTGGAGTTCCGGCGTTCTTGCGTTCAAGACCTCAGCATACTCCGGATAAAGCATAGCAAGCTCTGCAAGCGGATCTTTAATCGGACCAGCGAGTGCGCGGCGCTTGATTTCGGGGTAGTAGTCCTCACCGTTGCGGGTAATCTCCAAAAGCCATGCCATGTGGTTAATACCAGCAATCTTATAATTCACGCCATCCTTGGGAAGATCGAGACGCCCAAGAAGCATTGGAACACAGGACTGATGAGAGTGGCACAAACCAACAGTCTTAATATCGGTATAACGGTTCCAAGCAAGCGTCAGCATAGACATTGGATTCGTATAATTGATGAACAGCGCGTCGGGACAAACCTTTTCCATATCAGCTGCAAATCCCTGCATGACTGGAATCGTGCGTAGTGCACGGAAAATGCCGCCAATACCGTTTGTATCACCAATCGTCTGGCGCAAGCCGTATTTTTTAGGCACCTCAAAGTCTGTAATCGTGCAGGGATCGTAGCCACCAACCTGAATCGCATTACAAACATATTTTGCACCCCGCAGTGCTTCCAACCGATCCGTATATTTCACGATTTTTGCTTTGCCGCCGTTGGAATTGCGGTTGATGTTGCTGAGCATCATGTAGGATTCTTCCAGACGCACCGGGTCAATATCGAACAGCGCGTATTCGTATTCACGCAGGCAATCCGTTTGCAAGCAGTCGCCAAGGACGTTTTTTGCAAAAACGCTGCTGCCTGCGCCAAGAAATGTGATTTTGTTCACTTCCAAATCCTCCGTTCCTTTCATTATAGCGAAATATATGCGTCCAGACCCTTGGGTTGGTCCGGGTTACCGCCGAGAGAAATCGACTTGAGCAGCGCCGTCATCTGTGCAAGGTAGATGAACGGAATGCCCCATGCGGCAAAGCTTTCAATACCGGAAATCTGAATGTGCGCCGCAGCGCCATAAACATTTTCTTCATGCTCGGAAACTGTCACAACGGTTCCACCGTGACCGAGCACATCGCGCACCATTGCGCCCTGGAGTTTTTCTTCGCCGGGTCTGAGCAGCATGACCGTGATCGTCTTTTCGCCGCTGATGACGATGGGCCCGTGCCGATAATCGAGCAGGTGAAAGTAGCGGCCGGTCAGCATGGCAATCTCCGTAAAGGCCAGCGCACCTTCTTCTGCAATGCCGCACACCGGCCCGTCTGCCAGCACAACAGCATTTTCCCAGCCGCGCACCGCAATCTCTTCCAGAACGGGACGATACTTCTTCTGGAACGCTTCATTGTTTGCCGTCGCAGCAAACACGCTCTTCCAAAGGGTTTCGTCCTTGGCGTACTTTGCAGCCAGTAGCAGCGATGCTGCGTAGAGGTTCGTGACCGTGCGGGTCTGGCAAACGCTGTTGTCGTGACACCACGGCATACTCAGTTCCAAATCGCTCATCGGCGTGATGTCATTGTCGTTTTCTGCGTTGATAGAGATGATCGGGCAATTCAGCAGGTCTTTGATCTTCTGCGCAGCCCACACCATTTCAGAAGTGCGGCCGGAACGGGAGAGCATTAAAACGATGCTGCCGCGAACGGTTTCCTGCCAGAACACAGGATCGGCAATATAGTCGCCGGCCGGGATTGCATTTGCGGTTGTCTCAGGGTAAGCGCCCAGCAGCGCGGCCGCGCTCTTGGAGAGCATATAGCTGGAGCCGCAGCCCATGATCGTGAACTTTCTCTGCGGATTTGCTGCAAAGAATGCTTCAATCTTTTCTGCATTCTCTTCAAAATACTTGCAGGTCAAATCGAGCGCCACAGGCGTATCGAGGATTTCCTTTTCTGTCAAAAACATAGATTTACCTTCCTTTATCCTTCAAAATTATGGACTGCCAGCAGCCATGCACCTTCGACACCGGATTTTTTCGGCGCTTCCAATGCGCAGCGCAATGCAGTAACTTCTCTTTTCAGCGGCGCCAAAATCAAATCGCCGGTCTGGAACAGTCCGCCGGAGTAGGAAACCTTTGTTCCGTCCGGGAAGCGCAGTTCTCTCTTCAGAGCTTGCACCATCAGCGCAAGCTCATGTGCTGCGCACTCGTACAGAGTAATCGCTTCTGCGTCGCCTTTCTGAGCAGCCTGCGCCGCAAAACGCTGAAATGCGGCAACTTTGTCGCGGTACGGCGCATATTCCCGTATAACGAGATCAATAAAGTCCATATCATCGGCAAGCCGAAGCTCCTGCCGCACGATTTCATACAGAGCGCCTTTTGCCGCTCTTCCATCGGCTTCTTTTGTAAACAAACTCATGGCTTCTTTACCGATCCAGTAGCAGGAGCCCTCGTCTCCGAAGAACTCATTCCACCCACCGGAGCGAGCCGCATGACCAGATTCGTCCTTTGCAAACGCAATGGAACCTGTCCCGGCAACAATATGGATTCCCGGCTGACATTCCAACGCACCTGCCCAACCGACTTCTACATCATTCACAATGTGGAGCGGAGCTGGGGCCAGCGCCTTTCGCAGACTATCTCGCATGGCTTCATCCTGCCGGGCATCTTCGCCGTAGCAAGGAAGCCCGATGCAAACACCTGCGCAATCGGTAATCTGTGCGCCAACTTTTTGCAGGCTGCTTTTCACGCCATCCGCAATCATTTTTGTTGCGCCGTCTACGCCGAGCATCTGATAGGAGCATCCAGCAGTCAGCTCTGCGCCTCTCTCACCATCCGTTTTCGTTGCTGCCATGATCGCGGTTTTTGTTCCGCCGCCGTCAACGCCGACATACCATTTTTTCATGTCGTTCCTCCGTTCGGGATTGTTGTTTCTTACTTCTTTAGTCATAGTGTACAGAAACGTGCTGTTTGTGTCTAGCGTTTTTGAAATTTAGGCCAAATATGGGTAGTTGTATACCTCGTTTATGTATACAACTGCGGGCAGTTGTATCTAATTTCTGTTGTTCAGAAAAAACTAGCTATTTTTCCGTGTGTGTGTTAAAATAAAAACGAATATTCGTAATGCTTAATTCGTGCCCGAAGAAAGGGGAATTTATATGGCTGGCGATGCACTGTACGTTGATATTTACAAGCAGATCAAGCATGATATTCAATGTGGAAAATATCCGGAAAACACGCCGCTGCCAAGTGAAGAAAGCCTGTGCTCGGCATATAAGGTAAGCCGTACAACGATGCGCCGAGCGTTGGCCTTGCTTAAACAAGCAGATATGGTCTACTCTGTACAGGGAAACGGAGCCTATGTAAAGCCGCACGTCTTCAATCAAATGCTTTCGTCGTTCTACTCCTTTACAGATTCTCTGAAAAGCAATAACACTCTGATTCAAAATAAGATCGTCAGCTGTGACACAGTAAAGGCAGACAAATCCCTTTCTTTGGCTACTGGATACCCTATCGGAACGCTGTTCCATAAACTTGTGCGGCTTCGCTCTGCAAAAGAGTATCCGCTTATGATTGAAACGACATATTTGCCGCAAGGTCGCTTCCTGATTCTTGACGTAGAGACACTCTCTCATGGCTCACTGTATGAGTTTTTGAGAACAAAGTACGGTTTCCATGTTGACCGCGCCACAGAGGTTTTTCGACCTGTCATGCCGCAAGCTGCGGAAAAAACGTTGCTGCAAATCACCGCTAATACGCCCTGCACGCTGCTTGAACGATTCAGCTACGAGGGTGCTGTACTGATCGAATACACAAAGTCAATCGTTCGCGGGGACAAATACACGTTCCAAGTGGAGTTTCAAAATCCGGCGACCTAAAATAAAAAAGCTGCCCGCATTGAACAAAGCCAATGCGGGCAGCTTCCTCATATTGCGTCCCAAGTTGGGACATAAAAACAGTCATGCTACCCTTCCAGAAATAAGGAACAGGACGCCAAAAACGATTATCGTCAATGCAGAATAAAACAGCAGGAAAAACGAGATAAACCGCTTTATATTATTTTGAATTTTCAATTTATTTTTCAGCAACAAGACGAGGGAAATAGCACATCCAACAAGAACCACAAAAACAAGACCAATTGATACACTACTATTCAAAAGCTCTCTCATATTAAACTCACCTTCTAAAAAACATAAAGTGGGGCATTTACGATACAAATAGAGCATATATGAATACACAGACCTTGTCAAGCATTCGCAGTTTATGTCTCAAAGCGATCCGGTCTGGCCACGCTCGTAAAACCTGCCGAGCCGGTGATAACAACGCCGTTTGCGCCGCCGCTGCAATGGACGATCAGGAGATTGCCGTCTGCGTCCTTACCGCCGACGATACCAACATGGGAATCGTCCGGATAGAACACCAAATCGCCCGGCTGTGCGTCGCTCCATGAGATATTCGTGCAATAGCTGTGCTGCGTCGCCGCGCCGCCGCCGCGCCCCGGATAGTAACTGCCGTTCGTCGCATTGTAGAACGTCCAATCGACGAAACCGCTGCAATCCAGTCCGAACGGGCGCACCGTGCCAGTGGAGCCGCTGCCCGCCGCTGTGACCTCCGTTGGAACGCCCCAGCGGTCATCCCAACCGATCGTCAAAGATTTTCCGCCCCAGAAGTACGACACGCGCCCGACGAGCTGCACTGCCGTTTCCACGACGGCCTTTCGTGCCGGGTCAAGATCATCCGGGAGATTTTCAAGCAGTGCAATCGCGTCCTCCTGCGAAATGGTCAGCGAACCCATTGGAATATTCAGGCTGCTGAGATTTTCGAGCAGAATGTCAAGCGCGTCATTCTGATATTTTGTAAAAACGTATATCAGACGCATTTGTTCAGCGGTTTTGGATGTGATCGTGATGGTCAGCGCAATTCCCGTGTGACTGTCGTCCACATCGTCGTCCGGATCACTGTCCGGAACGTCAACGGTTTGCGTTGCCGTCGTGATCTCGCACATATCCCAGAAAACTTGACGCAGCAGCTCCACACGTTCTTCGTCAAGCGTGAAAACGTCAATGCCGTCCTCCGCGCCTGCCGTTTTGGACGCAAACACGGCTACGACCTCGCGCCAGTCCGGGGCCTGTCCGATAATCTGGACGGACACAAAATCTCCATTTTGCAGGCGTTCCAGCTCTGCGTGGTATTCACCCTGAATTTCTGCGATGGCGGTTGCCAGCGGAACGGTATCATCGCTTTCCTGCTCGTCGGCAAAGAGAATCCCCAACGGAGAAGCCAAAAACGCCCCCGCAACAATGACGATGAAAAACACGACAAAAAGCGCCGTGCCGCCACCCAAACTGGCGAGGGCGCTTATCAGCTCCTTGACCGCCTTTGCCGCGGCTTCGGCCAGCTTTTTCGTGGCTGCGGCGGCTGCTCTGGCAGCCCGGTTGTTGCTCTTTTGGAGTATTTTTCGCTGTGAGTCCTGTGTAGCTGATTTCCGTGCCCTCTTTGCAGCGGTTTTTGATGCAGGTGTTTTTGGCTGCACCTTTGGCGTGCTGATTTGTTCCGTATCTATTGTCCGAATAGAAACGCCGCGCCGAGATTTTTCTCTCGGTACGACGCTTGGCTTCGGCTTTTCACGAACGGAGGGGGGCTGCTCCACTGGCAGAGATTGCGTCGGTGGTGGCTGGACAGGTGAGGCCGATTTGCTGCTGCCAGCCGTGAGCGGCTGGCGCTTCGGCGTGATCGCGGGCGCTTCCGAAACAGGCAGCTGCGGTGGAGCAGGGGCAGCCGATTCGGATGGATCGATGGATTCGATGGATGGATTTCGGGAGAGCTGCGCTTGTTTTTCTGCAAAGATTTCCCGTTCCTGCGCCTGCGGCGTGGGCGATAGATCATGCGGCGGTACATCTACTGTGCGTTCGTGGATAGGTAGTTCTACCTTACGGTTAGAAGGCTCAGCGTTGCGCGGCGTCCATGTACCAGCCTGCTTGATATGCCGAACGTTCGGTGCTTTCTCTGGCGTCGGCTCAACCGGCATCTCGTCACGCAGCTCCGTGATCGTTGGCTTTTCACGGATGCGCGGCGGTTCACGCTCGGGAAGATCTTCCGCAAGGCAAATTTCTAATTTCTCTGCATGAAAATTATCACGCGCAGAGCTTTTTTCTGCGCGTGATTTCTTTGCCTGCTGCACACACGCACGCCGTCCTTGCTCCTGCGCTGTTGGTGCGGGGGCGTTTTGCGGCTTTTGCGCGTCCGGGCGTGTACGCACATTCTCTATGCGCAGGCGCGGCAGCTTCTCGGTTGTTGGCACATCAGATATGAGCGGACGCTCAGGCAGCGACTCCCGAACAGGCGCTTTTGCAGCATCATTTGCTGCTTTCTGAGTGAAAGCACGCCGTCCAAGTTCCTGCGGTGCTGGGGTTGGCGTATGCTGCGGCATTTCCGATTCAGGACGCAATCGTATATCATCTGCGCGTAACCGTGGCGTTTCCGATGCCAGTCGCGGCGAATTTTCCGGTGTTGGCACAACTGGGGCAGGATGCTCCTGCGGCGATTCTGGCGTGATTGGCGGTGTTGCCGCTGCTTTTGCTGCCTGTTGAATATACGCACGTCGCCCCTGTTCCTGCGGTGTTGGTGCCGGTGTGCTGTGGGGTGCGGTGTCCGGTCTGGTTCGCACGTTTTCTGTGCGTTGCCGTGCTGGAGCCGATCTTTGGTGTGGCGGCGCAGGCTGCTCCGGTTGCACACGCTCCGTGGATTCTGTATAGTGCGTCCAATGTGAAAAACCGCGCGGGAGCTGGAAGGCTTCATGGACAATTTCACGAGAAACCGCTTCTACCTGCTCGGTCGCGGTATGCTCCGAGCTGTCCGAGCGGTCTGGCGGCTTTACGCTGTCGTTCAGTTCCTTTACAAATTTCTGTACCATCTGGCGCTGGACAGGAGATGTGACTTGATGTTTTGGCTGCCTGTCTTTTGGACGGTCGTTTCGTTCTCGAATGTCTGGAATAAGAATCACCTCCGAATTACGTCTCACTGTAAAACTCAATTCTGCTATTGCTATGTCGAAAAAATGTGGTAAAATATAATAAAAGCGTTATAAGGGAGTGTTTTCTTGCAGTTAATCGAATGGATAAAATCTCTGTTTTGTAAAAGAACTCATTACAAACTGCCTGATGTTTTTGGGTGTTCAGAGCGTCCCCCGCAGAATTGTCCAACTTTTCTTGAGAGAGACGTTCACAAAAGTTTTCAAAACGCTATTTACAGTCACAATATAATTGTTGTGTATGGGGAATCTCGTCAGGGAAAAACATGGACTATTGAACGGTATTGCCCAAACCAACTACGTATTGGCTGTAACGCTTCAATGGATATTGAACAATTAAAGCAAGCCATGCTTGACAGTGTTGGTATTGAGGTATTAACTATTCAGCACTCTGTAACCGAGGAATATGCGGAAGGTTGCACTGCATCTACCGCTACTGGTAGCGAGATGCTCCTTTCAGCTGGTGTAGATGCCACTCTTTCTGCTGCGCATAAGGAAACTCTCACAACAACGTATAATACTGTAGACTTATCTAAAAACTCGAACTTCTTGAAGAAATTGAAAGAACGTGCAGAAGGAAAGTATTTTGTATTTGATAATTTTCATTACTTACATCCGTCTGTACAACAAGAATTTTGCACATTATTGAAAGAGTTTAACTATCAAGAAATTAAGGTAATTATTGTTGGTGTCTGGAAAGACTCCTCAAGAATAACAGCTTTGGCGCCCGACCTACTGAATCGTTGTTCACATATTGATATTGGATCGTGGTCTGAAGATGAACTGCAAACAGTTTTGGATCGGGGCTCCCGTGCGCTTAATATAAAAATATCTTCTGAATCCGCGACTTCTTTCATAAAGTACTCTGCGCACAACATTGGTATCTTTAAAGCTTTTTTGCAAAGATACTGTCAGGCATTTTCTGTAGACCAAACATTACCACATTTGAAATTACTAGCTGATTCAAAGATTACAGAAAAGGTTACGGAAGATATTATTAGCGAAATGTACATTCCTCTTCACGATAGGATAGTCAATCTATCGATGCCACAGCGTGAACGTAAAGACTCCAAAAAAATGCGTCTTAAAATTGTTATTGCTGTTCTAAAATATATTATTGATGACGCAGACGCGAATACACAAACAGGTATTCCGTTTAACGCAATTAAAAATGGCATAGACTCTATCTGTAATGACTTGGGTGACGACTTGATTGGCGTAGGCAACTTAACGCAAGAACTTGGTCTTCTTCATACGCGAGAAGAAAACCGACAAACAAAGTCAAACTATATTCCTCTGTTCTATTATGACAAGGCAAATAAGAAGCTTTTAGTTATTGAGCCCACCGTATACGTATTGAAAGCTTATGACAAGGGGCTTCTTGAAAAAATTCTAGCCGAACTTATCAAAATTGCCAATAGCCCGCTTGAAACAGAGCAGTTAGCGTTGTGCGACGATGTCGTTTCAACAGTTAGCTATTTTTAAAAAAGCCCTGCAATGGTTAAAACCTGCTCACCGTGAGATTCATTTCTTTTCCGGAAATGCGTCTCACGGTGAGATTTATTTTTGCAGTGCTTCTGCAATTCCGGCCATGATATACTCGGCGCAGGGCAGCGCGACAGAATTTCCAATCGTGGCATAGCGACTGGAGCTTCGGATTTCCTCACCGTCTGCGCCGTATTTCGTCCAGTCTGGCGGCAGCCCCATCAGACGCTCGCTTTCCGCTTCGGTCGGGTAACGGATGCAGCCGGCAAGCGGATCGTCCTCAT
>ENA-UOJV01002364-UOJV01002364.1-human-gut-metagenome-genome-assembly--contig:-C82-NODE-2364-length-15639-cov-3.706366_pt1 | contig 15639 bp, 15 predicted proteins | sample MGYA00242356_ERZ723903 | MGnify/ENA metagenome assembly ERZ723903
ATGTCTGGATATCCCGCGTCATCCATTGAGGTCTGGTAAATACTCTCCACAAACCCCAGACTGTCCTTTAAGACCACATCTACCGCAATGCCGCTCTCTTCATAATACTTTTTCGCACAGTCATACAGATAACCGGTCATGCTATCGTCCGTATACCATAACGTAAGTTCCGGCTGTGCCTGTTCATACTCCGCCGTCTCTTTTTCTTCCTGCGGTGCGGACGCCTTTTCCCCGTCCGCCACCGCAATGCCCGCCATACCGGCAAGGCAGATCAAAAGCACGGTTACAGAAAGCAGTTTCTTATTCTGTTTTTCCATCCTATTTCTCTCTTCTCATCTGTTTTTTTTATTTCTTCTTCTGAAAAACCTTCTCCAGTTTTTCCACCATCTCATCGACATGTTCTTTTTCAATAATGAGCGGCGGTACGATACGAAGTACATCGCTTCCTGCCGTAATAAGGATCAGTCCCTCTTCCAGCGCCTTTGCAGACACCTGTCCGACCGGTTTTTCGCAGACGATTCCCTGCATCAGTCCCATTCCACGGCGTGCCGTTAAAAAGTCATATTTTTCCACAAGTTCATCCAGGCGTTTTTCCAGATATGGTGCGATCTCCTTTACATGCTCGGTCAGATGCTCTTTTTCCATGAGTTCGAGCACCTTATCAACTGCCGCACCGACAAAAGGATTTCCACCGTAAGTTGTTCCGTGGTCTCCAGGTACCAGAGACTTCTCGGCAACACGCTCTGTCATTAAAAACGCTCCGACCGGCACACCACAACCAAGCGCCTTCGCGCTCGTCATGATATCCGGTTTCACCCCGTAATGCTGCCATGCGAACATCTCACCGCTGCGTGCCATACCGCACTGGATCTCGTCTAAGATCAGAAGGATGTCATGCTCATCGCAGAGTTTGCGCACACCTTTCATAAACTCTTCTGTTGCCGGATAGATTCCGCCCTCACCCTGGATCGTCTCAAAAAGGATCGCGCAGGTATTTTCATTGATCTGTGCTTCCACGCTGGAAAGGTCATTAAATGTCGCATATTTTACGCCCGGCATCAACGGCTCAAACGGCTCTCTGTAGTGCGCGTTTCCGGTCACAGACAGTGCTCCGATCGTTCTTCCGTGGAAAGAATGTTCCATCGCAATGATCTCATGACCCGCATGCCCGTCTCTTGTATAAGCATATTTTTTTGCGGATTTGATAGCTCCCTCGATCGCCTCCGCGCCGCTGTTGGTAAAGAACACGCGATCCATGCCGGATGCCTTTAACACACGCTCTGCCGCATGGATGATCGGCACATTATAGTAGAGATTTGAAGTATGCATCAGCTTGTCGATCTGTGCCTTTAACGCGTCATTATATTCCTTCTTTCCGTAACCGAACGCCTGCACCGCGATCCCGGCTGCAAAATCAAGATATTTTTTTCCGTCCGTGTCATAGAGGTACACGCCCTCGCCCTTATCCAGCACGATCTGATAACGATTATAGGTATGTAACAGTTCTTTTTCCGCTTCGTCAATATATCCCTGTTTACTCATGATAGAATTTCGTCTCCTTATCTCCTAAAATGGCTGTTCCGATTCCTCTGTTTGTAAAGATTTCAAGCAGCAGACAGTGCGCAATACGTCCGTCTAAAATATGCACTCTGGATACTCCGTTTTCGATGGCATCGATACAGTTGTTTAACTTTGGAAGCATACCGCCGCCGATGTAGCCGTCCTCGATCAGCTTGCGCGCATCGGAAACCGGAAGCTCCGAGATCAGGGTATCCTTATCCTCCGGATCTTTGTATACACCCTCAATATCGGTAAGAAATGCCAGTTTTTCTGCTTTTACCGCTCTTGCGATCGCACATGCCGCGTCATCCGCATTGATGTTATAGGTATTGAATTCATCATCCATACCGACCGGGCATACGATCGGAAGGAAATCTTTCTCCAGCAGATCATAGAGGATCTTCGGATTGACTTCCTTTACGTCTCCGACAAATCCGATGTCCTGTCCGTTTGAAAGCTTTTTGTCTACCTTTAACAGTCCGCCGTCCTTGCCGCTGATACCGATCGCATTGACCCCTAAGGATTCTACCATCTGCACCAGAGACTTATTGACCTTGCCAAGTACCATCTCCGCGATCTCCATCGTTGCCGCATCGGTCTTTCTGAGTCCGTTGACAAATTCCGGTTCCATGCCGACCTTGCCGACCCATTTGCTGATCTCCTTGCCGCCGCCATGAACAATGATCGGCTTAAATCCAACTAACTTTAAAAGTGTCACGTCCTGAATGACATTCTTTTTTAATTCTTCATCCACCATGGCACTTCCGCCATATTTTACTACAATGATCTTCCGGTTGAACCGCTGGATATACGGCAGTGCCTCGATCAGGACTTCCGCTTTTTCCATGATTTCTTTCATATTCTTTTCTTCCAACTTTACATCCTCCGTTGTTATCTGTTCCCCTTATTTTTCTGTGTTTCTGTCTGCTGTCGTTCCGACCCGCTTTTTAAGAACGGTAATCCGCATTGATCTTGACATAATCATAAGTCAGATCACAGCCCCATGCTGTCGCGGACGCGTCGCCCATTTTGATATCTGCCGTTGCGGTCACTGCCTCTGCGGAGAGGATCTTTGTCGCCTCTTCCTCGGAATAGTCCAGGGCCACACCGTCTTCAATGATCTTGATCTCACCGTTTTTGCTGCTAAAATACAGATCGACTTTTTCCGGATCAAATACCGCGCCGGAGTAGCCCATTGCGCAGAGGATCCTGCCCCAGTTCGCGTCATGTCCGTAGATTGCCGCCTTGGTAAGATTTGATGTGATGACCGATTTGCTAAGCACTTTTGCCTGCTCTTTGTCCTTCGCATGAATGACTTTCACTTCAAAGAGCGCGGTCGCGCCCTCTCCGTCTCCTGCCATCTGCTTTGCCAGTGTAGTGTTGACAAAATTTAATGCCTCCGCAAATTTGCGGTAATCCTCGTTTTTCTCCGAAATCTCAGCATTTCCCGCTTCCCCGTTTGCAAGAAGCAGGCAGGTATCATTTGTCGAAGTATCGCCGTCCACCGAGATCATGTTATAGGTATCTTTTACATCCTCGCTCAGCGCTTCCTGCAGCAGTTCTTTTGTGATCGCCGCATCTGTGGTCACAAAACTCAACATCGTACACATATTCGGATGGATCATTCCGGAGCCTTTGCACATGCCGCCGATCGTAACGGTCTTTCCGCCCAGCTCAATCTCAACTGCCACTTCTTTTTCATGTGTATCGGTCGTCATGATCGCAAGGGAAGCCTGGTGTCCCGCTTCGTTTGCATCCGAAAGTTCCGGGACCATTGCGGACACGCCGTCTTTGATGCATTCCATCGGAAGCTGCATTCCGATCACCCCGGTAGATGCCACTAACACGCTGTCCGCCGGAATTTTCAATAGCTCTGCCGCATGATCCGCGGTCTGGCTGCAGTAATCCATGCCTTCCTGTCCGGTACAGGCGTTTGCGATCCCGGCATTCACCACAACCGCATGTGCGCACGCGCTCTCCGCCACGATCTTCTGATCCCACTTGACCGGCGCTGCCTTTACGATATTGGTTGTAAAGGTACCCGCCGCCTTACACGGTGTCTTTGAAAAAATAAGCGCCATATCTTTTCTGTCTTTATATTTGATCCCTGCTGCCGTAGATGCAGCGCAAAATCCTTTTGCTGCGGTAACTCCGCCACTGATCTGCTTCATATGATAAAGCTCCCTTCTACTTGTTAAAATTGGTGATATTTTCCTCATTCAATGTAAAATCGTAATAATTCAAATCCTCACGGAACGTCCAGCCCACACTCTTCCAGAAGCAGTTTCCGATCTCATTATCCTTAAACGCGATCAGGCAGACTTTATTGATCTTTTCTGCCTTGAGTGCACGCATCGCTGCCACTGCCATCGTCTTTCCGATCCCGTGCTTCCGGTACGCTTCCGCCACACAGACATGATAGAAGCATCCTCTTCTTCCGTCATGTCCGCAGAGGATCGATCCCACGATCTTTCCGTCTGCCTCTGCCACGATACTTGTCGTCGGGTTTCTTTTGATAAAACGTTCCACACCTTCTTTGGAATCATCGATCGTACGGATCCCAAATCCCTTGATCGTCATCCATAATTTATGTACCTCCGGGAAATCATCGATCGTCATTTCCCGGATCTCAAACTGCGGTTCTCCCATGTTATAAGACCTCTTTATCTTTTTATTTTTTTACGGGAACATCGGTACCAGATCGATACCTTCTGCCTCATCAAATCCGAACAGCAGATTCATGTTCTGTACTGCCTGTCCGGCTGCTCCCTTGACCAGATTATCAAGCGCTCCCATCATGACCACGCGTCCGGTTCTTTCGTCTACTTTGAAATTCACATCCACATAGTTGCTGCCTTCGACCCATTTCGTCTCCGGGCAGACACCATCCGGCAGAACTCGGACAAATTTTTCTTTCTTATAATATTTTTCATAGGCAGCGCGCAGATCCTCTGCTGTCGGCATCGTTCCATCCGCCTTTGGCACCAGAGACGCGTACTCTGTCGCAAGTATGCCACGGTTCATCGGTGCAAGATGCGGGGTAAATGTAACCGTAATATTTTTGCCCGCCGCATAGCCTAACTGCTCTTCGATCTCCGGCGTATGTCTGTGCGTTGTAACACCGTATGCTTTCATATTTTCATTGACCTCACAGTACAGATTCGGCACCTTTGCGCCTCTGCCGGCTCCGGAAGTACCGCTCTTTGCGTCGATGATCAGCGTATTCGGATCGATCAGCCCTTCCTTCACAAGCGGATATGCCGTTAAGATCGAGCAGGTCGTATAGCAGCCCGGATTTGCTACCAGTCTTGCTTTTTTCACCTGATCCCTGTTGACCTCACACAGTCCATAGACTGCCTCTTCAATAAACTGTGGACTCTTGTGCTCTAACTTATACCATTTCTCATAAACCGAAACATCTTTGATCCGGTAATCCGCGCTCAGGTCGATGATCTTTACCTTATTTAATATCTCCTCTGTGAGGATGCCTGCCAGATAGCCCTGCGGTGTCGCTGTAAAGATCACATCCACCGCGTCCGCGAGCTTTTCGATATTGTCATCCAGACATTTGTCTTCTACCAGTTCGAACATGTTCTGATATACTTCCGCATATTTTTTATCGATATAACTTCTTGAACCGTACCATTTTATTTCTACATCTCTATGTCTTAAAAGGATTCTGACCAGTTCGCCTCCCGCATATCCGGTTGCTCCTATAATTCCGACTTTTACCATATCAAACTTCCTCCTGTCATATGTTTCATAAAAAACCATTCTTTTCTATTTTAGCACAAATTCCTTATTCTTCTACCCTGTTTCCGTGATTTTTCATGTACTCTTTTTGATATTGCATAATTATACATTCATTTCTGTTTTTATGCAAGTCTTTTATGAATTTTTATTTATAATGTGTGTATATTTTTTCGCTTGCTTTTTTACAGATTATGGGGTATATTATTGCTAACGGTATGAAAAACCAACGAAAGGATGAATAAAAATGAAAGAAAAAGTTGTATTAGCCTATTCAGGCGGATTGGATACCACGGCGATCATCCCGTGGTTAAAAGAAAATTACGATTACGACGTCATCTGCTGCTGCGTAGACTGCGGACAGGGCGAAGAACTGGACGGACTGGAAGAAAGAGCAAAATTATCCGGTGCTTCCAAATTATATATTGAAGATATTGTAGATGAGTTCTGTGATGACTACATCGTTCCATGTGTACAGGCAGACGCTGTATACGAAAACAAATATCTGCTCGGTACTTCCATGGCACGTCCTGGCATCGCAAAAAAATTAGTAGAGATTGCCAGAAAAGAAGGCGCAGTTGCGATCTGCCACGGCGCTACCGGAAAAGGAAATGACCAGATCCGTTTCGAGCTTGCGATCAAGGCACTTGCTCCGGATGTAAAGATCATCGCTCCCTGGAGAAATGACAAATGGAACATGCAGTCCCGTGAAGATGAGATCGCATACTGCAAGGCACATGGCATCGATCTTCCGTTCTCCGCAGATTCCAGCTACAGCCGTGACCGTAACCTGTGGCACATCAGCCATGAAGGTCTTGAGCTTGAGGATCCGTCCTTAGAGCCAAACTACGATCATCTTCTGGTTCTTGGTGTTTCGCCGGAAAAAGCTCCGGATGAAGGCGAATATGTTGGCGGCAAGAAATCCCGAGGAGTCTATGAAACTCCTGGCGGAACGATCCTGATGGAAGCACACAGACAGCTCGAAGAACTCGTTCTTGACCGTGATACCATGAACGCGAAAAAAGATATGGGCAACAAGATGGCTCAGCTCGTTTACGAAGGAAAATGGTTCACTCCGCTGCGCGAGGCAGTTCAGGCATTCGTAGAATCCACACAGAAATATGTGACCGGTGAAGTAAAATTCAAACTTTACAAAGGAAATATCATCAAAGCCGGCACTACTTCTCCGTATTCTTTATACAGTGAATCTCTCGCAAGCTTCACAACCGGAGATCTGTACGACCACCACGACGCAGAAGGCTTTATCACCTTATTCGGACTTCCGTTAAAAGTTCGTGCCATGAAGATGTTAGAGCTTGACAAAACAAATAAGAAATAAATATCCGGCATATCGTCATTAAAAAAAGTTCCTGCAGAATGTTCTGCGGGAACTTTTTTAATGAATCAAATCTACCTGATCGCTGACAGGTACAGCAATTACTGAACCGGGAACTGTCCCAGGTAATGTCCGTCCGTTTCATCCATGTTATAGTAATAAACGCCATCGGAGATCAGTCCTCTTGCTACCATACCATTCCACTGATAAAATACGACTCTTCCGTAAGGATCATAGCCCCATCCGTTGTTGACCAGTGTTCCATCCCAGTTTGCACAGCCATAGTCCTGTCCGTTTGCGAACTGGAACCAGCCTCCGTCTTCCATCTTGCCATTTGCATTCAGATAATACGGATGATCGTTCATAAAAGTGATCTGATCTTTGTACAGATATCCGTTGGAATCAAAATAGCAGGTGTAGCCTACACTTTCGCTGTACTGGAAGTTTGTAAACACTTCATGTCCATAGACATCCAGATAAATGATATGGATTCCGTCCGGATGATAGGTCAGACGATCCGCCATCGGCGTTCCGTCTGCCTGTAAATAATAAGTATAGCTTCCGTCAAAGAAAAACGCGTCTGTCACTGTTTTTCCGTTTAATACATAAGTATTGCCATTCCATGTTCCACCATTGTCTTTTATGCTGTAGAACGGAACCTGACGTCCGCCGCCATTGCCTACCGTAATATTCCATTTTGACAGATCCGCTGTCGGCCAGCTTGTCTTTGTTGATGCATCTTTTACATAGGAATACTTCGCTTCCGTCTGTGTGTCCAGCATCTGGATCGCGTACAGTTTCCATGTCTCTGCGGTTGCATCGGACGGGATCGTCATTTTGATCGTCCAGACACCGGTAGAGGAATCGTATGTGGATGTATTTCCGTTTTTTGCATCCCAGGTACCGGTATGTGTCTGGAATTTCTTCTCCACACCGTCTTTCGTATGGTAAATATAGTAAAAATGCAGTCTTGCTGTGTTGGCAGTCTTACAGGTGATGGTGATCGCATCCCCGGGATTTGCCGTATTCGCGCTCATACTGATCGAAGACAGATCGATGGTTCCCTGACCTGCTGTCGTGCTGGATGCCCCGTCAAGATCTTCCTCTGTTTCTAATATTTCCGCTTCCTCTGCTACTGCTGCATCCGCTTCATCCCCGGATGCGTCTGTAACTTCCGCCTGCGCCTGGGCAGCCGGCTGTTCTGCTGCATATACTGTCGTTCCGGCTGCGCAAAGCATTGTGGATGCCAACAGCATGCATAACAATTTTTTTCTCATTCTCCCTGTTCTCCTTTTTTGATTTGCATATAGTACTGCAAATACTATTTTAAGGATACCTGTCCTGACTGTCAACTACAGTTTTTACTGATAATATCCCAGCAGATGTCCGTCTGCCTGTAAGTAATAAGTATAATTTCCATCAAAGAAGAACGCATCTGTGATCGTCTTGCCGTTCAATACATAATGCTGTCCATCCCACTTGCCGCCTTTTTCCAGCATATTATAATGCGGGACTACACGTCCGCCGGATGCCGGTGTGCTCGGTGAAACTGCCGCGCCGCCTACAGAAACATTACAGCAGGAAAGATCTGCCTGTCCAATCTCCGGTATCACAGCTGTATTCCATAGATAGGAATCCTCATTATAGCCGTCAAACATCTGAACCGTCTGCCCCTGTATAACTGTAATAGAATACGACATCCACTGCATTGGGTGCTGAGCATCCCACCGTAAAGGTTCCGCCCGGATTTACCGTCTGTGTATTGACACCGAGCGTATTTAAGTCCACATATGCCTGTCCGGTAAATCCGTCCAGTTCCTGTGCCTCTTCCTCCATCTGGATCAGTTCCGCTCCTCTGTCCTGTGTCTCTGCCGCCGATACGGTAGTTCCCATAGACACTACCATCATTGCCATCAGCATAAATCCTACTACTTTTCTTTTCATTCCTCACTTTATCTTAATTGACTGACTCATATTTCGCAATCTGAATATAATACCCCTTTCCTTCCGGAAAGGTTCCAGATTTTTATATTTTTTTATTTTTTTCTTCGATCTGTTTTATCACATCCGTAATACACCTGACGCTCTCTTTCATCTCGTCCTCCGGCAGACTGCCATATCCGATCAAAAGCGTCGGCCATCCCCGTCCTTCCCTCTTTCCGATATAATTTGCGGAAAGTCCGTACAGACGGATGCCATGCGCTTTCCCGGTCTCGACCAGTTCTTCCTCCGATGCCTTCGTCTCAACCTCTACCAGAAAATGCAATCCCGCATTGTCCCCGTAAATCTTATGTACCCAAGTCTGCTTTTTTAATTCCTGGCTCATTCGGTCATGTTTGGCTCTGTATATTCCACGCATCCGGTTCAAATGCCGTTCAAAATATCCTTCCCGCATAAAGCGCGCCAGAACTTCCTGCTGTACCTTTGCAACCGTTGACGCGTAAAATCCACAGTTCTCATGATATTTTTTTAACAGACGTTTTGGCAGTACCATGTAACTGATTCGAAGAGCCGGCGCGATACTTTTGGAAAAGGTTCCAAGGTAGATCACACTTCCCGTCTTGTCATTTCCCTGCAAAGACGGGATCGGCTTTCCCTTATACCGGAATTCACTGTCATGATCGTCTTCTATGATATAGCGTTCGGGATGCGCCGCCGCCCAGCCGAGCAATTCCATCCTGCGCTTTAACGGCATAACGATACCGAGCGGATACTGGTGTGACGGCATGGTATAAACGATATCCGGCTCATGCTTCTGCACTTCCTGAAACGAGATCCCGTCTTTATCCATCGGAACGCCAAACACCGTGTAATGCATATTGCAAAACGTGCGGTATGCCTGCAGATAGGTCGGATTTTCCATGACAACCTTCTGATCCGTTCCTAAGATCTGCGCAAGCAAAAGCAGAAGGTACTCATTTCCGGCACCGATCACCACCTGTCCCGGCTCACAGTTGACCCCCCTCGCCTGGTGCAGGTAACGGGTCACCTCCCGGCGCAGTGCTTCCTCTCCGGACGCATTTCCTGCCCGGAACAGCTTTTCTTCCTCTAAGAGAACATTTTTATTTATCTTCCGCCACGCATTGTAGGGAAAGTATTTTAGATCCACCATATAAGGGGAAAAATCGTAACGATATTCTTTTTTTTCTTCCACCGCAACGGGTTCCGCTTCCTCACTGCTTCCAGCTTTATAAATATCCATAATATCGCAGACATAATAACCGCTGCACGGCCGAGTCTCCACATATCCCTCTGACACGAGCTGTTCGTACGCAAGTTCTACCGTACTGCGGCTCACCGAGAGATTTCCCGCCAATAAACGAGTAGACGGTAATTTTTCTCCCTGAGAAATCTTACCGTCTGCTATCTCATTTCTTATGTATTCATAAATCTGTTCATACAGTGCTCGCTTCCCATCGGGTTTTAACTCCATCATTATCTCGATCATGGGAACACCTGTCTTTTTATTTTACGGATTTATCCTTATGGATTGCTGCTACTACTTTCTCTTTCATATCAAGTGCCTTGTCCTTGATCTTGCGGTTGGCAGAAGCAGAAGTGATGACATTCGCAAGGCATTTGGATGCCACATCATACTGTTTAAAGTGGAACGCCATGCATGCAAGTAAGTAATCCACCGTACTCTGATCCATGCCGCACATCGGGAACATCTCTGTAGCAACCGCTTTCATAAAGCCTTCATACGCCTGTTTGTAAAATGCTTCCTCTTCCTGTGCGCACGCAGCTTTTTTTGCCTTGTTTTCCGGTGTATCCTCGGTAAGGCTTTCCTTCTGTGCGCGGAGCAGCCAGGAGATCACCAGACAGTTGTACGCTTTCTCACTGGTCTTTCCTTTTTTCGCGATCGCATTGAACAGGGAAAGCTTGTGCATTGCAACTGCGGTGTCATAATCATACGGCGCGGTCTCGCTTTCTTCCTTCTGCGGTTCTGCCTTGTAATTCTCGCAGATCTTTTCCTTTACCAGTTTTACCTGTCCGGCAGGAAGATGCTCAAAATAATTGTTGAGTGCCGTATAGCCGCAGAACGGGCAGGAAGTCACATTGTATTTTAAAGTATCGATATACTGAAAACGCGGGCGAAGGTCACGATCCGGCTCCTCGCGCTTTACACGTCCGTTCTTTACCATCTTACGCTTAAATACCTTGTCACAAACCGCGCAGCGCACTGCTTTTGCAAGTAAGAAGCTGTCCTCGGTCGGCACTTCCGCTTCCTTTGACACTTCTCCGCCTGCTCCTTTTTTCTTTTCTTCATCTGCGAAGAGATCCATCTCTCCATCTGTTTTTAAACCAAATTTTTCCAAACCTGAAAATAAGTTCATCTTCCCGTTCCCTCCAAATCTCTATTTTGTCTGTGTCGGCAGCTTATAAGAACTCTTGAGGGAAACGATACGGTTAAATACGAGCGCATCCTCTTTTGAATCCTTTGCGTCCACGCAGAAATATCCCTGACGTACAAACTGAAAACTGTCATAAGCTTTCGCGTCTGCCAGTGCCGGTTCTACATAACATTCTTTTAAAATCGTCAGCGAATTCGGGTTTAAATTCAAACTTCCGTCCTCATTATACACCCCAAGCTCTTCGTCGACAATATTTTCATACAAACGGATCTCTGCTTTTTTTGCATACGGAGCCGGAACCCAGTGGATCGTTCCCTTTACTTTTCTGCCATCCGGGCTGTTTCCACCCTTGGATGCCGGATCATAGGTACAGTGGATCTCAACCACTTTTCCGTTTTCATCCTTTTTATAATCCACACATTTTACGAAATACGCCTGCATCAGACGCACCTCATTTCCAGGGAACATGCGGAAATATTTTTTGGGCGGATCTTCCATAAAATCTTCTCTGTCAATATAAAGTTCGCGGCAGAACGGAACCGTGTGTGTTCCGAGTGCTTCGTTTTCCATGTTATTGACTACGGTCAGTTCTTCGACCTGTCCCTCCGGATAATTGTCGATGATGACTTTGATTGGATCAAGCACCGCCATCATACGGGCACGCTTTAATTTCAGATCTTCACGGATGCAGTATTCGAGCATCGCGTAATCCGTCACGGAATTTGCCTTTGAAATACCGCAGAGTTCCACAAACTGCTTGATGGATTCCGGGGTAAAACCTCTTCTGCGCAGTGCGGCGATCGAAACCAGACGCGGGTCATCCCATCCGTCTACGATCCCCTCTTCTACCAGTTTTTTGATGTAGCGCTTTCCGGTAACCACATTTTTTAAATACAGTTTTGCAAACTCGATCTGTTTTGGCGGATTTTCAAATTCCAGTTCGCGTACCACCCAGTCATAAAGCGGTCTGTGATCCTCAAATTCCAGGGTACAGATGGAATGTGTGATCCCCTCGATCGCATCTTCGATCGGATGTGCGAAATCATACATCGGATAGATACACCACTTGTCTCCGGTTCTGTGATGTGTCATATGCGCAACACGGTAGATGACCGGATCACGCATGTTGATATTCGGGGATGACATATCGATCCTTGCGCGAAGTACTTTCGTTCCGTCTTCGAATTTTCCGTTTTTCATATCCTCAAACAGCGCAAGGTTCTCTTCCACGCTCCGTCCCACCGACGGGTCTTCTTTTCCAGGCTCTGTCAGTGTACCACGGTACTCACGGATCTCATCCGCAGTCAGGTCTGACACATACGCCTTGCCCTTGCGGATCAGCTTTACCGCGCACTCGTACATCTGGTCGAAATAATCGGATGCGAAAAACAGTCTGTCCTCCCAGTCCGCGCCGAGCCATTTGATGTCTTCCTTGATCGCTTCCACGAATTCGTTTTTTTCCTTGGTCGGATTCGTATCGTCAAAACGCATGTTAAATTTTCCGCCGTATTCCTGCGCCAGTCCGTAATTTAAAAGGATGGACTTCGCATGTCCGATATGAAGGTAGCCGTTTGGCTCCGGCGGGAATCTAGTATGAACGGTCTTACAGTGACCCTCTTCTAAATCTTTATCAATGATCTGTTCAATGAAATTTCTGGAAACTGTTTCGTTTTCCATTGTATCTTCCTCCTGCTAAACTTACTCTATCACAATATTCTTATTATAAGGAAAATAATTTTGAAAAGCAACTGATAACTGCTAAAATCTTCTAATTATTTTCCGCGAAATAAGCGTCTATTCCATTCGCGATCCCGGCCGCGATCTTCGCCTGATAATCCGCTGTCGCCATACGCGTATCCTCTGCCGGATTGGTCATATATCCCATCTCGACGATCGTAACCGGAACCTGGCACCAGTTGATCCCGCTCATCGAATCTGTCTCCCAGACATACTCCTTTTTGCATCCGGTCGATGCCACCAGCGCATCCAGCACATGGGAGGAAAGACTTTTGCTCTTTGCGTAAAGGGAAGCATTGTACGGATTGGAGGATGTCTGGCAGATTGTCATCGCCCCGTTCGCATCCGCGTTTTCCGAACCGTTCGCGTGTATGCGCACAAACGCGTCCGCTCCCGCATTGTTTGCCACTGCCGCACGCTCGCTGTTGCTGATGTTTACATCATTGGACGTGCGCACCATGATAACGCGATAGCCCCGTCCTTCCAGCTCCGTCTGTAATTTTAATGCCACTTCAAGATTCAGCTCATACTCCGTCATTCCTGTGGTCGTCCCTGTCGTTCCACCGGCAACTTTCGCTTTCATCTCCGATGCCCCGGGTCCGACCGGCTCTTTTTCATTATTGCCCTTTGCCTGATGTCCCGCATCGATCACGACCAGCTTTCCTGCGGTACTCTGCTGCGCGTCCGCTGTCTCCTCGCTCTGCGGCTGTTCTTCCGCCGCCTGGGTCTCAGTCTCTTCTGTCTCCTCTGCCGCCGGATTTCCCTGAGCCTCCGTACTTTCCATTGTTTCCGTTTCTTCCGGAATTTCAGTGCCTGCGGTCTCCTCCGTCATTTCTTCCGGCATCTCCACTGCCTCCGTCTCCGTTTCTAATTCCACACCGGTTTCTGTTTCCCGGATCACCGCTTCTGTCGTTTCCGCTGCCGGCTCTGTCTTCTGTCCACATCCCGCGCAGCCGATAAGCATTCCCGTAATCAGAAGTAAGATCCCTGCCTGTTTTCTTTTCATGTTCTTCCCTCTCTCTTTCTTTTTACCTGCTCTCTATTTTATCAGTCCGGGCGCCATCTGTAAACAGAGACGGAATGCACTTTCCTCTGCCGCTTTTCCGCCGTTATAGCAAAACAGGCAGCTCCCTGCCCGGGAACCGCCTGTATCTGCTCCTTTAACTTCTGTGTACATGTTTATGCGTAAACAGATGATCCTGACAATATTCGTAATTTCCTTCACATTTGGAACAGAAACGGAACTCCAGATTCGGATCATCCAGTTCTGTTCTGCCGCAGATCGCGCATTTGTGCTTCGAGATCTTTGCCCCGCGTCTGCTCTCCCCGGTACTTGCCCGGTATGCCCTGCGCCGGTGTACCTCATGCGGCGTGTAACGCTGCAGGTTTTTGGTAGAAAGATAAAAGATCAGGAAGTTTAACAGGGATAAGAGGATCGTCACTAACATGATGATCGTCACCCACCATGCCATTGCCGTTCCAAGCACCGCATGGATACTGGCAAAGGTACGGATCAGATCATAGCCGATAAACGCCAGATATACCCATGCCATCCATTTCATCTTGATCGGAATGATAAAGTATAACATCACCTGCATGTCCGGATACATTGCCGCAAATGCCAGAAAGATCGACATATTGATGTAAGTCGTGCTGATGATGCCGCCCATCAGGCTGCTTGCCATATAAGCGGATGCCTGTCCGAAGATCAGATAGATCACACCGTACATGAGAAGACTGCCGACAACGGTCAGCAGAATGCCTCCGAAAATATAAACATTAAACCGGAAGGTTCCCCAGGTATTCTCCAATATCCGGCCAAGCTGAAAATAAAACAACATCATGATGATCAGGAAAAACACATTGCTGTCCGTCGGCTGGAAGATCCAGGTGATGATCCGCCAGATCTGTCCGTGCAGTACATAGTACGGCTGCATATTCAGATATCCCAAAAGCGTCGGGCTTAAATACTGTAAGAAAAATCCGATGCAGTACGCTCCGATCAGATATATGATCAGGTTCGGAATCGCGTATCTGCCAAACTTCCGTTCCATTTTATTCAGAAAATCCATATTTCTCACTCCATTTTTCTTGATTTGATTAAGAAAGCAGCTGCCGCCATCCGCAGCAACTGCCAGCCTTTTTCTCATTATATGGTTCGGGAAAACTTTTGTCAATGAATGCACTGTTTCTTCATAAAAACTTTATAATTCTTTACAATTCACTGTCATCCATGATCTCATATTCCAGTCTGCTTCCCTGCATACGCATAATTTCCGGAGACTCCTGTTCTTCCACCGCTTCTTCCGCCATCACCCGGGACTGCGGTCGCTGCATAGTCCCTCCTCCCTGCATGTTCTGCGGCTGCTGCATAGTTTCTCCGCTCTGCATGTTCTGCGGCTGCTGCATAGTTCCTCCGCTCTGCATGTTCTGCGGCTGTCCTGCATTTGCTCCGGTCCGTGGTTCTTTTCCGCCGTTCCATGACATATTGTATACAGGAACACAGAGTTCATCCCCCACCTGCAGATTATAGATATTTACATAAGGGTTGGCATACATGAGTGCCGAGACACTGACTCCATGCATTTTCCCGATTTTATATAAAGTATCTCCTTCTTTTACTACGTGAATGATTCCGGTGCAGTTCGCCGTCATATACCGGTTATGCACCATATTTGCTCCCTGATCCATGATCCTTACTCCCGATTTCTTTCCCTTTATCTTATTCTGTTTTGGGCATTTTGTTCCCTTTTTACCGGAAAATCAGGGAAAATATAAACTATTTCTAAAATTAATTTTTCCTCGTTGTTTTTTGTATTTTCCTGTCGTATAATGTACCTTGTTCAATTTACAGTGATGTATATATATAATATGAAATAACAGGTGATATTTATGGAAAAC